>Ga0187815_10000227_pt1 | contig 28137 bp, 29 predicted proteins | sample NC_S_5_FD_132962 | JGI IMG/M metagenome (GOLD analysis project Ga0187815, IMG submission 132962) | Wetland sediment microbial communities from Neuse River Estuary, North Carolina, USA - ASW-S_5 | ecosystem: Environmental > Aquatic > Freshwater > Wetlands > Sediment | place: USA: North Carolina...
CAGTGCGGGCGCAGTCAATGTCAGGACTGGAAACTTCGTCTATTTCGACACCAGCACTCACAAGATCGTTCCAGAGCATGTCATGGCCAGCGGCGCGTTGCCGCCGGGCTTCTCGGCGGTCGAGATTGATGGCGAGCAGTACTGGGACGGCGGTCTGGTATCCAACACGCCGCTGCAATGGGTGATCGAGAGCAATCCCCGGCGCGAGGACACGCTTGCATTTCAGGTCGATCTTTGGAGTTCGCAAGGCGCAGTTCCACGCAATTTGGCTGAAGTCGCCACGCGTCACAAGGAAATTCAGTTTTCGAGTCGCACGCGCGCGAGCACGGCACAATTCAAGAATGTGCACCGCGTCCAGCGTGCCCTTGCTGCTCTTCTCAAGAGGCTTCCCGCCGACCTTGAGGATGACGACGACCTGACGATCCTCAGATCGGTCGCCAGTGACAAGGTCTACAACATCATCCACTTGATCTATCGAGCCCGCAACTACGAGGGTCATTCGAAAGACTACGAGTTTTCACGCCTGTCGATGCAGGATCATTGGAAAGCGGGTTATTACGACGCCGTCCGCACCTTGCGACATCCCGAGGTTCTTGCTCGGCCCGCGAGCCTCGACGGCGTCTTCACGTTTGATCTCGAACGCGATGGCCGTGAATAGCGATTCGGACAAGCCAAACAGAAAGAGGTTCTGAAATGCGCGAGAAAGAAGTAGCCGAGCGGGCGTTCGCGATGCCGCTGACCAGCCCCGCGTACCCGCCCGGGCCGTACCGGTTCGTCAACCGCGAATATCTCATCATCACCTACCGCACGGATCCGGTGAAGCTTCGATCTGTGGTACCCGAGCCGCTCAATATCGACAGCCGCGAGCCGATCGTGAAATACGAATTTATCCGCATGCCGGATTCGAACGGCTTCGGTGATTACACGGAAAGCGGGCAGGTCATTCCTGTGTCTTTCCGCGGCCGCAAGGGTAGCTACACCCACTGCATGTTCCTCAATGACGAGGGGCCGATCGCCGGCGGCCGCGAGCTGTGGGGCTTCCCCAAGAAGCTGGCCCAACCTACCCTGCGCACCGAGATCGACACGCTGGTTGGCACTCTGGACTACGGGCCGCTTCGTGTCGCCACCGGCACGATGGGCTACAAGCACGGTTTGGCCGATCTGTCGCATGTCCGAACCTCGCTTGCGGCACCAAACTTTTTGCTCAAGATCATTCCGCACGTCGACGGCACGCCGCGCATCTGCGAGCTGGTCGAATATCACCTTGAGGATGTCAGGATAAGAGGCGCATGGATCGGGCCCGCGGCGCTCCATTTGTTGCCCCATGCATTAGCGCCCGTCGCTGATCTGCCGGTCCTTGAGGTGGTTTCGGCGGTTCACATCCTGGCCGATCTGACGCTCGGTCTCGGCAAGGTCGTGCACGACTATCTGCAATACCCGGTCCAGCGTCCGATCCAGCGGCGCGAGATGAGCCTGGCCGACTGAATAACGCAAGTTGACCGAAACCAATCAGGAGAAGGAATTGAGTAGCTTGAAGGACAAGACAGCCGTTGTGACCGGCTCGACAAGCGGAATTGGTCTGGCTTGTGCGAGGGCGTTCGCGGCTGCTGGCGCTAATGTCATGCTCAACGGAATCGGGGCGCCGGCCGATGTCGAGAAGTCAAGGTCTGCGATTGAGAGTGATTTCGGGGTGAGGGCTATGTATTCGCCCGCCGACATGGGCGAGCCGATGGACGTAGCCAACATGGTCGCGCTTGCCGAGAAGACATTTGGCCGTGTGGACGTACTCGTCAACAATGCCGGTGTCCAGCACGTGTCACCAATCGACGAATTTCCACCTGAAAAGTGGGACGCAATCATCGCGGTCAACCTGTCCTCGGCCTTCCACGCGATCCGTGCCGTTGTCCCTGGTATGAAGCGAAGAGGCTGGGGCCGAATCATCAATACGGCGTCGGCGCATTCGCTGGTTGCGTCACCCTTCAAGTCCGCCTACGTCGCGGCCAAGCATGGCATCGCGGGGCTCACCAAGACGGTCGCGCTGGAGCTCGCGCAATCGAAGATCACCTGCAACTGCGTAAGCCCCGGTTACGTCTGGACACCCTTGGTAGAGAAGCAGATTCCGGAAACGATGAAGGCACGCAACATGAGCGCGGATCAGGTTATCAAGGACGTCCTGCTCGCAGCCCAACCTGCAAAGGAATTTGTTACCGTCGAGCAGGTGGCGTCGCTTGCGCTGTTCCTGTGCGGCGATGACGCGGCACAGATCACTGGCGCGAACCTCTGCATCGACGGCGGCTGGACGGCCGCATAGTCATTGCTCACGTTGTGGGCGGCTAAGACTGCGCGCTCTGTGAGGGCCGTCAGTCTGGTTTCGAAAAGGATCGCAATCGTTGACGCAGGTCAACACGATACCGCCCTAGCTCAGCAATGATTCGCATGTGCCAATCAACGGAGAATAGTCATGTCCGAGCAGAGCAGCATGCACTTGTATCTGAATTGGGCGAAGGAGCGGATCGACGAGATGGACGCGGCGCTGGCGTCGCTTGAGATCAAGGCCGGCCAGGCAAAGGTGGAGTCCAAGGTCAAAGCCGATGAGATCGTCGCCGATTTGAAAAAGCGTCGCGACGAATTTCAGGCGCTGCTGAAGACCCAGGCTCAAGCCGGCGAAGCGGCGTGGACGCGCACCAAGGCGGACCTGGAACAGCAGTGGAACCGTTTCGAAACTCAAATGAAGACCTATTTCGAAGGTGCCGGCAAGCAGATCGAGCAGCAACAGGCAACGTTTAAGGATATCGCTGCCGCACAGGAGAAGGCTTGGCGTGCGGCAGCGGATAAGTTCGGCGAGGCGGCGGGCAACATAGCCACGGCCCGGCGTGCAGATTTCGACGAAGCCCTCAAACAAATGAAGGTCGACGCTTCCCAAGCGCAGGCACGTCTGGAGAAACTTAGGCAGGCGGGCAGCGAATCATGGTCGGTGCTGAGCGCGGCACTCGCCGAATCCCGCAGGGCGTTCGATCAGGCCAACCAGGCCGCATGGGACGCTCTCAAGGGCTCCAGTCCGAAGAACTGAGGTCGCCTACCCGTGAGGGCCGATGCGCGCCGACAAGAGTACCGACTGCCAACCTCGGCGGCATCGCGGGCAAGTGGTCATTGCGAAGCCTTCGCATCATTTCGACTGGCTGTCTTCCAATTGCTCGCTCTGATCCATTTACTCAATTTACTCAAACCTCAGATTTGCCAGGCCGGTTCCTACGTCTAGATTCTGGCTCCGGACATTTTAGCATTTGTGGGAGGTTTGTCGTCCGTGGCAATCGCTCTGCGATTTATCTGCGTTACAACCGATGATCGCGAACAACAATTGTGGGTCGCCGCATCGTGTTCTCCTGAATCGGCCTTAAATCTGGTCCTAGACGCGGTCCCAGAAGGATGGGCTGCGCGTCTCATGGATAAGTGCCATTCGGAGAGCTGCTACAAATTCCAGAGTTGATGCCAGGCGAAGCGCGGCGAATCCGTGAACGGCCGACTAGCTCCATTAAGAGTGAGGTGCCGCCCCGTTAATTCGGCGTATAATAGGCATTCGCCTACGCAGCGCGTTTTAAACGACGCATCCGATCTTCAAGGTATAATTGCAGATTCTGTTCAACGTCATCGATTCGCTGCTGGAATTTTTGCCACTCCGATTCGGATCGCGCTGAATCACGCAGCCGCCGATAATGATCGATGACCTTCTCGTGACCTCCGATGACGAAAGCATCAACTTCGAACATGCTGCCTCTTTGCTTGCTCGCCTTTGTCAAAATTGAGAGGTTTTGCCCCGATCTCAAGCCGCGTCCCGGAAGGCGGATTGTCGAATGGTCGCGTCTGCATCGCTAGCGTCTTTCTTGCCCGCAACATGAGTAGCCTGCCGCCTCCCATGTGTCTGAAACGCTAAAATGTGCCCAGCATAAATAGCAGTGGCCGCAGCCAAATTATTCGCGACGATTAGAGAAAGTATCAATGGCGTGAACATCGTATCGGACCGGCGTTCTTCATGAGAGAGTGGTGTGCCCGTTGAATGAGCTAGAAGTTGCTGATGGGCCTGCCTCTGCCGTGTGCATTGCGGCCTTCACTTTCTCAAAGCAGCGCAGCTCGATTTGACGGACACGCTCGCGCGATATCCCATACTCAGCTGCAAGTGTTTCAAGTTTCGGGGGAGCTTCGCTCAATTGGCGCGCCGTGAAGATACGTCTTTCACGGGGACTTAGCGTTTGAATAGCTGCATTCAGAGCTTTGCGCCGTCGAGTAAATTCTTCGTCTTCGGCTATCGTAATGTCGTGCGAGGGTGAAGGGTCAACAAGCCTTTCAAGTGCAGCGCCGGCCTCAGGGTCATCATGAGTCCGCAAATTCAAGGAGAGATCACCGCGCAATCGGCGGTCCATATCCACAACTTCACGCTCGGGCACATCGAGACGTGAGGCGATCGTCTTCACTTGATCCGGCCGCAGATCTCCGTCTTCGAGCGCCGAAATAGCGCTTTTGGCACGCCTCAATTTGAAGAAAAGCTTCTTCTGCGCTGAGTTTGCCGAAATCTTCACCATTGACCACGACCGGAGAACGTATTCCTGGATCGTCGCTTTAATCCACCACATTGCATAGGTGCAAAGGCGGATCCCCCGCTCTGGATCAAAGCGTCGTACTGCTTGCATCAGGCCGACATTACCCTCGGAAACGATGTCGGCGATGGGCAGCCCATAGCCGCGATATCGCATCGCGATCTTCGCAACGAGACGCAGATGGCTCGTCACAAGGCGATAAGCTGCCTCACGATCGCCGTGGTCGCGCCAGCGCCTGGCGAACGTAGTTTCTTCCTCCTGCGTAAGGATCGGAAATTTCCGAATTTCAGCGAGATAGTGCGTCAGCCCGGCGCCGAATGAGGGCAATGGCTGAGAAACAGTTTGATACATTTTCCCCTCGCGGTGAGCTCTTAGATATCCCAGCATCTCCGTCAGGGCGGCGGTAGGCTACCCCTGATGAGGATACTCACGATAACCCCCATGCTCAGAAGGCACCCCGCGACTCCCGACAGCTTCGCAACGTCCGGTCGTTCGATCAGCATCGATTCATCCTCCTTGATCCCGTCACAACATCACAGCGAGGGGATGTCTCCGGAGTTTTGCGTGTCAGAGTGTCGACCTGATCCGTGGCCGGGATCAGCCCTTGTCTCTAGGTCTGAATCCAGTACGCGCAAGGCATCCAGGATGTCGTCGAAGCTCACGGCAGCTCCATGGAAAGATCGGGTCAGTTCCGGAACGTCTTTCACGGCGCAAGCATCCGCGGCCCATGACGATAAAATTGCCCGTTTCTCGTACGACGTCAGATCGCAGTCTTCGACAACGTCCATGGGATGAATGAATGCATCGGCTGGATGCAGCAGTGCAGTCATCTCCAGGTTCGTTGTTCGTCCGGGAATCATCGTGTCTGCCATACGTACGGAGAGGCGGTCGGGAAATGTCTCTTGTAAAAGAGCTTCCACGGAAGCCTGCTCTTCACTTAATCGACGCTCGATATACGCTCGTTCCAGGTCCGATAGGCGCGTTGCGAGCAGCCTGCGGTAGCGATGAGCATTGTTGCGATGAGTGCGCAGGCGCTCAAGATTTTCATCAATCATGATCACCTACTCCCGGCTTCACGCGGCTATCGCACGTTCGGTGGAGCGCAACCGATAGGGCTTTCCGCCGGGAGGAATCCGGGGACCGCCGTCCAATTCGCACAATGCCTCAAGGATCTCGTCGATCGATACTGGCTTCTTCAGTCCGGCAGGTGAGCGCATGGACGGACAGGACGCTATCGCAGACGCATCCGACGCCCAGGATGCGAGTATTGCCCGCTTCTCAGCCGTTGTCAGGCCGGTGTGACACACCACATCCTTCGGATGTTCGAAGACAGCACCTGGATGAAGAAGCGCGTTGAAGTCAAAGACGTTGTCGTCGGCGGTCGTCGGCCGCATGGTATCCTCCTTTTCATTGACGATGAACGGCAGCCGCGCGAAGCCTCGCGCGGCGCCGACCGGAGCCGCACTTAAGCTGCTTTGGCTTCCAGTTTCTGGACGTTATCCGTCGATACGCCGTTGATCGCGATCCGGCGCGGCTTCATGGCTTCCGGAATTTCCCGGACCAGCTCGATCTTGAGCAAGCCGTTGTCGAAAGCTGCGCTCTTCACCTGAACGTAATCCGCCAGGTTGAATTGCCGCTTGAAGTTGCGGGTCGAGATGCCGCGATAGAGGAAATCGCGCTCGGCTTTGTCGGACTTGCTGCCTTCGATCGTGACCACGTTCTGTTCGGCAGTGATCGCGATATCGCTGGGTGCAAAACCTGCAACCGCCAGCGAAATCTGGTAGCGGTCCTCGGCTAGCCGTTCGATGTTGTAAGGGGGATAGTTGTCCTCGCCAGCCCTCTGGGCCATTTCCGCGAGGTCAAAAAGGCGGTCGAAGCCAATCGTCGAACGCCAGAGGGGCGAGAAATCATAAGTGCGCATAGCCAAATCCTCCAAAGAGCAAGATGGTTACGAGCGGCACCGGACACGACCGGTGCCCGTCTCACTTGCCCGGGCCCATGGGGCGCCCGGACGCCACCGTCCGGTGGCGAGAAAAAATTAGCAAAGTCGTTTTTGGTTTCAAGAGGGGTTTCAAACATTTTTTGGAGGCCTGTCGAAGGTCGAGCGAAACGCCGCCCTGCCACCCGCTTCATTGACAAAATACTAAGGCTTCGATCAAAGGCGGGGCGTTCCGCGATCCTACGGTTTATTGGGCGGGAGCCAGCCAGCCAGCCCTTACTCCCCCCAGTTAGTGTCGGACCCGAGTGGCGCTGGCGTTGTTCAGCCCAACCATCATCTGAAGATAGGGCCTATCAAGGCCACGGTTAGGCAGCTGCAGGCTCGTCCGTTTCAGCAGGCGTGGCTGCCCGGTCATCCCATCGCTCGACAGCCTGGGTAACGGTCGGTGCGGTTGGGCCGAATGCCCAACATGTCCTGCATGCTACGAATTTCGGATCCAGGTCGATGTTAATCCAAAGATTCGAGCCCCCGCAGAAGGGGCAGGGCCGCGATGGCTGTACAGAACTGGGCAGGCGCAGTGCACCGCTGTCGCCAGACCTTTGGGCCATGTTTGTCGATCCTCCTGTCTGGATTCTCAGAGCCTATCGGGCCTGTCCAGAGCGTTCAGTTCGGCATCAACCCTCTCGAGAAGACGCTCGATTTTCCGAGCGCTCGTTGGGACCGGGGTATTCTTCAAGGCGGCTGAGCAGGTGCTGCTTTCGTGCCAGCAGTTCACCAATGCTCGTGGTGACCTCTCGTCTTTGTTGGCGAGGCAACCAGGAGGCCCTCTTGGCAGGTGCTGGGCGACCTGCCGGCACCAGATTGTCTCCGTAGGACGCAGCACTCAGGGTCAGAACGCATTGCTGTATCCACCCGACCTTCCGGAAAGAGTTCGTTTTGAATTATCGGCCTCATCGCGACGACATCAGATGGCCGAACTGTACTGGGACGCGGGATGGAATTCGGCACCTACATAACGTACGAAGCTATCAGGCGGCCCATGCCTGTCCCTTGCTTCTCCGAGAGGGGGAAGGCGGCGGCCGAATGCCGCCGCCTCGCCGCTCAGTTGGTGTTGATGGCGATGCGCTTGACGCTCTGGGCCGCCTGTTCGGTCTTGGGCAAGCTGACCGTGAGAACGCCATTGCGGAAGTTGGCCTCGGCCTTGTCTTCCTGAACTCCCTCGAGCGGGATGCGTCGCTCGAACGAGCCGTAGTAGCGCTCGCTGTAGCGTCCGCCATTGTTAGTTTCGGACCTTTTCTCGCCGCGGATCGAGAGAACCCCGTTGGCGATCTCCACCTGAACGTCCTTCTCGTTCATTCCGGGCAATTCGGCCGAGACCGTCACGGCTTTCTCGGTTTCACCGAGCTCGATGCGAGGCCATGAAAACTGGCCTTCCATCAGGGGGGAGCTGACGCGGCCGAAGTTGCCGAAGCTGCCGAACCCGCGGAATACGTCGTCAAACAGACGATTCATCTCGCGGTGAAGCGTCAGAAACGGGTCGTAGGCATCGCCCGACGTTGCGAGCTGCTGGTTCTTGTTCCACGGAATTAGATCGCGAATAGCCATGTTGGACTCCCTTTTTGGTTGTTGGCTGCGTCGAGCGAGCGACCGCGACCCGAGCGCACCGATGTTTTCGATACTGAATGGCGTCAAGCTGCCTGCTTGTGGGTGATCTGTTCGGCCGCGCCGATCTCGATACGACGCGGCTTCATGGCTTCCGGCACCTCGCGCACGAGATCGATCACCAACAAGCCATCCTGGAAGGAGGCCTGCTTCACTTGAACGTAGTCGGCAAGATTGAACACGCGCCGGAACGGTCTGGCAGCAATGCCCTGGTACAGATATACGCGCGCATTGCCTTCGGGCTTCTTGCCCTCGACGGTCAGCGCGTTCCGTTCGGCGGTCACGGTGATATCGTTAGCGCCAAAACCGGCCACTGCCAGCGAGATCCGGTAGTGATCCTCGCCCGAACGTTCGATGTTGTAGGGTGGGTAGTTGTCGTCGTTGGACTGACGCAGCGCGCCGTCAACGAGATCGGCCATATGATCGAAGCCGATGGTGGAGCGCCAGAGCGGTGCGAAGTCAAGGGTGGTCCTCATAACCAAGTCCTCCTGAGAGCAAGATGGATACGAAGGAGCGCTGGACACCTGTCCGGCGCCCGATTCAGTTCGCCGGACCCGAGCTGGCATCCGGCGCCGCGACTTTGCGGTAAAACCGAAATAAGGAGAGCTGTGAATGTTTCAAGAGGAGCCGCGATGATTTTTTAGGCCGCTTCGATCGCCGGCCAGCCGGCAAGTCGCTGAATTTCCTCCTCAGCGGCCGCGGCGAGACGAAGCAATCGTTGCCGCTCGTGACCGGGCAGGTTGTCCTGCACCAGGAGTGCCTCGCAGTGCAAGAGCACGCGCCGCTCGCTTTCAATCAGAAAGGTGCGCACGGTCTCCGAAAGCGGCCGCTCGCCCCGGGAGGCGGGCGGCCAGGTTGCAGGTTTAGACATTTCCGGTCTCGATCGGCGTCAGCTAATGCGGGGCAGGTCCCGATCATAGTCGGACGGAAGGCGAAAAACGCCGGGCTCGGTGCTGTCCGGCAGCAGCAAGGTATCGACCTTGAACACCGGTGCGCTCGGCTTCCAGTCCATCCAGCGCATGGAATCCAGATGGCGGATGGGCGGCGGCAGCAGGTAGCCGGTTCGATCGGACGTCACTTTGAGAGTACTTTCCATACCGAAAACGCCGGTCGGCAACAGCATGGCCACTGCGAAAATGCCGGCAATGATGCTCCGGCCTCGGCGCAATGTCTCCACAATAGCGGAGACGAGTTTGTGCTTCCTAGTCATCTCATCCTCCTGTCGGTACAAAGCTGATCCATCCGATCGTGAGAAGGCTGAGGGCGAACATGAGCCAATGCACAGTCGCCCCGCTCTTGCGCGATCGAGAATGCATGCGCGTGCTCATCTTTGGTCTCCTTGGTGCTGCCTTTCCTTGTTGCATGTAGGTGAGCCCGGCCGCCGTGACGGCCGGGCCCGGCTTTGATCAGAAGTCCATCGGCGGCGCGGCTGCGGCCGGCTCTGACTTCTTGGGCTTGTCGGCGACCAGCGCTTCTGTCGTGATCAGCAGAGCAGCGACGGACGCCGCATCCTGCAGCGCGGTGCGAACGACCTTGGCAGGATCGATCACGCCGGCCTTCACCATGTCCTGGTATTCGCCCGTGGCAGCGTTGAAGCCCCAATTATAGTTGGGGTTCTCTAGCAGTTTGCCGACCACCAGCGATCCGTCCTCGCCTGCGTTCTGGACGATCTGACGCGCCGGGACCTGGATGGCGCGGCGCACGATGTCGACGCCTGCCTTCTGGTCGGCATTTGCCGTCTTCAGGGCTTCGAGTGCCTTGAGCGAGCGCAGCAGTGCGACACCGCCGCCGGGCAGGATGCCTTCCTCCACCGCGGCACGGGTCGCATGCATGGCATCGTCCACGCGGTCCTTCCTCTCTTTGACCTCGACCTCGGTCGCCCCGCCGACGCGGATCACGGCGACGCCGCCGGCAAGCTTGGCCAGCCGCTCCTGCAGCTTCTCGCGATCGTAGTCGGAGGTGGTTTCCTCGATCTGCGCCTTGATCTGGGTAACGCGGGCCTCGATGTCCTTTTTGACTCCAGCGCCATTGACGATGGTCGTGTTCTCCTTGTCGATCACGACCTTCTTGGCGCGCCCGAGCATTTTCAGCGTGACGTTATCGAGCTTGATGCCGAGATCCTCCGAGATTGCGGTTCCGCCGGTCAGGATCGCGATGTCCTCCAGCATCGCCTTGCGGCGATCGCCGAATCCAGGCGCCTTGACGGCGGCGACCTTCAGTCCGCCGCGCAGCCGATTGACCACCAGCGTGGCCAGCGCCTCGCCCTCCACGTCCTCCGCCACGATCAGCAGCGGCTTGCCGGATTGCACCACCGACTCGAGCAGCGGTAGCATGGTCTGCAAGCCCGACAGCTTCTTCTCATGGATCAGGATGTAGGGATCCTCCAGCTCAACTCGCATCTTCTCCGCATGGGTGACGAAGTAGGGCGAGACATAGCCGCGATCGAACTGCATGCCCTCTACCACCTCGAGCTCGGTATTCAGGCTCTTGGCTTCCTCGACCGTGATCACGCCCTCATTGCCGACCTTCTGCATGGCGTCGGCGAGGAAGCGGCCGATCTCGGTATCGCCGTTGGCTGAAATGGTGCCGATCTGGGCAATCTCGTCGTTCGAGGTGACCTTCTTGGCATGCGACTTCAGATCGTTAACGATGGCCGCGACGGCCAGATCGATGCCGCGCTTGAGGTCCATCGGGTTCATGCCGGCCGCGACCGACTTGGCGCCTTCCTTGACGATGGCCTGCGCGAGCACGGTCGCGGTCGTAGTGCCGTCGCCCGCTAGGTCATTGGTCTTAGAGGCGACTTCGCGCACCATCTGCGCACCCATGTTCTCGAACTTGTCTTCCAGTTCGATTTCCTTTGCGACGGTGACGCCATCTTTGGTGATGCGCGGTGCACCGAAGGATTTCTCGATCACGACATTGCGACCCTTCGGGCCGAGCGTGACCTTTACTGCGTTTGCCAGAGTGTCCACGCCCCGCAGCATCCGATCACGGGCTTCCGTCGAGAATTTCACGTCCTTGGCAGCCATCTTTCGTGCTCCTTTCTCTATGACTGTCAGTTTTCGATCTCAGGCGGCCTTCTTCATCGAACTGGTCTTGTCGACCACGCCGAGTAGATCGGTCTCCTTCATAATCAGGTAGTCCTGGCCGTCGATCTTCACCTCGGTGCCGGACCACTTGCCGAACAGCACGCGGTCTTCCGGCTTGACGTTGATCGGGATCAGTTGGCCTTGCTCATTCCGGGCGCCAGGTCCCGCGGCGACGATCTCGCCCTCCTGCGGTTTTTCCTTCGCGGTGTCGGGAATGATGATGCCGCCGGCGGTCTTTTCCTCGGCATCGATACGGCGCACGAGCACGCGGTCGTGCAATGGACGGAAATGCATGCACATCCTCCTTGTCAGGTCAGCGATGTCAAAAATCCGGGTCCGGAACTGGCCCCCGGGCGGAAAACGACCTAGGGGTGGGAAAAAAGCCCTTCAAGAGGCCCCGAAAAAAATTTTCGTCACGCTCGGCGCCCAAGGGCCAGCGGCTCTTGAACCGCCACTTCTCTTTAACCAGCTAATCGGCGCAGCTGGCCAGCGAATGAGGGCCTAAGGCACCTGGAAGGGGGGAGAACGATGCCGCTTTTGCGTGGGCTTGAACGACTGGGCGTCGTCTCGGCGCTGTTTTTGGCGGTTTCTCTAGTCCCCGTCAGTGCCCAAATTCCGGACGTCAAAAGTGGACGAGTCCCCTCCCTTGCGCCGTTGGTCAGGGAGGTGACGCCTGCCGTCGTCAACATCTCGGTTCGGGGGCGGATTCGGGAAGATAATCCGCTCTATCAGGATCCGCTGTTCCGCGAGTTCTTCAACGTGCCGAAGCAGCTGGAGAAAGAGGTCAACGCGACCGGTTCGGGCGTGATCGTCGATGCCCAGCGCGGCTACGTGTTGACTGCGAACCATGTCGTCGCCAACGCCACCGCCGTGCAAATCAGGACCAAGGACGGTCGCAAGTTCGCCGGTCGCGTTGTCGGTCGCGATGCGCCGACCGACATCGCGCTGCTGCAGATCAGGGAACCCGCTGGACTAAAGGCGATTGCGCTCGGTGACAGCGATGCGCTGCAGGTCGGAGACTTTGTTATCGCGGTCGGCAATCCGTTTGGCCTCGGCCAGACCGTTACGTCGGGGCTCGTGAGCGCTCTGGGCCGTACCGGGCTCGGCAAGCACGGCTATGAGGATTTCATTCAGACGGATGCGGCAATCAATCCCGGCAATTCCGGCGGCGGCTTGATTAGTCTGCGCGGCGAACTGATCGGCATCAACACGGCGATAATCTCGCCGGGAGGCGGCAATGTCGGGATCGGCTTTGCTGTGCCGATCAACATGGCGCGCAAGGTGATGGAGCAGCTCGCGCAGACCGGCCGCGTTGAGCGGGGACGCATCGGCATTGCGCTGGAGGATTTGGAAGCGCCGGCGACGGGAGCGACGCAGGGCGCCCGCATCAAGGAGGTCAGTCCAGGCTCGCCGGCGGAGCGCGCCGGCCTGCGTCGCGGCGACATCATCCTTAAAGCCAACGACCTTGCGATCCGCAGCGCCACGCAGATGCGCAACCTGATTGGGCTGACGCCGGTAGGCGGACAGGTACGGCTGACAATCGAGCGCGACCGCGCGACCGAGAGCGCCACGGTGGAGATCGTGCCGATGACAGAGCAGAAGACGAAAGCGCGAGGGCCGGGTTGATCAACGTCTGCTAATGGCGCTCCCAGCGGACATTGATCCGGGCTGGTTGATGTCCGTTATCGAGGGGGTAGCGGATATTTCCTGCAGCTGGAATGGGAACGCCGCCGGTGCGGCATGGCCGATCGGTAGCCCGTTGGCGCAGGTAAGGCGGAAGCCTGCCCGTTCGAGCTTCGCTACCCTTAATCCTTGAATCGTTTGACCCAGGATTCCTATAGTCGGCCCGCGCCACCTACGGATTCCCTGTTGTGCAATCGCCAATAGGAATTCCCTGTTAGTTGGCGTAGGGAATTGGCTCAAAAGGCGCTGCACCGCAGCGTTTTCTGGCTAGAGGTCGGGTCTCCGAGCCGCCAGAACCGCCTGATTCCCTGCAAAATTCCCTGTTTGCAGGGAATTTGCCCGGAGACAGGTGCGATCAGCACTGTGTCGCCAGCCAACAAAGCTGCACGATAAGTCGCAAACTCGTTGTGGCTTATATCGGCTGTCTTCCAGAAAAATCTGAAGCGTGCCGGCGCTAGCGGCAGCGAAAGGAACTCATGACCTTCGCGCTCCAAGAAATTGCCTTGAAGAAATTGCCTGAAGAAATCGCCTTGGCGATAGAGTACTTCATCCCTAAATCCTGCCGGCGCCGCCGGCTGTTTCGGATGGAGCTTAAGTCACTACGGAGTAGAAGCTGTTGTCCAGGCCGCAAAGCTTCCCAATCGACAAGATTTACGTTCCCGTGAAGCGGAAGAAGGCTCTCAAGCCCGAACTCGTCCAGGAAATCGCGGAAAGCATGTTGGAAATCGGCCAACAAGCCCCCATTCTGGTTCGGCCCGACGAGGGCCGGTTCGTTCTGGTCGAGGGACTGCACCGGTTCGAAGCCTGCAAGGCGCTTGGCGAAAGCACCATCATCGCCGTCCTGGTCTCGGCCGAGCCCGTTCAGCACAAGCCGCTTTTGTCCGACAGCGTCGAAGCCGAAGCCGAGCGCGACAAGATGGCGCGATTGAAAAAACTGCGTCTCGAAAAGGAGGAAGCCGAAAGATTGGCCGCCGCTTCAGCGGTAGTCACGGAGAGGTCATCAGCCGGGCTGCTGCGAAAACCCTCGGAGAAGGGCAGTCGGAACAGTTTCAAGGGTTCACGAAGCCAATCGGATCGCAGGACTGCGCCCTCGGCACCAAAAAACTTGTCGGAATGGCTGACGCGACAAAAGCGCGATGGCGGTCGTTATTGATGGCGTGGGTCAATTGCGTGGATCACGTCCAGGCTGGCCCTCGCAGGCGTTTCGTTGCACGGCATGGGTGGGGCCGACCGAAGCGGGGGATGGGATACCGCCCGGGAGTCAAAAAGCAGGCAAAGGCGGGTTCCAAGCTAAGGAGCTCTTGGTGCCAAAAAGCACTTTTGGCGGTTTGATCCCCCCGCCCCGGCATCGCGGCGAGCGCGAAGCCGTTGGGCTCATTGGTCTTGGCACGATGGGTCGTGCGATATCCACGCGGCTTATTGCCCAAGGCCAGACTCTGGCGATCTTTGACGTTGATGATGCTGCAAGTTCGCTCATGCGGCCATGCCGGCACGCATCCATGGTCAAGTGGGATAGAGACGGGCAGGTTGGGCCTTCGCTTCGTCATCGTGTCGAACGAACTGCCGCGCCTCTCCGACGCCTCCAGGGCGTCGGCAAGTCGGTTCATCGTCCTGACGATGGAGCGCTCGTTCTGAATTTTGAAGGAGATCGGGCTAAATTGATCGCGCCGCAACCCCTTGATAGCGGGTCCTGGCCGACCGCAATGCCTGATCATGACCGCCGTTTTCGAGTGCCGAGAGATAGCGCTTCCAGTTCCGGCCGTCCGACTGGCGACGCCATGATCGCGCACCGTACAAGGCAATGGCGTCCGCACCATGGGGTTCGGATTGACCTAACGCATCTGCCGCGATCTCCCAGAAGAGATCCCTTTGCGCGTGGCTCCCCCCAATGGCCTGAACGCGGTCGAGAACGGGGTTCATCATGCTCCAGCTGCTCGAATGCCGTTTCTCCCGGTATTCTATAATGGCCTTTGCCAAGGTAGTGCCGACATTCCTGTAGGTGGCCGCGTTGTCGTCTTTACTCGACGCGCCGTAACGCTCCATGGCACTGGCCAACTCACGGGCACGGGCGCGATGCGCCGCATCCTGACTGCTGGCCAGCGCAAGCACAAAGTGGGTATCGACGAAGGGAAGCATGAGCTCGTCCATCCGTTTCTCCGCCTTCGCAGCGACTTTGCTCCAGCGATCTCCAACATCCGCACCGCCGAGTTCGATCCTGAGCAAGAGCGAAGCATCGTTGCAGATATCGAGATCCTCGGCCGCGTTCTCGTCGAAGACATCGGTGTCATAGGCTGCGAGTGCTGCTTCGGCATCGCCGTTCTCGTAGTGAAACAGAGCCCGATGCCAGGCCACGTGATAGCGGAAATTGTTCACCGACTTCCAATTTTTCTCCATATCGGTGAGGCAGCGTACTCCAGAATCGAAACGGTTCGTGGCCTCGTAGACATGGGCGAGCGCGTGGATGCCCCAGGGATCGTCCGGATTGCGCTCGAGCGCGTCCTTCACCACATGTTCAGCCTGTGCATACTCGCCGCTTTCTTCCAGGCCGAAGGCATACATACTACAGAGAAACGAGTGCTCCGCATCGGCTGGAGTCCAGAAATCGAGTGCGCGGGCGACGCCATCGCGAATGAGTTGCGACTGGCCCGTATAGAAATAACCAAAGTGCGCCATCTTCAACGCCAGGATATCGCGCGGATAGTCCCGCGCAATCGCATCCCAAATTGATGTGGCCCCGGAAAGTGAGCCGCCCGCCCATGCCTCAAGTGCCGCCAAGTGCATCCGCTCGCGCTGCTCGAGTTCGGCCTCGCGATCGAGACCGGCTTGCAACTCCTGCAAGGCCCGAGGAATGAGAGTTCGTACTCCCATCAGCATCATGAAGTAGCCGCGCAGGCAGTGGGCCATCGGCATTTCGGGATGGGACTTCATGAGCCCCTTCAGAAGTCCGCCTGTGTCGTTGTTGAAGGCAAGATAGCCCTTCACCGTGCGGTCGAAATACGCCGTTGCGTCCGGATCAGAGCAGGTGAAGAGCAGGCCGTGGCTGTTTCTTGTCTTTGTCATGTCTCCACCCTTCTGCTCAAGCCGAGAATGCAGCAATATTGGTCATCGCCCGGCCGAGGATCAGCGCATGCATGTCATGAGTACCCTCGTAGGTGTTGACAGCCTCGAGGTTCATCATGTGCCGAATGACATGAAATTCGTCCGAAACGCCGTTTGCGCCAAGCATATCCCGCGCAACACGGGCAATCTCCAACGCCTTGCCGCAATTGTTCCGTTTCACAATCGATATCGCCTCCGGGGCGACCTCGCCCGCATCCATCATCCGTCCAACGCGCAGAGACGCCTGCAAACCGAGCGATATTTCGGTCTGCATGTCGGCAAGCTTCTTCTGGATAAGCTGGTTTGCGGCAAGAGGCCTGCCGAATTGCTTGCGCTCCATCACGTAACTGCGCGCCTGATGCAAGCAGGCTTCGGCCGCTCCCATCGCTCCCCAGGAAATTCCGTAACGGGCCTTATTGAGACAGCCGAACGCTCCCTTGAGGCCGCTGACATTCGGTAGCATCCGGTCAGCCGGGACGCGAACATCGTCAAGCGCGATCATGCCCGTAACCGAGGCGCGCAGCGAGAATTTGCCCTCAATCCTCGACGTGGTGATTCCCGCCATGCTGCGGTCCAGGATAAAACCGCGGATCACTCCCTTATTGTCCTTCGCCCAAATAACGAAGACGTCGGCGATTGGCGCGTTGGTGATCCAGGTCTTCGTCCCGGTTAGCCGAAAATCGGACCCGTCGGCGACGGCGCGCGAGCCCATCGATCCAGGATCGGACCCGTGATCGGGCTCGGTGAGACCGAAAGAGCCCACCCACTCGCCAGATGCAAGCCGTGGCAGAAAGGCCTCGCGCTGCGCCTCGGAGCCATAGGCGTAGATCGGATACATGACGAGGCTCGACTGGACGGACACCGCCGAGCGGAACGCGCTATCCACCCATTCCATTTCCCGCCCAATGAGCCCGTAACAAACATGGTTGACTCCCGCACAACCATAGTCCTGCAATGTCGGGCCAAGAAAGCCGAGTTCACCCAACTCGCGGAAGATCTCACGGTCGAACGTCTCTCGGCGGTTCGCTTCGACAATCATCGGGAGCAAACGATCGCGCGAGAAACGCCGGGCGATCTCCTGAACGGAGCGCTCCTCGTCGGAAAGCTGATTCAACAGGAGAAATGGATCGTCCCACTGGAAAGGGCCATATCCGCTCAGGCCCGTCACACCCGTGGGCTTCTGTCGGCTCCCCGCACCAGGCGTCGCGATTTCCTGCATGATCTGTTATCCCTTCCGTCGCCGCTTCATTCGGCCGCAAAATTCGGAACCGAATTTTGCTGCCATTGCACCTGGTTGAAAGCGATCAAAAGAACAACAGTGATGCCACGACCATTGTCATGATTTTTCGGTATGCTGCCGCCTGAAGTCAAAGCACTATTTATCAGTACTTGATTGAGTTATTATCCGCGGTTCTCAGCGAATGATCGCGATAGCCGTTCTTCTAGAGAACTCGCCGGTTCGATGAAGGCGATCCTTGTGCTCGACCATAACGATCCATTCTCATACGCCATTGGCAATGAACTCGGGGCAACCACTCACGGGCGTCAATCTGCGCTGGGTATTGATCGCTGAGGCATTAGCTTCGACCGAAGCGGTTGCGTCAGACGTGATCTATTTTTGATCCCTTCATAGTCGTCAGCAATCGGTGAGCCGCCGCCCGGTGCGGTTCGGACGTTTGTGCGATCCCCTGCATCGCTGCCGTCATGCTCAACGTATCAGCCAGGGAAGCATCATGGCCGAAACGCATAAGGCGCTTTGTCATCTTGGCGATCTCGGGAGGATGCCGCGCGATGCGGCCAGCGATGGCATGCGCATCGGTCATCAGACGATCCGCTGGGACCGCGCGAGATACGAGGCCGATCCTCTCGGCGGTCGCCGCATCTACGAAGTCGCATGTCAACGCCATCTCCATCGCACGCGAGAGGCCAACCGCACGCGGCAAAAACCATGCGCCGCCGTCGCCCGGAAGTAAGCCGACGCGCAGGAATGACTCGGCGAACGCCGCCTTCTCGGACGCGATGCGGATGTCGCACATCAATGCTACATCGCAGCCGCCGCCTACGGCATAACCGTTAACGGCGGCGATTGTAGGCACATCGAGTCCGTAGACGGCGTGCGGTATCTTGTGGACCTGTTTGAGATTGATCTCGTGCGCCCAGAGGGGCTCTTCGGAAGCGAAGATGCCTTTGCGCTGCGTCATGTCGTGGATGTGGCCGCCAGCTGAGAAAGTGTCGCCGGCGCCGGTCAAGATGACGACGCTGATGTCCTGACGCGCGTTGATCTCATCGCAGCGGAGCTCCATCGCGTCCATCATGGCCATCGACATGGCGTTCTTTGACGGTGGATCGTTCATGGTCAACACAGCAATACCGTCGCCGACCTCCAGCCGCAAAATATCCAACGGAGGGGATGTCGTCTCGCGCATTTCGTCCGCCTTTGAAAGGTTCGCTGGCGGCATGCTCGTGGTCCGACTGCGGAAGGTCAACGCATATTGAAGACGTCACGAATGAGATTTCGTGAGTCCATGCGTATTGCGTTCGCCACGGAACCACACTACGCTTTGATCCAAATAACAGATGGCAAATTAAGAATTATGGGTGGGAAAGTTGCGAGGCGCCGCTTGCCGCCGCTAAACGCGTTGCGCAGTTTCGAGGCTGCGGCGCGGCACGCCAGTTTCCTCAAAGCCGCAGACGAGCTTTGTGTTACGTCGGGCGCGGTGAGCCGATTGGTGAAATCGCTCGAGGATTACTTGGGGATAGAATTATTCGTTCGCTCACGGGGCGTTGTCCTTACAGAGGATGGCGAGGAGTATGCTCAAGCGATAAGGCAGGCACTCGATTCCGTCGCATCTGCAACGGACCGGTTGTTGCGTAAACCATGCGAGAATAGCCTACGCATCTGCTGTCGTCCTGCCTTTGCGTTGCACTGGCTGATCTCGCGCTGGCCCTCGCTCCAGGCGGCATTTCCTGAAGTGCTGATTGATCTGCGAATGTCCCTGACGCCACACCTCGAAGACATGAATAATTTCGATCTCGTTTTCCGGACAGGCGAGGAACACGATCTGCAGGAGGTCGGCGGGATCGTGAGTGAGCGCGTTTTTGACATCGAGACCTTTCCCGTGTGCTCGCCTGACTTCGTTGGCCGTACAGGACTATCGGACTTGGTTGCATTGCGCGAATTACCTCTCATTCACACCGGATCAATGCCCCAGGCTTGGGACTGGTGGCTTGCGTCCGCGGGCGCGGACTTCTCGGTCGACCAGAAGGGATTGATGTTTGAGAGTGTCTCGCTGGCTTACAATGCCGCAGCGTCGGGAATAGGCATCGCAATGGGCGTCGGTGCGTTCGTTGAGCCAGACATCGCGTCCGGAAAATTTGTGCGTCCCTTCGATCACGCACGTCGCTACCCCGCGGGTCTCAACATGTACTATAGTGCTACGAGAGCGGAGAAGCAGCCCAGCTTGCGTTCCGCGATCAAATGGGTCAGGAGCGAACGAAAGGAAATACATTAGCTGCAGCAAGGAGTCGCGTTGTCATCGCTGGAAAGTACCAGGGAAGCGTCAGCGATCACGATGCTGTCGGCGCTCGAGCCGGGGCGTACCAGAACGGGGTTAAGGTCGACCTCGTCAATTAGGTGGTGCGCGGCTGCAAAAAATTTGGAGACATTAGATAGCACTCTGGCAAATTGAAGATGATTGGCCTTTTGCCTGCCCCTTGCCCCGTCGATGATTGGAAAAGCGCGGTGGCTCTTTATCGCCGCAAGGGAGGCTTCCTCGTCGAGTGGTGCTAGTCGGATCACCGGATCGCCGAACAGCTCGGCATAGATGCCACCGACACCTAGCGCGATAACCGGACCAAAGGTACGATCGTTTCGGCAGCCGACGAACCATTCGAGCAAGGTATCTGTTACCATCTCTTCGACCAGAACCTTGCCGTCCAACAACCCCGTGGCCTGAGCGTTATGCAACACAGTGCGGGTTGCCGCCTCGATGTCGTTTGGCGTGATCCTAAGTTGTACCAAGCCTAGTTCCGACTTGTGCATGGCGGCATCAGAACAAAATTTCACAGCGGATAGAGCCGAGGAGCCACGCCGCGGCACCGGAAGACCGATGGTAGACAACAGGGCCTTGCTATCTGCTTCGTTGATGTAACGGCGGCCCGCACAGCGCCACTCGCCGAGGAGCTCATGCACCTGATTGAGTGCGTCGGGGGAAGAAGCTGGGATCTTGACGGAAGTTGACATGGTGAGACCGGCCTAACCAATCGAAGCATCTTGGCGGAGTGCACTGAAGGCAGTGACCACTCGCGCTGGGTTGTCGTAGACCGGCACGCCGGCTTCGGCGAGTATGCGTAGTGAATCCGGCGTCTGTTGCGCGCTGCCTGTCCAGCATACGATGACTGGCTTTATCGATCTCTTGAACAGGTTCGCGATGGTATGTGCAAATCGCGGATCGGCGATATACGTAGAAATGATGGCAAAGCCGTCGATATTCTTCGCTGCACCGAAGACCTTGACTGACTCTTCGAATAGACCTTCTTGTGTCAGAACCGCACCGGTCAGGTCGATCGGATTTAGCTTGGCGCCAAAGGCTGGCACGACCGCATCCAATCGCTGCCGTGTCTCCGGATCGAACTCGGGCACTTCGAAGCCACTCAACTCCAGCAAATCAGTCAGTTCGACTGCGAGCCCGCCAGCAACGGATAGGACTCCGATCCGCTTTCCGTGCAGCGGTTTGCCGACCGATAGCGCGACCGCAGCGTCGACTGCCGTGCTGCTGTCGCGAGCACGGATGATGCCAAGCTGCTGGAAAACGCCGGAGACCACCGCATCGTCCGCTGCGATCGCGCCCGTATGGCTGCTAGTCGCCCTTGCGCCCGAAGCGCTTCGACCGCTCTTGACGATGACGATGGGCTTTGACTTGACCGTATTTCGCGCAATCTCGGCAAAGCGGCGACCATGCTTTACCTCCTCCAGGTAGCAGAGGATAGCGCGCGTCTCCGGATCCTGTTCCAACAAACTCAGATAGTCGGCGGAATTGACGGTCGTCTCGTTCCCTGAGCTGACGAAACAGCTGATGCCGATTCCGCGCTGCATCAGGCGGTTGACCATGTAGCCCCCCATAGCTCCTGATTGAGAGATCAGCGCGACTGAACCCGAAACCATTTGGTCGTACATCGGGCTGAACGTCATCTGGAGCTTTGCGCGTGGAATGACGATGCCTTGGCAGTTTGGCCCAATAAGCGGGATACCGACGCCGGCGCAGTAGTCGGCCAGTTGCTTCTCGAGCTTTTCTCCTTCCTGGCCAACCTCAGAAAATCCAGAGGCAATAGCGACCGCCACGCGTGTGCGTCCAAGCGGGACCGCCTTGAGTGCCGCCAGCAACTGACTGGCGGGTACAGCGAACAAGGTCACATCGACGGTCTCTGGGATCTCGTCGAATGAGCCGACAACGCTCACACCAGCCTGAGAAGTCCGTAAACCAACATCGTCCTTTGCACGACGCACACCGTAGATGCGACCTGCGAACTGATTCTTGACAACATTCGCGAGGATGGTGTTGCCGAGCTTTCTGGAATCGCTAGAGAGACCAACCACTGCAACGGATTGTGGGTTGAGCAACGGCGCGAGCTGAGAGGTTTGCACGTTATTGCTCGACCCTAGAGCTAATGTTCTTCGTCATCTCGTTCGCTCCGAGTTCTGTTCTTCCATCATTGGTGGTGCCCTCTCAGCTATTGACGCGCCTGGCAGGCGAAGCGCCGCATAACATTCACTGAGCCACTCTGCGCCAGACCCGATTCCCCTAGCAGCGAGAGAAATAGCAATCGTCGCAGAGGATATCTTGCTGAAGCTCCCTCCGTGAGCGCAGTCGCGCCGCGGCCAATTTCACCTTTCCGATGCCAGAGAGCTTTCTTCAACCCACATTTTTGCGCGCGAGCGTGACTAAAGCTGATGCTACGGATCGGTAGGCATAATCGGCATCTTGACAGCGCGGACCGAACAACACGTTGGCGCGGACTTCATATTGGTCCGAGATTGGCCGCTTCGCGCGCACCGCGCTTTACGAGAACCGATGCGCATCTGAACAGATTGCTTGCACCGGAACGGGCCACGCTACGCGCGAACTGGTCACCTGGTGAGGCCGGCCACCCTCCGCTTATGCCTTTAGCTGCGACGGACAGGAAAGGGCTGTGAGCATCAACGGCTATGGCGGCGACCTCAATCTGAAACGGTTACCAAGCGCGGTGGGAGCGGAGATGACGATCGCAGTTGAGTTTTGGTCCGTGCTCACGGACAAAAAAGCATTTGTGCAAAGGTGCCGATACCTGAATATTTAAGTCGCGCATCGCTGAGCCTTGCGCTTGCGAATGTCCGGTGAATCTGCTCGCCGTAAATCGGGTGAGCTGTTTCCTGCAAATATTTAGGGGCGAAATGTTCCCGATAGTGCGGAGGATCTGACCAATGAGTATGTCGAGGCGGACGTTGCTTGGCGGGGCAATGCTTGCTGCTGGTGGTTTGTCCGCGAGAGGCATTGAACCTGCTTTTGCCAATGGCGCGGCGAATTATCCCAGTCAGCGCATAACCATGATTGCGCCGTTCGCGGCCGGTGGGCCGGCGGACATGCTCTGCCGGCGGCTTGGCGCTTCGATAGCGGCTGCATGCAATCAGACGGTCGTCATTGAAAACAAAGCCGGTGCCGGAGGCGTCATCGGTGTTGACGCCGTCGCAAAGTCTGCGCCCGACGGTTACACGCTGGGCGTCATTGTTCCCGGGATTTTGATCCAGGAGTTCCTAACCGGTACGCCCGGACTCAATGTCGAGCGCAATCTCACGTCCATCTCGCTTGTGGTGAAGAATCCGAAAGTTATTGTGACCAATTCGGATGTGCCGGCGTCGACTCTGAAAGAACTGATCGATCTAGCTCGCAAGGATCCCGCTCGTTACGGCTCCTACGGCACTTCGGGTTTTGGCTCGCGCGCACATCTAGCGATGGCGGAGATAAACGACAAAGCAAAAACCAAGTTCGTTCATGTGCCCTACCGCGGTGGAAGTGCAGTGATGCCTGATCTCCTCAGCGGTCAATTGCCCATCGGCGTCCTGGAGGTCGGTAGCGTTGTGCCGTACATGAATACCGGCAAGATCCGAATCATTGCGACTACTGGATTGGTGCGATCTCCGGCGTTTCCCGACGTCCCGACGGTTGCAGAAACGTTTCCGGGGTTCCAGGCGGAAGAGTGGTACGGTCTGGTGGGCCCGGCAGGTTTGCCTTCGGATATCGTCACCAAAATCAACGGTGAAGTGAAGCGTTGGGTCGGTAGCACCGACGCAACGAAGTATTCAGAGACAGTCAATGCCGAGTTGATCGGGAGTTCGCCCGACAAATTGCGCGAGTTTATTGCAAGCGAGCGTGCCTATTTCGGTAAGCTCATCGCGGATCTGAACCTCAAGTCTGAAATGGCCAGGTAAGGACGTGCTCCCAGATCGGATTTGGGTGATGGGGTGCGGCTTGATGGTCGGCCGCACAAGGATGGCGAGCGGCCAACGTCCTTCCGAAATCAGATCAGTTGACGGGAGACCTGCCTTTTTAGGTCTTAACCGCAAAGTCGCGAGCATGATCTCGCGCAAGTATCCACGTGTGATGTTCGAGGGAACCAAATGAGAGAAGCAGTGATCGTATCGACGGCGCGCACGCCGATCGGAAAGGCCTATCGCGGGGCATTTAACAAGACACATGGAGCGGAACTCGGCGCACATTCCGTCCGTCATGCGATTCAGCGCGCAGGCATCGAGCCTGGCGAAGTCGAGGACCTAATTATCGGATGTGGCATGCCGCAAGGGGCAACCGGCTACAACATCGGCCGGCAGATCGCCATTCGGGCAGGCATGCCGATCGACGTTGGCGGCACCACGGTCAACCGACTCTGTGCTTCCGGTCTGCAGGCAATCGCAATTGCTGCGCAGCGTGTGATCGTCGACCAAGCGCCGATCATGGCTGCGGGGGGGCTTGAATGCATCAGCTTGGTCCAGGATGAGCACCATAGCGGCAATAAGAAGAGCGACTGGCTCGACATGCACTGGCCGGGCACTTACTACAGCATGTTGCAGACAGCCGAGATCGTGGGCGAGCGCTATAAGGTCAGCCGCGAAAGCCAGGACGTGTTCTCACTACAGAGCCAGCTGCGCACAGCAGCGGCGCAGAAGGCTGCGCTCTTCGACCAGGAGATCGTTCCGATGACCACGCTTAAGAGTGTGGTCGACAAGGAGACCGGCAAGACTCGGCTGGAGACAGTCACGATCGAGCGCGACGAAGGCAATCGGCCGGATACCTCGATAGAGGGCCTCCGCTCGCTCCCACCGGTTCTGCCGGGCGGTGCCTGTATCACGGCCGGCAACGCCTCGCAGCTATCCGATGGATCCTCGGCGTGCATCGTGATGGAGGCGCGCGAAGCGGAGCGCCGGGGCCTGCACCCGCTCGGCGCATTCAAGGGGTTCGTTGCGGTAGGCTGCCGTCCGGAGGAGATGGGCATCGGCCCAGTGACAGCTGTCCCGAAGTTGCTCAAGCGCTTCGGCTTGAAAATGGACGACATTGATCTCTGGGAGCTCAACGAGGCGTTCGCCGTGCAGTCCGTTTATTGCCGCGACGTTCTCGGCATTCCCGACGAGAGGCTGAACGTCAATGGCGGTGCGATTTCGATTGGCCATCCCTACGGCATGAGCGGCGCCAGGATGACGGGGCACGCGCTGATCGAAGGCAAGCGACGAGGCGCCAAGCGGGTCGTTGTCACGATGTGCGTCGGCGGCGGCATGGGGGCTGCCGGGCTCTTCGAGGTGCTTTAGATCTAAAAAGTGGAGAAACGAACGTGTCTGAACCAGTGATTCGGGTTGAATTCCGAGACGGTGCGGTATGGTTGACGATAAACCGGCCCCACGCGATGAACGCGCTGTCACGGGAGGCGGTTGTTGAGATCGATCGTATCGTCGCCGAGCTGGCTGGCCGAGAGGACGTCAGAGCATTGGTGTTCCGCGGCGAAGGCAAAGCGTTCTGCGCGGGCGGCGATCTGAAGTATTTCAAGGAAACGGTGGGATCGGGCGACATGAACCGGTTCCGCGACTATTTGAACCTCTGTCAAGATATGTATCGGCGTGTAGAGACTTTTCCGCGGCCTACTATCGCCATGGTCAATGGTGTTGCGGTTGCGGGCGGCCTCGAGCTGATACTGTCTTGCGACATGGTGATCGCAGCCCAGTCGGCGAAGATTGGCGACGGTCATGCGAATTTTGGGATCATCCCGGGTGGCGGTGGAGCAATCCGACTGCCGCGCAAGATTCCGATGGCGCTGGCCAAGCGCCTGCTCTTCACCGGAAACCTGTTTCCGGCGGCGGACCTGGCTCGTTGGGGCTTGGTCAACGAGGTGGTCCCTGACGACAAGCTTGAGGATACGGTGCGCGCACTGGTGGCGCAAATCGTCAAAAATTCCCCGCTCGGCCTGCGTGTCATTAAGCAGCTTGTAGACGATGGATTCGAGCAGTCACTCGACACCGCGTTGCGGCTGGAGGTCGTCGCTTGGGAAGGCTACGGGCGTAGCGAGGATATTCGGGAAGGCCTCCAGGCGTTCGAGGACAAGCGTCGGCCCCAGTTCAAGGGACGATAGCGGGACGGGTCCAATGATCGTGCGCGATGTTCTTTTGTATCGCTAGGTAATGGGTGTTGCCGCAGCGCTCGCAAAGTCTCGATGTTGGAGACCCGAGCACCACGCAGCTCTGAACCCGTATTCCACAAATCACCGAGAAAAATGTTGACGCGGCCACGACCGCGTCTTCTCGCCTTTGCCGGTCCTGCTCATGTCGCTCAGGCGGAATTGATGTGCACGGTCGTTAGACTGGTAAGTTAGTTTAGAGACCGCGACGGGCTGGATATGCAGCTTAACGTGACCTTCAAATTCGAATGGATTAACTAAATCAAGGAACACGTCCTGCCGACTAACCGCAGACACCAAGACCGCCTGGAGGCACACTCTCTCTGCTGCGCGGACAACTAGATCAGGGGTCGAGTCGTCAGGCAACGCGCGGCGCTTAGCACCTGCCGCTCATTTTGCACCCCGGCCCTGAGGGCGCCCAGGCTGCATTTCCCCGTTTCTGTTTTGTGGGAGCGGTGGTTTGACCCGGAGCCGCATTGGCAGTCGCGGCCTGCGGGTTCTTCTTGGTGGCGGCTTCAATTGGCGACATCGGAAAAAGAAATACAGCCAGTACTGCTACGGACAAAAATATTCTCATTTCCATTCTCCATGGTTGAAACTTGGTCACGATAGTGGAAGTCGCGTTGGATACAACCGGCGTCAGTGACGCGATTTGCCTCCTCACCGGGGGCGATCCTTCCGGCTTCTCCAAAGGTGCTGCGGCATCTGGGCAGCGACCCGGGCACAGGGGCAGCGCGTTCGAAAGTGCGACGTTGTGTCGCAGATTTACCTGCGAGACGTACCCCATCGGTGGCTTTGACAACGAAATTGCACGGTGCAGACTTAAATTACTGTTTAACGAAATTTTTACTTTTTTAATGGGCAAAGTCTTTGAAGCACGAGGGCAATCTCGGCGCTGTTAGATCGGACGGTCATTCTGGCGCGTTTCTCACCTTCGGAGATGCCTCGCCCGAGAGCGACGGCGACCGGCACGTTGTTGTCGTTTCGAACGCGCATTTGTTGTTCAGCGGCGATTTCCATCGTTCCGGTCAAGATCTCGTCATTTCGGATTCGTCGCACCGCTTCGTAGTGCCGAACTATTTTTATGACGGTAAGCGCCCGACTTTGGTCTCGCCGGAAGGCGCGCTGCTCGATAGCAGGGTCGTTGAAGCGCTGACTCGCCATGTTGAAGTTGCCCAAGCCGGTGGCGTACCGGGAGGCAAGGTAGTCGGCCATATCGTCAAGATGACCGGTAGTGCGAGTGTGGTGCGCAATGGTGTCACCATCGTTCTCAACGTCGGCGACGTGGTCTACCAGAATGACTTGGTCCAGACCGGCAGCAGTTCGACGCTGGGTCTCGTGCTTGAGGATGGCACGGCATTTAACCTCACCGCCAACGCGCGGTTGATGCTGAACGACCTAGTCTATGACGCCAACAGTGCGTCCAATGCGTCTTTTATCACGCTGGTTCAGGGTGCAGCGAGTTTTGTCGCCGGCCAAGTTGCCAAAACCGGTGACATGCAGGTCGCAACGCCCTCGGCAGTCATCGGAATTCGAGGCACTGCGGTCAAACTGGAAATCTCCTCAAGCGATGGGAAAATAGACATTTCGGTCATCGATCAGCAGGATGGGCAGGTCCACTCTGTTGAGGTGTTCAAGTGCGTTATGGTGGGAGGGACCGACCTCCAAACCGGCGCCAGATGCACCGCTGGGGACAGTATTGCAACGATTACCAGCAACGGGCCGTCTTTTTCACTTACGCCGGCGGCGAACTTTGACGTCATTGTTCAGCAGACCAACAAGACTCCTGTCCAAATTGCGCAAGAATCCCAAGCATACCAAGGACTGCAATCAACCTACGATGCCGGCAAGCAGATGAATCCCAATCTGCCCCAGCATACTCAGAATGATAAGGGCGGCGACAACACAACGGGCAATACCAACGACAAGACGACGAATACAGCGGACAACACGGCTGATAAAGGAGGCGACAATAATAATGCCGCGACTCCAAAAACGGCGACGGCCCAGAGTAGTACGTCAGCGAACTCGCCAGCCACGGAATTCAAAGCGCCGGCTGGTACGACTGTCGTAAATTTGGACAAGGACACGTCGGCACCGATCACAGTCGCCATTCAGACCACTGGCGGTGGCGGAACCACCGCGCAGACGAGCGCCGCGACGCTCGATAGCACGCCGCCTGTAGTCACAGTGGTTAGTGCGCCAGTGCCGGTCGTGCCGATCATCGCGACTGTGAATAGCGACGTGTCTTCTTCTGTGACGGACAACGGATACTCGAAAAATGCGACGCTGACGATTGTGGGCACGGCGGAAGCCGGCAGCACGGTGACGATCTACGACAGCGACGGCACCACGGTGCTGGGGAGCGGGGTGGCGA
>Ga0187815_10000228_pt1 | contig 28058 bp, 21 predicted proteins | sample NC_S_5_FD_132962 | JGI IMG/M metagenome (GOLD analysis project Ga0187815, IMG submission 132962) | Wetland sediment microbial communities from Neuse River Estuary, North Carolina, USA - ASW-S_5 | ecosystem: Environmental > Aquatic > Freshwater > Wetlands > Sediment | place: USA: North Carolina...
AGGAATGGATCGCCGGGCTGTCGTTCCAGACCGTGCAGTTCGTGATTTTCGGCATCGCCACGGTGGTGTTCTCGGTACGCCGGCAGCAGCCGCTGGACGAGGCCGGGGCGATGCTGCACCTGCCTCCGCTGCTGATTTTCTATGTGCTGCAATACGTCGTGCTGGACCAGCACGTGCCCGCCCTGGCGCCATGGATCTCGTTCGCCAGCGTGGTGGCGGTGGGCCTGCTCTACCTGGTCGCGCGGCGGCTGTCGGGTAAGCCGCTTCCGGGCGGCGAATTGCTGCTGTGGTGCTACCTGGCCGTGGTGCTGCTGCATGCAGGCTACCTGGAGGCATGGCCGAGCAACTGGGCGCCCTGGGCCAGCTTCATCCTGGTGCCGGTGGCGTTCTGGATCACGCTCAGGCGCGCGGGCGGGATCGGTCCGTTGTGGGCATTGTGGGCGGCAGTGGGCGCGATCTTCCTGCTCAACTATGTCCGCGTCGTCGCCGGCTTCAACCTGCAGCAGGTGCCGGGACACGCCATCCTGGCCATCGCCTACGCGGCGATGCTCTACCTGGGGTATGCCATGGTTTCGCGCAGGGAAGGCGGGCGCGAAACACGCATGCTGCTGGTCTACGCGGGCCATGTCAGTGCGATGGCGGCCGCCGGGCACTTGCTCGATGCGCGCATCATCGTCTCCACCGCCTGGGGACTGCTGGCGCTGGCCTGCCTGGGCATCTCGATGTGGCGGCGCGACCGGATGCTCGGCCAGTCCTCGCTGCTGGTGTTCGGCGCCACCGCAGGCAAGGTGCTGCTGTATGACCTGAGCGGCGCGCAACCCCTGGCGCGCATCATCAGCCTGGTGGTGCTGGGCGCGACGTTCTACATCGGCGGGATGTTCTACCAGCGTTTGACGGGGGCGCGCTGACCGGCCCGGGCCGCCTGGACAACTGACGGGGCGGGTTCGTTTGCCGGGTGTGTGCAGATGGACCTCGCTCGTCAGGTGCAGGAAGTTCACGGGGTGGTTTCGCCCAACCCGGGGCGGCCGCGGCGCGCGCTCCGTGGCAGGGATTCGCGCCATGCGCCACGGCGCCGGGCATCTTCAGGGAAAAAGGGGAGTTCGATGAGGCGACTGGGGATGGTGTTGCTTGGCGCGGGACTGCTTGCAGCGCGCTGTCACGCGCAGGACGGCTCCGTCGGTGCGCCGCGGGATCCATCCTGCCAGCCCGCGCTGATCCAGTCGGTGGCGGAGCAACTGAAGCTGCCGGGCCTGACGGGTGCCGGGGCGGACGGCGACACCGCTGCATCGACCGTGGTCGCGACGGCATGCAAGGCCAATCCCGCGGATCGCCGGCAGAGCTATGTCGCCGTGGCGTATGACGCGGGCGACCCGGACGGCAAGCGCCTGGTGCTGGCGATCGTCGAGGGCGGCCATGTGGTCGCCGATTACCGTGGCGAGATTTATGAGGACGCCACGCTGACCGTGCAGTCGGACAGCTTGCACATCGATACCGCTCCCTACGTGCTCGCCCAGGGCGTGCGGGCGTTCGGCCTGGACGTGAGCGGATGGGCCTCGCCGAATTGCGGCGATGGCGGGGAGGGGCCCACGCGCGCGCTCTATGTCCGCGAAGGGGGGCACATCCGTCGCGTGCTGGCGGACATGCAGCTTTCTTCCTGGCGCTATGTGCAGGAGGGCAACGACCTCTGCAACTCCAGCGCGCCGGCGGATGCGCCGACCGTCATCGAGACCACCCGCTACACCTTGCGCGTGCTGCCGGAAACCCACCACGGCTTCCACGACCTGCAGGTCACCGCCACCGCCACGCGCGACGACGGTAAGCCCGGCAAGGACGGCAGGCGCTACGTCTTGAAGTACGACGGCAAGCGGTATCCGGTGCCTGACGCGTTGCAGGGGTAGGGCGGGCCGGGTCGCGGGAATCCGGCCACGCAGCGCGCATCGGAGGATGGCTTGGGCGGCGGTGGCGTGCCGGGGCCAGGGCGGGCAGTGCAGATATGCGGTGCGCGGGTTTGTCAGTAAGCGAACGCGATCCCGTCCGGGCTCTACGGCTGCGGCGGCGGCATGACGTGCTGCCGCCGGCTGTTGAACACGACGGATGTCTCCACGCGCAGCACGACGTCGTGGCGATTGAAGTGCTCCGATATGATCGTTTTCAAATGCTGCATGTCGCGCACGACGACATCGACGATCAGGTCGGAGCGGCCCGACACCAGGAATACGTGGCGCACTTCCGGCAGGGTGGCGGTTGAACCGACGAAGTCGTCGACCACGTCGACTTCCAGCTTGCCGAGCTGCACGAACAGCACGGCCTCCAGCGCGAACCCGATCGCCTCGAGATTGACTTCGGCATGCGCGCCCAGCAAGACCCCGCGCGCCCTGAGGGATTTGATCCGCTCATGGCAGCTCGACGGCGCAAGGCCTACCGCTGCCGCAATCTGCTTGTTGGAGAGCCAGGCATCCTTCGTCAAAAGACGCAGGATGGCGAAGTCTGTTCGGTCGAGGTCGGTCCCGGTGGCCATGATTCCGAAATCTGTTCGATTGACGGTGACTCGATCCTAATGACATTCTAAATTCATGACAAACAAACGAATTTTGCACGTCGCCCTGGCCGCCTTGACCTTGCCCTGGGTTGCCCACGCCACACCGCCCGCTGTTTGCGATGCCGCATCCGGCGCCCTGCCGGCCGCCGTCGCGACAAACGGCGGCGTTGCGCAGCGACTGGTCGCGGAAGAGCGGGCCAGCTGGAACCTCGCCATCCAGCGAAACGCCGGGGCTTACCGGGCCTTCCATGCCCCGGACTTCATCACGGTGACCGGCGGCGGCGTGGTGGGCAAGGCCGCCAGCGAAGCGTCGGCCATGGATGCACAGGTGCGTTTCGATCGGTGCACGCTTTCAGGATTCGACGTCCGCTTTGCGGCGCGTAATGCCGCGCTGGTCACCTATCACGTGACGGCGGCGGGGCTCGACCATGGGAAAGCCTTCCGGCTCGACGCTTATGCATCGTCCTTGTGGATGAAGCGGAACGGTGCCTGGTTGAATGTGTTCTACCAGGCGACGCCCGCATCGATGCGGTAATCGCGCACCAGGAAGCAATGCCAACCTGCAGCGATAGGAGATACCTTGGCGGCGGATACCAACCGCTTCTTCCGTGCTATTTCTTGTTCGGGTGTCATCCCAACAGTTCCCAGTTCCCCGGCTTGATGATGCTCGCTTTGGGTCGGAGGCGGACTTCTCCAGTCATCACGCGTGGGTCTCTTCGAAGAAGTGACGCGCGGCTTGTGCAAGCGGCCGTAACTGCCCAAGCTCGCTTTCGATGCCAGCCGATACCCGCCATTCTTCGTTGCTGCCAGGAAATCCGCTCAGCGTTACCGTGAACCTCACTGTGCCCCCAGAGCTGCAGGCAGCGGAAATTTCGAACTCACCTTCAAGAGTGGCCCAAGACTTTTCGCCCTTCCAAGGCAGCTCGTTGGCAGCTAGCTCCTCCATCCAATGGGCAAGCCCGTCGGAATCGGTAAAAGCCGAGACCCATTGCGTAGCTGCTACGCCGCGCCCCGCGAGCTCCACGACGAACTCGTCACCTCGGCGATCGAGGAATCGGACTTCCCTGTCGGATGAGTTCGAGTGAATGGTAAACATCTCAGCATTCTCAAGAGTCGTTGATGGTGCGCACGATGAAGTTCGGGAGTGGTCGTTTGGGGCGGAAGCGGGCATGTCCGGAATATAGCCGCAAGCATCGCCAGCACCCATGTTCGGAACCAGCGCTGTGTTCAGCGCTTGCCGGAATCGATGCGCGACCTCACCGGAATCGGCGCTTTTGTCGATCCGGGCGGCGCCCGTTCGTCGCGAGGAGGAAGGCAGCCACCCGGGCTGCGTGGGCTTGGGGCAGGGCATGAGCGAGTACCTGATCTACTTCAACCAGCCGTGGGTGGGCGAGCACACCGATACGTGGTTCCAGGAGCGCGGCCCGCTGGCAAAGGCGGTGGTGGATGCGATGAAGGCGGCGGGTGTCTATGTGTTCGCCGGCGGCCTGGAGGAGGATCCGGACGCGGCTTTCACGGCGGATGCCACGAGCGGGGCGCTGAGGTTCGCCGGGGGGCCTTATGTCCGGAACCCCGAGTTCCTCGGCGGCTTCACCGTGATCGACGTGGCCGACGAGCGGGCGGCAAGGCAGTGGGCCGGCAAGCTGGCCGAAGCCTGCGGCTGGCCGCAGGAGGTTCGCCGGTTCAAGCCGCGGCCCGGAGGAAGCACGGGATCAGGGCCGCCTCCGGGCGTTTGACTGGAGGCGGTGTCTGGGACGCTTCTGCACGATTCCACGACGGGAGGCTGGCGATGGCACGCAGCGTTGATACCGAGAAAACCAGCGGCAAGGTGGCCGGAAAACCCGCTGCCGCCCCGGCCGCCAAGGCCGGGGCGAAGGCACGCCAGGCCGGCACGGGCGCGAAAGCGCCGGCGGCGGCCACGACCTTGCCGGTGGCCATGACGGGCCGGGCCAGCCCGGCGAAGGCCAAGGACGGCGACGAACCGGTTTTTGCCTATATCCGCAGCCTGCCGCAGCCGCAACGCGGCATCGCCGAACACGTGGATGCGCTGGCAGCCCGTACGCTGCCGGGTTTGCAGCGCGCCGTGAAATGGGGGATGGCGTGGTACGGCGTCGGCGACGGCTGGTGCTTCTCCTGCGGCGGCTTCGCCGGCCACGTCAAGCTGACGTTCGGCCGCGGCACTTCGCTCAAGCCGGTGCCGCCGGTTACGCCGATCGGGATGGGCAAGGACTCGCGGGGCGTGAACCTGGAATCGGTGGAAGATCTCGATGAAGGCCAGGCCGCGTCATGGATGAAACAAGCCACGGCCCTCCCAGGATTCGGCGGAAAGAAGCGCTGAGCGCCGGCAGGGCGCGGCGGCAGGAGCACGGCGACCGGGACGGAAGAGGCTGGATTCGCGCTGGCCCGTGGCGATCCCGGCGTCCGGCCGGTGCCGTGGCTTACTGCGAGGCCGGGGTGAGGGATGCCGATGCGGCCGCCGCGGGTGGCGCGGCCGTGGCGGCACCGGCAGGTTGTGCGCTGCCGGCCGCGAATTGACCGACCTGCAGGGCGAACGTCGCCCGTTGTCCGGACGGGATCGCGGCGGGATCGGCGTACACCCGGATCGTGTAGGTCGTCGCCGCGGCCACCGGCGCGGTCCAGGTATTCGTCGCGGTCGTGCCGCTGTCGACCAGCTGTTGATGGGCCGGGTCTTGCACCTTGAAATGCAACTGGGGGTTGCTGGCGACGAGGTGGACCGAGACGGTCGTGCCCGCCGCCAGCGGGACGGTGTAGTCGTGCGCGGTGGCGCCGGCAGCCAGGCTGCCGTTTTCCGTTGCCCAGGGCTGGTTGGCCTGGAAGGTCACCGCGGTGGTCGGCGGCTGCAGGTCTTCCGCCCCGTATTGCCCGACCTGCAAGGCGTATTTCGCGACTTCGCTGCGCTTTACCGCGGCAGGGTCCATGTACACCTGGATCGTGTACGTGGTGGCCGTCGCGTTGGGGGTCGACCAGGTGGAGGCGCCCGTTTTGTGGGAGTCGAGCAGCTCTTTGCCGTGGGTCTGGTCGGTGACCTTGAAATACACGTTCGCATTGTTGCTGAGCAGGTTGAGCTGCAAGGTCTTGCCCGCCGCGATCGCCACCGTGTAGTCGTGCGCGACGGCGGTCGGGTCGAGGTTGCCGACTTCCTGCGCCCAGACACTGTTGGCCGCGAAGGTCACCGTGTCCGGCGTGGCGGCGACGGCGGGCGTCATGCAGGCAGCGGCCATGCCGAGGCTCACGCCCATGACGGTGCTGCGGAGAACGTGGAAACGTGGCATGTGTGGAATCCTCGCGTCGTTTGGAGTGGGGTTGTCGAACACGGGGGCGGTGTCCGGAAACCGGTCGGATGGCGGTGGGGGCTTGAGGCTCAATAAGGCTGGGGACGAAGCGGAAAGAGCGCGGAGGCCGCCCGGGGCGCTGCGCGGCGGGTTGCAGGCATGGCGGCGCAAAGCGTTCCGGCCATCGGCGTCGGTTTCATGGGCGTCCCCTTGTTGGCGCCGATACATTAAAAGGGCCCATGCGCTTTGGCCAAGTGGCGCCAAGGACTGCAGCGCGGGATGCCGGCTAGTACGCCGGAGGGCCGGGGCCGCCGACGGCTAGGAAACCGGCGTGCGGGCGAACCACGCCCTCCGGGATGGGCAGGTCTGCATGGCGCGCCGGTAGCTTTCGCGCGCGCTGGTGCGGGCGATATAGGCTTTCTCCGTTTCGCCGAGGGCGATGCCCGCGCCGTGTTGCGCCAGTTCCAGCGCGTAGGTCACCGAGATGTCGGCGGCGGTGAACCGCTCGCCGGCGAGGTAGGGCGTGCGCGCCAGCTGCCGCGTCACCAGGCCCAGCCGCGTCTGGAAAACGTCCAGCGCCTGGGCGGCGCTCCAGTTCTGCCGCTCGGACTCCGGCGCGAAGCTGCGCGCGCCGACGACGAAGTAGATGGAGGCCGCGAGGCCGGCTTCGCCCAGGTGCAGGAACTGCTGGTACGCGGGGAATGCCGGATCGTGCGGGGCGGGCGCCAGCGGCGTCGGCCCGTAGCGGGCCATCAGGTACTCCATGATCGCGATGGACTCGACCATGGTGACGTCGCCGTCGCGGATCGCCGGGATGAAGCCGGCCGGGTTGATGGCCAGGAACTCCGCATCGTTCTCCACGCCGGCCAGGAGATCCACCGGCCGCAGCCGATGCGCAAGCCCCATCTCTTCCAGCAGCCAGAGGACCCGGAAGCCCCTTCCCTCGCCAAAGACCGTGATCATCGCCGCCATCCTCCCGGGGTTCGGCGTGGCCGGCCCTGTCACAGGAGGACGAACGGGACGTTCGAAAGTCGACAGCCCGCGCTCGCCGGTCGCTGGCCATCCGCGCTGTTCCGGCTGCGTCCGGCACAGCTTGGCCATGCGCAGGCGAGAGGATCGTCGGTCATGTGCAGAACGCCAACCACATGCCCATCTCCGCCGCAGCAACTGGCCAGCTTCGCCGGCGAAACTGACGGCGACCGGCGGGCGGGTCGCCATCATCGGCATCGCATATTCCTGTTGCGGGCGTCGAGCCTGACCACGCCCGGGGAACCGGCAACGCCAGTCAGCAGCGGGAATTGACCCGCCGCCAGAAGCGGCCGGTCGACGCATGACTTGGGCCGCCGGCAGCCCCCGCAGCAGGATGGCAGATGGGATAGGCCAATGCCGGGTGCGATCAATCCTTGACTTCGCTCAGTGGAACATGGGGCTTGCCATCCAGGATGGCATTCACTGCGTCCGCCATGGCGTAGACATCCTCTACGTTCTTGCTTGTAACCAGAATGATGGTTCGACCCTTGGTGCCGTCACTCAAGAGAAGCGCTTCGAAATTGTGGTCGTTGCCGTCATGACGATGATGCACGAGCCGATTGCCCACCATGTCGCCGTGCCCCAGGCCTGTCTGCCACTTGGGATTCTGGGTGGTCACCATCTGGCGGGTACTTCCGGGAGAAATCAGGCAGAACGTGTTGATGCAGTTCGACCAACGAAAAAGATCGTCCACCGTCAGCTGCGTCCAGCCCGACAGGTAAAGCTTCATGGAATCCTGCTTGAAGTTCGCGTCGAAACCCTTCGCGACACGCGGCGTGGCATCCGTGGGGTCTATGACGGCATCGTGGATGCCCGCTTTCGGGAAAACGTACTTTTCGAGGAACTCAGGAAACGCCAATCCGCTCGCCTTCTCAATGATCTTCTTGCGCAGGACCGTATTGTTGTTGCCATAGGCGTAGTGTGTGCCGGCAGGGAAATCGAGCTTCTTGAGTGCGCGAAGGTTTCTCAAGGCGTCGTCGTCGGTGACCACCGTATTCCAATCGATGTCCGGCAATCCGCTGGTGTAGTGCATGAGCTGGTCGACCGTGACCGTATCGGCCCAGTCGGGAAGGCCGGGAACAAACCTGGACACGGGATCGCTCAGCCGGAGCTTGCCCTCCTGCGCGAGGATCATGATGCCGACCGCATCGAACTCTTTGGAAATCGAGCCGATGTCGAACCGGTCGGAGAGCGCCAGCGGAATCCGGCGAGAACCATCCGCATAGCCGAAGGCACCCCGGAAAATGACTTTTCCATGATCGGCGACGAGGACGTTTCCATTCATTTTTCCAGCTTTGCATGCTTGGTCAAAGTACGTATTGAGCTGATTGCCTGTACTCGACTCTGCCCCTGCTGCGCAGAGCCCCGCGGCCAGCCAGGCGAGCACCATCACCACGCCTTGTCGGATAAACGTCATGAATTGCCTCAGCCAGTCGGCGACACGCCCGCACGAGCCCGGTAGATGCGGGAACGCCGAAGAACGTTTAAGCGATGCAAGCAACGAGGTTGATGTCCGCTAGGCATCGTGGCGCGGCGTGGATCTCTTGGCGGATGCCCGCCGTCCGGTCGGTTGTTCCGGTGGCCTCCATCGCCGGTCAGCCAGTTGGCGACGCCGCTCAGGTTCTATGCCGGCCCTGATCAACATCGTTGGCAAGGCGCGGTAAGCCTCTTGTCGTTGTCAGCCATGTGAGCGCGGACCGGCTTGCGGTGGCAAAGCGCAGGCACTGCAGCACGTGGTTTTCGCTGTCGACGGAGCTGTCCATGTCGGGGCTTTCCCACAAGGCGTCGATGCACCGATGGCGGGCCTTGAACGGTGCGATGTAGCCGCACCCGGTTTTTTGCAATGGACGCGCGATGGCGCCTGCTTCAGGAGGTGGGCCAGCGGGTGACCCGGTTGTCCATCGATACGTAGCCATGCATGCAGTGTGCACTGTGTGCCGGGCAGTGCTTTGCGCGGCAAGTCCGGGCAGCGGCGCCGGTCGGCGCCATTGAGGAAGCGGGGCATGGCGAGGGCGGAGGCAGCTTGCCGGGGGCCGGGATGGTGCGGGTGGTGCCAGCCCCTGTCGGGAAGGGAATCGGACCACCGGCAGGCGGAGGAACGGCGCCGCGTCGGGCCCGGTTGCGAAAACAGGGATAGTGATCACGTTTTTCTTGCGTCGCGCCGGCGCGGCCTAACGATTGGTAAAGGTCCGCTTGCGTAGCTTGCTACGTCGGACCGGAGCTTGGTCCATTCCCCCCGAGATGTAGACGAAGGCTTGTCGAAGGCACCCGGGGAACCTGACGAGTCTTGGAGTCTTGAATGAATTTTCCCCGCAATGTCCCGGCGGGGCGTCTCGCGTGCGCCCTCGCTTCCAACCCTGCCGTCGCTTCAACCGCTGCCGCAGCCGCCGCGCCGCGCGCGCTGGGCAAGCCGTCCAGGTTCCTGCGCGGCGTGGGCGCAGGCGGCTGCGCCACGCTGCTGACCCTGCTGCTGACCACGCTGTCCGCGAACGCTTTTGCCGCGACGGCGCCCGCCGTGACCGCGGCGCATCCCCGGTTGATCCTCGACGCGCCGACCCTTTCGGCCCTGCGCCAGAACGCCGCCGCCAACACGCCCGAGTGGCAGATGCTGAAGACGGTCTGCGATTCGTATATCGGCGGCACGGTGAATTACCCGACCGGCACCGCCTATCCGAACCTGCCCAATATCGGCTCGGGTTACCAGGGCGAGTCCTACCTGCCGGCGCTGCTGTCCGAGGCGCTCTGCTATCAGACCTTGAAGACCAGCAACCCGACCGCTGCGGCCACCTACGGCGCGAAGGCGGTCGATATCCTGATGAAGATGGCAGCGCCGTACGGCAACCAGGGTGAGAACCCGAACGTCGACGACGGCTACGCCATACGCTTCTACGGCGTGGGCTATGGCCTGGGCTACGACTGGCTGTACGACCTGCTGACCCCGGCACAGCGGACCCAGGTCTACACCACCGCCAATGCGTGGGTGACGTCCTTCGAAACGCAGACGTTCGAATACAACCACCCGCAGAGCAACTACTTCGCCGGCTATTTCCACGCCAAGGCGGCCATTGCGCTGGGCACCTACGGGGACAACCCCAGCGCACCGGCGGAGTGGAACGACTGGTACACCAACCAGTTCGGCCAGCGCGTGCAACCGTTCTACGCGCAGCACCTGGCCGGCGGCGGCTGGCCGGAAGGCTACGGCAACTACGCGCCGTTCGGCATCCTCAACATGACGCTGCCCGCACGCGAAGTGATGACGGCGACCGGCACGGACATCATCCACGCCACGGCGGCACCGTACAGCTTCCCGCTGGACAGCGCCGACTACATGATCCATTTCACCTGGCCGTCGCGTGCGTATTTCGACGACCGCGACACGAACCACGCGGATGGCTCGCCTGTCGGCATCGGCATGCCCGGCACCACGCAGGTGGGCCTGGCGGAGATGATCCTGGGCGAGATCGGGTTCTGGAAGTCGCCGAGGGTGGGCGTGTTCCACGAGTATCTCAATGAGGTCAGCACGGCCACCAACGGCTTCAATTCCTCCGCGCCATGGCTGCTGTTCCTGGAGGCCAACCCCGCCGCGCCCACCACATCGCTCACGTCCCTGCCGCTGTCGTACTTCGCCAAGGGCATGAACGCGGTGGCGGCGCGCTCGGACTGGGGCACCGCCGCCAGCTGGATGTCGTTCCGCGCGGGGCCGTACACCAATGCGCCGTCGCAGGGCGAGGAGTACTTCGACCAGGGCAGCCTGGCGCTGACGCAGGGCAATACGCCGCTGCTGGTCAACGCCGGCGGCTGGATGGTGCACGGGCCTACCGGCAGTGCCGACGAAAACCTCATCTACAACGACAACTACGGCAGCAGCAACGGCACGCTCTACATGGGCAACCGCCAGCTCTACAACATCTTCTACGTGTTCAACAAAAGCGGCAGCACGATCGTCGAAGGCGGCTCGCAGGCCGCGGCGACCACCGAAGACAACCAGGTGCGCACGCACATCGCGGCGTTCGAGGACGGTGGGCCGTACGTCTACACCCGCGCCGAACATATCGAGGACATGTATCGCACGTTCTCCGCCGGCCCGGCCGTGGCGGCCTGGTCGCGCGAAGTGGTGTACCTGCGGCCGCACCGGTTCGTCGTCCACGACCGCACCACCGCCGGCAGCAGCGCCTACGACCAGTACCTGGCGTGGCATTTCCCGGCCGCCCCGGCCAAGGGCTCGGCGCCGACCGGCGAGACACGGCTGGACGTGACCTACAACGGAACCTATGCCGGCGCGATGACCTCGGTGCTCCCCGCCAATGCGACCACGACCACGGTCGGCCTGTATCCGAGCAGCAACCCGGTGAAGGTGTGGCAGGTGCAGGAGCGTGCGCCTACCGCAGGCCTCAGCCAGCAGTGGCTGAACGTGTTCGATACCTCGTCGTCGCCGACGGCCGTGGCCTCCGCCACGCCCGTCACCGTCAACGCGGGCGCCATCGTCGGCGTGAGCCTGTCGGGCAGCGACGGCAACGACGTGGTGATCAACAGCGCCGGGGCCGCCGGCACGCCCATCAGCGGGGCCATCAGCTACACCGTGCCCGCGAATGCCGCAACCCACGTGGTCACCGAGCTGGTCCCCATGGCCGCTTATTCGGTGACGGCGGCCAACGTCAACGGACAGCAGCAGGTGACCGTGTCGCCTGGCGGTCCGTTCATGGCCAGCGCCAATGGCGTGCTTGCCTTCAACGTCAGCGGCGGCGGCATCGTGACCGCGGTTCCGCCGCCCCCGGCACCTGCGCCTGCGCCGGCACCTGCACCTGCACCTGCACCTGCACCTGCACCTGCACCTGCACCCGCACCCGCACCTGCACCTGCACCCGCACCTGCACCCGCGCCCGCACCTGCGCCCGCACCTGCACCGGCACCGGCACCGGCACCGGCACCGGCACCGGGCGGCCAGCTGCAGAACGACATCCCCGTGACCGGCTTGAAGATTCCCACGGGTGGGGACCTGCGTTACACCGTGACGATCCCCAGCGGCGCCACTTACAGCGAGGTGATGACCGTGAACGGGACGGGCAACGCCGATCTGTACGTCAAATACGGCTCGGCGCCGACGCTGACCAGCTACGACTGCCGCTCGTACCATGCCGGCAACAACGAGCTGTGCACCTGGAGCAATCCGAAGCCCGGTACGTACTACGTCCTGGTGCATGCCCGGGCCGCCGTCACCGGCCTGACCATCCGGGCCCAGTGGTTGCCGTAAGAGCGGGTGACGTCACCCTTCGGTGACGTCCTGGAAAGGGATGCTCCGCGATGGCCGGCCCGGCCATCGCGGAGGTCCGGAGCCGGCCTCGGGGTGCCCCTCGTCATGATGAAGCTGGCGCGTGCCACAAAAACGCGCCGGGTCGCCCCGGCACGTTTTCGATCCAGCCGACCGCACCGGACCACGCGGATCAGAACCCCGGCGGCCGTTCGCCGGCCACGGCCACCTTGGCCTCCAGTGCGCGGCCGACGCGGCCCAGCGTGCCTTCCTCGAACAGGCGGCCGATCAGGGTGACGCCGTAAGGCACGCGGTGCGGCTTGCCCAGTTTCGGCAGCGGGTGCTGCGGGTCGGGCGCCCAGTCGCTGCGCACCTGGCTCACTTCCACGAAGCCGGTGCGCAAGGTGAGCGAGGGCTGGCCGGTCATGTTGGAGATCACCATCATCTCGTCGCGCAGCGAGGGCACAAGCAGCAGGTCGACCTCGCCCATCACGCGTTCCATCTCCTTGGCCACCTTGCGGCGCAGGCGGTCGGCCTGCACGAAGTCCACGGCGGAGAGGAAGCGCGATTCGCGGAACAGGTTGGGCCAGGCATCCGGGGTCTGCACGCGCATCCGGTCGGCGGCGCCAGAGAGGGTGAGCTCCTCGAAGGCCGCTGCGGATTCGGCGAACAGCAGCACGTTGAGGTCGTCGTAGGGCCAGTCGGGCAGGGACACCTCGGTGGGCACCAGGCCCAGCGCGCGCAGCTGCTCCAGCGCGGCGCGGTCGAGATCCGTGGCCGGCGCCTCCTTCATCCAGCCGGGGAAGTAGCCGACCTTGAGGCCCTTGATCGAAGCGCCCGCGTCGTAGTCGAAGTGCGCCGCCACGCTGGCCGTGTCACCCGGATCGGTGCCGCGGATGGCGTCGAGCACCAGCATGGTGTCCTCCACCGTGCGGGTGATCGCCCCGAGCTTGTCCATGGTCCAGCACAAGGTCATCGCGCCGGTGCGCGGCACGCGGCCGTAGGTGGGGCGCAGGCCGGTGGTGCCGCAGCGCATGCACGGGCTGATGATGCTGCCCTGGGTTTCGCTGCCGATGGCGAAGGCCACCAGGCCGGCCGCCGTGGCCGAGGCCGGGCCGGCGCTGGAGCCGGAGGCGCCCTCCTTGAGCAGCCAGGGGTTCATGGTCTGGCCGCCGAACCAGATGTCGTTGAGCGCCAGCGCGCCCAGGCTGAGCTTGGCCACCAGCACCGCGCCGGCCTCGTTGAGCTTGCGGGTGACCGCGCCGTCCTCCTTCGGCACGCGGTGCTTGAACGGCTCGGCGCCGTAGGTGGTGGCGATGCCGGCGGTGTCGAGCAGGTCCTTCGCGCCCCAGGGGATGCCGTGCAGCGGGCCGCGGTAATGGCCGGCGGCGATCTCCTTGTCGGCCTGCGCGGCCTGCTTCAGCGCGTGCTCCTCGCACAAGGTGATGACGCAGCGCAGCTGCGGGTCGAAGCGCTTCAGGCGTTCCAGGTAGATCTTCGTCAGCCGGGTGGAGCTGAGCTTGCGTGCGTGGATCCACGCGCCGAGCTGGGCGACGGAGGCGAAGGCGATGTCCTCGTCCTTCGCCGGCAGCGGCGCGGCCGCCACCTTGGACGGCATGAAGCGATCATGCGCGGGGCCGAGGTGGGTGCGGCCCATCGCCGGGAACCAGGTGGTGGCCGGCGCCAGCCCTTCCTCCAGCGCCACCTTGCGCGGGCCGGTGCGGCGCTCCAGCAGCGCGGCCATGGAGGTGGGCCAGTTGGCCACCGCCATTTCGCGCTGCGCCTCGGTCATGCTGACCTGCGCCAGCTTCTCCGCCTCGGCGAAGGTGGCCGTGCTGAGCTTCGGCCCGGCCGGCGGCGCGGTGTTGAACGCGCCCGGCGAACCGGGCGGCGGCGTGGCCGGGGCGGGGTTCTGCCCGGTCTGCGCCAGTGCATTGCCGGCCACCACGGCACCCAGCAGCCCGAGCGGCGCCTGGGTAAGGAAATCGCGACGAGTCTTCATGCTTCTCCCCGATGCGCCCCGCAGCCGGAGCGCGTTGCTGTCGAATCCGGCGGGGCCGCAGCTTGCGCCGCACCCCGGCATCCCGAACGGGTCGGAATGGCTGCCCACTGTGAACGAGCGCCGGTGCGGGCACAACTCGGCCGGCGGCAGGGGATCACAGCAGCCCTTCCGGCACATTGCCGGACACCCTGGGTGCGTCGGCTTTTCCCGGTGCCGTGGGCCGCCGGCCTCGGTCGGCAGGGAAGAACGTGGGCCGGGCGGCGGCGCCCTCCGCCGGGCGGTATCGCCATCCACATCCATAGTGTCCTTGACACCTTTTTTCCTTCCGGCCCAGGCTGTTGCGCGCCGGGCCGGGAAAGCTCACCATGGCCGGTGCGCAAATACTTGCGTCCGGTCTGGCCGCTTGGGGACGATGGCTTTTCGGGATGTCCGGCGAGGCATGGCCCCGGGATCGTGGGCTAGCGCCGCGCCGGCTTCGCTGCCGCAGCAGGGGGCTTTCCAGAGGAGCTGCGCGGAGGCGGGGTGTCCGCCCGCACAGGGCGCGCTGGGGAGGTGAGGGACGTATCGGCTTCAAGGGGCGCAAGCGCCTTCGTTCCTGCGCGTCGCGGCGGGAGCGCAGGCGCATTGCGCAATCGGGCTCATCGGTGCATCCGGCGCCTTGGACCACCAAGGTGGCCGGTCCCGGTTGAGCCATCCGTTGCGGAACGAGTAGGGGGGGTGTGATGGCCACGAATTACGCGCAACCGCTGCATGTGCCTGCCAGGCCGCTTGCGCTGGCGATCGACCGCTGAATCTGGGTCTTCATGGCGGTGTTCTTCATCGCCATCACGCTGACCGGATTCGTTCCGGACGCGATCATGAAGGTGGCAATGGTACGGGCCGGCGCCCGGCCGCCTTTCCCGCCGATCCTGCACGTGCATGCCGTGCTCATGGGGGCGTTCCTGCTGGTGCTGCTCGCCCAGTCCTGGCTGATGGCGACCGGCCGGCGCGACCGGCACATGCTGCTGGGGCGCGCGGCTTTCCTGCTCGTTCCGGCCATCGTCGTCGCCGGGTTCATCCTGGTCCCGACGATCTACCAGCAGGTCTGGCACGGCGCCCAGGCGGCGCCGCCGCCGGTGCAGGAAAAGCTGCGGCAGACGCTGCTGTTCCTCGACAACATCGCCTTGTTCCAGGCCAGCGCCGGCATCCTGTTCCCGATCTGCATCGGACTGGCCTTGCGCGCGCGGCGAACCGACCCGGGCTTCCACAAGCGGATGATGTTTCTTGCGGTGGCCATCCCGTTGATGGCGGCGGTCGACCGGATCGACTGGCTGCCGACCACCGGTCCGGCCAGCCCGCTGTCGACCCTGCTCTACCCGCTGCTGGTGGTGTCGCCGATCTTCCTGTGGGACGTGATCCGGCACCGGGGCGTAGGCCGCGCCTACCTGGTATGGCTGGGCCTGTACCTGCCATTCGCCGTGGCCACCTATCTGTTGTGGGACACGCCCGGCTGGCACGCGCTGGTGCCGCGGATCCTGGCGCCGTGAGCGGTGCCGGGCATGAACCGGAGGGGAGCGATGGAGTCGCGCCCCCTCAGAGCGGATGCTGCCGGTAGAACAGCTCAAGCTGCCGGTAGACCTCCGGCAGATGCTGCTGCAGGTGGGCCGGGCTTTCGAAGAACTGTTCGCTGGCCACCGCGAAGAACTCGGCCGGGCTCTCCAGCGCATACGGATCGATCGGCAACTCGGCGCCGTTGCGCCGGTCGTCGTGCAGGCGGTCCCACGCGCCGGAGAACACCCGCGTCCACACGCGGCGGTCCATGCGCCGGTGCAGGGGCGGGAAACCGTTGGCGTCGCCGTTGAGCATGTCGAGCTTGTGGGCCATTTCGTGGATGACCACGTTGTGGCCCGGCCGCCCGCCGCCGTGCAGCACGTCCGCCCACGAGACGATCACCGGCCCGCGTCCCCATGCTTCGCCGGCCATCACGGTGCGGGTCCGGTGTTCCACGCCGGCGGCGTCGGTGTGCGTGCGGCCGGGAATGAACGCGCCGGGATAGACGATGAGGCTGTGCCAGCCGTCGTACCAGTCGAGCCCCAGCTTCAGGATGGGCAGGCAGGCGTAGGTGGCGAGCAGCACGCGGTCGGCGTCGTCCAGTTCCAGCCCCTTGACCGGCTCCAGCGACTTGCGCTCCAGGAACAGCGTCGCCAGCACGCGCAGGGCGGCCTGGTCGGAGGCGCCCAGCCGGCGTGCCGGCGCGCAGCGGCGCAGCGCGTCCTGCCAGGGCGCCTCGGCGAGCGGGTGCCGCGCGACGATGCGCCGCGCGCGCCAGTTTCGGATCGTGTTGAACATGTTCGGCCGGGGCGACTCGACGGCTGCGTGGCGGATCAGGCCCCGCCAGGCGTGCAGCCGGGCGGGGGCGGGTGGCGTGGTTCGCCGCGCGCGCCGTAGGGGCCGGCCACGCGCGGCGGGCTGTGCCACGATTCAGCGGGCCACGCTTTCTTTGCGCGGCAGGCGCCAGCCCGGCCGCGGGTAGTGGCAGGTGTAGCCATCGGGGTAGTGCTGCAGGTAGTCCTGGTGCTCCGGTTCGGCCTCCCAGAAATCGCCCGCCGGCGCGACCTCGGTCACCGCCTTGCCAGGCCACAGGCCGGAGGCGTCCACGTCGGCGATGGTTTCCAGGGCGATGCGTTTCTGCGCCTCGCTGGTGTAGAGGATCATCGAGCGGTACGAACTGCCGCGGTCGTTGCCCTGCCGGTTCGGCGTGCTGGGATCGTGGATCTGGAAAAAGAATTCCAGCAGCGCGCGGTAACTCGTGCGGGCCGGGTCGAACACGATCTCCACCGCCTCGGCATGCGTGCCGTGGTGGCGGTAGGTGGCGTTCGGCACGTCGCCGCCGGCGTAGCCCACGCGGGTGGAGAGCACGCCCGGCTGCCGGCGGATCAGCTCCTGCATGCCCCAGAAGCAGCCGCCGGCGAGGATGGCGCGTTCGCTGCTCATCGCACGTCCTCCACCTGGTCGAGGTAGCGGCCGTAGCCTTCGGCCTCCATCGCCTCGCGCGGTATGAAGCGCAGCGAGGCGGAGTTGATGCAGTAGCGCAGGCCGCCGCGCTCGCGCGGGCCGTCGGGGAAGACGTGGCCGAGGTGGCTGTCGCCGTGCGTGGAGCGCACCTCGGTGCGGATCATGCCGTGCGAGGTGTCGCGCAGCTCCCGCACGCTGGCCGGCTCGATCGGCCGGGTGAAGCTGGGCCAGCCGCAACCGGATTCGAATTTGTCCGTGGAGGCGAACAGCGGCTCGCCGGACACCACGTCGACGTAGATGCCCGCCGCCGACTGGTGCAGGTATTCGCCGGTGCCGGGGTATTCGGTGGCGCCCTGCTGGGTCACCCGGAATTGCTCGGGCGTGAGCGCGGCCAGCGCTTCGGGCGTCTTGCGGTAGGTGGTCATGGCGATCTCCTGCGGCGGGACTGCCTGCTACATGGTGGCGTTTGCGGCGGCCTAAAGTGCCTGCCGCCACCGCGGCCGGAACCCGCCCGGTCTTTGCTACAGTCCGCCGACCATGCCACGGGCGCAGCGGCGCGCGGCGGCGACCAGGGGAAAACCGCCATGCATCGTGCAGCGACCACCATCGCCTTCTCGCTCGTCCTCGCCGGCCTGTTCGGCCTGGCGCCCGCGCGGCTCCGCGCACAGCCGGCAGCGGACAACCCCGTGGCCGCCCCCAAGGCAAGCGACCGGGCGGAAATGCAGGTGATGCCGATCCCCAGCCACGGCGCGCGGTTGAATGCGCTGGTCTACGTCGCCGCCGGCGCCGGGCCGCATCCGGCGGTAGTCCTGCTGCACGGGTTCCCCGGCTACGAGCGCAACCTCGACCTGGCGCAGGACATGCGCCGCGCCGGCTGGGACGTGCTGTATTTCGACTACCGCGGCTCCTGGGGCACGCCGGGCGACTTCTCGTTCTCGCACGGCATCGAGGACACCGCGGCCGTGCTGGCCTACCTGCGCCAGCCCGGCGTTGCCCGCGAGCTGCGGCTCGACCCGGACCGCATCGTGCTGATCGGCCACAGCATGGGCGGCTTCATGGCGGTGGAAGCGGCGGCCGGCGATCCGGCCATCAAGGCCTTCGCCACGATTTCCGCGGTCGACCTCGGCGGACGCATGCAGTCGCTGCGGGCCACGCAGGGCGGGCACGAGGCGATTGCCCGCGCCAGCGCGGCGCTTGGCGGCCAGAGCATGGCGCCGCTGGCCGGCTGCACCCCGGAGGGTCTCGCCCGCGAGTTGCTGCGGCACGCCGCCGGCTGGTCATTCCAGGCCAAGGCCGACGCCCTGAAGGACCGCCGCGTGCTGGTGGTCACCTCGGACGATGGCATGGCCGCGGAGAACGACGCCTTCGTCGCGGCCTTGCGCAAGGCGGGCGACACCCGCGTGAGCACCGCCCACCTGCCGACCGACCATGTCTACTCCGACCAGCGCCTCGAACTGTCGAAGACGGTGCTGGCGTGGCTGGCGGGCTTGCCTGACGCGCCCGGCACGGCGGGGAGGGCGGCGCCCCAGCGCGGGCGGTGATCCCCGCATGGACGCCGCAGATCGGTCCGTCACGCCGGGGCCAGCGTTGCCGGCGCCCCCGACCATCGTCGTGATGGGCGTCTCCGGCAGCGGCAAGAGCCATGTCGGCGCCGCGCTGGCGCGCGCCTGCGGCGTGGACTTCGTGGAAGGCGACGCGCTGCATTCCACGGCGAACATCGCGAAGATGAGCGCCGGCCTGCCGCTGGACGATGCGGACCGCGGGCCCTGGCTCGACGCGCTCGCCGCGGCGATCGCGTTGCGCCGCGGCAAGGGCGCGGTACTGGCCTGCTCCGCGTTGCGCCGCGCTTACCGCGATGTGCTGCGCCGGGCGGATCCGGCGCTGCGCCTGCTCTACCTGCGCGTGCCGCGCGACGAACTCGCGCGGCGCCTGCGCGAGCGGCGGCACTTCATGCCGGCCAGCCTGCTCGACAGCCAGCTGGCGACGCTGGAGGAACCCGCCGCGGACGAGCGCGCCATCGTGCTGGACGCCGGGGCCGACCTGGCGGCCACGGTTGCCATGGCCAGGCGCGCGCTGTCGGTGCCGGCGCCATCGGCCGGAGGCTGACGGCTTTGGCCGCCCCGGGTCGAATCCGGGTCCGGTCGTTCGTCGCAACGATGAAGGATGGCCAGGGCGCGCCCCGGCGCACGGGGCGGCTGCCCGCGCATTTCCTGACGATGCGGGGTGGAGGTTTTCCATGGCGAAGCTCGTGTTCGAAATGAACCAGTCCCTCGACGGCTACGTCGACCACCAGGCCCTGGGGCCGCCGGATCCGGCGCTCTTCCGCCACTTCACGGAGCGGGTGCGCGAGCTGGCGGGCATGGTCTACGGCCGCGGCATGTACGAGGTCATGCGCTACTGGGACGACGACCATCCGGACTGGGACGCGGCGGGGCGCGACTACGCGGCGGCCTGGCGGAGCCGGCCGAAGTGGGTGGTGTCGCGCACGCTGGCGTCGGTCGGGCCGAACGCCACCCTGGTCGCCGATGGCATCGAGGCGGTGGTGCGGGGCCTGAAGTCGGAGCTCGCCGGGGAGCTCGAAGTCGCCGGGCCGGGACTGGCGCGAAGCCTGGGCGATCTCGGCCTGATCGACGAGTATCGGATCTACCTCCATCCCGTCGTGCTTGGCCATGGCAAGCCGTTCTTCGCCGGTCCCCGCCCGCGGTTGCGTTTCGTGGCCAGCGACTGGATCGTCGCGGACGTGATGCGGCTGACCTGCGTTCCCGCCTGATGGCGCGACGCGCCGGACAGACGGCAGCCGCGCACCGGATGCGTACCGGGTTGTGGCTCCGGACGGGCGCCGCCCTGCTGTGGCAGGCCGCAGCAGGGCGGCGTGGTACGCATCACCGCGCCTTGTCGGCCAGGCAGGGTTGCGCCACGCCGGCCGGCGACGCATCCGCGGCCCAGGCGGCGGCCGGCAGCGCCAGCTTGCCTTCGCCCTGGAAGGACGTCGCCGAGTGGCCCAGCTGCAGGCGGTAGTCGCCCGCCGGCTGCTGCCAGCGCTGGCCTTTGCCGTCGAAGTTCACCAGCAGGCGCGGGTCGGCGTTGACCCTGAGGTGCGCGGACTGGCCGGGCTTCAGGCTGATGCGGCACCAGCCGGCCAGACGGCGCACCTGGCCCGGACCGGGCAGGGTCACGTAGAGCTGCGGCACGTCCACCCCGGCGCGTGCGCCGCGGTTGGTCACGGTGAACGAGGCGGTGACCTTGCCGTTGGCCAGGTGCGGCGCGAAACCGCTGTAGTCGAAATGCGTGTAGCCGAGGCCGTAGCCGAACGGGAACAGCGGTTCGAGCTGTTTGCGCTGGTACCAGCGGTAGCCCACGTCGGCGCCTTCGATGTTGTAGTCCACCTGCTGCGCCGGCTGGCCTTGCGGCGGCAGGCCGATGGCAGCGAGGCCGGCGCCGGGGATGCCCGGGCGCGGCAGTTGCGATTCGTCGCGCGGCCAGCTCAGCGGCAGGCGGCCGGAAGGATCGACCTCGCCGTACAGCAGTCGCGCGATCGCCTCGCCGCCGCCCGCGCCGGGGTACCACGCTTCCAGCACGGCGCCGACCTTGTCCAGCCATGGCATGGCGACCGGGCCGTTGTTCTCCAGCACCACGACGGTGTGCGGGTTGGCCCTGGCCACGGCTTCCACCAGCGCGTCCTGGTTGCCTGGCAGGGCGAGGTGCGGCGTGTCGAAACTTTCCGCCGCCCACTGTTCGACGAACACCACCGCCACTTTCGATTGCGCGGCCAGCTTCGCCGCGGCAGCGATGTCCTCGCCGCTGGCATAGCTCACCGTGCCGTGCGCGCGTTGCCGGATGGCGGCCAGCGGCGCGGACGGCTGGTAGATGCGCGGCCCCGGCCATTCCGTGGGCGGCAGGCCCGGCACCGCGTTGCCCTGCGGCGACTGCACCGCGGAGGAACCGCCGCCGGTGAGCACGCCCTTGTCGGCATGGCCGCCGATCACCGCCACGGACTGCGCGGCCGACAAGGGCAGCAGCGCGCCCTGGTTGCGCAGCAGCACCGCGCCGGCTTCCTCGGCGCGCTGCGCCACCTTGCGGTCGGCGGCGAAGTCGATGGCCGCCTGCGTGGCGGGATGGTCCAGCACGCCGGCCGCGAACAGGCTGCGCAGGATGCGCCGGGCCATGTCGTCGATGCGCGACTGCGGCACCTCGCCGGAAGCCACCGCGGCGCGCAGCGGCTGGTCGAAGTACACCTCCTTGTCGAAGGTTTCGCCGGCCGATTCCTGGTCCAGGCCGGCCAGCGCCGATTTCGCGCCGCTGTGCACCGCGCCCCAGTCCGACATCACGAAGCCGGGGTAGTGCCAGTCGTGCTTCAGCACCCGGTTGAGCAGCCAGCCGTTCTCGCAGGCGTACACGCTGTTGATGCGGTTGTACGAGCACATCACCGAGCCGGGGTGGCCTGTGGCGATGGCGATCTCGAAGGCGAGCAGGTCCGATTCGCGCGCGGCGGCGCGGTCGATATTCGCGCTCAGCGTGGTGCGGTCGGTTTCCAGGTCGTTGAGCGCGTAGTGCTTGATGGTGGAGACGAGGTGCTGGCTCTGGATGCCGGCGATGGCGTTGCCGGCGATCACGCCGGCCAGCAGCGGGTCTTCGCCCGCGTACTCGAAATTGCGGCCGTTGCGCGGGTCGCGCACCAGGTCCACGCCGCCGGCCAGCATCACGTTGAAGCCGCGGCGATGCGCCTCGCTGGCTATCATTGCGCCGCCGGCATAGGCGATCGCCGGATCGAAGCTGGCCGCGGTGGCGAGGCCCGAGGGCAGGGCGGTGGCGCCGAGCTTGTGCGGCTTGGCCACGCCCAGGCCGGCGTCGCTCTCCTGCAGGGCCGGCAGGCCCAGCCGCGCGATCGCCGGCCCGTAGCCGGCGGAGGCCAGCGCGCCCGGCGCCATGACGTGGCCGTTCTCGGTATCGCCGAAATCGACGCGGATCAGGCGGAACTTCTCGTCCTGCGTCATCGCCTTCAGCACGAGCCCGGCGCGCTGGTCGGGCGTCAGCGCGGGATTCATCCAGGGGCGCGCCTCGCCGCCCGCGTTCGCGGTTGCGCATGTCCCGCCGAAGGCCAGCAGGGCGATGCCGATCAAGGAAGCTATGCGGGTCTTGTGAAGTGCCATGACGTTCCCTTCGTTTTTGCGGAACAGGTTGGAAGCATGCTCATCGCGGGCGCGGGATGGCAAGCGCGACTGGCAACCTGGGCGACAGAAAGTATCCGGGCTTTTCGCCTCGAATGTTTCTACCGTCCAAGCTGCTGGGCAGGTAGGGGTTGCGGTTCGACGCGGCAATCACGGCCCACGCCGTCGCGGCGAGGCATGGCCGTCGGTAGTACCAGGCATACAGCGCGGCGATGCGTGGCACGGGCGTGGCGTAAAGGAAGCCGCCCGGCGCGGCCTGTTGCGCGACCGAGGCGAGCAGCGCGTCCGCCCTGGCCGGGTCGCCGATCCGGCGCCAGACCAGCGCGGCTTGCGCGGTGCCTTCCGTCCACATGCCGTCGCGGGCGTCGGTGAACGCGTAGCCGCCCTTGACCGCATGCGTGCGTGCGACCCAGTCCAGCGCGCGTCGCCAGGTCGGCGGTGCGTCCGGCAGGAGCTGCGCCCAGAGCTGCACGTCGAGGGCGGACGGCGAGCGCAGCGGCGTCGCGCCATCGCCCTCGGTGCCCGTCCAGAAATGCCCGCTGGCGGCATCCCATTGCATCGCCACGAAGTCGCGGGCGCGCTGCGCCTGTGCGCTCCAGTCGCCGCCCGGCGCGGAGATCCGCGCCAGCCACGCGAACATCGCGGCGAGGTCGATGTTGTGCTCGGTCGATTTCCACGAGGCCTTGCGCGGCACCCGCAGGTAGGATTCGACGCCGCCAGGGAAGCCGGCTGCGCCGTGCGCGTCCGACGCGAGGGCGACGACCCAGCCGGCGAGGTGCACGGCAGCGTCGCGCCAGCGCGTCTCGCCGGTGGTGTCGTGCAACGCCAGCAACGCCAGCGCCGTCCAGGCGACATTCCCGCTCGAGGTGCCGTCCTGGTACGCGCCGGGGTATTGCCGCGCGGCATCGACCCAGCGCTTCTGCTGCGCATCCCGCCAGCCGTTCGGCAAGGGCTTGTCGCCGGCGACGATGCCGGCGCGGTACGCATCGCGCAGACGCGTGTCGTGCATGGCCGCCTGCCGCAGCGCCTCGCCGATGCGTTCCGCCTGTGGCCGCCTGCCGCAGGCGAGCAGGGCGATGACGGCGAGCGCGTTGTCGTAGGTGAACGCCGCCGAATGCAACGGCGGCAGGGCGGGCGCGCCTTGCCCGCGCCGGCTGTCGTAGCTGCGCAGCAGGAGCGGGGCGTTGCCCGGCAATGCATCGACACGCGCGGCGATGGCGTCGCAGCCTGCGCGTTGCAGCGCTGCAATCCCGGGCGTCGCGGAAGCCGTGCCTGCCGTCGTTGCCGCCTGCGTCTGCGCCGGCGCCGCCGCGGATGCGGCGAACAGCAAGCCGGCGAACAAGGCCGCCATTCCCGCCTTCGCGGAAATGGCGGCAACCGGGGAGTTCGCCATCTTGCCTTGCCATCCCGCCTTGGCACGTGGTGCGGCATGCGCCATGGCGGGGGCCTGTTGCACCGGACTGGTCAGAAGTCCGCGCGCAGGCTGAGGTTGTAGCGGGTGTCGTCGCGGAAGAAGCCCTTGGGCACGGTGGTGCCGTTGGTGTCGATGATCTCGCGGCTCTTGAACGTCGAGTTCAACAGGTTGGCCACCTGCAGCGCCACCTTGACGTGGTCGTTGAGCGCGTAGATCAGCGAACCGTCCAGCCGGCCCTGGGGGGCGGCCATGACCGGCAGGAACGGATAATCCGCCTCCTGGCCCGTGATGAGGAACTGCGAGCGCCAGTTCCACGCCAGGCGTGCCGACAGCGGGCCTTTCTCGTAATACGCGGTGAAGTTGAAGGTGTCGCGGGACAATTCGCCTGGCGGCAGCGTGAGCTGGTTGACGCACTGCGTGGCCGGCAGATACGTGGCGGGGCAGTAGTTGACCTTGCCGAAGGCCAGTCCATGCGGCTTGATGTAGGTGTAGTTGGTCTGCACGCCGAAGCCGGAAAGCCAACCGGGCAGGAAATCGAATTTCTGCTGGTAGGCCAGTTCCGCCCCGCCCACGCTGCCCTTCTGGTCGAGGTTGGCCAGGCCCGCCGTGTACTGCTCCGGATAGGTCACGCCGTTGTTCGTCACCGAGGTGTTCACCACGTTGGTGATGTACTGGATGGTGTGGTTCAGCTGCTTCCAGAACAGCATGCCGGTCAGCGAACCGGCGTTGCCGAAATACCACTCCTGGCTCAGGTCGAAATTGTGCGCCGTGATGGGCTTGAGGTAGGGGTTCGTGCCGTTGTAGCCGTTGCCCACCGTCGGCTCGGTGCTGCCGTTGGTGCCGTAAGGCAGCAGTCCGCTGATCGACTGGCCCGCCTCCAGCTGGTTGAGCGCCGGCCGGAAGATCGACTCGGAGAATGCGAAACGGGTGATGAGATCGTTCGTCCAGCCGATCGCCAGGTTGAAGCTGGGCAGCCAGTTGCCGTAGCCGTTGCTGGCCGTTATCCGGCTGTAACCGCCGTTGGCGAAGGTCACGTATTGCTGCTGCTGCGTCGGGGTGAGCGCGCAGAACGTGCCCGGCGAGGCCGGTTGGGTGCCGTTCTTCGTTACGCCCTGGCAATACTGCGTGACGCTGGCGTTGCCGAGCGCCTGCTTCATGTCCGGCAGCAGCAGGTAGCCCGCGGCATCGTCCTGGGTATGCACGTAGCGCAGGCCGATGTTGCCGCTGATTTGCAGGCCGCTCAGGAAATCCATGTTGCCGTTGCTGAAGTTCAGCCGGAGATAGGCGGCGTTGGTCTTCTCCCCGTTGGAGGAGATTTCCTGCGGCAGGTAATGCGTGCCCGGCACGAAGGTATAGCCGTACTGGTCGCGTTCGTAGTTGGTGTAGTAGGGACTCCACCAGCTCCAGCCCGGGTTGATGGCCAGCGACTGCTGGTTGATCTGCTTCATCGCGGCGACGGATTGCCAGAATTGCGACTGCGGGTTCAGGTTGAAGAAGGGCGCGACCACACCGAAATCGCCGTTGCCGAAGGCCGGCAGGTTGACGTGGTACGGGGACGCATAGGCGGGTGTGTCTGCGGCCGTGACCGCCAGACTATTGCCGCCAGCGTACGGCGTGCTGATGTCCCAGAAGTAGCTGTACGGCGAGTAATACAGCGTTTCCTCCTGGTCGCTGTGCCGGAAGCCGAACTGGATGTTGTCCAGCGGACCCTTGTCCACATCGAAGCTGCCGTCCAGGCGGAAGGCGCGCTGGTTGCCCCAGGACTTCTCCTGGTGATCCTGTGCCGCTGACCAGTAGGTGTTGTTGGGATTGGAGAAATACTGCGCCGTCGTTTCGTTGGGATCGGGCGACAACAATCTGATCGTGGGCACGTTGTCGCCGTGAGTGGCGATGTACCAGTTCGCCTGGGTCATCTGGCGAATGTAGTAGTAGGAATCCGAGTAATCGGAATGGGTGTCCTGCGCGTCCAGGCTCAGGTGCAGACGGTCATTGACGTTCCACTTCAGGTTGAAGGCGTAGTCGTTGGTCACATAGCGCCGCTTGAAGCCGGCGGTATCGAGCTGCGTCGGCACGCCGCCATAGGTGAGCGGCAGGAAAGTCGATGGGGCCGGATCGCCCGAGATGATGCCGGACTGGAATACGCCGTTGGCGTCGTACACCGGCGAGGTGCCCGCCAGCGGCACGGCACAGCCGGCCAGCGTCTGGCCGCTGCAGCCATCCGTCGATGCCTGGAGCGTGTGCTCGAAGGTGGTTTCGGAGTCCGATGCCCGATTCCATGTCAGCGCGGCCTGCCAGGTCTTGTCCGGGCTTTCCCATTGCAGGGCCAGCGCATGGCCGAAGCGCGTGCTTGTCTCGTCCTGGTGGCGAAGGTCGCCCCCGACCGGCACGTAGCGGTATTCGCCCGGCGCAAGGCCGGGGAAGGCGTCGGTTCTGCCGCCCGGCAAGTCGCAGCCATTGCAGCGCCGCTGGTAATCGACCACCGAAATCGCATTGTCGGTCTGGTCGATGCGGTCATAGGCCACGTTGGCGAGGACGCCGAAGCGGCCGATGCCGGTGTTCCAGTTGTGGCTGAGCAGGCCGGCGATCTGCGGCGTGCCCTTCTTGGCCAGGTCGCCCCAGTAGTCGCCCAGGGTGATGGAGGCCTGGGTATCCTTGGCGCTGTCGAAGGGCATGCGCGTGTTCAGGTCGATCGAGCCGGCGATGCCGCCTTCGATCATGTCCGCCGTCTGGTTCTTGTTAACCACCACCGAGCCGATCAGCTCGGGCGATACGGTGGCGAAGTTCAGTCCCTGGCCGCCGCCGGCGGAGAACACCTCGCGGCCGTTGAACAGCGTGCTGGTGTAGGGCAGGCCCTGCAGGCTGATGTCCGAACCCTGGATCGAGAAATGGTCCGGGTCGGCGGCGATGCCGAACGCGCTGACGGCCACGCCCGGCACGCGCTGCAGTGCCTCGGTCACCGACAGGTCGGGCAGCGAGCCAGCGTCCTGCGCCGAGATCGCGTCGACCACGGTATCGGCGTAACGCTTGATGTCCTGCGCGCGATTCAGGCTTGACGAGTAGCCGTTGACGGTCATTCCGGTGAGCTGCTTCGCCTGCTTCTCGTCCGCCTTGGTGGACGCGCTCTTCTTCTTTGCCGCGGCGCTGGAATCCTTCCCGGCGGCCGGTGCGGCCTGGCTGGTTTCCGCCGCTGCGGGCTGTGCGGCCTGGGCGTGCGACGGCCCGGCGGCGAACAACGTCATCGCGATCGCAAGGGGCAGCAGGCGCAGCTGGCCGGCCCTGCGCGCATGCGTATGCATGGATGGCTTACTCACTTCGGTATCTCCCCAGTGTCGAGTGAATGCCCGGTCGACGCGACCCTTCTCCCCTGCGTCACGGGCTCCTGCGCTGTCGCACGCTAGTCAAATGTACAAGCGCTGTCAATAGAAAATACTAGCGCTAGTATTTTCCTGAGGACGGGCGGCATCCGGATGGTTGCGCGTCTTCATGCTTGGGGTAGCATGGGGCGCTGCAAGCCACACGGGGCCAGACCTGCACATGCCTGCGAGAATCGAAGACGTTGCTGCGCATGCCGGCGTGTCCACCAAGACTGTGTCCCGCGTGCTCAACGGCCATACGAGCGTGCGAGCGAAGCTGCGCACCCGGATCGAGGCCTCGATCCGCGCGCTCAATTACGTGCCGAACGCGTCGGCGCGCAGCCTCGCGGGGAACCGCTCGTACCTGGTCGCGCTGCTGTACGACAACCCGATGGCCGGTTCCAGCTACACCATGGAGCTGATCGTCGGCGTACTGCAGGCGTGCAAGGGGACGCCGTACAACGCGGTGCTGCACCCCTTCGACGCGGCCGACGACCTCGCCGCGCGGATCGACGGCTTCGTGGCGACGCACCGGCCGGACGCGCTGGTGCTGGTGCCGCCGCATGCGAACAACGCCGAGTTGCTGCGGCGCCTCGACGAGCTGGACATCCCCTACTCGACGATCTCCTCCAGGCTGCGCCAGTCGCGCATCGATGTCGGCTTCGACGAGCGCAGGGCGGCGGCCGAGATTGTCGGCCATCTGGTTTCGCTCGGGCACCGGCGGATAGCGCACATCGCCGGGCTGCAGGGGCACGGTGCGCGCACCTGGCGGCTCGGTGGCTATCGCGATGCATTGCGCAAGGCAGGCATCGCCTACGACGAGTCGCTCGTGGTGGACGGCGATTTCGCGTTCGCCTCGGGTGTCGCCGGGGCCCGGGCGCTGCTCGACCGGCGGCGCCCGCCCACCGCGATCTTCGCGGCGAACGACGACATGGCCTGCGGCGTGATGCGCGAAGCCTACGAACGGGGGCTGGCGATTCCCGGCGACCTCTCGGTATGCGGCTTCGACGGCACGCCG
>Ga0187815_10000229_pt1 | contig 28048 bp, 19 predicted proteins | sample NC_S_5_FD_132962 | JGI IMG/M metagenome (GOLD analysis project Ga0187815, IMG submission 132962) | Wetland sediment microbial communities from Neuse River Estuary, North Carolina, USA - ASW-S_5 | ecosystem: Environmental > Aquatic > Freshwater > Wetlands > Sediment | place: USA: North Carolina...
CCACCATTTGACCGCTTCCTCTGAATTTTCCTGTCGGTCATAGAGAAGAGCAACATCATGCTGGGCAAGCGCATACCCGGCTTTGGCGGCAACAAGTTTGTATTTCAGTGCTTCATTTGAGTCGGATGTGACGACGCCCGCGCCTTGCCCGTCATAATAACAACCAAGCTTATAGGCTCCGAGCGGATCGTTGGATGCAGCCGCTTTTTGAAACCACTCGAATGCCTGCCTCCACGCGAATGCTCGTCCCGGCGTAGCCCGAGAGACGCCGAGTGTGCCTCGCTTTGCAAATCGCTGCCTGCACCGAGCGCGATCGCCAGCCGAGCCTCCGCCGGGATCAGGTCGAAGCCGGCTTGCAGCGTTCTTGCCGTCGGCAGCGTCGCGCTGCTCCGAATCGACAATCACCACCAGCGCATGAAACGAGGCAGCGCCGATCCACGAGCCCAGGACAACGGATCGCATAAACCGGGACTGGTCACCGCTCATGTCGCGGGAAAATGATCGCTGGCGCCGACGATACTGTCAGTGCCACAGCAGGTTTTTGACCGATGCATTCAGTTCTGCCGTCGCCGTCTGGCTGCGGGAATGAGCCGCTTGCGGCGGATAAAAACATCGGCGCCAAGCGATGCCTCGCCAGCCTGATTGACTCGCGCGAGATCGCCGCAACGATCGAGCGGGAAGGCTGCCCTATCGGTCACGTCGAACGCATCAAGCGCGCCCTCCGCGCGGCTGTGACTTTTTTGTTACATGCTATCGCCGTCGCGACCGCATACCCCATTCGGGGATGGCGCATTCCCTACGCACCGGGCCCTTTACCATCCGAGCGAGTTTCAGGCCTTGCTTCAGCTCCAGTAAACGCGGCCTGGCATTGCCGAGCCTTTTGTTGCGGAACGTTTTGATCGGAAACCAGACAGGTAGGCAGGATCATGTCATTGATGCGAAGAGTATTTTGGGCTCTTGCCCTTGCGGCTGTTGCTGGAACGTCTCCGGCAACCACGCATTCAGCGATCGCTCAGGTGCAGATTGCCGTGATCGGCGACAGCGGCGTCTTCGGCAAGGGCGTCTCGCCATCGGAAAACTACCCCAGCCAGCTTGAAACAGCTCTCAGGGCACGGGGTCTCGATGTGCGCGTGAGCAACGGCGGGCTCAACGGCGACACGACAGTAGGTCTTGCAGCGCGGCTCGATTCAGCGATCCCACCCGGTACGCGCATCGCGGTCCTCTGGATCGGCGCCAACGACTACCAGCGCGGGGTCAGCATTCCCGAAATCAAGGCAAATATCAGCGGCATCACCAAACGGCTTCGGGCCAAAGGTCTCGAGACTTACGTCATCGCTCCGCCAGTCTATGCTGTCGCCGACCACCAAAATCCGGCGCTGATCATTGGTGGCGGAGATAACCACTTCAATGCGGCAGGCTATCGAAGGATGGTCGGCAGGACCATCGGACCCATCGCATCGCTCGTAAAACGAGTTGCGAAGCGAAAGACGGCCTGAAGGCGACCTGCGCGGCTAGATCAGGCTTGCATCAGGGCGCACACTGGACAGATCGCCCATTGGCTGGCCGATCCGATCGACACCTCGCCGCCACGGTTGACGTTTGTTGCCATCCAAAGGCGCGCGAACACCCCGCGCCATCCCGAGCCGGTTGACGTGAAAAATAACGTCAGATTGCCAATTGCGACACGCCGTCAAAGAAGTACAGCCGGTCGGGATTCAGCGCGAGGCGAAGGCGGTCATGAACTTTCGCTCTGACGGTCGGATCCACTGCGGCCACCATCGTGTGGGGGCCCACCTTCACGTCCAGGAGAATCTGGGAGCCGAGCTTCTCGATGACCTCGACCACGGCATCGAAGCTCAGGTCCGCCGTGTCGCTGTCAGATGCAACGCGCAGATCCTCCGGCCGGATCCCAAGTGTGACACTCTCTCCCACATGCCGCCGGAGCCGGCCCGCGATCTCGGCCGGCAGCTTGATGCGGATGCCCTCATGGCGAGCCCAGAGAGCGCCGCCCGCGTCGGCCATCTCCACCGTCGCGAAGTTCATGGCCGGGGAGCCGATGAAGCTTGCGACGAAGCGGTTGGCCGGCTCGTTGTAGAGCTCGAGCGGCTCGCCCACCTGCTGAACGACACCATCCTTCATGACGACCACGCGATCGCCGAGCGTCATCGCTTCGACCTGATCGTGGGTCACGTAGATTGCGGTGGTGCCGAGGCGGACGTGGATTTTCTTGATCTCCACCCGCATCTGGATGCGCAGCTTGGCGTCGAGGTTCGATAGCGGCTCGTCGAACAGGAACACCTGCGGATGTCGCACGATGGCGCGGCCCAAAGCGACGCGCTGCCGCTGGCCGCCGGACAGCTGCCGCGGCTTGCGATTCAGCTGTTCCTGGATGCCAAGGATTTCGGCCCCAGCCTGCACGCGGTTGGCGATCTCGAGGCGATCGAACCCCCGCATCTTCAGGCCGAAGGCCATGTTGTCGTAGACGCTCATGTGCGGGTAGAGGGCGTAGTTCTGGAACACCATGGCGATGTCACGGTCCATTGGGGGCAGCTCGTTGACCACCCGGTCGCCGATCAGGATCTCGCCCGACGTGATTGATTCGAGTCCCGCCACCATGCGGAGCGTCGTGGTCTTGCCGCAGCCCGAGGGACCGACAAGAACCACGAATTCCTTGTCATGAATTTCAAGGTTCACGTTCTTGACGGCATGGACCCCGTCAAACTTCTTGTTCAAGTTCCGTATGATGACCCGAGCCATGGTTCACCTTTCGGTCACCCCTTGACGGACCCTGTGATGCCGGCGACGTAGTACTCGACGAAGAACGAATAGATCAGCGCCACGGGTATCGAACCGAGAAGGGCGCCGGCCATCAGCGAGCCCCAGTAGAACACGTCGCCGCGGACAAGCTCCGAAGTGACGCCGACGGAGACCGTCTTCTGCTCCGGCGAGGACAGGAAAACGAGGGCATAGATGAACTCGTTCCACGACAGGGTGAAGGCGAAGATTCCGGCCGAGAGGATGCCCGGGACGGCGACCGGGAAGACGATGTAGAACATCGCTTGCCACCGCGTCGCGCCATCGATGCGTGCGCATTCCTCGAGTTCGCGTGGAATCGCCTTGAAGTAGCCCATCAGCAGCCAGGTACAGAAGGGAATGAGGAAGGTGGGGTATGTAAGGATGAGCGCCCAGGGCGTATCGCCGAGGTGAAAGTTGCGGATGATATCGGCGAGCGGAATGAACAGCAGCGTCTGCGGCACGAGATAGGTGATGAAGATCCCGGTGCCGAGGCTGCCGGCGAACGGAAATTTGAGCCTGGAGAGCGCGTAGCCGGCGAGAAGTCCGCAGAAAAGCGAGATGGCCGTGGCAAGCAAGGAGATGAAGAAGGTGTTCAGCATCCACCTGCTAAACAGCGTCTCGCCCAGCAGATACCGGATATGGTCGAGCGTAGGATGGAAGGTCCAGAAGGGCGTGTAGTTCGGCGCCATCCATGGCCGATAGAGCTCGGCGTCCGGCCGCACCGTCGTCACCACCATCCAATAGAACGGGAAGAGCAGTCCGATCACGAACAGCGTGAGCGGCAGATTGAAGAAGACCCAACGTCGCCAGCGCGCGCCCTCTATCATCAGTGTATCTCCACTCGGCGGATATAGAGGAGCTGTACGACGACGACCGCCAGCAGCACCGGGAACATGGCGAGCGATATCGCCGCGCCCTGCCCCAGCAGACCCGTGCCGACGCCGATCTGATAGGCGTACGTGGCGAAGAGCTGCGTGGCGTTGGCCGGCCCGCCGCCGGTCAAGATATAGACGAGCTGGAAATCGGCGAAGGTCTGGATCACCGAGAACAGCACAACGACCATGGTGACCGGCAGCAGCAGCGGCCAAGTGATGTAGCGGAAGCGCTGCCAGGTTCGCGCTCCGTCGATCGCCGCCGCCTCAGCCAGCTCCGGGTTGATGGTCTGCAATCCAGCCAGCAAGCTGATCGCGTAGAACGGCACGCCGCGCCAGATATTGACGATGATCACCGAGACGAGCGCAAGTCCCGGATCGCTTAGCCAATTGATGCGAGTGCGGATGATCCCGAGGTGAAAGAGCGTCCAGTTGATGACGCTGAAGGTCGGATCGAACATCCACTTCCACGCAAACGTCGAAAGCACAGTCGGGATGATGAAGGGCAACAGCACGAAGGCGCGGGTTAAGGCCTTCCCCCTGAAATGCTGGTTGAGCAGCAGAGCAAGCCACAGGCCCAGAGCCAGCTTGAAGACGGTCGTTACCGCCGTGTAGACAATGGTGTTCCAGACTGCGACCCGGAAGATGCTGTCGTTCAGCAGCGCTGCGAAATTCTGCAGTCCGACGAAGCTTCCGGGTACACCGACCTTGGCATCGCTCAGGGCCAGCAGCACGCCCTCGATGAAGGGGTAGGCCATGAACAGGCCGAGCAGCACCGCGGTCGGCAGCAACAGGAGGAAGGCAAACCAGCGCTCGTTCTCGAGAACTCGCGTGACCGGCCCGCGCCGTGGCGCGGCGACATAAGATTTGGCAGATTTGACGGCGGCAACGGAGTCGACGGCCATCGAGCGATTCTCCGGACAACTGCCGGAGCGCTGCGGCCGCGGGCCGCAGCGCCGAGGCGAGCACTAGGCTAGTGCGCCGAGGCAGGCGCTTCAAGCGCCATGGATTCCTGCGACCTCCTCGTGCGCCCATTTCACGGCGTCCTGCGCCGGCATGCCTTGTATCGCCTTGGCAGTCATGTCGACGATGATGTACTTGCTCAGTACCTCGGCAGCGTGCCGGTCGGCCGGTCCGGCATAGCCGGGGAAACGCCCGGCCCGCGCCGCCGTCCGGAAGGGCAGCATCACGGGGTCCTTCTCCCAGAGCTTATCCTGTTCCCAAGTTGTGGTCGCCCCAACGGAATAGCCCTGCTGCGAATCGAACCACGCCTGATAGACCGGTTTCGAGGTGATCCAGCGCAGGAACTCCTTGCCGGCCTTTTGGTCTTTCACATACTTCATCAGCATGTTCGACATCGGCAGGTGATAGCCGAACTGGCCGGCGACGCCCTTGGGCAGCGGCGCGTGCAGGATGTCCTGCCAGAGCGGGGTGCCGGTTTCGGTAAGATAGACCTCGGGCTTGCGCTTGGCCTCGAGATAGATAGAGGCGCCGTTTAACGTGCAGCTGATCGTGCCTGCGAGGAAGGCCCGGTTATTGCTGCTGTCGTCCCAGGCGAGCCCGCCATCGTCATAGGCGTCCTTCCAGAAGCCAACGGCGAAGTCGACGGAATCGACCGTCGCCTTGGAGTTCAGCACGACCGTCTTGCCGTCCGCTTCGACCTCCTTGCCGCCCCACGACCAAAGATACGGATAGGCATAAGTCGGCGGGTCGCCGAAGCTGTGGCTCACGGCCTGCCCCAGCGGCCGGCTCTTCGCCTTGAGCTTCTTGCCCGCCTCGCGATATTCCTCCCAGGTTTGCGGGAACTTTGGCGCGTCGTAGCCGACCTCCGCGAACCAGGATTTGCGGTACGCCAGCTGCGCGCCGAGCACGCACCAGGGGACTGCGATCCATTTCTTGCCGTCATTGGCGACGACGCGTGATTCCACGTAGAAGCCGCCTTGCGCCTTGCCTATCTCCTCGGCCACGTCGCTCACGTCGACGACGCTTTCGGGGTAGAGCTGCGGCCAGTTGTTGAGCGCGCAAATTACGTCAGGTCCGGTGCCAGATTGGATCGCCGAGGTGGTGCGCGCCTGGATGTCGTTGCCGTTGATCATCTCTATGTTGAGCTTGATGCCAAGCGCCTTGGTGCATTCGGGCGCGACCACATTGCGGAGCACCTCGTCCGAGGCAGGAACGAAATCGTTCCAGCGCAGCCAATGGATCGTCGTTCCCTGTGCGTAGGCGGGCGCCTGTTTCAGGGCAAGGATTGACGCTATTCCCCCGGCTCTTGCCGCGACCGCCCCGCCGCCGGAAAGCTTGAGGAGCTTACGCCGACTTATGCGAACCATGATCGGTCCTCCCTGTTATCTTGTAGGTTGAGTTCTCCTCCCTGGATGCAGGCGTCACCTGAAAGACCTGGGCGCGAAGGACTTCGGATACAAGCACGCCCGCGCAATTCCATGACAGCTTGGCGGGGGCGGAAAGCTCGCCCGAAGCGCTAGGCCGGAGGGCGTCGGCTCTGCCGGGTGACCCTTCGCACCGTTCGGCCAATGCGTGCGTCGCCTCCGCCCAGCCCCGGGGGCCTCGCCCCCTTAGAACCCGGATCAGCAATAGAAAGTTTCAGCGCAATTTCAGTAATCAGTAATACGTGTTCGCCGACCTATCCTGCGTGGCGCACCAGGACTTCTGAAACCATCGCACCCTTGGCGATGATGTCGCCGTCAGCTTCCCAGCAATCGCCAGCTGACCGGTCCGGCCCATGCCGACGAACGCGGTGCCCCACCGCCCGTTGCACCACGCCCGGGGACACGATCGATGGTCCCGCTCGTCGGCTCCGGTCGACGATCAGGCCAACTCACGCCTCTGGCAGCCAATGCGGCGAGATCGCCGTCAATGTCCGCGCGCGGCCCTCGTCAATGTTCTCCAAAGGGATCTGTCCGCGGCCTCCAGGATCTCCAAGAAGAGGCTGTTCGCGTGAGACGGTATCCGCACATCGGAGCAGCAGTCACACCGGCTGCCGTCCGGATGGACGAGCTGGCGGGCGATCTCGAGAAATCCTCTTTGGTAGGAGTGCCGGGCGATGTGGCACCCCAGAAGTTGGGCCTGGGGCGTGCAATCGATCTGTGCCGGCGCAAAACAGCGTTTGACGACGGAAAACATACGGAGATCGGCTTCCGAGTCGCCAACAGCAGCCGTTTCGGCATCCGGCTCCAACACCCAATCGCGCAGGGCCGTGAGGCCGGTGCCCTTGTCGGTCCCTTTCGCCATGATCGTGGTGTCGATGCTCGTCTGAAGGACAGACAGCCGGTCCAAGTGAAGCTCGGCAATCAGATGTTCAACGACGAGGGGAGACAAGGGGGCAGGAGTGCCGGGCCCGATGCCGGCTCCGCGAAGCACGCTCACCAGGACGGACAGCAATGCGCGCGGCTTGGCCTGATAGGTGAAGGCTCGAATGGAGTACTGATGTCGCTCGTCGAGGAACACGCCAGGAATTCGGCGGAGGAATGCGCGCAGTTCAGCCAGTTGACGCATGGCCTCTTCACCTAACAGGACCCGGCCGCGCAGATTGACGGCGTCCCATATGTAGCTGCCGTACTCGGCCACACCTCCTGCAAGGCCGTAAGCTTGACAATAGGTCTTGACCTCTGCGACCGAGCGAGCGGTGTTCAGCACCACGCAAAATCCGTGGACATTCAACAGCGACACCGCCTCTATTCCGTTTGCAGTGGTGGACGGAAACCCGAGGCGACGTCGATCCAGCACGCCATCGACATCGATGGCGACGAGCGGCGATCGCCACCGGACTTGTTGTGCCGGTCGGCAAAGGGCGCCGCAGAAGCGTGCAGTCTGTTCGGTGAGAAAATGCCATGCGCTCATGAACTGCTGATGCAGTTGCCGCTGTATGGCGACAGGCTGCGACTTGCAGAAGAGATGTGCCTGAGCTGACGACATGGTCCAGAGACCCGCCAGCAGCTTGTTGATGAACAGGCGCTGCTCGAGCTCACTGTCTCCGGTCATATCGATGTATCGCCGTATGAACTCGCGCTCTTCCTCCGCCGAAAGCCCCAGACTCAGAATTGTCTCGGCCAGATCGTACGCTGGGTCCGTCGTGTTCAGCTCCGACTTGCCAAGGCCGTGATGTTCGTAATCTGCCTTCAGAGGTCCGTGCGGCCCCACGATCCACTCGGACTGTCCCATCTTCCCATCGATGAGCGTCGGCAGTGGGCAACGTTCTCGCGACAGTCGCCGCTCCAGCCGCCGCCGCAGCAGCGTGTGACCCAAGAACCAGGGGTACGCGCGGGCGAGCGATTCGCGCAGCAGCAGAAAGCCATCTTCATGGCCCTTGATGCTACTTCCTGACGCTGGAGCGGAGCCCAGGACAAGACTGCGCGCTCTCGCTGCGACATAGGACGCCGATCTTTCGATGAGCCGCTGCCGGTCGTCGGCTTCACGGTTGGCGGGGGCGGAAGGCTGTGGATACCAATCCATATACAGTATCCCGTCCCGGAGCCCGAGGATCGGCGGAACAAATCCCCGCAGTCGATGGCCGGCGAGAAATGCGTGATAGCCGAGCCAACCCCAGCCAACGCTCTTGGCGAGTACGTACCGGATCTCCTTTCCCCGTTTCGTGTCGAGGTGAACTTCGTAGACCTGCTTGAGCCGAGCGCCGCGATCACCTGAGGACAGGCTTTGCAGGCGCCCGTTGAAGGCCCGAACTGCGTCGCTCACCACCAAACGCATGCTGAGGACATCAGGAACCTGAAAGTACTCAGCCAGCCGCAGTTCAACCAACTTCGGGTCAAGCAAATGGTACTTGTGCCATTGCTCAGGCTCGAGCGAGATGACCGTCTCGTCGGACAGGACTTTCAGGCAGTCTCGTCTTGCCGGGTGGATCGGGACCAGCGTTTTCAGCCTTTCTCGCGAAAAGCCTGCTTGGCGCGCAATATCGAGGGCCAGAACGATGGTGCTTGCCGTCTGCGGCGAGTCGTCCACGACCAGCGCGGTGAACCCGAGTTTGGCGCAACGCCTGAGCTGTTGAAGCTCCCGCCGACCGGCACCCTTGCCGGGGTGGATCGTTAGTGACGATACGGCCTGATAGCCTTCGGCCTTGAGATAGGCTTTCAGAAGCGGAGCGAAATAGGAACCCGACGTGCGCAGCCCCACGATCAGGATTGCTTTGGAGCGGTCGGGGAAGCGGTCCGCGTAGCGTCGCCCCAGCGCCAGTATATCGAAGTGCGCAGTATCGAGCCTTCGGAACGGGCTGGGAACGCCAACGTGTTTGGCCCGCAGATCAGGAGGCAGGGGCAGTGATAGCAGCAATTTGTCCAGCCGGCCGGCGGGCTCGGCAAACGACGCAGGCCGCAACGATCCTCTCACGAAGATCGAAAGAAAATGATCGACGCTAGCCTGCCAATGTTCCTGCCAACGACGTACGCCTGCCCGGCGTCGCCACAAACGGATGCTCGCTGCTTCTTGCGCCATGCCCATGGCGCCTACGACCCATTTGGCGCCACGGCCAAAGCGCGTCATGAGACGTGTCGGAATCCTCGGGGTGGGGCCGCGCAAATATTCTTCGACCGCGTTCAGCACGCCGCAGGACAACAGGAATATGTTGATCGTGACCTCGCCGGTCTGCCAGTCGTTCAAGTCGTTCTGTAGCCGGCCGATCTCTCGCCTAAGGTACTGAATGGCCTCTCCGACCGTAGGATAGGCATTAAGCGCCCAATCGTAGGCGCTATAGAAGTCGAGTTCCGTCGATAACAGGTGTGGTACGGTCGGAGATTCTTGATCGATAGACGTCGATTTGTTGACGGTTTCGGCAACCATGTTCCCTTGCTCGCCGCTCACTGCGAGCCCCCATGATAATTGGCCACGTCGTTCGCCTGGAAATTCTCGGAAGGTATGCGCCCCTCGAGAAATGAGACTGATTGTGCCAGCGCTTTGTTACACAAACATCGCAACCAACGATCGTATTCCGGTCAAAGGAGGTACCTCCCTTGGATGCCGGCAAAGTGGCGGTCCGATTCTGGCGCTGAGCTTCGATTTCCGCATGATTTCCTCCTCGGGTTCGAGGCCCAGGAAGAGAACCAGCCGAGTGTTCGCAGAACCCCTGTGCTGCTGCCGGCCTTCTCGCACGCGATCCTGCTCGAGGACCCATACCGCCAGCGCGCTGACCTCGAGGAAAGTCAGGCGTGATCAGCCGCGAGAAAGGTGGTGAGGCGAGGGCTGCGACAGCTTCGGTTGCTGCCGTTCCCGGAGGTGGTTCAGCTCCAACCCTGGGCTTTGCCTCACATGGTCAGGCAGCCTTGGGCTGAGCTGCGGCTGCGAGGGTGTCGCGCAGATGCTGCTCTCTCGTTTCGTCGAGCGAGGTCTTCAGCACGATGCCGCCCGCATCCTTGATCTCGTTGAGAACCTTGTCGGCAGTCATGCTCTTGATCAGCAGGAACAGAACGGCGTCTCCGGATTTCACTTTCGACGTGAGATCCTTCATGAACTGATCGTTGATGCCGAAATCGGTCAGCGCGCCGCCCAAGGCGCCTGCGCCGGCACCGATAGCCACGCCAATGAGAGGATTCAGGAACACCAATCCGAACAGCAGGCCCCAGAAGCTTCCGCCAGCGGCGCCCGCCATGGTGGTGTTGACGAGCTGATTGAGTTTCACCGAGTCTTCGGTTTTGACTGCGATCACGGCATCATTGATCGCGATCAGATACTCGTTCTGGAGCTTGAGAATTTTTTGCCGAACTTCCTCTGCTTTGGCTTCGGATGGGTACACGATCGCCACTAGATCCGACATTGAACACTCCCACAACGACTCGAACTACTGCCCCTTCGCGCGTGTGTGATGCATCGCTAGGTTAACACCGAACTGCATGTTCGCTGCCCGGCAATCACCCTCCCGTGTTCACAATTTGGGGATGCATTGAGAATTCGGTGCGTGTGAGTAAGCGTGGCTGTCGTATTTGTCTTCGATGGAGCAGGTGATTGCGCGGCTGAATGATGGCGCGGGGCAAGCTACCCCACGGCGGCTACCGGACCGGAGGATTCCATCGGAGCGATCGGCTGGCGCGCGGAACTGCCGCTGCCACGGCGCGTCTCGTAGAAGTCCAGCACGCGCCTTGCCGTTCCGATTTCGAGCCGCTCGAAGTTTTCGCGCGCCCGATCGAGATCCATCCTGGACATCTTGCGTTCCGCTGCCGCCATCAGCAAAAGGGCTTTGACCGTCGCCCAGGAGCAGTTCGCGGCCTTTGCGATAATCTGCACCGCGCCCGGATTCTCATTGAGAACGGCCCGTTCAACGATCTCGATGGCACAACCTGCAAGGGTGGACAACGCCATGACAGTCCTTTCGAAATCCTGCGCGCGGGCGGCGGCGTGAACATCGGTTTCCCCGAGCTCCTTCCAATAACTGCGCCGCCTGACCCTCGTCCTTGCGTTGGCGTGCTCCTTGGACTTGACGCGGACCTCGAGATTGATGTCGTCGATGACGCCCGTCACCACGCCCTTTACGGCGTCGGCAAATTGTGGATTTGCCGCGGCGATCTTGCTGCATACGGCAGCAGAGGCGGTTTCAAGGAGTTTCAGCAGGTGGTGACGCGGAATGTCGCAGCGCGTTCCGACGTGTACCGCAAGCTCGGCATCATCGCCGGATCGCACCACGAGCTCGCCGAAACTGCGATCCGAGATGCGGGCACCCGGGTTCTTCGCAACGGCACGGACAACGGCGGGCTCGCCGCGCTGGATCAGCAGCTCGGTGATTGCTTCGCTGATGGTCTGCCGCCGCGCAATGGCATGCAGATGCCCCTGGCTCTGCGTGCTGCAGCAAAGAACAAGGTCGGCCTCGTCAAGTGCAGTCGACTGGCTGAGAACGGGAGCCGCGACGGCGAGCGCATCATCGAAGGCAAATGCCCTGACCAAGGTTGCGGGCGCATTCGCATCGGTTGCGAAATGGTGGGCGAGCTTCACCCGGGTTTTCAACTCGATCACCGTGACGATGGTCTTGAATATCTCGTCGAACAGCTCGATCTGCTGCTTCGAATAAGTGCCGGAGCCGGCGAGGAACAGATCCGTGATGCGTGTGAGTGCCTTTAGCTGCCTTTTCGTGGTCCCGGATGTTGCTGCGCTCTGAACTTCGTCGATGAGTGAGTAGAACATTGTCATTGCCGGGATCTCGTCGGGATCGTCGCCCTTGAGGGCTTAAAGTGTGAGTGACAATCACGCATAGCGCCTACACGTGAAAATTCCTGACCCCAGTTGCCTCATGAAATGATTCAAATTGTCGGCAATTGGCCCTGCCATTCGTCGGCCGCAAGCCCCGAACGAGTCAAAGGCGGCAAGGCTCAACCCGCGCGCGTTGATTTAGATCAAACGAGATTTCCCGCCGTCACCTTAGCCTTTGCTTGCGGCGCAGACGGCCGCTCCGTCGGTGCCGCGTACGACTGCTCCATGGGGACCCGCGCATCCGATCGCGCCGCGCAGGACGCGAACTGAGCGTAACGTATACCCGCCCAGAATGTCAGCTCGTCGTGGCCCGGACGGAGACCTCCGATGATGTCCGCTTTCGCGCCGCTGTTAAGGGCATAGCCTCCACCAAGGAGGAATGGCGTGTTTACATTCCGAACGTCGATAACCGTCGCCGTGATGGCGTTCATCGCCGCGGTGGCTGGACTATTGATCTTCATTCAGTTCTGGACTTCCCATTTAGCCGCCAAGGAGGCGGCATCTGCCCGCATGGATGCGGCCGGCGCCGAAACACTGGGTCGTCTTCGGAACGAGATCTCCGAAGTAACGTCAATTGTTGACGTGCTATCGAGCAGTTCGAGCGTCGCCGACTCGGATGAAAGGTCCGAAGTCGGCCGCGCGATTCCGCTGCTCAAGGCCGCCGTCCTCGAAGTGCCGCAGATCGACTCAATCTATGTCGCTTACGACAATGGCGGCTGGTTGCAGATGCGGCCCGTATACCACCTGAACGACGAGCAACGGACCAAGTTGAGGGTGCCGGAGGGGGCCGCCTTCGGGATCAGCTTGATCCGTCCCACCCCAACCGGCGCGTTGCCCATGCGGCGAATCTTCGAAGACCAGCAGGACGACGAACTCGAGCAGCAGGATCTCTGGAAATACGGTTACGACCCGCGTGTACGGGCCTGGTATGTCGACACGATCAAGGCAGATCGGACCCTCATTTCGTCGCCCTATGTTGCGTTCAGTATCAGCGCACCAGTGATCACGGTGAGTGCGCCGTTGCGCGGCAAGGTGCGCGGTGTCATCGCTGCTGATCTGAAGCTCGATGATTTCAGCAGTTTCGTCTATGCGCAGCGACCAGGAGAGCACGGAACGGCCTTGATGTTCGACCAGAGCGGCATGCTCCTCGCCCATCCCGATTTTGCGCAATTCGTCAAGGATGCGATGACGCACCCTTCGTATCCGCAGGTGTTCAGCATCAAGCAGATGGGAGGCGGACTGGCGGCGGAGGTCCTCAAGGCGTGGGATGGCAGCGACCAATACGATGGAAGCATTCGCGATGAACGAGGGCGGGATTTCCTGTTCCGGCTGAAGAAATTCACACTGGGCGAACAGTTTGGCGTTTACGTCCTGATGGCGGCGCAGCAGGACGATTTCGTCAAAGATATTCAAAGATTGAACCGGGTCGGGTTGATCATCGCGTCGATCGCCAGTGCCGCCTTTGTGCCGGCTGTCTGGTTTTTCGGGAACAAGATGTCCGGTTCCATAAAAACGATAACGGCCCAGGCGGCCAAGCTGCAAACGATGGATGCCCCCGCGGGCTCACCGGTCGGTTCGTATATCAGGGAAATTCACGAGCTCGGTCTCACCGTAAGCCTCGCCGAGCGCGCAATATGGTCGTTCTCGCGTTTCGTTCCCAGGGAGTTGGTCAGGCGGGTCGTCGACAATTCAATTTCCACGGAGCTCGGCGGCGTCAGGCAGGAAATCACCGTCCTCTTCACCGATGTTCGCAACTTCACGACCATTGCCGAGGCTTCGGACCCCGATGCGCTGATGCGCCAGACGTCCCGCTATTTCACTGCGCTGACCGAGGTCTTCCTCGTTGAAGGCGGCACGGTGGATAAGTTTATCGGCGATGCAGTGATGGTGTTCTGGAACGCCCCGAATTTGCAGCCCGATCACGTCGAGCGTGCCTGTCGGGCGGCGCTTGCAGGCAAGATGGCCAGCGAACGCCTCAACGCGCAATTCGAGGCCGAGGGCTTGCAGCCGTTCTTCACGCGTTTCGGCATTCATGTCGGCGAGGCCGTGGTCGGCAATCTCGGCTCGGCCGAACGGATGAATTACACAGCGCTTGGCAGCACAGCAAACTTGGCGTCCCGTCTCGAAGGCCTGAACAAGGAATATGGCACTGCCATCCTCGCCAGTGAGGACGTGTACCTTCGAGCCCGGTATTGCTTCCGGTTCAAGGAGATCGGGGCGGTCATCGTCAAAGGCATGACCAAGTCAACCCGGGTCTACGAACTCCTCGGGGCACTGGCATGACAACGTCGGGGCGCCGCTTACTCCAATGGTTGGTTCTATTGCCCCTGCTGTTCGCTACGCCAGCGGCAGGCGCAGACGAGAGTACCATCAGGGTCGGTATTCTGCATTCCCTTACCGGCACCATGGCTATCAGCGAGTCGGTCCTCAAGGACACGGTGCTTATGCTGATCGACGACCAGAATCAGAAAGGCGGTTTGCTTGGGCGGAAACTCGTACCGGTTGTCGTCGATCCCGCCTCCGACTGGGACCTCTTCGCGGAAAAGGCCCGGGACTTGCTCACGAAAGAAAGGGTCGCGGTCGTGTTCGGATGCTGGACCTCGGCGTCGCGCAAGGCCGTGCTACCCGCCTTCGAGCAGATGAATGGCTTGCTCTATTACCCCGTCCAGTCTGAGGGCGAGGAAAGCTCGCGCAACATCTTCTACACCGGAGCCACGCCCAACCAGCAAGCGATCCCGGCTGTCCGGTATCTCATGAGCAAGGAGGGCGGCGAGGTTCGCCGGTGGGTTCTTCTCGGCACGGATTACATCTATCCGCGTACGACCAACCGAATATTGGAGGCCTATCTCGCCTCAGAGGGAGTGCCGCAAGAAGACATCATGATGATCTATACGCCGTTTGGCTACTCGGACTGGCGTGACATCATCCAGCGGATCAAGGCGTTCGGTTCTAAGGGAAAGAAGACGGCGGTCATTTCAACCATCAACGGCGATGCGAACACCTATTTCTACAAGGAACTTGCCGCGCAAAAGGTGGAAGCCGGCGCCATCCCGGTGATGGCCTTCTCTGTCGGCGAGCGGGAATTGCTGGGCGTCGACCCAAAGTCCTTGGCCGGCCACCTGGCCGCCTGGAATTACTTCCATTCGGTCAAGTCACCCGAAAATGAAGCATTCATCAAGATGTGGAAGAGCTTCACCGAGGGCAAGGACGAAATCACCAACGACCCGATGGAGGCCACGTTCATCGGCTTCAGGATGTGGGCACAAGCCGTGGCGCAAGCCGGCACGACGGACGTCAACGCGGTTCGCCAGGCGATGTATGGACAGAGGGTCAAAGCACCGAGCGGCTTCGAGGAAGTCATGAACACCAATCACCACCTTTCGAAGCCCGTCATGATCGGCAGGATTGATCCCGCCGGAAAGTTCGATGTCATTTGGCAGTCGATCAACCCGGTCAGGGCCGATGCCTGGAGCAAATATCTCCCGGAGAGTGCCAAGCGTACCGCCGATTGGACCTTTCCTTGGGTCTGCGGGGGATGCATCGAACCGACATTCAAGGATTGGTGACAGTCTCGGCGTCCTCAGGCGTTGCCGCAGCGCTTCCAATCGCGCGCTGCAAAACTTCGTTCACTTCTGAAATACGAAAATTGCTTGACTGTTCCGTAAATCGGAAGTATATACCAGCCCATCCCATGCCCCTCTGAGAGGGACGTATCGCGATCGTCACGGCACGTTGGGCGCGGGAGGCGATGGACGCGGCAATCTCAGGCGTAACGGCTTGATTCCGTGAGGGATCAAGGTCCGCCGCCGGGCGAAAGGCTGCCGCGTACGGCGAAGTCGTGTGGTCCTGGCGCCGCGACCGTGGCGTCTATCCCCGCCGGCCTGTGCGGGGACGGCAACGGTGACAATAAAGGCCGCTCACCGGGGAGAGCACGAAGGAAACCGTAAAACCATTGCGCGGGGAAAGCCGGGATGTCCTGGCTGTACCTGTAGTTTAACCCGTGTGCCCTTTTTCTACCGGACTTCTCGCACACGGGACTGCGGGCGCAGTCGGCGCCCGGCTTTCCCTGCGCCCTCTGATCTCAGAGGGTCAACGAGATTGCAGAACTCGGGCAGACCGTGCCGCGAGAACGCGAGCGCATGCCTCTCTCATTCGTCATTCCGGGGCGTCGCGCAGCGGCGAGCTATGGGGCGCAATTGCGCCCCTGAGAATCCATAACCATCGTGAGTATGGATTCCGGGCTCGCGCCAAGAGGCGTGCCCCCGGAATGACGAAGAGGCTCTTTAACACTCGAATGCGAACCCATCCGCCTTCAGCGTGGCTTCACGTAAATGCTCTCAAACGCGCCGGCGTATTCTTCCTTCCAGCCGCGCTTGTCGACGAGGAACCGCCGCAGCTGTTCATGCGCCTTCACCCACAGCACGGTGTCGATCCCATACTTCTCGATCACCCGCTCCCACGCGCTCTCGTCGATTTCCCATGCGACCAGTGGGAAATAATCGCGCAGCAGATCGTCCGGATAGGCGGTGGCGGCCCGCCCGTCCACGAACAGCGGCACGCTTCCCCTTGTGTAGTAGATCAAGAGACCGCCGACGTTCCAGTGGTTCAGCAGCCGCGCATGCGGGAGGCGGGTTTGCAGATAGCGGGCGTCGGCTTCCGAAATCATGTCCGGCAGCGTGAGAGCCGGCCTTGCCTGCGCATAGGTCACCGGCAGCGCGCACGCGCCCATGATGCCGGCAGCCATCAACGCCTTCTGCACCTCGAAATTGCTCAGCCGCCTCAGCAGCAGCCGGTCGAGGTGAAGCGCCAGCGGCACCGTGGAGAACAGGAAGAAGAAGGACATGTATCTGAATTGATAGATGCCCATGAACAGGAAGAACCAGGACAGCAGCCGTGTCTCGACCGGGCACCGGGCCTTGAAGAAACGCAGTTCGAGCGCAACGAATATCAGGACATAGATGATGCCGGGGATGCTCTCCGGCATGGCCATGTTCTGGTACCAGGACTGCCACTCGGTGATGTAGATCTGCACGAAGTGACCGAGCGTGGCCGCCGAGCCGTCATAGATGCGCCAGCCAAGCGGATTGAGGAATGTCGCGATCAAGCAGCCGGCTCCCGCGAGGGCGTAGATTCTGACACCCGTCCAATCCCGCTTCAGCAAGGCGACGCCGCCGAAAACGCCGACAATGAAAAAGCCGATCAGGAAGCCGCCATGCAGATTGGCCCAAAGCACCATGATCAGGGGCAGCACGTACCATCGCGTGCGCCTCAAGCACTCTCCGTAGAAGATCACCGCAAACAGCATCGTCGCCATGTTCGGCGAGGCCGCGAGATAGATATTCGGGGCCGCGGCAAACGAAGGGTAGAGCAGGCACGCGGAAAAGACGGCAACGCAGACCGCCGCCGCCGAGGCGCCGCTGCGCAGGCAGACGGACGCAAGATATCCGACGATCGCCGCGCCCGATGCTATGACGATAAAGATGATGCCGCTGAAGCCCGCATGCTGAAACACGACGCTGGCAACCACGTCCCACGCCCATGAAAGATTGAACCACTGCTTGTCGCCTGAGGTGAACGACCACGGATCGTGCAAGGGAATGCTACCCCGCTCGCGGATGATATCGCCGGCGGCGAGGTGCCAGCCGAGATCATAGTGGCCAAGCATGAGCGAGCCGTTTGAAACGTAGTACACGCACGCGAACGAAATCAGGAAGACGTAGATTCCGCATTTTTGGAGGTATGACTTGATCGTTCCGGGCTCGCTGTCGAAGCTGGAGCCGCTCCAAGCCGCCTGCGCGTCCATTTGATAAGCCCCTCACGGCCGAAGCGGGCCTTTCGCGGCGCCGCGTACTCTGAGGTCCGCACGGTCTGATGCAAACCGTCGCCGATGTAGGAGGGTAAATCTAAAGTTACGTAAAATTCAGCCGTACAGTCCGGCGGCTTCGGGCGCGGCGCGGTTTTCTGCCTAATGAATGCTTACGACGAACCGGCAGATTGCCGTGTTCGCGGCAGAGGAGGGCGCGTTCTGGGGTGCAATCGCAGTTTGCCGGCCCCGGTTAAAGAAATCGACAACTCATGGTGATACCTCGCGTGACACAGGGGTATCGCATGCACCGGACGATCCAGCTCCCGAAGACTGGCGCAGGCACCGCAAGCCACGGCTTTACGGTGCTGCTGCTGTGCCTCGCCGGCGCGCTGGCGCTCGCCGTTCCCAGCATGCGAAGCGGCGTGTTCGACGCGATGTCGACGGACGATGCCATGCGGCTCGTCGAGGTTCGCGATCTCATGGCCGGACAATCCTGGTTCGACCTGACACAGCACCGGCTCGACCCGCGGCTCGGCTCGCCGATGCACTGGTCGCGCCTGATCGATGCACCGCTCGCGGCCATGATTTGGCTGCTGCGTCCGCTGCTCGGTGCAAGCGGCGCGGAGCAGGCGACGCTGGTGCTGTGGCCGACCCTGTTGCTGGCGGCGTCGCTGGTCGCGGTGGCGAAACTGGCGGTGCGCATGGCGGGCGGAGCGCGCGGGCCGGAGCTGCAACTTGCAGCGATGATTGCGGCCGCGCTTGCCGCGCCGGCGCTGATCCATTTCCGCACCGGGGCGATCGACCACCACAACGCCCAGATCGTCCTCGTGCTGTGCTTCCTGTTCTGCGCGGCCGGCATCGAGACCTCGACGCGCTCGGCGCTGCTCGCCGCCATATCGGCAAGCCTGTCGCTGGCGATTGGCCTGGAGATGCTGCCGGCCATTGCTGCGGGATGTGCCGCGATATTCGGCCTGCTCGTCTGGCGCGGCGCAGTGGTCTCCTCCCGGACCACGGTATTCGGCGCCGCGCTCACCGGCTCGTCAGTGCTGCTCGCGGCGCTGCTGTTGCCGCCACGATCGCTGGCGGCGCCGGTGTACGACGCCTTCGGCGGTCCGGTGCTGTTGCTGCTGGCCGGTGGCGGCTTGAGCCTGATCATCGTAGGCATGATCGCGGAGCGGCTGCCGGGCCTGCCGGTGCGCCTCGCTGCCGCAGCGGCAACGGGATCGCTGCTGCTCGCGGTCCTCTTTGCGATGTTCCCGGGATCGCTGGCGTCGCCTTATGCCGCGGTCGATCCGCTGGTGAAGACGCTCTGGCTCGACAGCGTTTCCGAGACCATGTCGGTCCGCATGGTGCTCAACCTGGAGCCCGAGAAAATCCTGGGCGTCTACGTCTTTCCGCTGCTCGCCTTGATTCTGGCGGCCGTGGTAGCGAAGCGCGTCGCGCCGACCTTGCGGTTTCGCTGGATGCTTGCCTCGGCGACGCTCGCCGCAACGTTCGCCGTCAGCCTCTGGCAGGTGCGCGGCGCAGCAATGGCAACGATGGTGGCGGCGCCGGTCTTCGTCGCAGGCCTTGCGATTCTCTGGCCGCGCTGCGAGCGGCGCCGATTGTTGCTGGCCGTGGTCCTCGTTTCTCCGGCGGTCCTGGCCGCAGCCGGCTCCGTGGCGCGTCCTTTGATCGACCTGATCAATCCGCCGATGCGCATCATCGCGCAACAGGATCGCGGCTCGACATGCCGCACGGTTTCCACGCTTGCGCCGCTCGCGAGCCAGCCGCCTGGACGCATCATCGCGCCCATCGACCTTGGCCCGGGCATCCTTGCCGCGACGGAGCACGCGGTGTTCGCGGCGCCCTATCACCGCAACAATGACGGCAACCTCGCCATGATCAGGGCGATGATGGCGGCTCCCGATGAAGCGCGCCGCATCGTGAAGGAGCGCGCAGCCGACTATGTCGTTCTCTGCCGCGGCTCGCTGGAGCTGCTGGAGCTCACGGACATGGCGCCGGACGGCCTTGCCGCGCGGCTTGGCCGTGGCGAGGTGCCCGACTTCCTGCAGCCGGTCGAGCTCAACGGCGCGGGCAATCTGACCGCCTGGCGCGTCCGGCCGTAAAGGCAACTGGATGTTAGGGAATCTCGTTCAGCATGGGCCGGAACGGCCCTGTTTTCGTTCGCGCCGATGATCAATTTCCACCGAGGGTGAATACCGTGCCGGCAGTTCTCAGGATTCCAGGCCGCTACTACCTTGCGATTTTCGTGCTGGCCTGCGCCACGCTGTCATTCCAGATCCTGATCACGCGCTTTTTCAGCGTGATGCTGTATTACCATTTTGCCTTTGCCGCCATTTCGCTGGCGATGCTCGGCCTCACGCGCGGCGCGATGGAGGTCTATGACAATGCCGAGCGCTATGCGCCCGAGGCGGTGGCGAGCCAGTTCGCGCGCCATGCCGCGTGGTTCGCCATCTCGGGCGTCGGCGCGATGATCGCCTTCCTGTGCGTGCCGCTCGTGGTGCCTGGCGCGCTGGTGCCGGGGGCACTGGCGCTTGCAGCACTCGCGTTCGTGATCCCCTTCAGCAACAGCGGCATCTGCATCACGCTGCTGCTCACCCGCCTTCCCTATACCGGCGGCTGGCTCTATGCCGCGGATCTGACCGGGGCCGCGCTTGGATGCCTCGGCATCATCTTCGCGCTGCTTGTCGTCGACCCCGTCAGTGCCACGTTCTGGCTCGGCGCCTTTTCCGCAGGCGCAGGCTGGATGGTGGTCCGCAGCGAAAGCGATGCCGCAAACCGGCGCCTCAGCGGGGCGGTCGCGCTGGCGCTCGCGGCTGCAGCAAGCGTGCACACCGGCCTGGATTTTGCCGGAAAGAGCCATCTCGGTGTCTTCTGGGCCAAGGGGCACGAGCAGAGGGAAACGCTGTTCGAGCGCTGGAACACCTATTCCCGCGTCCGGGTGCGGCCGCTCGGCGAGAGCGCCCCGTACGGCTGGGGCTTTGCCCGCGATCCCGACGTGAAGATCGACCAGAAGCTCCTGGACATCGATGCGGATGCGGCCACCGTCATCACCTCCTTCGACGGCGATCTCAGCAAACTGTCCTATCTGAAGGACGACGTGATCAACGCGGCCTACCTAGTTCAGCCGCCGGCAGATGCCGCGATCATCGGCGTCGGCGGCGGGCGCGACATTCTCTCCGCGCTTCTGTTCGGCGCAAAGCGCATCCACGGCATCGAGATCAATCCGGCCATTTTCGAGGTGCTGACCGACAAGTTCGCACAATTCTCCGGCCATCTCGATCGCCAGCCGGGCGTGAGCCTGGTGAACGCCGAGGCACGCAGCTACATCAATCATTCGCCCGATCGCTACGATCTGGTGCAGATTTCACTGATCGACACCTGGGCCGCTACCGCCGCCGGCGGGCTGACGCTGACGGAAAATCGCCTCTATACCGTCGAGGCCTGGGGCGATTTCTACCGCGCCCTGAAGCCCGGTGGGCTGCTCTCGATCTCGCGCTGGTACGATGCCGACGAATACCGCGGGGAATTCTACCGGCTCGTGGCGATCGCCACCGAGGCGCTGCAGCGCCGCGGCGTACCCGCGGGCGAACTCTCGCGCCATGTGATTGCCGTCACCGGCGGCCCGATCGTGACCGTGATTACCCGCCCCGACGCCTTTACGGACGCCGAATGGCAAGCCGCACGGACAAGACTTGCTGCACAGGGCTTCAAGGTCATCCTTGGGCCTGATGTCAGCTACGACAACATCACCTCGACAATGCTCTCCGGCAAGGCGGACGCTGCCTTCTTCGCTGCATTGCCGGAGAACGTCACGGCCTCGACCGACGACAGCCCGTTCTTCTTCTTCACCCAACGCCTGTCGAACTTCCTGACCAAGCCATCGGTCGTCGTCACCAACAACAACGTGGCCATCAGCATGATCCTGCTGATGCTCGTCGTCGCGCTTGTCGCCTGCGCGTACTACATCGTCGGTCCCTTCGTCCGTCTGGCGCGGCAGATGCCGCTGGCGACGCTGACGCAGCCGGTGATCTATTTCAGTGCGATCGGCCTGGGATTCATGCTGATCGAAATCGCGCAGATGCAGCGGCTGATGGTGTTCCTGGGGCACCCCGTCTATGGCCTGAGTGTCGTTCTCTTCACCATCCTGATCTTCAGCGGCATCGGCAGTGCGACGGTGGGCGCACGATCCCCCGGTCGCGGCGCCATGCTCGTCCGGGCGGCGGCTCTCCTGGTCACGCTTGCGGCGGCGGGCTTCCTCACGCCGCTGGTGACCACCTGGGCGCGGACGGAAGCAACCGACATCCGGATTCTGATCTCCATTGCCTTGCTGGCTCCGCCGGCGTTCTGCATGGGCATGATGTTCCCGCTCGGCCTCTCCATCTGGCGCCGCCACCCGGACATGTTGCCGTTCCTGTGGAGCGCCAACGGCATCACCTCGATGCTGGCCTCCGTGCTGGGCGTCGCCCTCTCGATCGAGTTCGGCATTGCCTCGACCTATGCGCTTGGCGTCGGCCTCTACGCCGTCTGCGCCGGCATGCTCGCCATCAGGCAGGAGCAGGATCAGCCGGGTGTTGCCGGGGTCGAAACGATCCAGGGACCGGCGCTGGTGCCGGACGATGTCGCTCCGTCGACCGGTGCACCCGTTGCGACGCCGCAGGCCAGGGATTCGATGTCGGCCTCGGGCAGCGCTCTAGCTCCCATAAAATAAGTGGAACGAGGCAAACAGTCGGTTGGCTGTCGCACAACCGGCGGTGACGGAAGCCAATGACGCCGCGCGGGCAGCGGCTGGGGGAGCCGCTTGCATCGCGCTGGCGTCCGCTAACCGCCGTACAGGTAGTTCGGCAGCCACAGCGTCATGCCGGGCCACAGATACATGATGACCATGCAGAGGATCACGATCAGCATGTAGGGCATCATGCCCGCGAAGATCTGGTTTAGCGTGACGTGTTTCGGCGCGACGCCCTTGAGGTAGAACGCCGACATCGCCACCGGCGGCGACAGGAAGGCCGCCTGCAGGTTCACGAATACCAAGCAGCCCCACAGGATCGGGTCGATGCCGAAGTGCTTCAGCATCGGCAGGAAGATCGGCACGAAGATGATGATGATCTCGGTCCATTCCAGCGGCCAGCCGAGCAGGAAGATGATCGCCTGCGACAGGATCATGAACTGCACCGGCGACAGGTTGAGCGAGAGCACCCAGCTCTCCAGCAGCGCCTGGCCGCCGAGGATGGCGAACACCGCCGAGAACAGCGCCGATCCAACGAACAGCCAGCACACCATTGCGGTGGTCTTGGCGGTCAGGAATACGGCTTCCTTGGTGCGCTTCCAGTCCAGCGTGCGGGCATGGAAGGCAAGGATGAAGGCGCCGGCGGCGCCGACGGCGGCGGATTCGGTCGCGGTCGTGATGCCGAACAGGATCACCGCGAGCACAATCACGGTGAGGATGCCGAGCGGCATCACCGAGGACGTCAGCAGCCGCAGCACCTCGAAGCGCTCGCCGTCCATGCGCAGGATCGAGCGCACGGTCCAGAACCCCATGAGAAGCGCGGTGATGGCAAAGCCGACATAGAACTGCAGAGCCGGCCCCTGCTCAGCCGGCGTCTGCTCCGGCGTCGCCGGAGCGCTGCCGAGTTGTTGCAGGCCTTCGACCGCCTCCGAGGCTGCGCCCGCCTGCTGATGGATGACCACGTACCACCAGATCGTGCCCAGCGTGACGGCGGTGAGCAGGAACGGCACCAGCGAAATGGTGAAGTTCTGCAGGATCGCGCCATAGCCGATCGGCTTGCCGTCGATCTGAAGTTTCCTGGCCGGCGCGGGCGAGACCAGGGCCTTCGACAGCGCCACGAACAGATTGGGCGAGTAGAGCGCCTGCAGCTTCTTGATCCATTCCGGCACGTTGACGCGGGTCTGCTCCTCCGGCAGCGGCGGGGCGATCTTCGGATTGAGCATCGCCCAGCCCACGACATAGACGAGGTAGAGGAAGGCGAGGAAGAAGCCGGGCAGCATCGCCGCCGCATAGAGTTTCACGACCGACTGGCCGGCCACCGCCGCATAGACGATGATCATCACCGATGGGGGGATCAGGATGCCGAGCGTGCCGCCGGCCGTGATGACGCCGGAGGCCAGCTTGACGTCGTAGCCGGCGCGCAGCATCGGGTTGAACGCGATCACGCCCATCAGCACCACGACGGCGCCGACCAGGCCCGAGGCGATGCCCCAGAACGTGCAGACGATCAGCGTGGCGACCGCGAGCGATGCAGGCAGGCGGCGGAAGGCGAGCTGGATCGAGTAGAACATCTTGTCGACCAGTGCGCCGCGCTCCATCACGTATCCCATCAGCACGAACAGCGGGATAGAAATGAGGACGTCGTTGGTCATCGCGCCGTAGGTGCGCTGGACCATCAGGTCGAACACCTTGTTGTGGGTCCAGCTCTGCGACGGGTCGTAGAAGGCGATGAAGCCGAAGAACATGCCAAGGCCCATCAGGGTGAAGGCCGTGGCGAACCCCATCATGATGACGACAACGATGAGCGCCAGCATCAACAGGCCGAGTGCCGGATCGCTCATGTATTGGTTTCCCCGCCCATGCCGCGCTGCCGGGCTATCTCATCGATGCGCGCCGCACCCTCGATGGCGAGCTTGCGCGATTCTTCATCCACATATTCGCTGTGTGCCAGTTGCTCCTCGATGACGTCGATCTCGGCGACGTCGCGCAGCCGGCTCGGCCACTCGCCGGTCTTCAGGCACACGATGCAGCGCACGATCTCGGCGATCCCCTGCAGCATGATCATCGCGCCCGCGATCGGGATGATGGTCTTGAAATGATAGACGGGAGGCCCGTCCGCCGTGACATTGGAATGCTCGTTGATGCTCCAGGAGTCCGCGGCGTAGAAATAGCCGGCATAGACCAGCGCGGCGATGCCCGGAATGAAGAACACGAAGTAGAGCACGAGGTCGAGCGCGGCCTGCGTGCGCGGCCGCATCGAGGAGTACAGGAAGTCGCCGCGTACATGCGCGTTCTGCGCCAGCGTATAGGCGCCGCACATCATGAACAGCGTGCCGTACAGCATGTTGTTGAGATCGAAGATCCACGACGTCGGCATGTTCATGATGTAGCGCTTGAACACCTCGATGCAGACGACGCTCATCAGGACGACCATCAACCATGCGGTCGCCTTGCCGACCCAGGTCGAGATTTCGTCGATGGTGTGCAGGACGCTCTGGACGCTCATGTGATGCAATTCGGCGGGAGCAGGAAAAGACGGTATCCATATAACACAAGGCACCGTCCGGGCGATGCTCCGGACGGTGCCTTGCCGGCTTTATTTACGTCATCCGAACTTCTTGGAGGCGCCGTTGGTCCCGAAATAGTGGTCATAGGCCATGCGACGGTTGGTCAGCGTGTCCTGCTCCCACTGCGTCGCGCGCTTGGCGAATGCGATCTGCGACTGGATGATTTCCTTGAAGATCGGGTTCTCCCCCGCCTTCTTCATCGCGACGTCGTCGTAGATCTGAAGCTGCTGTTTCAGGATCGAGTCGGGCGTCTTGTAGAACTTGACGTTATCCTTGGTCTGCAGCTCGATGTAGTCCTTCGAATAACGATCGATCGCCTTCCAGGACATGTCCGCCGACGCCGCGTCCACCGCATTGGCGATGATCGCTTTCATCTTGTCGGGCAGCGCGTTGTACTTGTCCTTGTTGAACATGATCTCGAACTGCTCGGCGTTCTGGTGATAGCTCTGCAGCATGCAGACCTTTGAGACGTCGGGGAAGCCGAGCACGCGGTCGGAAGACGCGTTGTTGAACTCGGCAGCATCCAGCAGGCCGCGGTCCATCGCCGAGACGATTTCGCCGCCAGGCAGTGCGTTCACCGCGGCGCCCTGTGCCGAATACACGTCAATGGAAATGCCCACGGTGCGGAACTTGAGGCCCTTGATGTCTTCGGGCTTGGTGACCGGCTTCTTGAACCAGCCGAACGGCTGGCTCGGCATCGGTCCGTAGGGGAAGGAAACCACGTTGGCGTTGATCGAGGCATAGAGCTTATCGAGCAGCTCCTTGCCGCCGCCATAGCGGTGCCAGGCCAGCAGCATGTTGGCGTCCATCGCAAAGCCCGGGCCGGAGCCCCAAAGCGCCAAGGCCGTCTGCTTGCCATAGTGATAGACCAGCACGCCGTGGCCACCGTCGAGCACGCCCTTGGAGACCGCGTCGAGCAGGCCGAAGGCCGGCACCACGGCGCCCGCCGGCAGCACCTCGATCTTCAGATCGCCGCCTGTCATGTCGTTGACCTTCTTGGCGTAATCGATCGCATATTCGTGGAAGATGTCCTTCGACGGCCAGGTGCTCTGCCAGCGCATGTTGATCGGGCCGGTCTGCGCGATCGCGGCGGGCGCTGCGACCGTCGCGGCCGCGCCTGCTGCGGCGGTCTTCAAAAAGCCGCGGCGTGACGCCCGCTTGTCCTTGGTCGATTTGGTCATCGTCTCTCTCCCGTGATGCGGCCCGTCCCGGTTCTCGGGACGCCCGATAATTATGGTCGGCAACTCAAAGGTTTGCGCGAGCCTTTGGCAACTAGACTTCGCGCTAATGCGACTCTTCGACGCAGCAGTGAGGGCCCAGACATCAGTTGTGGGCATCGCGATTTATTCCGGTCGCGCGAAAATTTTTCTTCAAGCGAGGCGATCGGGATCAGGCGGACGCGTGCCGTGCACCTTCCGCCGGCTGGCGCCGCGATCGTCAGCGAAACAGCGTGTCGATCAGTTCGGTCCCGAGGCCGACCTTCGCATAATGCGCCCGGCACATGGCGATGTAGTCGTGGACGTCGAAATGCCCCGCCGAAGCGCCGTTCTCGTCGAGCCAGATCAAGGGGCCGGTGACGATAAAGAACACCCTCATCGGGTCCTTGTGCTCATAGGCCACCAGCGTGTGGCCTTCGCCGGGGGACTCGTAGATGAAATCACCCGCCGTCGCCGTCCAGCCGTGTTCGAGATAGCCCCATTTGCCGGAGATCGTGTAGGCGAACACTTCGTGCGGGTGGTAATGGCGGTTCACTAGGCCCGCGCCCTTCGCCATCAGGATGTCGCACCATTTGTTCTGCGACGGCGAGATCCACAGCGGCCGCGAGGAAACCGTTTCGGTGAACGGCACGTAGTAGCGCTCGTCCTCGGTGGCGGCGTTCGCGATATAGGCCTCGGGCAGCGCGTCCGCCTTGAAGACCTGGTTGATCGGCTTGATGTTTTTCCAAAATTCGTTGCTTGCAAGCTCGGGCATCGGAATCTCCCTCGGTTCGATGTGTCAGATGGACATGCCGCCGTCGGCCATGAACACGCCGCCGGTCGAGAAGCTGCTCTGCCCGGAGGCGAGATAGAGCACGAGCCGGCCGATCTCCTCGGCGCGGCCATGGCGGCCGAGCGGGATCAGGCCGTCGAGAAATTTGCCGGCGTCACGGCCGATGGCGCGGGAAAGGCCGGTTTCGACATGGCGCTGAAAATCGTTCTCGATCGGTCCGGGCGCCACCACATTGACGCGGATGCCCCTCGGCGCGGCTTCCTTGGCGACGGTGCGCATCAGGCCGATCACGGCGTGCTTGGAGGCCGCATAGGCGGCGATCCCGGGATCGCTGGTGGTGCCGACCACGCTGGAGGTGATGACGATGCTGCCGCCGTCGCGCATCCTTGGCAGCGCATATTTGCAGCCGAGGAACGGTCCGCGCACGTTCACCGCCATCACGCGGTCGAACACGTCTTCCGGGTAATCGATGACCGGGCAGATTTCGCCGCTGACGCCCGCGTTGCAGAACAGGACGTCGAGTCCGCCCCAGCGCGCCAGCGTCGCCTCGACAAAGCCGGCGGTCGCGCAGGCATCCGCCACATCGGCTGTCTGCACCATCACGCGGTCTGCGTGCTCGCCCAGAAGCGATACAGCCGCTTGCAGTGCTGTGGCATCGCGATCGACCAGCGTCACCATGGCACCTTCGCGCAAGAAGAGCTCGGCGGTGGCCAGCCCGAGGCTGCCGGCCGCACCCGTGACGATGCAGATCTTGCCGTCGAGGAGCTTCATGCGCTGCCCGCTCCGTCTCGTGTGGGTACGGCGCGGCCCGGCTCTGCGCCGCCGAGATAGGCGCGTTGTACCGCGGGGTCGTCGCGCAGGCTTGCCGCATTGCCTTCGCCGACGATCCGGCCGTTGGCGATGAGATAGCCGCGGTCGGCGATGGCAAGGCTGCGTTTTGCGTTTTGCTCCACCAGCAGGATGCCGAGACCCCTGTCGCGGATGCGGACCAAGGCCGCGAACAGTTCCTTGCACATCAAGGGCGACAGGCCGAGCGAGGGCTCGTCGAGCAAGAGGATATTCGGGGCCGACATCAGCGCGCGGC
>Ga0187815_10000230_pt1 | contig 28023 bp, 13 predicted proteins | sample NC_S_5_FD_132962 | JGI IMG/M metagenome (GOLD analysis project Ga0187815, IMG submission 132962) | Wetland sediment microbial communities from Neuse River Estuary, North Carolina, USA - ASW-S_5 | ecosystem: Environmental > Aquatic > Freshwater > Wetlands > Sediment | place: USA: North Carolina...
CGAAACGCCCCGCGCGGGCCGCGGATCATCAGCCCGGACAGCCGTGTCCAAGGCGACGGCGTTGGGACGCCCGTCACGACGGCTCACCGCCGGGGGGCGGAGGGCGCCCGAATCGGTAGGCCTGGGAAGACCCGGCCCGCCGGAGGATTCGACGCGTCAGGCCGGAGCCTCCTTCCCCGATCGCTCCCTCCGCCGACCCGTGGGCTACCGGACCTGGGTGGACCGGAACTCCGGGGGGAGCCGTGGGTAGCGCATGCCGAGGCCGTCGAGAGCGCTCACGATCCGTTCCGACACCACGAGGTCGCGGTACCATTTTCGGTCCGAGGGGACGATACACCAGGGCGCCCAGGACGTGCTCGTCTTGGCGAGAGTCTCCTCGTACGCCTTCATGTAATCGGTCCATCGGTGGCGCTCGTGAAGGTCGGCCACGCGGAACTTCCAGTGCTTAGTGGGGTCGTCGAGCCGTGCCCTCAATCGTCGCTTCTGCTCGCCTCGGCTGATGTGGAGAAAGAACTTGACGACGGTCGTCCCCTCCTCCGTCAGCATCCTCTCGAAATCGTTGATCGCCCGACACCTCCGTTTCCATTCGGGCCGCGAGATCCACCCGTGGATCCGGGGAACGAGGACGTCCTCGTAGTGGCTGCGGTTGAACAGCACCATCTCGCCCCGCGCCGGGAGCTGGGCGTGTATCCTCCAGAGAAAATCGTGGTCGGCCTCCACGTCGGAAGGCTTCTTGAACGATGCGACTCGCACGCCCTGGGGGTTGACTCCCTCGAAGACCCGTCGGATCGTCCCGTCCTTGCCCGCGGAATCCATTCCCTGGAGGACGATCAGTATGGAATGCTCATGCCCGGCGTAGAGCAGCTCCTGGAGCTTCTCCAGCCGAGCGGTGAGCTTCTCGAGCAGCTTGCGGCCATCGTCCTTGATCCCCTCGAAGCCCAGCGTTTTGGCCGGATCCACCCGGTCGAGTCGCACGCGTTCCCCCGGCCGGATCATGTGCTGGTTCACGGGACCGCGGCGCTCCCCATCGCCTGACGTCAACGCACCGCCCTCGAGGTACGCGTACGCAGTGCCGGCACCACATTAGAGCCCGGTTGTGGTGTCGATGGGGCGCAGGGCCAACGAGACGATTGGAACTTCCGGGTTCGTCGGAACCCCTTCGACGGGCGCGAGGATGCGAATCCTGTCCGAAGGGCGTGCGGCTCTCGATCTTCGCCGCGCCGCCGGGGACGTGCTACGGCACCTCGGACAGCTTCTCGTTGCAGTCGAGGTTACGCCCTCGAGGTCCTCCCCCAGCCCTGGAGGAGCGCTCTCGGACGGATCGAGGGCCCCTCCGGGCGGTGCCCTGGTCCACCCGCTGACGGCCCGCCGGGCATTCCGACCAGCATCCTGCTGGACGAAGGACCAGCTAAGGGGATTGTCTCACACCCAGTGCCCACCCTCACCCGCCGGTCGGGTACGAACCGGCCGACCCCAGGGTGCGGGTGTCACTTCCGTCGACCTTTCCTCGCCTGGCGCCGCGCACGATAGGTTCATCAGAGGCCCGACCCTTCAAGCGCCCCATGTGGGGAGAAACGGTTCCCCGCGCTCGGACGCTGAGCGTGCTCATCGCCACCGGCGTCCTCGTCCTGTCGGCCGTCGGTTTGCTGGGAACGATCGCGTCGGGCAGCCCCGGTTCGGTCGAGCAGATTTCCCACGAACGATCGCTCCCCGCTGCAGGGTCCGGCGCGCCCCGGTTGAGCGGCCCGACCTCGTACGGAACGGTCGCTCGGACGCCTGCGCATCCGGTGGGGACCGGGAGTGATCGGGGCCCTCAGGGGCTAGGCGTTCCCGCGGTGATCCCTGACGCGAACGTCTCCACGCTGGAGTTGTCAAACGACTCCCTCACCCCAGGGTTCTCGACTCCGCAACAGGACGCCTTCACGGGCGCGGTGGCTTACGACCCCCAGCTCGACCGGCTCTTCGTGACGGGCCGAGCATCCTCCCTCCCGTTCAGCGCCATTTCGATCATCGACCCGGCGACGGCTTCCGTGGCCGGAGCGATCAACGACACCGCCTGCTTGAACGCCTTCGAGTACAACGCCCTGTTGTTCGACCCCAACGACGGACTGCTGTACACGCCCTGCTTCGACCACGGCCTGGACGGGTTCGACCCTGCGACCGGTGCTTTGGTTTCTCATGTGGCTCTGGACGGGATCAGCGCGGGTCCCGATTGTGCCGGCTACACTCCCATCGCCGTGGCGATCGCAGCAGCCTACCCACTGCACGATCTGTTTGTGGCCGTAGTAGGCTGCGACAACTCCTCGGCCGGTCCGCCGACAAGCCCTCTCACGCTGAACATCGTGGACGATAGGACCAACACCGTCGCCCTGAACGTTACCCTCCCGGTGACGACGTCCGGTTACGGATTCGAGCAGATGCTCGGCACGGAGTGCATTGCGTTCGACAACCAGTCCGGCGAGGTATACCTCGACACGGGACTCACGGTCGGTGGCGCCGTGGTCGATATCGTGGACCCATTGACAGGTCACTTGGCGGGTTCCGTGGTCGTAGACGCCTACCCCGCCACGGGCTCAGTCCTGCCCATCGCGTACGTGTCGGCGCTCTCCTCGGTGGTCGCTGCCGGGGTGCACCCCGGATCCGGTAACGGGACGGGCCTCTTCCGCGTCGACCTGAAATCCGGAGTAGGGGTTCCGATCCTCACGTGGTTCGGCACCACCCCGACGGGCGGTCTCTCGCGGGCACCCGCCGTCCGACCGGGTTGGTTGACCGCGGGACCCGGTAGCGGCGAGAATCTGACGGTCTCTGCTGCCCTGCCCGGTATCGGAACACGGACTCTGATCTACAACCTGACGAGCAAAGTCGAAGTCGACAACCTCTCGACGGACTTCTTGGGACCGAGCGCCTACGACGCAGCCGACCAGGTCCTGTACGCCGTGGACGCGGCGGGCGACGCGGTGGTCGGTCTAGGAGGCGTTCCAACGCACGTCGTCTCGGAGATCGCGCTGGGCGTGGCAGCCTACGCCGCAGCGATCGACCCATCGACGGAAACGCTCTATCTCGCCGCGGGGAGCGTCTGCGGAACCCCGGTGGAGTACGGGGGAGGAATCGGTTCCTGCCCCTACGAACGGGTCGATACCATCCCGATGTCGACCGAAAGGGTCGCGGGATCGTGGTCCCTCCCGGCGGGGCTCGCGCAGGCGGTCGCCTTCGACCCAGCGAACCAGGAACTCTACTCATCGATGGTGTGCGGCGTATGGAACGGCTCGGCGCCGTGCGGCCCTCACAACGCCACGGCCCTGGTGGAGTCGTTCAGGTCCACCGGCGTGCCCGTCGCTCAGGGGGCGATCGGGCTCCCCCCCGGTCCTGGGGGCATCGACGAGGAGGGGGTCGCCTTCGATTCCGCAGCCGGGGACCTCCTGATCTCGAACGAAGCTGCGCACGGCGACATGCTGCTGGCCGTGAACGCTACGACGCTCGGCGTGGTGGGATCGTTTTCGTTGGGCCACTCCAGCTCCGGCCCTGCCACCGTCGAGTACGATGCCCACGACAACCTCGTCCTCGTCGGGTATCGCTGTTTCACCAGTCTAGCACCGCTTCGCGAGTCCGTCTGCCTCGACTCCTACAACGGTTCCACCTACGCGCTCCAGGCGTCGACCGCCCTTCCCGGTTCGGAGACGTTGGGGTTCTTCGGCAACGGCCCGATCGCCTACGACCCGCTCAACGACACGGTGTTCGCCTCGAACGGATCGGCCGTGTTTACGATCCGGGCCGCGACCGACACGATCGCGGGCAGCTTTTCCGCGTTCGGGGCGGACGCCCTGCAGTTCGACTCGGCCAACGGCGCCCTGTACACCCTGGGGTTCGTCCTCACCGAGATCAACGCGACGTCCGATCACGTCCTCTCGGCGTACCTCGTCTCGGCCCCATACACTTCTCCCACCGGCTTCGTGGTCGATCCGGTTTCGGGAACCGCCGTCGTCTGGAACTTCGGAGATGGCACCGTTCTCTTCGTGCCGGGCCCCGGCCCTGCGCGGTACGACGTCGGCTTTGTCAGGTCCGGCCTACCGGACTCGACCCCATGGACCGTCTCGCTGGACGGTCAGAACGAGACCGGAGTTGGCCCCCTCTCGTTCGTGGTACCGAACGGGACGTACTCGTATCGAATCGACGCGATCGACGGCTACCGGGCCACGGGGCTGCCGTACGCCGGGAACATCACGGTCCTCGGGTCGAACGTCACCGAGCCGACCGTCGTCTTCCGGGCCTCGGTGTACCCGATCACGTTCTCGGAGCTGGGCGCGCCGAGCGCGTCCGGGTGGACGGTGGCGCTTGACCAGCTATCCGGAACGCCGTACGCCGGGCCCTGCACGGGCTGCCTCAACAGTTCGACGCAGCGAAGCTTCCTCGGGACCAACGGGACCTATCACTACCTTCTGGAGAGCCTGGGGCGCCATCTCCGAATCGTGGGCGTTCCCCCGACCGGCGAGATCAACATTACGGGCGCGCCGATCGGGCTCACGTTCGAGCTCGAGTCCGGCTCCACTCCAGCTCTCGCCTTCCACGAGCGGGGGCTGCCGAGTGGCACGAAGTGGTGCGTCAGCCTCTTCGCGGTCTCTCGCACGTGCTCCACGACGACCTCGATCCGCTGGGGGAACCTCACCCCCGCAGTGTACGCCTACCGCGTGTCGCCCGTGGCCGGGTACAACGTCTCCCGAGCCTCGGGGATCGTTCATATCACGCCGATGGGAGGCTCCGTCGGGGTGAAGTTCTCACCGGCCAAGTACCTCGTATCGGTCGTCGAGAGCGGCCTTCGGAACGGGACCCGCTGGGGTGCCGAGATCGACGGGAAATCTCTCTCCGGGAAGCACCGGCTCGTGACGCTCGATCTGCCGAACGGCACCTACGGATACGCGACCGCTCGGGTCCCAGGGTACGTGGGCTCTTCGGCCGGGACGATCGTCGTGAACGGCACGGGGGCGTCGGTCGATGTGCAGTTCAACGCGGTCCTGTACATCCTTACCTTCACAGAATCCGGCCTTCCGCCGGGGTCGAACTGGAGCGTTACCCTGGGAACGACGACCGTCTACTCCACGAACGCGACGCTCCGGTTCCACGAACCGAACGGGACGTACTACTTCCGAGTCGCTTCGGTGGGAGGATACCGCCCCTCGCCCGGGCATCAATCCGTACGGGTCGACGGCGCCCCGGCTTCGGTCGCCGTATCCTACCGATCCTCCGGGGCCGTTCCGCTCCGGTCGAGCCCGGCGGCACTTCCCGCGGTCGGACCCGTGGGGGATCCCGCGCGCCGAGCGGCCGTCGCCTAGCCCGCTCTCACGTCCGATCGCGTAGCGTCCGCGACGGCGAGGCCCCATCGGTGGCTTGAAGAACCGGCATCCGTACCGCCCGCGAGTGTACGAGGACGAGACGCGACGGAAGGCGGCCCCGGCCACCGGGGAGGCCCAAGCTTCCCTACGCGGACTTTCCGGCGACGACCTGAGCCGGATCATTTCGCTCAGCGACGGCGTCTTCGCGTTCGCCCTGACCCTCCTCGCCCTTTCGCTGACGGTGCCCTCGTTCGACACCGTCGGGCTCACTCGAGGGCAGGTCTCCTCGCACCTTGCGTATCTCCTTCAGCAGGATTACAACGCGTTCTTCGGTTACGCGTTCGCGTTCGTCATGATCGCGGTCTGGTGGGTCGCCCACCACCGCGCGTTCCGGTACGTTGCGCGCTACAACGCCTCGCTCGTGTGGCTCAACATGGGGTTCCTTCTGCAGATCGCGGTCATGCCCTTCGTGCTGAGCGTCTTCACGGACTACGCCTCGACCCAGATCGCGGTCGTCCTGTTTGCCAGCATCCAGGTCACCCTCGGGATCACGATCAGCGTTCTGTGGGATTATGCGCGCCACGCAGACCTGCTCCAGCCGAACGTCTCTACGGCGGTCCGGGACTACCTTAGCCGACGGAATTGGTACTCGTCCGGGGTCTTCGCCCTCTCGATCGCCGTTTCTTTCCTCAACGTGACCGCCGCCGAGGCTTGTTGGGTCCTCGTCTTCGTGGTCCAGCGGGTCCTCGATCGGTCCCGGTCCGCGCCGCTCGCGTAGAGGAGCCTCGCTTGAACGGCCTCCGGCGACTCTCGTGCTCCATCACCGAACGGGCGCCGCCGGGACTCCCCCGCCCTCCGAGGCGTCCTCGTCGAAGGGGCCCGAGCTACACGTGCCTCGGAGCGAACAGCATCCAGAGGCCAGTGGCGAAGCCGTGGTCCTCCCATCGCGGAACGGCTGGCCGTGCCCGAATGCGCTGACCGTCGTCGGCCGAGGTCCGGTGGGGGTCCCCCCTCCGGGCCAAGGAGGCCGTCGAGTCGCCACCACCCCCGGCTCGACGAGAAGCCCGGCATCCTGGGAACCGTACGGACGCCCCCGGTTCAGAGGGCTAATCTAACCCCGGGGGCTTTCGGGTCGTGGCCGCGACCCGGCGCCTCGCCGCCATCATGTTCACCGACATGGTCGGCTACACCGCGTCGACCCAGACGGACGAGGCGGCCGCCCTGCGGCTCCTCCAGGAGCAGGAGGAGCTGGTCCGTCCGGTCCTCGCGGGTCACCAGGGCCGCGAGATCAAGTCGACCGGCGACGGGTTCCTGGTGGAGCTGGACAGCGCCCTCCACGCCGTCCAGTGCGCGATCGACATCCACAAGCGCCTTCATGAGCGGAACGCCAAGCAGGGGGGCCAGCCGATCCGGCTCCGCATCGGGGTCCACCTGGGCGACGTCGAGGAGCGGGGAGGCGACATCTTCGGCGATGCCGTGAACATCGCGGCCAGGATCGAGCCGCTCGCCCTGCCCGGCGGGATCTGCATCTCGGGAGGAGTGTTCGACCAGGTCCGGAACAAGATCCCGGCCCGGTTCGAGAAGCTCCAGCCGCGGGCCCTCAAGAACGTGCGGTTCCCGACGGACGTCTACCGTGTCGAGCTCCCCTGGGGCGAGGCCGAGGCAACGGGCGAGCCCGCTCCTCCGACCCGACTCGCGGTCCTCCCGCTCGCGAACATCAGCCCGGACCCGAAGGACGAGTACTTCGCGGACGGGCTCACGGAGGAGCTGATCAGCGCGCTCTCCAAATTGAGGGAGCTCCGGATCATCGCGCGCACGTCCGTTGGCCAGTACAAGTCCACCGCGAAGTCGGTCTCTCAGATCGGCGCCGAGCTCGGGGTCGCTTCCGTCCTGGAAGGAAGCGTTCGGAAGTCGGGCAACCGGCTTCGGATCTCGCTGCAGCTGATCGACGCGGTCACCCAGGAGCCGATCTGGGCGGAGAGCTTCGACCGCGAACTGGACGACGTGTTCGCCGTGCAGACCGAGATCGCCGAACGGACGGCGGGCGCGCTCCGGGTCGAGCTCCTCGGACCCGAGCAGGAGGCGATCCACCGGCGACCCACCTCCGACCTCGCGGCGTACAACCTCTACCTCAAGGGGATCCACGCCGTTCGGCAGGCGACCTACGAGGGACTGACCGAGTCGATCAAGTTCTTCCGTGGCGCGATCCGCAAGGACCCGGAGTTCTCCCTTCCGCATTCGTACCTGGCCAACACCTACATCGCGCTGGCCGGCGACACGCTCGCCCCGCGCGTCGCGTTCCCCCGCGCCCGCGAGCTGGTCGGCCGGGCGCTCGAGCTCGACCCCAACTCCTCCGACGCGCACACCGCGCGGGGCAACCTCGCCCTCCAGCACGAGCAGGATTGGGCGGTCGCCGAGACCGAGTTCCGGTGGGCGATCTCCATCAACCCGAGCGACGCCAACGCGCACTACTGGTACGCGATGCTCCTCTGGACCGTGCGGCGGTACGAGGAAGCGCTCGAGCAGCTCCGGACGGCGATCGAGCTCGACCCGCTTTGGGAGCTTCCGAAGATCGGTTTGACGACCGTCCACACGCTCTGCGGTGACCTCGCCTCGGCCGTCGCATCGGCGGAGGAGGAGCGCGACCGAGACCCTTCGAACCCCGCGGCCCGCATCCGGCTCGCGACGGTCTACGCGCGGGCGGGCCGCCGGGACGACGCCGCGAAGGAGGTGGAGCGTTCGACCGGCGTCCTGAGCGAGACCGACCGGTGGAACCGGGCGGTCGTTCGGGCGGCGCTCGGCAGGCCCGAGGAGGCGCGGTCGTTGCTCGCCGAGTGGACCGCGGCCTCCTCGAGCCGGTACGTCAACCCCGCGCTGATCGCCGGGCTCCACGCGGCACTGGGCGAGAAGGAGGAAGCGCTCGAGGGCCTCGAACGGGACACGAAGGCCGGCGGCCGTTCCCTATGGTCCGAGTACCAGTGGTCGGCCTTTGACCCGGTGCGGGGCGACCCGCGGTTCGGTTCGCTGCTCCAAAGGTTGAACCTTCTCCGGGACGCCGGGGGCACGAGCAGGATCCCGGCCTAGAGCCCCCGGTTGCCCGGTAGGCGGCGGCATAACCCTCACGGTCCGCGCCACGACGGGCCGTCGGGGCCTCCGAGGCTCGGGTCGCGCGACCGTGGCACCAAGCCTCCCGCCCAGGCTCGCGGGCGCAAGCGAACGTCCGGGACCGCGGTTCGCTCGACCCCCGCCGTCCTGCCGAGCGACGGATTCCTGCCCTCCCTACCGGGAGCGAGCCCGCTTAGCGCGGTCCGCCGCCACCGAACCCGGGGGGCTCGACGGACGAGGCCCCCGGGTCCCCCGACCCCGGCGGGGTCGACGGGGCAGCGGAGGACGGCGGTCGGCGTCGGAGTCCGACCACGATCCCTGCGATCGCGATCACCGCCACGAGGCCGAAGACGAGGAGGAAGAACTCGGTCTGAGGGATCCCCAGGATCGTCGCCGGCGAGCTTCGGGAGGAGAACGTCGTGGCGAGCGTCGGGGCCGACGCGCCTCCGTCGACGGTCTCGCTCCCCGTCGCGTTGTTCGGGGTCCAGCTCGAGGACGTGGAGGAGATCCGGTAGGTGTACGTCCCGTTCGGGAGCGAGAAGAGTAGGGTCGACACGAGCGACGAGAACTCGTAGTGGACCGGCAAGCCGGAGGACGCCGGGCCGACCTGGACCAGGACCCCAGCCCCCAGGGTCCCGAGCACGTTCACGTTCCACCCCGTACCTCCGGGGAGATCTCTCTCGACCGCCGTGATCGAATAGGCGTAGACGAACGAGACGTCGACGGTCGGCGGAGAGGTTCCGGCGACCGTGACGTTCCCCGACTGGTTGACGACCTGCCACGAGCGAACGTCGTCGGCGATCGAGTACGGGTGCGTCCCGTTCGGAAGCGACGTCGTGATCGTCGTTCCCGTGGAGTTGAGCGGCGTTTCGCCCGTGAGGTTCACCCACCACTCGGTCCCTGCGGGAAGTCCGGTCTCGTTGAACGTGACGGGGTAACTCGCCCGCGGGATCGCGGCGAACGCCACCAGGCGGGAGGCCGGGGAACCCTGGACCTTCAACGTCCCGCTCGTCGGGGTCGCGGTGTAGCCGCTGACGGTCCCGACGCTGAACCCGTAGGTGCCGTTCGTCTCGTTGAAGACGATCGAGGTCGTGCGCGAGTGCCCGGTCGCCCCGTTGAGGGTTACCGACCACTGCGTCCCCACTGGGAGACCGGTCGACGTGAACGTCACGCTGTAGGTCTGGATCGTTGTCACCTTGACGGCGTTCGAGGCCGAGGTGTATGCTGACACCCCGCTGTCCGTCACCACGGCGCAGTAGTACGTCGTTCCCACCGACGCGGTGCCGGGCGTGTAGGTCGTCCCGGTCGAACCCGTGGCCGTCGACGTGCTAGCGCACGAGGACGTGCTCGAGCTGTACCAGCTCACCGTCAGGGTGTTCGGTCCCGAGTAGGTCAGCGTGGCGGTCAAGGCGCCCGCGCTCTGCCCGCGATCGTACGTCAGCGGCCCGACCGGAGTGACGCCGACCGTCGGATCCGCCTTCACCGTGACGACGGAGGTCACGCGTACGACGCTTCCGACCTGGTCGGTCGCGTTCAGGTAGAACGTGTAGGTCCCCGCGTTAAGCGGAGTGAAGGAGTACGTACCCCCCGAAGCCCCGGTGATGTTGCTGGCCGACCCGTTCCTCTGGAACGTCCAGGAGATCGGGGCCACCCCGCCCGAGAGCCCGATCGTCAGCGTCGTGGGTTGCTCCGCGTCGAGGGTCGATACGCCTGCCGTCAGCGAGGCCACCAGCGCCGGCTCGACCACGACGGTCACCGTGTCCGAGTCCGTGCTCCCGACGGAGTCCGTTGCGCTGAGGTTGAACGTGTAGCTCCCCGGCGCCGAGGCCGTGAACGTGTACGTCCCCGGCTCGGTCGCGCCCGAAAGGTTCGTCCCTCCGTTCACCGTGAGCGTCCAAGTGTACCCCGGCACTCCGTTCGCGAGGCCGAGCGTCAGGACCGAGGCCTCACCCACTTGGGTCGTCGTAAGGCTCGCGTCGAGGGAAGCCGTCAGCGCCGGCTCCACCACTACGACCAGCAGCGCTGACGCGGTGCTCCCGACCGAGTCCGTCGCGTTGAGGTAGAACGTGTACGTTCCCGAGGCTGAGGGCGAGAACGTGTAGGTACCGGGCTCCGTCGCGCCGGTCAGGTTGGCCCCACCGTTCACCGTGAGCGTCCAGGTGTACCCCGGCACTCCGTTCGCGAGGCCCAGCGTCAGGACCGAATCTCCCCCGACCTGGGTCGTCGTCACGTCCGCCCCGAGCGATGCCGTCAGCGCCGGCTCGACCACCACGACCACCGTCGCCGAGGCGGTGCTCCCGACCGAGTCCGTCGCGTTGAGGTAGAACGTGTACGTCCCCGCCGCCGACGGCGTGAACGTGTACGTCCCCGGTTCGGCCGCGCCGGTAAGGTTGGCCCCGCCGTTCACCGTGAGCGTCCACGTGTAACCTGGCACGCCGTTCGCGAGGCCCAGCGTGAGGACCGAAGCCTCCCCTACCTGGGTCGTCGTAACGGTGGCGTCGAGCGATGCGGTCAGCGCCGGCTCCACCACGACGATCACCATCGACGAGGCCGTGCTCCCGACCGAGTCGGTCGCGTTGAGGTAGAACACGTAGGTTCCGGGCAGCGACGGCGTGAACGTGTAGGTCCCCGGCTGGGTCGCGCCCGTGAGGTTGGCCCCGCCGTTCACCGTCAGCGTCCAGGTGTACCCCGGCACGCCGTTCGCGAGACCCAGCGTCAGGTCCACCGGTGCGCCGACCTGCGTCGTCGTGCGGCTCGCATCCAGCGACGCGGTGAGCGCAGGCTCGACCGTCAGGGTGAATGTGGAGGTCGCCGTTCCTCCGTTGCTGTCCGTGACCGTGAGCGTCACCGTGAAGGTACCCGCTTGCGCCGGCGTGCACCGGAACGAGGGTGCGGTGCTCGAACAGTTCAACGGCAGGCCGGACCACAGGTAGTTGTAGGTTCCCGCCCCCGACCCCCCGGACGCTCCCGACGTCGAGATCGCGGTCGACGCCCCGACCTGGGTGGGGTTGGGGGCGGCCGAGGAGTTCCCGGCGTGGAGCGCGGGGACGACCGTCAGCGTGAACGACCCGTTCGCGGTGTTGCCCTTCGAGTCGGTCACCGTCACCTGTACGGTGTAGTTCCCGGCGGACCCGATCGCCGGCACGCACCGGAACGACGATCGGCTCCCCGAGCACCCGCTCGGGAGCCCGGTCCAGCGATAGCTCGAGTACGTCCCGGAGCCGCCCGAGGCACCCGCCGAGATCGTCGTCGACTGACCTTCGTCCACGGGGTTGTGGGTCGCCGTCGGAGAGACCGTGAGCGGCGGGAGCGCCGAGAACGTCACCGGAACGGTCAGCGGAGCGCCGTCGACCACGAACGACCCGCCGCTCGACGCGTACGCCGAATCGGGGGTCGTGGCAGAGTAGTTGTAGCTGCCGTTGGGCAGCGAGATCGAGATCGAGGTCCCGGTCGTGGTGCCGCCCGGTCCGCCCTGGACGCTGATGCTCCACTGCACTCCGGACGGAAGACCGGTCTCGTTGAACGTTACCACGTAGAGGACCGGGGAGAACACGACGTCGACCGTCACCGTGTCGCCGGCGACCGTCACGGTTCCCGAGCTGCCCGTGGTGGTGTAGCCCGCGACCGCGCCGACCGAGTAGGCGTACGTTCCGTTGGGCTCGCTGAAATCGATCTCCGCGTTCGTCGAGGACGACGCCGAACCGTTGAGCGTGACCGACCAGTCGGTCCCCGGGTTGAGTCCCGACTCGATGAACTTCACGCCGAAGCTCCCCGGGGGGAGCTGCTGCATCGTCTTACAGAATCCACCGTAGAGCTGGTCGCCGTCGTAGGCGAGAATGCAGACGGAGCCGTTCCCTGGGGTCTGCGGGTCCGGGAGGATGACGAGGGTTCCCTCCAACACCTGACCGGGGCTCACGGCGAGCTCGGTCGGGGCGTTGAGCGAATAGACCGCCCCGTTCAGTTCGAGCTCCGCGCTCCAGCCCGCCGGCAAGCTGGTCGAGGGATCGATCGTGACGTTCGCTTCGGTCGGGAGCACGCTCCCCAGCGTGAACGGGATCGTGCCGTTGGCTCCGTTGATGAGCCCGGGCTCGTCGTCGAAGTTGTGCTGGATGGCGCACGAGTTGTCCGGGCACTGCGGGGGCGGGTCCGACGGTGTGTAGGTGACGACGACCCGCACGCAGTGGTGAAGACCGACAACGCTCGAGTTGAAGGTCGTGTTCCAGATTACGCTCACGACGCGGATCTGTCCCGGGATCAGCGAGACGTTCTCGACGATCCCGACGGTGGTCCACCCCCCGCCTAGCGTGATCGACGAGACCTCGAAGTCGACCTGGGAGATGTTGAGTTCAACGCCGCACGAGTTGTTCAACACCACGCTCAGGACCGTCGGCGAACCGAGCACCGGAGGGTCGGGGCTCACGGAGATGCTGGGGTTGAACGGGTCCCCCCGGACCTCCAGCGCACCGCACCCGGAGTCGGTGGGGGGAATCACCGGCTCGGAAGTGTAGGCGTAGTACGCGCTCGGGAAGTCGGGGCTGCCGGGGGCAGCGGCCAGGACGATGTAGCTCGGAAGGTTGCTGACGGAGAAGTTGTTCCAGCCGGAGCCGGGCGTGAGGTTTCCGACGAGCGCCCAGTCGAAGAACACCCAAGCGTGCGAGGCGGAGAAGACGTCCCTCAGGGAGATGTTGTAGCCGCTCGTCGTCGGGGTTACGTTGAGGTCCGAGCTCGGTATCACACCGAGGAAAACGAACGGCCACGCGAGCGTGAGCGACACCGTCGTGTTCGAGACCAGGTCGATGCTCTGAGAAGCGGAAACGTACCCCGACGCGGAGGCGACGACGTCGTAGAGGCCGCCCGGCAGGGCGAACGCGGCCATGCCGGACGCGTTGGTGAGCTCCGAGGTGCCGTTGACCGAGACGTTCGCGCCCACGATCGGCCCGCCCCGGCTGTCGTCGGCCCGGACGGTGAGGTTGAACGTTCCGAGGACGAACCGAACCGTCACCGTCACGTTCGCGCCCCGCACGGTCACCGACCCGGCGGCCGGGGCGCCGGAGTAGCCGGAGGCCGCGCGGACGCTGAACGCGTACGTTCCGTTGGTCAGCCCCGTCGTCACGGACGCGGAGGAGCTCGAAAGCGTGCCTACACCGTTGAGGTCCACCCACCATGCGGTTCCGTTGGCGAGTCCGACCTCGCGGAAGTCGACGGTGTAGTTCGGAAGGAAATTGATCGGCTCGGTCACGCCCGTTCCGGCAACGGACAGAACGCCGGCCGCCGGGGACGCGGTGCGGGAGCTCGCCGCCGAGACACTGAACCAGTAGGTCCCGTTCGGTTCTGACGCGACGATCGACGAGCCGCCGGAGGACAGGCTCACGCCGCTGGAACTGGTCCAGTTCAACGTGACGTGCCAGAAGGTCCCCGAGGAGAGTCCCGACTCCGTGAACGTCAGCAGGTACAAGGGAGCGGCCACGTAGTCGGTCGCCTGATCCACCGGCGAACCGCTCACCGTCACCGCACCGGACGACGGGTTCGGGACGTAGCCGTGCACGCCCCCTACCGTGAACGAGTAGGTCCCGTTCGGTTCCGTGAACACGATCGTGCTCGAGGGCGACGAACGGGTGAACACCCCGTTCAGCGAGACCGACCACACGGTCCCGGCCGGAAGTCCCGACTCCGTGAACGATAAGGTGTAGACCGACGTGAACGTGATCGCGACCCCCACGGCACCGCTGGAAACGTTTACGAGGCCAAGGGACGGCGACGCCGTGTAGCCGTTCACGCTCGTGATCCCGAACGCGTAGCTTCCGGCGGGCTCGGCGAAGACGATCCGCGCGGTGGACGAACTCACGATCGTTCCGTCCAGACTCACCGTCCAGAACGTCCCGAGCGGCAATCCGCTCTCCGTGAACGTGACAGCGTACGTCGGCCGGAACTCCACCGCGAGGGAGACGGCCCCGCCGGAGACGAGCACGCGCCCGGATTCAGGGCTTGCCGCGAAGCCGGCGACCGCCCCTACGCTGAACGAGTAGCTTCCGTTCGTTTCGTTGAAACTGATCGAGCTCGTGTTCGATCCCAGGGTGGTGCCGTTCAACGTGACATTCCATGCGGTGCCTTCCGGCAGTCCCGTTTCCGTGAAGGTCACGCTGTACTGCTGGAACGACCGCGTGAAGGTGATCGACCGATTCACCGGCCCGCCCGCCACCGTGAGGTTCCCGGCCGAGGGTGCCGCGACGTACCCCGAGGCCGCCGCTGTGAAAGCGTAGGTCCCGTTCGGCTCGCGGAGGCTCAGCGAGGTGGATGACGAGTAAAGCGTACTGCCGTTCAGAGTAACCGACCATAGCCAGCCGGCGGGGAGCCCGCTCTCGGCAAACGTCACGGAGAACGTGGGCAGGAAGGCGATCGCTTGGGTCACGTTCGTGCCGGCGACCGCGACCGTTCCGTTCGCAGGCGACGGGGCGAAGCCATTCCCGACGATGTAGACGGCGAACTGGTACGTCCCGTTCGGCTCGGAGAAGGAGACGGTCGAGTTGTTCGTGTCCTCGAAGACGCTCGATCCGTTCGAAGACCTGGGGGCCAGCACCACCTCCCAAGAGGTCCCGTTGGCGGGAAGCCCGTGCTCCCGGAACGAGACGGAGTAGTAGCCCGGCGCGATGGCGAACGCGATCGGTACCAACACCGTCGCGCCGGATACGATGGCCGTTCCGGACGACGGGGTCGCGGTGTAACCCGTGGCGTTCACCGAGAACGGGTAGCTTCCGTTCGTTTCCTCGAAGCTCAAGTTCGTGCCGAAGCCGCTCTGCGTGCTCCCGTTCAACGTGACCGACCACTCGGCACCTCGTGGGAGCCCACGTGTCGTGAACGTCACCGAGTAGACGGCCGAGAAGGCGATGGCGACCGAGACGTTGGACCCAGAGATGACCCGAGTACCGGAGGCCGGCGAAGCGACGTAGCCGTTGAGGAAGTTGACCGTGAACGAGTAGGTCCCGTTCGGCTCGGCGAAGGCGATCGAGGGCCCCTGCGACTCTTCGGACTGGTAGGAGCCGTTCGGAACCGCTTGGAGGTTGACCGACCAGAACTCTCCGGCCAGTACCAATCCGGTCTCGTTGAAACGTACGAGATAATCGCCCGGACCGAGCGCAAAGTCGATCGGCGTCACGACGGGTGCCCCCGAGACGGTCACGCTTCCGGACGCCGGGGTCGCCGTGTAGCCCGTGGACCGTGCAGTGAACGGGTAGCTGCCGTTCATTTCGCTGAAGCCGAGGGTCGTGTTGTTGGAGTACTGCGTGCTTCCGTTGAGCGTGACCGACCACTCGGCTCCGGTGGCGAGCCCGCTCGCCGTGAACGTCACCGAGTACAGGGTCTGGAACTCGATCGTCCGGGCCACGTCGGTGCCGTTGACCGTGACCGTGCCCGAACTGGGGGACGGCTGGAAACCACTCGAATAGACGAAGACGGAGAACGCGAAGCTGCCGTTGGGCCGGACGAAGCCGATCGAGGTCCCGCTCGTCTCCTCGAACTCACCGCTCAGGTCGATCCCCCAGCTCACCGAGCCGCTTCGCAAGCCCGTCTCGTAGAACGTGACGGTGTAGTTGCCGGCTGAGATCGCGAAGGCTATCGCCTCCGAGACCGGGGCCCCCGATACCGTTACGTTTCCGGACGCCGGGGTTGCTTTGTAGCCCGTGGCCCCCACCCTGAACGCGTAGCTTCCGTTCGACTCGCCGATGCTGAGGGAAGTGGAGGTGGTCGACTCGGTGCTCCCGTTCAGGGTCACCGACCAATCCGCGCCGGACCGCAGGCCCGTCTCCGTGAACGTCACGGAGTACGTGGGTTGGAACTCGATCGACACCGTCGCGTTCGCCCCGGCGACGGTAACCGTACCGTTGCGGGGGGTCGGAACATAGCCGGCGGAGAAGACGTAGACCGAGTAGTTGTACGTCCCGTTCGGCTCGGCGAAGACGATCGATCGTCCCGTCGAGACGTCGTACTGGTAGGAGTGGTTCGCCTCGATGTACAGCTGGACTTCCCAGTAGACTCCGCTGCTTCCCGATCCATGCTCGCCGAACGTTATCGAGTAGAAGCCACGGGCGATGACGAAGTCGACCGTTTGCACGACGGGCGCCCCTGCTACCGTGACGTTCCCGGACGAGGGGGTTGCCGCGTAACCGCTCGCCTCGACGGTGAACGCGTAGCTTCCGTTCGGCTCGCTGAAGTTGAGGCTCGGACCGCTCGTGGCCTGGGAGGAACCCGCCAGCGTTGCCGACCATTCCGACCCGATCGGGAGCCCGCTCGCATCGAACGTCACCGTGTAGGACGGTACGAACGTGATCCGTACCGTCACGTTCGTCCCGCCGACCGTGACCGAGCCCGAACTCGGGGACGGCAGGAAGCCTTGTAGGAAGAAGTAGACGTCCCACGAGTACGTCCCGTTCAGCACGTCAAAGACGACCGTGGAGTTCTGGGAGAGGCCGTACGCCCCATAGGAGAAGCTCGTGGAGGAGATCTGGACCTCCCATTCGTCCCCGATAGGGAGGCCCGACTGCTGGAAGGTCAGGACGTACTCCGGCGTGAACCTGACCGTGACGACCGGCGGCGCGGCGCCCCGGACGACGACGCTACCGTTGGACGGAACGACCTCGTAGCGCGGTGCCCCGATGGAGGTGAAGTAGTAGGTGCCGTTCGGCTCCTCGACCACGATCGTCGATCCCGACGTGGAGGACGAGACCCCTTCCAGCGTCACCGACCACGAGGTGCCTGCGCGCAGGCCGGATTCGGAAAAGGTCACCGGGTAAAGGGGTCGCACGCCGAAGGTCACTGACTGCGACGCGGCAGTTCCCGAGATGGTCACGGTGCCGATCGGCGGCACCGCAGCGTAGTCGCTCGACGTGACGCTGAACCCGAAGGTCCCGTTGGGAAGTCGGAAGGTCAGCGCCCCGCCCGTAGATCCGTTCACGACGCCGTCTAAGTCGACCCGCCAGGGCGTTCCCGACGGAAGCCCGGACTCGGTGAACGTTACGGGGTAAACCGGACCGCCTGCGTTGAAGAACGACAGCGTGCCGGAGAGCTCGTTGATGGTCACGAGGGCACCGGTCGCCGGGTCGATCACAGCCCCTTCGAGACCGATTCCGACCGAGACATTCTGGAGAAGCTTGGGGCTCCCGGCACCCTCGATGACGCCGATGCGGGACATGTTGGGCTCTCCGACGAAAACGTCGCCGGTGGCGGCGTCGATCCTGAACCCGGAAGGCGACGCTCCCAGGGCGACATTGGCCACCACCGTGTTGGTGGTGCCACTGATCACCGACGAGTTGTTCGCGGCGGCGTTCGCGACGTAGATGTTGCCGTTGACAGGATCGACCGAGAGAGCGACGTCCGCCGGTCCGACCGGAATCGTCTTGACCACGACGTTCGTCGCGCCGTCGATCACGGAGACGTCCGATGATCCGGAGTTCGCCACGTAGACGTAGCCGTTCGCCGCATCGAAGGCGAGCGCCGTAGCGCCGCTGCCGACCGTAATGGACCCGGTGAACGTGTCGGTCGACGCGTTGAGAACCTGGACCGTCGAGCCGTTGGCCGCGAAGAGGTTGCCGTTGGACGTGTCCACCGCGAGATCCTCCTCGCCACCGCTGCCGCCTCCCCAGGAAACCGAAGTGATCAGCTGGTTCGTGACTCCGTTGAGCGCGTAGATGGCGCCGGATCCTTCGACGTAAACCTGGCCGTTAACGGGGTCGGCAAACGCGAATTTCGGACCCGTTACGTTCGGGATCGTCGTGAAGAAGGTGTGGTTCGACCCGCCGATCACGAAGAACCCCGGCGAGAATCCGCCGCCGACGTAGACGTCTCCGTTGAACGGGTCGTCCGCGATGAACGAGGTGAACACTCCCGGAACTGGCACGGTGGCGACCACTTCACCGTTCGCACCGTTCACGACCACGACGGCGCCGGGCACACCGTTCAGGACGTAGAGCTCGTCGTTCACCGGATCGGCAGCGATGCCGGTCGGGACGACCCCCAGGACCACGTAGCTCGAGACCTTCTCCGTTGCGCCGTCGATCACCGAAACGTTGCCGGACCCCGATCCGGCGACGAAGAGACGGTCGGAGGTCGGGTCGAACGCGTTCTGGGCGATGAACCCCTCGAAATAGACGAAGATCCCGTCCCCCACCGTGAGTTGGGCGTTCACGCTGTGGGTCGTGCGCGAGATTGCGAACTCGGTCCCGCCGAACACGACCGAGAGGTTCGACCCCGTAAGGCGCTCGGTGAAGGCGTCGACATAGACTTCGCCGTTCACCGGGTCGACGTTCACCGCGAAAGGGAGCGCGAACGTCGCGTTCGTCCGGAGCAAGGTCTCGAAGATCGGTCCTGATGAAGGGTCGATCCCTACGAGTGATTCCCCATAGCCCGACGTAACGTAGACCGTCCCCGTGGTAGGGTCGACCGCGAGGCCCAGGGGGTCCGGGACCGACCAGGTCGAGGAGACGGAGTTCGTGCTCGCGTTGATGACGGTGACGTTCGACGCGTTGGTCGCGGCCACGACGACGTCGTTGTCGATGCCGTCCACCGTGAGGATGGCCGGGTCCGGCCCCACGCCGATGGTCGTGGCGACGGCGTTCGTCGTAGCGTCGATCACCGTGACGGTGGACGATCCCGAATCCGCGACGTAGACCTCCCCGTGCGCGGGGTCGAAGACGATCGAGGTCGGGGCGATGCCGACCGAGACCGAGGCGACGACCCGATCGCTGCTCGCGTTGATGACCGAGACGTTGGCGGAGCCGGCGTTCGCAACGTACACCTCGGAAGTCGCGTTGTCGACCGCCAGTGCCCGTGGGTCGGCGCCCACGGCGAAGCTGGCGATCACGAGGTCGGTCGAGGGATCGACCAGCGTCACGCCGGAGGAGAGGGTGTCGGCGACGGCGAGCGCTTGCCCGCTCGCGGTCGCTACGAGCGCTTCGGCAGTCGCGCCCAATCCCACGCCGATCGTCCCCGTGACAGCGTCCGTCGTAGCGTTCAGGGCGACGACCTCCCCGAGCGCGGCCGTGGCGGACGTGAGTCCCGAAGCGAAGCAGGTTACCAGGACGGTGTTCGTAGAGGAGTCGAACAGGCTATCGACCGGGTAGAGACAGTTGTCCGGAAGGGTGTTCCCCCCCGTCAGCGCGCCCGTCGCGAGGTTGAGGGTCGTGGAGACCTGGAACGGTCCCGAAGAGGATGGCAAGATGGAGAACTCGGAGGGTGGCGGCAGGACGGCACGACCCAGAGACGAAACACCGGGAAGTGCGCGGTGCGCGAGCGACATCAACATCGAGCTGGCAGCGGCATCGAGACCCCGGGTCGGGGCGGACGTGCTCAGGCCCGTCGACCGGCCCGCCTGGCCCGACGGCGCCGTCGGTGTACCGGAAGCGCTCGGAGCCGGCGACCGAGAAACGGAGAACGATGGGCTCGCCGCTGCGGTCGCGTGCGACGAAGGTCTTGCGCCGTTCGGGCCCGCGGGAGGTCCGAGGACCACGGACGATGGCGCCAGCATCAAGAGGCAGAGCAGAACCACCGCCGGGAGAACCCAGAACGCCCTAGGGGACGCGTCGCGAGACGACATAGTAGCGGGGCGACCGAACTTCCTCTATACAATAATACCGAAACCCGCTACGGCGGGACCATGCCGTCACTTCGCGATGGAAGGGTCTCTGGGACGGGACCGACGGAGTGCGGCGCGTCGACTGCTCCGCCCCACCCCTGCGATCGGCGTCTCGCCATGAATAGCCGACCATCTACCCTACGGGCCCGGAACCCGGGTTAAGCCGGACGGGGGGTTCCTCGGGCACGTGCCTCGAGCGGGGATTCCGGCTTGTGAGCGTTTCCCTGCCCGTAAAACAAAGGGGGGGCACCCCCCGCACCCACCCACCACCCGACCCCGAGTTGGGGGGGGGCTGTTCATGGGGGGAGGAGCAACGAGGAGGGGGCGACATGTTCATGGCCCCGCTGACGTGCCGTCGCGGGCTACGGGCGTTTGCGAGGCCGCTTCTTAGTAGTAGGCGCGCGGGGTTGGCCTCGTACCCGCGGGTGTTCGCTCGCTGCGACAGATAGAGCGAGAAGCAGGGCCTAACGAGGTGGGAGAAGGGCTCACGGGTCTGTTACCCCAGAGTTGTAATCGAGAATCCAGAGGGTCTGAGAGACGAGCACTTGATAGGCAACTTGCGCGTCTCCTCCAGACGGGACGATGGCCCAGGATACGGACTCTTCAAAACAGGAACCGCCGACCGATGAATCTGAAGGCGGACCGCCGAGGCAGAAGGCGCCCGATACCCATACTTCGGCTGCTCACGAGGAGACTCGACGGCGATCTCCCGTTGCCTTGTCCGTAAAGTGCATTATGTCCAGCCGTGGCGTGGGCAGCCAGAAGGCGCGCGACCTTTCTGTAAAGTTGGTCACCAAGGAAAACGAGGCTCGGGTTGCAGTATTGTGCTTCGATATCAGGAACTCGACGAGGTTGATGCTAAACTCTGAAGACCTCAACGGCTACGCTACCGAGCTTGCAAAGTTCGTGGCTGATGTCAAAACAATCGTGAATCAGCACGGCGGGTGGTTCGACAAATTCACTGGCGACGGCGCGATTGCCTTTTGGGTGCTCGACGAACTCACCCAAGAAGATTTCGCCTCGATTTTGACGGGCTGTGTGTGGAGTATGGAGAACATTTGGATTCACTATATCATGCCCATGATATCGCACACAGCGGGGTCTCTACCGGCGGGATTCGGTCTCGGGACGGGAATCGACTACGGGCGGTGTTTGCTATCTGATTTGCAACCTCCCGCGAACTTCGGAGTAAATCGTGTAGATTCACAAACGCACAAGACAACCCGATTCCCAGTCGGGGGCCATCCTCCCACACTTTCAGTAACGGTCCTTGGACGACCCGTAGTTGGTGCTGTCAGATTGGCTGAGGCGGCGGACCCGTTTGAGATTCTCGCCAACCCGCCCTTCGCAGTACCGTTGGTACACAACCACCGATTATTGCCGCATGGATGCCGAGTGAGTCAGAGAAAGGTCTCCCTGAAGGAACCTATCGGCGACCAGATAGCCTACCAGATTCACATGAGAAATCTAGACGACGAATTGGCCTCCCACTACCCTCACCTGTCCGCGGCGTACACGGCTAAGTAGCCGTTCCAAGGCGCGGCAATATCCGACAATCGGGGGCCCGACCGTGACCGAAGTGGGCTGGGGAGATGCAGTCGCAATCGCAGGTCTCATCGCAGGCATCGCCGCGGGTTTCGCGGTATGGTTTAACTGGCGACAGCTCAAGATGACCGACGAACAACTCGCGGCCGAGAAGGACAAGGTTGAGACCTTGGGGAAGGTGGTCGCGGCTCTTGCCGGCATGGTCGAGACGCAGAAGCAACAGCTTGTTGCCCTTCTCACCCAGAACCAGATCGCCGGGAATGCGTTGCAGGTCCGTCAACAGGAACTGGCCCTCCAAGCCGCCAGGCTTGAGTGGGAACAGATGGGTCCGCTGGCGAAGGCGGGGACATGGTTCGCCCGATGGCAAGATGAGCGAAGGTCCCGTCGAAAGGAGCGCGGCGGCTGGTGGTAGCCCGCGATCGCGTAGGACCCTACCTCACCTTACGCGACCCTACGCATTCTCGGCGGTCAGAGGGTCCTTTGTGACCGCTTTGCTAGCGGTAGGAGTCAGCCCCGTATCGGAGGAACTCCCCTAGTAGCCTGTCACGTCGTGACGTTACACCGCGCTGCTCTTGGCGAGCGTGGCTGTCACCGCGACCGTAGATAGAAATAAAACGGGCAACTAGATTTTCGATGAGTGGGCAATGGTCCGAAGAGGCCGCATGAGCACCGATAGCAAACGCCTTTACAACGTCGCCGAGCGGGACGCCTACCACTCTTGGCGTGCGCTACACGGCCCCGTGAAGGGGGGTCAAAAGGGGTTCCGCCGGGTTCTCAAGGCCGAGAAAATGAAGGTGCCTCACCACTACACGACCCGCTCCAAGGGCTCTGAGATCGAACAGGCCGAGCGGCGGTTCGTAGAAGTCGGTCTCGGACGAGCGGGCCGGTACAATCGCCACCGCTACCCTTCTGCCTCGGGCGGAGACGAGGAGAGTGAGGTCGGGTGACTTGAGTGACCCCTCACCTCCCCGATTCGCGGAGAGGCGACCGACATAGACCCCGCAAAGGAGATCGCCACAAGCCTCGAGAGGGCGACCGCCACCTCCGCCCAAGTCGTGAGGGTCGCTTTGTCGGCGTGGATGGAGAGGGGTGGGGAACGACCTACGCGCTGTTAGCTGACTCGGGCGGGATCTCGGGCGCGCCTCACATGATAAAGGACCCTGAAGGCCTTTCTTCTCGTGACTGTTTTGACTTCCTCGTCGGACTCCACGACCGTTGCGGGAAGTCAGTCTTCGCAGGCTTCGCGCTCGGATACGACACGAACCACTGGCTACGCGATCTCTCAGACCCGGCGCTTTACGTTCTATGGACCAAGGGGCGAGTCCGATGGGAGGACTATTGGATGGAGTGGGCTCCCGGGCGCTGGTTTCATGTCAAGCACCTCCCAAGCGGGAAAAGCGCCCGGATTTGGGACGCTTTCCCGTTCTTCCAATGCTCCTTCCTCAAGGCGTGTGAGGAATGGGGCGTTTTAGTCTCGGAGGAGGTCAAGGCCGGAAAGGCAGAGCGTCGCGACTTCTCGCCTGCTGACTTGCCCAAGATCGTCGCCTACAACCGCGAGGAACTTGCTACCCTTGTAGCGCTGCTTCTGAAGTTAAAGGATGGCCTTTACGGTGCAGGAATCCCACTTGACCAATGGTACGGCGCGGGAGCAGTCGCGACAAAGCTCCTCGCGATACATGGGGCCAGGAAGGTGGTCGTCACCACGCCTCCAGAAGTCCAACTGGCGGCGCTCTACGCCTTCTTCGGCGGGAGAATCGAATCGGGGTACGAGGGTCGAATAAAAGGCCCGATCTACAATCGCGATCTGAAGAGTGCCTATCCCGACGCGATGCGTTTCTTGCCCAATCTCGCGCGTGGGTCGTGGGTCCACGACACGACGTATGACCTCAAGAAAGCCCTCGAAGACGTCCTTACTGTCTGCAAGGTCGAATGGGAGTTCCCTGAGGGTTGGACATACTATCCGCTACCGTGGCGGTCGAAACGCGGGACCATCTACTTTCCAAGAGCGGGCCGCGGCTGGTATTGGGACCCCGAGGTGGTCACGGCCGTACTAGCTGCGCGCGGAATGGGCGGGAAAGTCCGCTTGACAGAAGCCTGGCGATTCATTCCCACCGACCCAAACGAACGAGCTTTCCCGTGGGTCGAGGAGCTTTACGAGAGGCGGCGAGAAGCAGGGACCAAGACAGGCGCTGGCAGGTCGATCAAACTCGGACTGAACGCGCTGTTCGGAAAGACGGTCCAGCGGGAGGGAGTGTTTGGGAGGACGCCGACCTACCGCCAGTATGAGTATGGGGGATACATCACGAGTTACGTCCGCGCCCGGTTGTGGGCAAGCGCTGAGGCAGAGTTGGACCGCGTAATCTCGTTCGCGACCGACGGTATCTATCATTTCGGGGGACCGCGGGGACCAAGAGCCGTGGCCAAGCGACTGGAGGTCGAGAACCCTGCGTACCGCCTCCCTGACCCGGACCTCGACATGGGAGAATGGGAGCCCTCTGAGTTCGAAGCCATGGATATCGTCATGGCGGGGGTCTATCGACTCCGCAAGGCGGATGGGTCTTGGGAGCTCTTCGGACGCGGCTTCGGGAAGGACGTGCCGTGGGAAGATGTGATTGCAGGATGGCGAGCAGGAAGGGACAAGCTCGTGGGGAAGGTCTCTCGGTTTCACGGCCTGGGCGAATGTATCCACCTCGCTCACGGGCGGCCGTGGGTGGATAGAGACAAGTGGCGATCTTGGACGTACGAATCCAAGGAGATACGTCTGCGCTCGCCCTCGCTCAAACGTATAGGCGCGTATCCACCTGCGGAAGGCTACGTTAGGTCACTGCCCTTCTCGCCGACCTTCGGAGCGATTGTTGATTCGGCTCCCTACGACTCGCGCCGAAGTGAAGAGTCAGCTGGTCCGTGAAGCGGGCCATCTCGCGCTCGTCGAAATCCCGAGCGAACGCCCGAGCTAGGTGCTTGGCCCCTTCGGGGCGAAGCTTGAGCCCGTGACCGAACACCTCCCCGAAATCCCGATGCGTTAGCTCCTTGCGGACCGCGAGTGCCGTTCGCGTGGCTTGACCCCGTGCGGGTTCCATGAGGTCGTAAACGAGGGATGACTTGCCCTCCCGCCACTCATGAAGGAACCCGAGCGAAGGTTCGAGCCCTGCACGGTGACACGCGACCCTCGCGCGGGATTCTAGGAGGCCGTAGGCGTAGTTCAAGCAGGCGTTAGCCGGGTCGCGGGCGTGAGGGTAATCCCGCGCTATCCCGAGCGCGGCCCACTCCTTCTCGGCCTCTCGACCCTCGTAGAGCATCAGGTCGGGGATCGTTCGATAAGTCGGCGGGACCGCGTGGTGGAGCTTGGCTTCCAAAACGAACCGAGCGACGCTCACCCGGGCCGCTGGGTCCATGAACGCCTCCATCTGTGCGAGGCGATTCCGTGCATTGATAGGGTAATCGGGAAGCCACGCGGCAATGGGTCTCCCGTCGAAATCAAGTATCGTCAGCGACACGCCATTCGTCGCGAGCCACCGAAGCGCGGGGAAGGTGGCAAAACCCCCGAGGTTCTCTGCGATGATGGCGTCGAAACGAAACTCCGTTGGGAGCCAGGATTTGCGAACACCCGTGTCCTGATTCAGGAGGACCAACCTGCGGTCTCGGGTCTTGAGGCACGTCCCGTAGGTCGTTAGTAGGAGTGGCTTCATGGCCGCGCTCGGGGCGGCGCGGACACTAATCGTTCGGCTCTCTGGCTAACGCTTGAGGGCGGGGCGGTTGGCCACACGGCCGCCCCACGTCCTGAGGCGTAATAAGCGGTCCCTCACATCTACTCGATGATGACGGCCGAGTCGCCTAGGTGGCTCGTCGAATTGGGAATTCCCGGCTTCGTGAAGGTGTCACGGGAGTGGAGCGAAGCGAGCCCGCGGGAACAGATCAACAGCCTCGATGATGAGAAACTCCAAGCCCTCATCGCCCGCATGAGGCAACGACGCAAGTTTGCGCAAAGAACGCAGAACGCATCGCTGGAAGCAACTTGTTGTGAGTTCATTGAAGCCGCCGAAGAGATTCTGCGGGACCGCCAAGACCGCGATTTGCGCCGAGAACCAAAGGCACGCAGAGTGTTCTCAGAGTAGGGTCAGTCCGCAAGGCGGTTGGCCTCACGGCCCGCACCTTTTGGGAGAAGCCCTTAACCTCAGGAGACAGATTCGTCCATCCCAAGAAAGATGACCTTCAACACTGGCAGTGTAGACTGGTATGGAGTTGGAGGCATAGTCGCCGCGCTCTTCTTTGGCCTCCTTTCGCTTTTCCTGTACCTTCGCCCAAGACCCATGAAGACTCCAGTGTACTCTACCCGCAGCACAAACGTGATTGCGGCGTTGCCCGCGAAGCTTTCGAAGTTGAGGGCAACCTATGACGCAGAGCCCGTTTCTTCTCTGACGGTCACGAAATTGGCGCTTTGGAACGCGGGTCAGTCGACTATCGACCGAGGGGACATTCCCGAGGGAGACAAGATTCGGATTCGCGTTGACCCTGCTTACAAGATTTTAGACGGGACGCCGATCGCCCAAGTGAAGCCGGAGAGCAACAAGTTTGCCACCAGAAGGAGTTCAGCGGTGAACGAACTCGTCGTCGATTTTGAGTACATGGACCGCGGACAGGGCGTCGCCATCGAGCTGCTGCATACTGCCCGATCGGGGGATTCCGTTACCGTAATCGGGTCGGTCAAGGGGGGCAAGAGCCCAGTGCGTTTCGAAGAGACCTCGACGGCAAAGTTCGTACCGATGGCGCCGTTGGTAGCGTTGGCTGTCGCCGCGCTCGTGATTTGGGCGCTCGTCGCTTTCGCTCCGAGATTGCAAGGCTATTGGCCCAGTTTCGAGGCGTTAGTAATCCTAATCCTCGTAATCGCGGGTTTCGCCTGGACCTCAAAAATCGCAAAAGAATGGCAAGGGATTCCCAAGGATTTGCGTGTTATTGAGTCAAAGCTCTAGATCGGTCGGTTTCATTAGCGGAACGGGGGGCGGTTTACAGTCCTCGAATCGGAAGACCCGTCTCGCTAGTTGCTAAAGGCCTTCTTGTAAGATTGCGCCAATCTCTCGCGACGGTGGCTTTGTGGGCATGTGCGGGATGGCTCCCCTTGGCAATCCTACGATCTCTCGGTCTCGGGGTTGTCGCGGGTCGGAGAGTTTGTGCTTATTGACTGAGCGGGTTCCCTCCCGGCCACACCATGGCGTGGCCGGACTTCAGGTCAGCCTAAGAGGACGGTACTAGCGGTTTTTGGCGCTGAGAACCATCGGGCCGACCATCCCCACTACCGTTCCGATTGAAGACTTTCACGCCCAAGCGTTCCTCGTAGAAACGCCACTTCTTGTCTTGCCAACACCAGAGCAGGACTACGGAGTAGACAAGAAGCCCAAAGCCAACGAGCCAGATTAGAATCGAAGGTAGGGCTCTGGTCAGGTCGGAGGGGAAACCAGAGAGGCCGAAGGATATGCCTCCCGCTCCGAAGACTCCAAGCGAGATGTATGTAAGCAACTGAGCCCGTTCATCGATGGGGAGACTATTCACAAGCTCCGTTTGGAGTCGAACATTTGTGTGCCTCACTTCCAGCAGTTCCTTCACGACTCCCACCCCTGAAACCGCCTCACGGAACACTCGGTAGAGGCCGATGGAGTCGTCGTAGGCGGCCCGAACCTGTTCCCTCGTTGGCTGCGCTTCGGCCGTACCTGAAGCGGGGGGCGCTGAGGGGAATAGGATTGTTCGCAGCTTCTCCTGGTGCTGGGTCAGGCGTTGCTGTAGCGAATCGAATGTAGAAATCAGGACCCTGTCCAGATCGCTGGACACCCCGTCGGCGGTGGCTTCGACTTGGGCTCCCATCTCTCGAGTACTAGTCCAAATGGTCTTAGTGGTTCCGAATGCGAATCCCCCTGAGCGCTTCCCTCGGGAGGCTCCCTTCATTGGGCTGTGCGGGCGTGCGCGTTACCACGACCGATACAGCAAGATTGCCGTCGTGATTGACAAGACCGCTGTGAGGACGATCAGAGCCGTAGTCAGACGTTCAATCCGTATCGATGATGCCGTCAGCCGTCGAGTCCCGCTCACGCCCTCAATGTAGTCCATCGACATCTCTCGCAACAATCGCCTGCCCTCTTCCTGCTCCGCTGCTGGCAAGGCTTCTAGAAGCCGCCTAAAGTCCTTCATGAAACTGAGGAAGTCTCCGAACGTCTCGATTGGCGGGTCTTCTTCACTTGGGGGAGAAGCTCTCAGTCCCGGCACAGCGGTCCCGACTGCTCCCTCGTTATTGAGGGTTGTCGGGCGCGGAAGCTTTGTGTGGGTGCCCCCGCGGGTACGAGGCCAACCCCGCGCGCCTACTACTAAGAAGCGGCCTCGCAAACGCCCGTAGCCCGCGACGGCACGTCAGCGGGGCCATGAACATGTCGCCCC
>Ga0187815_10000231_pt1 | contig 27991 bp, 24 predicted proteins | sample NC_S_5_FD_132962 | JGI IMG/M metagenome (GOLD analysis project Ga0187815, IMG submission 132962) | Wetland sediment microbial communities from Neuse River Estuary, North Carolina, USA - ASW-S_5 | ecosystem: Environmental > Aquatic > Freshwater > Wetlands > Sediment | place: USA: North Carolina...
ACGACGCAGTGGCTGGCAAGACTGCAATCCTTGCCCGAGTCGGCGCTCGAACAGATGAGTGCGCCGGCATGAATTCGTGGGGAAACCTCAGACCCCGGTTGGCGCTTGCCGGGCATCCTGCCCGGCAAGTGCCTGAGTCGTGGCCGGGCTTTTCGGCCGGACTCCTGCCCGCGCGAAAAGGCATCGCCATCCATGGCGATGCCCGCTGCGCGGCCTTGTCGTCCCCGCCTCACCGCCGCCCAGGGGCTCCGGAAGAGCAGGCGCGCATCGTGCGCGCCAGAAGCAACAGCAACAGCAACAGCAACAGCAACAGCGGAGCATCGCAGGCTTGCAGGTCGTCATCCCCCTCCCCTGCATGCAGGGGAGGGCTGGGGTGGGGTGCTCTGGCTTCTGCACGCCGGGAGCGCGCTGCGCCACCGCGGGGTGCTCTTTTCTCTTGGCTACTTCTCTTTTGGGCACGCAAAAGAGAAGTAGCTTGGCCACCGGCAGGTGGACGAAACCGCTCTGTTCCCTGCGAAAGCATGCAAACAAAAATCCGGAAACGGGGCGTATCAGCGCTTGCGCAAAACAAACGGGGCGCCAAATGGCGCCCCGTGTTTCGGCCTTGATGCGCAGATCAGTTAGGCAGCCCCAAATCATCCAGCAGCGCCTTGAGGAAGCGCGCGGCTTCGCCGCCGGTGGCGGCGCGGTGGTCGAAGGTCAGCGAGATCGGCATGCGGCGGTGCACTTCGATGCCGCCCATCACCGCCACCACGTCGTGGCACAGCTTGCCGGCGCCCACGATGGCGACGGTCGGCGGCACCACCACCGGGGTGGCGTAGCGGCCGGCGAACATGCCGAAGTTGCTGAGGCTGATGGTGTAGCCGGACAGCTCCGACGGCGGGATCGAGCGGTCTTCCACCGAGGTGCGCAGGCGCTTGATCGCGGCGCGGATGCCGGCGCCGTCGAGCACGTCGGCGTTGCGCAGGGCCGGCACGAACAGGCCGTCCTCGGTGTCCACCGCGATGCCGATGTCGACGTGCGGATGCAGGGTGCGGGTGAGGTTCTTGCCGTCGAACCAGGCGTTGAGCGCCGGCACCGCCTTGCATGCCGCGACGATCGCGCGGATCAGGCGGGCGGTGATGTCCTGCTTGCCGATCCAGGCGTGCAGGTCGGCGTCGTCTACCAAGGTGGTGGGCACCACGTTGGCGTGGGCCTCGGCCATCACGCGGGCCATGTTGCGGCGCACGCCCTTGAGCTGTTCGGGCTGGCCGCTGGCCTGCACGCTCGGCGGCGCGGTGCGCACCGGCTTGCCGGCCAGCGACACCGGCGTGCGCGAGGGCGCCGCGCCGGGCTCGGGCAGTTCGGGCGCGAGGTGGCGGCCGCCGGAGGCGGGCACGGCACGGGCCGGGGCGGCGCCCAGCGGGGCGCTGCCGTTGGCGGCGGCGTCCTTCACGTCCTGCATGGTGACCACGCCGTCGGCGCCGGTGGGGCGTACGCGGGCGAGGTCGACCTTGAGCTTCTTCGCCAGCGCGCGCACCGCGGGCACCGCCTTCACACCGCCGATGCTGGCGGCCTGTTCGACGTGCACGGTGTTGCCGCTGACCATCGCGCCGACCACAGTGCCTTCGTCCTCGCGGTCGGCGGTGGCGGCCTTGGCCGCAGGCGCGGGGGCCGGCGCCGGAGCGGGCGCCTCGGCCTTCTTCGGGCCGTGGTGGTGGCCGGTGGCCTCGGCCTCGGCGCGCTGCTTGGCGTTGGGGTCGGGCTCGAAGTCGGCCAGTGCGGCGCCGGTCTCGATGATGTCGCCGGCAGCGCCGTAAAGCTTCTTCACGGTGCCGGTGTAGGGCGACGGCACGTCGACCACCGCCTTGGCGGTTTCCATCGAGCACAGCGGTGCGTCGAGCTTGATGTAGTCGCCTTCCTTCACGTGCCACTCGACGATGGTGGCGTCGGGCAGGCCTTCGCCGAGGTCGGGCAGGTGGAATGTCTTGATGTCGGCCATGAGTGAGCATCCAGGTTGGAATTTGCTCCCTCTCCCCATTCGGGGAGAGGGCTGGGGTGAGGGGCGGGACTTGCCTTGAACCTCATCGAAACTCCTTTCGATGAGCCCTGCCGCAAGCATGTCCCCTCATCCGCCCCTCCGGGGCACCTTCTCCCCGGAGGGGAGAAGGATTTACGACACCGCCAGCGTGCGCTTGGCGGCGTCGACGATGCGCTCCACGCTGGGCAGGTACTTCATCTCCAGGCGGAACAGCGGAATGTGCGTGTCGGGGGCGGTGACGCGCTCGACCGGGGCGAGCAGGTCGTAGAGGCACTCCTCGGCGACGCGCGCGGCGATCTCGGCGCCGAAGCCGGCGGTCTTTGGGGCTTCATGCACGATCACGCAGCGGCCGGTCTTGGTTACCGATTCGGCGATGGTGTCGAAGTCCAGCGGGGTGAGCGTGGCGACGTCGATCACTTCGGCGCTGACGCCCTGCTTGGCGAGTTCGTCGGCGGCTTCCAGCGTTTCCTTCACCTGGGCGCCCCAGGTCACCAGGGTCACGTCGCTGCCGTCGCGCAGCACGAAGCACACGTCCAGCGGCAGCGCCTCGCCGTCGTCGGGCACCTCTTCCTTGTACTGGCGGTAGATGCGCTTGGGTTCGAGGAAGATCACCGCATCGGGATCGCGGATCGCGGCCAGCAGCAGGCCGTAGGCGCGTGCCGGCGAGGAGGGCAGCACCACGCGCAGGCCGGGGATGTTGGTGAACAGGTGTTCGTTCGCCTCGGAGTGGTGCTCCGGCGCGCGGATGCCGCCGCCCCACGGCGCGCGCCACACGGCGGGCACCGTGAGGCGGCCGCGGGTGCGGTTGCGCATGCGCGCGGCGTGGCAGGCGATCTGCTCCATCATCGGGTAGATGAAGCCTTCGAACTGCGCCTCGGCCACCGGCTTCATGCCCTGCACGGCCATGCCCACGGTGACGCCGGCAATGGTGGTTTCGTCCAGCGGCGTGTCGAGCACGCGCAGTTCGCCGAACTTTTCCTGCAGGCCCTGGGTGGCGCGGAACACGCCGCCGTTGACGCCCACGTCCTCGCCCAGCACCACGACGCTCGGGTCGTGGGCCATCTCGTAGGCGAGCGCCTGGGTGACGGCTTCGATAAGAGTGATCTGTGCCATGGCTTAGTGGCCCTTGTTTTCGAGCGAGAGGATGTAGTCGCGCTGCTTGGCGAGGTCGGCGGGGACTTCGGCGAAGATGTAGTCGAACATCGCCGTGACCGGTTGCGTCTTGGTCTCGAGGTAGGCGTTCACCTCGTTGTCCATCCACTCGTCGCACTCGGCCTTCCAGGCTTCTTCCTTCGCGTCGTCCCACACGCCCTTGGCCACCAGCCAGGCGCGCAGGCGCTTCATCGGCTCCTTCGCCCAGGCGTCCTTCACTTCCTGCTCGCCGCGGTAGCGGCGCGCGTCGTCGGCGGTGGTGTGGTCGCCGAGGCGGTAGGTGACGGCCTCGATCACGCTGCCGCCCTCGCCGTTGCGCGCGCGCTCCAGCGCGTCCTCCATCGCCTTGCGCACGGCGATGATGTCGTTGCCGTCCACCTGGATGCAGTACAGGCCGGCGGCGATGCCCTTCTGCGCCAGCGTGGGCGCGCCGGACTGGATCTTGCGCGGTACCGAGATCGCCCACTGGTTGTTCACGATCACCGCCACCAGCGGCAGGTTCTGCGCGCCGGCGATGTTGATGGCGCCGTAGAAGTCGCCCTTGGACGAGCCGCCGTCGCCGATCGTGCACACCGCCACGCGCTTCTCGCCGCGGATCTTGAACGCCAGCGCGGAGCCGGCGGCGTGCAGGCACTGCGTGGCGATCGGCACGCTCCACGCGAAGTCGTGGCGCGCCGGTTCCTTCTGGTAGTCGTTGCCGCGCTCGTCGCCGCCCCAGTACATGTACACCTCGCGCGGCTGCACGCCGCGGTACAGCTGGGCGCCGTATTCGCGGTAGCTGGGCGCGTACACGTCTTCCGGCTTCATCGCGCTGCCTATGCCGACGTGGGCGGCCTCGTGGCCGAGGCAGCTGGCGTAGGTGCCCAGCTTGCCGGTGCGCTGCAGCGCCACCGACTTGGCGTCGAACACGCGCGTCGACATCATCAGCTTGTACAGCTCGACCATGTGGTCGAGGTCCTTGGCGAAGGCGGGCAGATCCTTGCGAACCTGCTTGCCCTCGGCGTCGAGGTATTGCAGGTATTCGATTTCGAACTTGGCGGCGATGGACACGACTCGCTCCCGTTTGGACGAATGGGGAAGTGGGGGCGGCGGCCCATCCAGCGGGGCCTGACGCGCGAAGATCCCTTGCCGGATGACCGCCGTGGCGACCAAAACGGCCGGGAAAAGCCGTACATAGATAGCAGGCAGGCATGTTGCGTCGCAAGGTACGCCGCAGCATGCGGGCGGGTACGGCGGGCCGCAAAAGACGCCGCCGCGGCCACGCCTGTAGGCCGGACGTCATCAGCGGTTAACATGCTTGCTTTCGGCAGCCGCGATCGACCATGACGGACAACCAGCGCGAGCTCGAGGCGGGCATCGAGCGTGACCTGCAGGGGCGCATGACCTATGCCGGCTACCTGCACCTGGATACCCTGCTGTCCGCGCAGCGGCCCGTGTCCGATCCGCCGTACCACGACGAGATGCTGTTCATCGTGCAGCATCACGTGGCCGAGCTGTGGCTGAAGCTGGCGATCCACGAGCTGCGTGCGGCGCTGGAGTTCATGCGCGGCGACCGCATCGATCCCTGCCTCAAGGTGCTGGCGCGAGTGAAGCAGATCCAGCGCCAGCTGTTCGAGCAATGGGCGGTGCTGGAGACGATGACGCCGCACGAGTACCTGGCCTTCCGCGACGCGCTCGGGCCCTCGTCCGGCTTCCAGTCGGCGCAGTACCGCACGGTGGAGTTCCTGCTCGGCAACAAGAACGCCGACATGCTGGCGGTGTTCGCACACGACCCGGCGATCCAGGCGGGGCTGCGCGCCACGCTGGAGGCGCCGAGCTTGTACGACGAGGTGCTGCGCTGGCTGGCGCGGCGCGGCCACGCGCTGCCGCCGGCGGTGCTGGCGCGCGACGTGACGCAGCCGTGGCAGTTCTGCGAGGCCTTGCTGCCGGTTTTCCGCCGCATATACGAGGCGCCGGAAACGTTCTGGGCCGAGTTCCATCTGTGCGAGACGCTGGTGGACATCGAGGAAGGTTTCCAGCTCTGGCGTTTCCGCCACATGAAGGCGGTGGAGCGCATCATCGGACATCGCCGCGGCACCGGCGGTTCCTCCGGCGTGGGCTTCCTCAAGAAAGCGCTAGACCTGAGCTTCTTCCCCGAACTGCTCGACGTGCGCACGGTGCTGGGCACCTGAGGCACGGGCGGAGCGGGTCCCGTCATCCATACGATGCCGCGCGTCGCGGCAGCCACCTGAAGGGGAATGCATGAGCCAGACCATCGAGGCCGGCACCGGCGCCACACCGGACTATCCGCAGCTGTTCGGCCATCCGCGCCCGCTGTGGATGCTGTTCATGACCGAGTTCTGGGAGCGCTTCGCGTTCTACAGCGTGAGCTGGGCGGTGGCGCTTTACGTGGTAGCGCAGTTCTACCACGGCGACCCGTCGGGGCAGGGCTGGGCCGGTGCGATCTTCGGCACCTACACGGCGCTGATCTTCGGCACCGGCATCTTCGGCGGCTACGTGGCGGACAAGCTGATCGGCTACCAGCGCGCGATCCTGATCGGCGCCCTGGTGATGGCGGCGGGCCTGTTCACCCTGATCGTGGCCAGCAAGACGGTCTTCCTGCTGGGCCTGTCGATGGTCATCGTGGGCGACGGCCTGTTCAAGCCGAACATCTCCTCCATGGTGGGCCAGCTCTACGGCCGCGACGACCCTCGCCGCGACCGTGGCTTCACGCTGTTCTACATGGGCATCAACGCCGGCGCATTCGTGGCGCCGCTGCTGACCGGCTGGCTGGCCGCGACCTTCACCGACACGCCGCTGCAGCAGAACTACAAGCTGGTGTTCATCGCCGCCGCTGTGGGCATGCTGCTGAGCTTCCTGTGGTTCTGGTTCGGCAGGCGCCAGCTTGGCGGCGTGGGCCGGCCGCTGCCCGGCATGGAAGGCCGCGCCCGCTCGCTGCTGGTGCTGGTGGGGGCGCTGGCGGCGGTGCCGCTGATCTACTTGCTGCTGTCGCGGGTCGGCACCATCGGCCTGCAGTGGCTGATCGGGCTGCTGGCGGTCGGCGTCGCGGCGCTGCTGATCACCGAGGCGATGCGCCACGACCGCATCCAACTGGACCGCGTGTGGGCGATGCTGATCATCTTCGGCTTCAACGTGCTGTTCTGGATGTTCTATTACCAGCTCGGCAGCTCGTTCAACTTCCTGGCCGAGAACCTGGTCGACCGCAAGATGTTCAACTGGGTGTTCCCGGTGAGCTGGTTCCAGTCGGTCAGCCCGTTCACCATCATCGTGCTGGCGCCGGTGGTCAGCCTGGCCTGGGGCTGGCTGGGCAAGCGGCGGATGGAACCTTCCATTCCACGCAAGTTCGGTTTCGGCCTGATCTTCAACGGCCTGGGCTTCCTGGTGTTGATGTATGCGCTCCGGCACCTGATCGACCCGCAGGGCATGATCCCGTTCTGGCCGCTGGCAGCCTGTTATTCGCTGCAGACCGTGGGCGAGCTGTGCCTGTCGCCGATCGGCTTGTCGATGGTGACCAAGCTGGCGCCGCCGCGGCTGGTCGGCCTGGCGATGGGCGGCTGGTTCCTGTCCACCGCGGCCGGCGGCAACCTGTCCGGCCTGCTGGCCAGCTACATCGCCGGCGAGCACGGCATGACCGCCGCCTCGGCGCTGTCGGGCTTCAGTTTCGGCTTCTGGCTGCTGGCCGCCTCCGGCGTCTTGCTTCTGCTGATCGCGCCGCTGATCAACCGCCTGATGCACGGGGTGAAATAACGGGCCATGCAGCCCGTCGTAGGGCGCTTGCGCCCGACGGAGCCACGATCAGGCAGCGCCTGATCGTGGCGAGTCCCGGGCAGGGCAGGAGCCCTGTCCCGGGACATCAATAACGGCTCTGGCTCAGCTCTCGCGGCCGTCCTGCGGCATCAGCTTGTCCAAGATCCGCCGCAGCCAGACCTGCTCCTCGCTGTCCAGCCGCGCCAGCAGCTCCCGCTCCCGCTGCCGCGCCATCGGCGCCACCTCGTCGTGGATGCGCCAGCCGGCGGCGGTGAGGCCCAGCACTGAGCGGCGCTTGTCGCTGGCGTGGGTGTGGCGGCGCACGCGGCCTGCGGCGACCAGGCGCGCCAGCGCGCGGCTCACCGCCACCTTGTCCATCGCGGTGCGCTCGGCCACCTCGCGCGCGGAGAGGCCGTCGAAGCGGGCCAGCACCGCCATCACCCGCCATTCGGTGACACCCAGGTCGTGGCGCGCCTGGTAGTCGTCGGCGATGGCCTGGCTGACCGTGTTCGACACGATCGACAGCTGGTAGGGCACGAAGCGCTCCAGTTCCAGCGGCGCGTGATCGGGATGGCGTCCGGGGGGCATGCTGCGGTGTTCCTTGCAAGTGGTTACATTTGAAACCATGATTGAAGGGGTCATCCGTGACCGCGCAGATCAGTGAGCAGCCGTCCATGGCCGCACTTTTCACCAAGAGCACGCATCACGTTAGCGTTCGCTATGCGAGAAGCATTCGATGACGCGCTTTGCTTTCCCCATCGTAGCCCGTCGGAGAGATCCCATGAACGTCCAGCCCAATCTCGGCATGCAGGTCACCACCTTCGAGAACCCGATGGGGATCAACGGGTTCGAGTTCGTCGAATTCGCCGCTCCGGCCGGTCGCGCCGGCGAGCTGCACGCGCTGTTCAAGAGCATGGGCTTCACCGCCTCGCTCAGGCACAAGTCCCGTCCGATCACCGTGTACCGCCAGGGCGGCGTGAACCTGCTGGTCAATGAGGATCCGGACTCCTATGCCGCCGAGTTCGCCAGGGTCCACGGCCCGTGCGCCGCCGGCTTCGCCATCCGCTTCCGCAAGCCCGCCGACGCAGTGCATGCCACATTGCTCGGCAATGGCGGCGAGGCGGTGAGCGAACTGGCCGAGCGTTCCAAGGCGGTCAACGCGCCGGCGGTGAAGGGCATCGGCGACTGCGTGCTCTACCTGGTCGACCGCTTCGGCGACAAGGGCAGCATCTACGACGGCGACTACGAGCCGATTCCGGGCGCCGACCAGCACCCGAAGGGTTTCGGCCTCACCTTCATCGACCACCTCACGCACAACCTCTACTTCGGCAACATGCAGAAGTGGTCGGACTACTACGAGCGCCTGTTCAATTTCCGCGAGATCCGCTACTTCGACATCAAGGGCGCGAAGACCGGCCTGGTGTCCAAGGCGATGACCGCGCCGGACGGCATCGTGCGCATTCCGCTCAACGAGTCGAGCGATCCGAAGAGTCAGATCAACGAGTACCTCGATGCATACCACGGCGAGGGCATCCAGCACATCGCCTTGTTCACCGACAACATCTACGAGACGGTGGAAGCGATGCGCGCCAAGGGCGTGGAGTTCCTCGACACGCCGGACACCTACTTCGACGTGATCGACATGCGCATCCCGAACCACGGCGAGGACGTGCCGCGCCTGGCGAAGAACAAGATCCTGATCGACGCCGATGCGGAGACCAAGAAGCGCCTGCTGCTGCAGATCTTCACGCAGAACAACATCGGCCCGATCTTCTTCGAGATCATCCAGCGCAAGGGCAACGAAGGCTTCGGCGAAGGCAATTTCCAGGCGCTGTTCGAATCGATCGAGCGCGACCAGATGAAGCGCGGGTTCCTCTGAGGAGCGGTTCATGATGACGATCGAGGGCAAGGGTTACCAGTCCGGCTTCGGCAACGAATTCGCCAGCGAAGCGATCCCCGGCGTGCTGCCGGTCGGCCAGAACTCGCCGCAGCGCGTGGCGCATGGCCTGTACGCGGAGCAGCTGTCCGGCACCGCGTTCACCGCGCCGCGGCATCTGAACCGGCGCAGCTGGCTGTACCGGATTCGCCCGGCTGCTGTGCACGAGCCGTTCCAGCCGCTGGCGCATGCCACCTTGCACAACCGTTTCGACGAGGCGCCGGCCACACCGAACCAGCTGCGCTGGGATCCGCTGCCGCTGCCGACGCAGCCGACCGACTTCGTCGACGGCCTGGTCACCCTGGCCGGCAACGGCGGCCCGGCCGAACAGGGCGGCATCGGCATCCACGTCTACGCGGCGAACCGCCCGATGCAGGGGCGCTTCTTCTACGACGCCGACGGCGAGCTGCTGATCCTGCCGCAGCAGGGCCGGTTGCGGCTGGCCACCGAGCTGGGCGTCATCGAGATCGAGCCGCAGGAGATCGCGGTGATCCCGCGCGGCGTGCGCTTCCGCGTGGACCTGCCCGACGGCGAGGCGCGCGGCTACGTCTGCGAGAACTTCGGTGCGCCGCTGCGCCTGCCGGAGCTCGGCCCGATCGGCTCGAACGGGCTGGCCAACGCGCGTGACTTCCTCACCCCGCACGCCGCCTACGAGGACGTCGAAGGCGAGTTCGAGCTGGTGACCAAGTTCCAGGGCACGTTGTGGGCGGCGAAAATCGGCCACTCGCCGCTGGACGTGGTCGGCTGGCACGGCAACTACGTGCCGTACAAGTACGACCTGCGCCGCTTCAACACGATCGGCTCGATCAGCTACGACCATCCTGACCCTTGCATCTTCACCGTGCTGACCTCGGCCAGCGACACGCCCGGCACGGCGAACCTGGATTTCGCGATCTTCCCGCCGCGCTGGCTGGTGGCGCAGAACACGTTCCGGCCGCCGTGGTTCCACCGCAACGTGGCCAGCGAGTTCATGGGCCTGATCACCGGTGTGTACGATGCCAAGGCCGCGGGCTTCGTGCCCGGCGGCGCCTCGCTGCACAACTGCATGAGCGCTCACGGCCCGGACGCGGCCACGTTCGAGAAGGCCTCGAACGCGGACCTGTCGAAGCCGGATGTGATCGGCAGCACCATGGCCTTCATGTTCGAGACGCGCAAGGTGATCCGCCCCACGCAGCAGGCGCTGGACGCACCGCAGCTGCAGCACGATTACTATCGGTGCTGGCAGGACATCCGCAAGCATTTCGCGCCGTGAACGCGGCCGACCCACGCACCCGATACAAGGCAGCACGATGAAACTCGGATCTCTCAAGGAAGGCGGCCGCGACGGCACGTTGATCGTGGCCAGCCGAGACCTCGCCAAGGCGGTGAAGGCCACCGGCATCGCCGCCACCCTGCAGGCGGCGCTGGACGACTGGTCGAACGTGGCGCCGCGCCTCAATGCCTTGTCCGACGAGTTGAACGCGGGCAAGGCCGCCGGCGCATTCGCGCTGGACATGGCGGCGCTGGCCTCGCCCTTGCCGCGCGCGTATGAATTCGTCGACGGCAGCGCCTACCTGCCGCACGTGGAGCGCGTGCGCAAGGCGCGCGGCGCCGAGGTGCCGGCTTCGTTCTACACCGATCCGCTGATGTACCAGGCCACCAGCGCCGGCTTCCTCGGCCCGCGCGATCCGGTCGTCGTGCCCAGCGAGGACTACGGCATCGACCTGGAGGCCGAAGTGGTCGTGGTCACCGACGATGTGCCGATGGCGGCTACGCCCGCCGAGGCGGCCGAACACATCCAGCTCGTCGGCCTGGTCAACGACGTCTCGCTGCGCGGCCTGATCCCCGGCGAGCTGGCGAAGGGCTTCGGCTTCCTGCAGAGCAAGCCGCGTTCGGCGCTGTCGCCGGTGCTGGTGACGCCCGACGAACTGGGCGGGGCCTGGCAGGGCGAGAAGCTCAACCTGCCGATGCGCACCTGGCTCAACGGCCAGTGGTTCGGCGAGGCCGAATGCGGCGTGGACATGCAGTTCAGCTTCGCCCAGCTGGTGGCGCATGCGGCGAAGACGCGCCCGCTCACCGCCGGCACCATCGTCGGCTCGGGCACCATCGCCAACCAGGACACCGGCAAGGGCGCCTCCTGCCTCGCCGAGCAGCGCACGGTGGAGACGCTGCGCGATGGCAAGCCCAGCACGCCGTTCCTGAAGTACGGCGACACGCTGCGCATCGAGGTCACCGACCAGGCCGGCGCCTCGATCTTCGGCGCGATCGAGCAGCGCATCGCGCCGCTGGCGCGCTGACCGCGGCACAGGCTAAGGATCGCCGGCCCGCACTTCAGCCGCTGGGACTGCGGCGGTGCGCGACGCGGCTCAGTCGCGTCGCCGCCACAGGCCGTGGCGCAGCCACAGCGCAATAACCAGCACGCCGGCGAAGGCGCCGTAGCCGCACAACGCGGGCAGCACCTGCTGCCAGATTGCGCCGCTGGCGCGCCGGCCGGCCTCGTCGAGCGCGGGCAGCAGCACCGCGTCGTAGCCGAGCAGGCCGGCGCCGGCCGCGGCGCCGAAGGCCGTGAGCAGGGCCAGCGTGTCGAACAGCCGCCGTGCCGGTGTGCGCGGCAGCGATTTCGGATAGCTCGCATAGGCCCAGCCGAGGATCAGCAGCCAGGGGGCGAGCAGCAGCAGGGCGAGGTAGCGCATCGGCGGCGGCCGCGTCAGTCCTGCGCGGCCAGTTGTTCCAGAGCCTCGCGCAGGCGCGCGAGCAGCTCGTCGCCGGCGTGCGGGGTGCGCGCGACGGCCTCGCCTTCCAGTTCCAGCACCAGCGCATCGCCGTCCTCGCGCAGCACGGCGGCATGGCCCAGCTGGCGGATGCGCTGCTGCAGCGCGCCGGCCGCCTTGGGATCGGCGAACGACACGGAGAGCAGCAGCTCCTCGCCGTCGGCGGCGAACAGGCGGAAGCGGAAGCCGGCACCACCGTCGCGGAAGCTGGCGAAGCGAGGCGCCTTGCCCGCCTTCGCGGTGGATGGTTCGCCCGCCTTGGCGGCCGGCGCCGCGCCCATCGAGCGCAGGCCGATCGCCTCGCGGATCGCGGCGAGCTTGGGCGTGGCGATGGCGCGCGCCTTGGCGGCGCCCGCGCGCAGGATTTCCTCGATTTCGGCGGGCTTGGCGATCAGTGCCTCGTAGCGTTCGCGCATCGGCGCCACGTCGGCCTCGATGCGCTCGAACAGGCGCTGTTTGGCCTCGCCCCAGCCGATGCCGTCGACCAGCGCCTGGCGGAACGCCGCGCTTTCGGCGGCATCGGCGAAGGCGCGGTAGATGGTGTACAGCGCGGAGCTGTCCGGATCCTTGGGCTCGCCCGGTGCGCGCGAGTCGGTGACGATGCGCAGGATCGCCTCGCGCAGCGCCTTCGCGCCGCCCGCGAACAGCGGGATGGTGTTGTCGTAGCTCTTGGACATCTTGCGGCCGTCCAGGCCGGGCAGGGTGGCCACCTGTTCCTCGATCACCACCTCGGGCAGCACGAAGAAGTCGCGGCCATGGATGTGGTTGAAGCGCTGCGCGATGTCGCGCGCCATCTCCAGGTGCTGGATCTGGTCGCGGCCCACCGGCACCTGGTGCGCGTCGAAGGCGAGGATGTCGGCGGCCATCAGCACTGGGTACATGTACAGGCCCGCGGTGATGCCGGCGTCCGCGTCCTCACCGCCTTCGGTGTTCTTGTCCACCGCGGCCTTGTAGGCATGCGCGCGGTTGAGCAGGCCCTTGGCGGTGACGCAGGTGAGGAACCAGGTGAGCTCGGGGATCTCCGGGATGTCGGACTGGCGGTAGAAGGTGACGCGCGCGGGATCGAGTCCGGCCGCCAGCCAGGTCGCCGCGATCTCCAGCCGCGAGCGCTCGATGCGCGCGGCGTCGTCGCTCTTGATCAGCGCGTGGTAGTCGGCGAGGAAGAAGAACGCATCCACGTCCGCGCGCCGGCTGGCGGCGATGGCGGGGCGGATCGCACCCACGTAGTTGCCCAGATGCGGGGTGCCGGTGGTGGTGATGCCGGTGAGGACTCGGGTCTGCATGTGTCGGTTTCGGTAGGTGGTGCGCTCAGCGCAGCAGGGTGGATTTGCCGAACAGGCTTTCGACCAGGTCCACCGCCAGTTTCGCGGTCTGGTTGCGCTTGTCGAATGCGGGGTTCAGCTCGACGATGTCGAGCGAGCCGAGCCGGCCGCAGTCGGCGATCATTTCCATGCACAGCTGCGATTCGCGGTAGTTCGGGCCGCCGCGCACCGTGGTGCCCACGCCGGGGGCGATGCCGGGGTCGAGGAAGTCCACGTCGAAGCTCACGTGCAGGTGGGTGTCGCCGTCCATGTCGGCAAGTGCCTCCTCCATGGTCCGCCGCATGCCCACCTCGTCGATGTGGCGCATGTCGTAGACGGTCATCTTCGCCTCACGTACCAATCGCTTCTCGCCCTCGTCCACGGAGCGGATGCCGATCTGGCGGAACACGTCGGGCGTGGTCGCCGGCGCGTGCTCGCCGATCTCCACCAGCTCGGCCGGACCGTTGCCGCACAGGCAAGCCACCGGCATGCCGTGGATGTTGCCCGAGGGTGTGATCGTGGCGGTGTTGAAGTCGGCGTGCGCATCCAGCCACAGCACGCGCAGCTTCTTGTTCCGTTCGCGACAGTGGCGCGCCGCCGCGCTGATCGAGCCGATCGCCAGGCAGTGGTCGCCGCCCAGCATGATCGGCAGGCGGCCGGCCTGCAGCTCGTGGTGGATCGCGCCGTGCACCGCGGTGTTCCACGCCACCACCTCGCCGAGGTGGCGATAGCCGCGCTCCGGCGGCAGCCAGGGGTTGTGCGGGCCGTGCAGGTTGCCGCGGTCGATCACCTCGAGTCCGCGTGCACGCAGCTTCTCGGCGATCTGCGCCACGCGCAGCGCTTCCGGTCCCATCGAGGCGCCGCGATGCCCGGCGCCGATATCGGTGGGCACGCCCACCAGGGCGATCGTCTGCTTGCTCATGTTGCTGGTGTCCACGTCGATGACTTGCAGCCATCAAGTGTACCGGGTCGGCTGCGGCGTGGCCGAAACACGGCCTCGGGTGATCGCGGGACCAGCAGGGAGGGTGGTGCCGGCAGCAGGAATCGAACCCGCGACCTACTGATTACAAATCAGTTGCTCTACCAACTGAGCTATGCCGGCGTGGAGCGGGATTCTAGCAGGCTCTTTTCCGGCGGGTGCTCAAAAGCAGCTGGTGCTGTGCGAACCCACGCCGTCGATATGGATGCGGCTGCGCCAGTCGAAGCCGTTGCGGTCGGCCACGAGGTCGAGCCAGTACTGCGGTGCGCTCTCGGTGCGTTCGGTGATGCGGGCCGGGAAGCCGGCGGCGGTCACGTCGGCACGGCGCTTGCGCGCGTTGTCCTGGTCCTTGAACAGGCCCAGCGAGATCGTGTTGGGCTGGTCGCCGCCGCTGACCACGAAGTAGTCCTTGATGCCGCGCGCGGCGAGCTGGCGCGTCAGCGTCAGCGCCTGCGCGCGGCTGGTGGGTGCGGGCAGGTAGACCCACCAGCTGCGCGACTGGGCGACCTGCTCCTGGCGCGAGCGCATGCGCTGTGTCAGCGGCGCCAGCGCACTGCGGGCCTGCTGCAGGTCGTGCGGCGTGGCGAACGGCCCCAGCGTGAGGCAACGGTAGTCGGCGGGCGTGTCCGCCGTGGCGGGTGCGGAGACGGGCGCGGCGATGCTGTCCGCGGAGGCCGCCGTGGCTTGTTGCGCAGGCAGCTCGGAGAGCAGATGGAGTTCGGGCACGCCGGGATCGGTGGCCGGCGGCACATGCGCATACGGCTGGCCGAGCAGCAGCCAGGCGGCGGCCACGATGTTGAGCATGACCAGCAGCACGAACAGCAATCGCAGGAACATCGATCCCCCATCATCCACGTCGGCGGCCGGCGGGATGCCGCGCCGCGCAGGCGGTCATTGTGCCGCGGCCCACACCGCCAGTCCGTGCAGCACGCTGTCGTGGGCGAGCTGCGCGGGCAGATTGAGCAAGGGCAGCAGTGCTTCCGCGTCGCCGCCGCCCAGGCGCAGCACGGGCGCGCCGCCCAGTGCGGGCGCCATGCGCGCCGCGAAGCGTTCGATCAAGGCCGCCGCCGCCAGCCAGCAGCCGGAAGCCACCGCGTCGGCGGTATTGTCCGCCGCCTCGACGATCGCGCCCGCCTGCGCGGGCCGTACCTGCGCGGTGGCACCCAGCAGGGACTGCTGCATCAGCCGCGGCCCCGGTGCGATCAGACCGCCGAGATGGCGGCCGTCGGCAGCCAGCGCATCTAGGGTGAGCGCGGTGCCCACGCCGGCCAGCACACAGGGCGCGAGGCCGTCGGCGCGGGCGGCGACCATGGCGAGGAAGCGGTCCACGCCCAGTCGCTGCGGTTCGGCATAGGCGTTGCGCACGCCGCAGGCTTCGGCGGGCGTGCGCAGCCAGTACGGTTCGCGCCCGAATGCGCTGGCGACGCTGGCGGCAACCGATGCCTCGCGCGGTGCATCGACGACCGAGGCGCCGAACACGGCCTCCGGCCGAGATTGCCCCAACCAGGCGGCGGCAAGCGTTCCGGCCACGTTTTCATGCCAGCCCACCGCACCGCTGGCGCGCCAGACGTCGCCATGGCACAGCGCCCATTTCAGCCGGGTGTTGCCCAGATCCAGCAAGAGCTTCATGCGCGACGCACCGTGACGTCGGCGCTGTCGACGCGCTGCAGTTCGCCGTCGGGGAGGCGCAGCAGCAGAGCGCCGTGGTCGTCCACGCCTGCGCCGATGCCATCGCGCTCGCCACCGGCGCCGCTGAGCCGCAGCGCGCGGTCGCGCAGCAGGTCGTGGCGGGCGTATTCGTCCGCGAAAGCGGCGAAGCCTTCGCGTTCGAACTGGCGCAGGCCCTCGGCCAGGGCGGCGATCAGCGCTGCGGCCACGCGATTGCGCTCCGGCGGCGTGCCCCCGGCCAGTGTGGCGAGATCGCAGGCTGGCTGGCCTGCCTGCTCGCGCAGTGCGTCGGTGAGCCGCAGGTTGAGGCCGATGCCGATCACCGCGGCACACGGCCCCTGGTACTCGCCACTGAGCTCGACCAGGATGCCGGCCAGCTTGCCGGGCTTCTGGCCGGCTGTAGCGGCCAGCACGTCGTTCGGCCATTTCAGGCCCGCGCCTGCGATGCCCAGCGATTCCAGCGTGCGCAGCACGATCACGCCGATCGCCAGCGACAGCCCTGACAGCGCGGCGAAGCCGGTGTCGAAGCGCTTCAGGCAAGAGAGATACAGATTCAGCCCCGGTGGCGACAGCCAGTGCCGGCCGCGGCGGCCTCGCCCGGCGCTCTGCGTCTCGGCCAGCACCATGCAGAGGTCGGGTGCCGCGGTGCCGCGGCGCTGCAGTTCGCTGGATGTGGAATCGAGTTCCCAGTGCACCTCCAGCGCGCCCAGCCGTGTGGCGATGGCCGCAGGCAAGGCGGCACGGATGCGGGTAGCGTCCAGCAACTGCAACGGCCACGGCAGACGGTAGCCGCTTGTGCCGCCGGCCTCGATCGGCACCCCGCGCGCGCGCAAGGCCTCGATCTGCTTCCACACCGCCGCGCGGGTCACGCCAGCCTTGGCGGCCAGTTCGACACCGGAGCGCGGAGTGCCGGCGGCCAGTTCGGCCAGCAGTTCTGCGGGCTGCATCAGCGCACCGCCTGCACGCTTGCCGTGGCGGTTGGGTGCCGTCGGTGCACCGTCATGGCGCGGTGGCGACAGGGGAGGATGAAGGTCACGGGCATCCAGCGGATTCTAGCGGGGTGCGGTGCTTCGAGGCACGGTGCTGGCGTGGCACTGGCATCGCACGTGCATTTCTGCGAGGATCGAAAGCCTCGCTTGTGGATCAAGGGGTTGCATGCCATGAGTGTCAGACATTGGATGGTCGGTTGCCTGATCGGCCTGGCCGGCATCGGCAGCGCCATGGCGACGGACATGGATGCCCACGACATCACCGCAAGCAATCACGGCGCCGTCGACAGCAGCTCCCGCGATACCGGCAACGGCACGGGCGGCGACGCGCTGGGGCTCAATCGCGACTGCCCCTCGTCGCGGCACAGCAACGAAGCGGACAGCAGCGATGCCGAGAGCCGCGATGCCGAGAGCCGCAGCAGCGGCACGGCCGGCGGCAGCGAACATGGCGGCCGCATCTCCGCACCTGTCAGCGCACAGCCGGCCCCCCTGGGCTGGCAGTCCCTGCTGCCCGGCTCCATCCAGTAAGAGCCTTTCGGTATCTACGCGTAGGCGTGTCGCTGCTTGGGGTAACGCCTGTCTCAGCCGCGCGGGATGTTGCGCCCTCCACTGCGGCGCAACGAGCGGCGACGTTTCAAATCCAGTGGTTTTTGAGCCGTCGCCGCGGCCAGGTGTACTTGCGGGCTGATTGGCCTTTGACGCCAGCGACAAAGTGGTTTCGTGAGCCTACCGCCACCTGCTTTTCCCTCTCCCCACCGGGATGCGGGGACCATGGATAGCCCTGCTCTGAGGAGCGAAGAGGGTCTGGGGTGAGGGGCGGGTGCTCGCGATGACCTTTCGGTTCCGCACCTTGGCGCGGAACCGAAAGGTTTGAGCAGATCTGGACCGGCCCGCAAAACACAGGCCGCGCGGTGTCCGTGGGTGGTGCCGCAGCCGTTTATTCCGGCGGCAGCTTCACGCTGAAGCGCGCGCCGCCGAGCTCGGGCGAGCGATCCACCGCCAGTTCGCCGCGGTAGGCGCGCACGATGTCCTGCACGATGGACAGGCCGATGCCGTGGCCCTGCACGCGTTCGTCGCCACGCACGCCGCGCTGCAGCACCTTCTCGATGCTGTCGTCGGCGATGCCGGGGCCGTCGTCTTCCACGCTGAGCAACAGGCCGGGGCGGCCGCGGCCGGGCTGGGGCTGCTTCTGCACCACCAGCAGCACACGGTGCTGTGTCCACTTGAACGCGTTTTCCAACAGGTTTCCCATCAGTTCGAGCAGGTCGTTCAACTCGCCGTGGAAGGAGGCGCCGTCCTCGATATCGAATTCGCACAGCACGTTTTTGGCGGCGTAGACCTTCTCCAGGCTCTGCACCAGATCCTCGGCGTGGCTGGCGATCGGGACCGCGGTGGCGAAGGTCTGGCGGCCCGAAGTGGCCGCGCGCGCCAACTGGTAGGCGACCAGTTCGTCCATGCGGCGCACCTGGTCGAGCACGCCGCGTCGCGTGGACTCGTCGCTGGCCGATTCCAGCTGCGAGCGGATCACCGCCAGCGGCGTCTTCAGGCTGTGCGCGAGGTCGGCGAGGGTGTGACGGTAGCGCGTGCGCTGCTCGCGCTCGCTGTCGATGAAGGCGTTGATGCGCTCGGTGAGGCCGGTCAGTTCCAGCGGGTACTGGCTGTCCAGGTGGTTGCTGTCGCCGCGCTCGACCCGGCTCATGTCGCTGGCCACCCTGCGCAAGGGGGTGAGGCTCCAGCGCAGCAGCAGCAGCTGCAGCACGATCAGCATCACGCCCAGCACCGACAGCCACAGCGCCAGCGTGCGCCGGTACACCGCGTTCTCGCCTTCCAACTGCTGTTCGGTCTGCGCCACCATGATGGTGGCCGGTGTGGATTTGCGGCCGGGGTAGTCGAACGCCACGCCGATCGCGTAGTAATACAACCGGCCCATGCGGGTGTCGACCGGGCCGGTGAACACTTGTTCGCCGGTCGGCAGCGGCCGGAGGAAGCGGAAGTCGTGGCCGATCGCCGAGGTGGATTCCCAGTGGTAGCCGTTCGGCCCCAGGATCACCGCGTACAGGCCGGAGCCGGGTTGGGAGAATTTCTGCGGCGGCGAATCGGGCGGCAGCAGGTGGCCGTCGCGGTTGACGTCGGTGTGGGTGATGATGTTGATTTTGGCGGCGTCGCGCAGCTGGCCCTGCAGAGTGTTCAGCGCACTCTGCTGCTTGGCCACGGACATGACTACGCCGACCAGGCCGAGGAAGGCGGCCAGCACGAAGCCGGTGGTGATGGCCGAGCGCGCCGCCAGCGACAGCGGGCGGCGCGGCGCGGGTTCACTCGTCGTCGCCGTCGGTGCGGGGGATGGCAAAGCGGTATCCACGTCCACGCACGGTCTCGATGGGTTTGAGGGCGCCTTCCGGGTCCAGCTTGCGGCGCAGGCGGCCGATGAAGACTTCCAGCACGTTGGAGTCGCGGTCGAAGTCCTGCTGGTAGATGTGCTCGGTGAGGTCGGCCTTGGAGACCAGCTCGCCGGCGTGCAGCATCAGGTATTCCAGCACCTTGTACTCGTAGCTGGTGAGGTCGACGATCTTGCCTTCCACCGTCACCGTCTGCGCGGTGGTGTCCAGCTTGATCGGGCCGCAGGCCAGCACCGGCTTGGACCAGCCGCTGGCGCGGCGCACCAGCGCGTTGATGCGCGCCAGCAGTTCCTCGACGTGGAACGGCTTGACCAGGTAGTCGTCGGCGCCCTGTTTGAGGCCTTCCACCTTGTCCTGCCAGCCGCCGCGCGCGGTGAGGATCAGCACCGGATAGCGCTGGCCGTGCTCGCGCAGCGCCTTGATCAGGTCCATGCCGGACATCTTGGGCAGGCCCAGGTCGATGATGGCGAGGTCGAACGGCACCTCGCGGCCGAGGTAGAGCGCCTCTTCGCCGTCCTGCGCGGCGTCGACGGCGAAGCCGTCGCGCTTCAGCCGCGCCGCCAGCGTCTCGCGCAGCGGAGCCTCGTCTTCCACCAAGAGGATGCGCATCAGTGTTTCTCCTTGCTGCCGCCGGCGCGCCGCGCGGGCGGGTTTCTGGTTGACGGGGAGGGCGGCCTGGCGCTGTCGCCGTTGCTGGCGGGTATCGTCACCACCCGCACGTGGCCCTGCGGCGTGAGCACCTTGATGCGGTACTCGGTGCGGCGGTCATAACGCCGCGTTTCGGCCGACAGCACCTGGCCGTTGGTTTCCTGCTGTACCCGGGTCACCGCCTCGCCGAGGCTGAGATCGGTCGACTTGGCCTGCGCCGCCGCCGCCGCCGGGCTCATGCCCAGCGCCAGCGCCAGTAGCGCGAGCAACGGGAGGATTCGGTAGACCTTCATCGGATGGCTTCGACCACGATCTGTCTCTGGCCGTTCAGTTTGGGCAAGCAGGGCTGAATAGTGACCGGACGGGCCGTCGCTGTCACGCGGCTGCTGCCAACGGCGCCAGCGCCCGCTCGATCAGCGCCCAGCCCGCGCCCGGCAGATGCGCGCCTTCGCTGAGCACGCGGCGGAAGCCGCGCGCCCCCGGCTCGCCCTGGTACAGACCCAGCAGGTGCCGGGTGATGTGCTTGAGCGCGGTGCCGCGCGCCAACTCGGCCTCGACGTAGGGGCGCAGGCGCAGCAGCACCGTCTCGCGGCCGGGCAGTGGCGTGCCGTACAGCGCGTGCTCGAGCCGGGCCAGGACATACGGGTCGTGGTAGGCGGCGCGGCCCAGCATCACGCCGTCCAGCTCGGCGAGTTGCGCCTGCACCTGCTCCACCGTGGCGATGCCGCCGTTGATCACCACCACCAGCCCGGGGAATTCGCGCTTGAGCCGGTGCACGCGCGGGTAGTCCAGCGGCGGAATCTCGCGGTTCTCCTTCGGGCTCAGCCCCTGCAGCCAGGCCTTGCGCGCGTGCACCACCAGCACCTCGACGCCGGCTTCCAGCATGGTTTCGGTGAAACGCTGCAGGTCGGCGTAGTCGTCCTGCTGGTCCACGCCGATGCGGCATTTCACGGTCACCGGGACGCTCACCGCATCGCGCATCGCCTTCACGCAGTCGGCCACCAGCGCGGGCTCGTACATCAGGCAGGCACCGAAGCGGCCGGACTGCACGCGGTCGGAAGGGCAGCCTACGTTGAGGTTGATCTCGTCGTAGCCGGCCGCGGCACCCAGCCGGGCCGCCTCGGCCAGTTCCGCCGGTTCGCTGCCGCCCAGCTGCAGCGCCACCGGGTGCTCCTCGTGGCTGTGTTCCAGCAGGCGCAGTTGCCGCCCGCGCACCAGCGCGGCGCTGGTCACCATCTCGGTGTACAGCCGCGCATGCGGGGAGAGCAGGCGATGGAAGAACCGGCAGTGCCTGTCCGTCCAGTCCATCATCGGGGCCACGGACAGCTGGAAGTCGTTTCGATTGATCGCACGCATGCCAGATATGTTACCTGCACGCTTGGGGCGGCGAATTCATGCGGCCTGCTTGCCGCACGATACCCTGGTCGCCCCGGATTGCGGATTCGATCGCCCGACGCAGCTTGCGTCCTCTGGCCCAAGGTAATCGAAACTCTCGAATTCGTACGGGATGCCTTCCGACCCCTCGAACGTCGCCTTGTTGGACAGCCGGAAATGGGGATGCGGCACCGAATTTCCGGATTGACCAAGATGCGCCAACACCTGGCCACGATGTACGAGCTCCCCTGATTTCACCTTGACGCTCCCCTTCTGCAGATGGGCGTAACCGACAAAGACCCCGGGCGCGATTTCCGGCGCGGCATGCCGGCCTCTCCCTCCAAGCAGGAGGAATTGATTCCAGTCTCCGCATCTATTCAGTGGCTCACGTTGTCCGCCACCGCATCCGCCTGCGGCGCACCCATCGCTTGGAACAATGCCGCCGTATCCACCAGCCGCGATGCCCTTGCCCGAATCTCCGTCAGCTTTGCGTTTTGCAAATGCTGCTCCGCCAGCACCCGCTGGGGATAGGAAGCCGCCCCCAGCCGATAACGTGCATCCGCATGCGCGAACGACAGCTCCGCCGCCGAGGACGCCTCCTGCGCTGCCTGCAGCGTCAACGCATCCTGGCTCAACGCGGTCAAGGTATCGGCCACGTTCTGGAAGGCGTTGAGCACCGTCTGCCGGTATTGCGCGATGGCCGCGTCGTAGCTGTCGATGGCCGCCTTGCGCTTGGCGATCAATTCGCCGCCGTGAAAGATCGGCTGAGTCAGCGAAAGCCCTGCGCTCCAGATCGAACCGGCGCTGGTGAACAGGTTCGCCGGTTTGAACGCCGCGGTGCCCAGCGATGCCGACAGCGAGATTTGCGGGAACAGATTAGCCGTCGCCACGCCTACGCCCGCAGATGCCGCATGCACCGCCGCTTCCGACGCCAGGATGTCAGGCCGTTGCCGCAGCAGATCGGAAGGTATGCTGACCGGCACGTCGGCCGGCAGGTGCAGTTGTGCCAGCGTGAGGTTCGCCGGCGCCTGATCAGGTCTGCGTCCGAGCAGCACCGCCAGCGCGTGGCGCGCCTTTTCCGCCTGCGCGCGCAGCGGGGGCAGCGAGGTGTCGATGCTTGCCGCCTGCTGGCGCAGGCTCAATGCATCGTCCTGCGACGCGCTGCCGAGCCGGTATTGGCGCTCGGCCATATCGGCTTGCCGGTGCGCCAGTTTGGAAAGCTGTTCGGTGGTGCGCGCCTGCTCTTCCAGCGAGGCGGCGTCGATCGCCGCAATCACGATGTTCGCCGCAAGCGAACGTTTCGCCGCGTCGAACTCGTAGGATTGCCGATCGACCTGTGCCACGGTCTGTGCGATACCGTGCCGGGTAGCGCCGAACAGGTCGAAGTTGTAGCTCAGCGAAAGCTGTCCCGCGTAGACGTCGTAAAGATTGGTGCGCGGACCGAACGAGGGGAGACCCAGCGTGCGCTCGCGGGTGCTTTGCGCCTGCGCATCCAGCGATGGCAGCATCTTCGCACCGACCTGCGCGCGCAGCAGTTGGCGTGCGGACTCCAGCGTATGCTTCGCCGCCGCCAGCGAGGGATTGTTGTGCAGACCCTCTTCCACCCACGCGTCGAGCGTGTCGCTGCCGTATTCGCGCCACCACTCCGGTACGGCGCGTTCGCCGAGACTGAAGTGCTGTGCAACAGCATCGACCCTGGCGGTCCGGGTTGGCTGCGGTTCGGCGGTGTAATGCGCGGGATTGGGCGAAGCCGGCGGCTTGGCCGGTGGCGCGAAAGCGCATCCGGCCAGGGCCAGCGCCGCGGCCAAGGCCGCCGCGTGCAGTGCAGGAATCATCATGGGTGCAGGCTTCATACGGCAGGCTCCGGTTCCTTGGCAGGTTCATCGGCACGCACTCGGAACCACGCGGCATACAGCGCCGGCAGATAGAGCAGCGTGAGCACAGTGGCGACGGTGATGCCGCCCATCAATGCGGTCGCCATCGGACCGAAGAAGTTGCTGCGCAACAGCGGTATCAGGGCGAGCACCGCAGCGGCCGCCGTGAGCGTGATCGGGCGGAAGCGTCGCACGGTGGCGCCGACAATGGCTTCCCAGCGCGCATGGCCCGCGCGAATGTCCTGCTCGATCTGATCAACCAGGATCACCGAGTTGCGCATGATGATGCCGAACATCGCAATCGTGCCAAGCAAAGCCACGAAGCCGAACGGCTGATGGAACAACAGCAAGGCGGTGACTACGCCGATCAAGCCCAGCGGCGCGGTCAGCACAACCATGAAGGTGCGTCCGACGCTTTGCAACTGCACCATCAGCAAGGTCAGCACGGCCACCACGAACAACGGCATCTGCGCATTGATCGAGGCTTGCGCCTTCTGGTTCTGCTCCACCGAACCGCCCACTTCGACGCTGTAACCCACCGGCAGACGGCTGCGGATATTGGCGAGCTTGGCATCGATGGCGTTGGTGACATCGAGACCTTGCGCGCCGCCGCGCGTGTCGGATTGCACCGTGATGGTCGGCTGGCGATCGCGTTCCCAGATCACGCCGTATTCGAGCCCGTAGGTGACGTGTCCGAGCTGCGCGAGCGGAATCGCGGTGCCGCTCGGCGTCGGCATAGCCAGTCGTTCGATCTGATCGGGATGGATGCGGTCGCCTTTTTCTCCACGCAGATCCACCGCTATCAGCTTGTCGTGTTCGCGGAGCTGCGTCACCGTGGTCCCCGACAGGTTCATGGCGAGAAAGTTGGCGATGTCCTGCGACGTGATGCCCAACTGCCGCGCCTTGAACTGGTCCACCTCGAAGCGCACCGAGCGTTCGGCCGGTTCATCCCAGTCGAACTGCACGTTGGTGGTGTGCGGATCGGCGCGCATCACGGCAGCCACCTGTTCGGCGATGCCGCGCACAGCGGCTATGTTGTCGCCTTCCACGCGGAACTGCACCGGAAAGCCCACCGGCGGCCCGTTCTCCAGGCGGCTGACGCGGGAGCGCACGGCGGTGAAATCGCGCTTCAGAACGCCATCCAGGTAACCCGCAAGTTCTTCGCGCCGTTTGACGTCCTTGGCGGTAATCACGAACTGCGCAAAATTCGGCTGCGGCAATTGCTGATCCAGCGGCAGATAGAAACGCGGCGCGCCGCTGCCTACGAAGCTGACGAAATTGGCAATTTCCGGGCGGCCTTTCAGCATGCTCTCGAAGCGCTTGGCTTGCCGCAACGTGGCGGGGTAAGAGGCACCTTCGGGCAGTCGCAAATCCACCAGCAATTCCGGGCGGTCGGAGCTGGGGAAGAATTGCTTTGGCACCAGTCCGAAACCGGCCATCGCCACCAGGAACAGCGCCACGGTGGAGGCCAGCACCAGCCAGCGATGGCGCAGGCAAGCATCCAGCCAGCCGCGGAAGCGGCGATAGAACGCGGTATCGTAGATTTCGATCTCTTCGCCGTTGTGCGCCGGTTGCACGGTCTTCGCGGCGCGCGCTTCACGCCAACGCTGCGGCAGGAAGCGCGCCCACCATTCCTGCCCGGCTTTGGCGCGCTCATGATGTTCCGGCAGCATGTGATAGCCGAGCAGCGGAATCACTACGACGGCCGCCAGCCACGATACCAGCAAGGCAATGGCAGCCACCTCGAAAATCGAACGCGTGTATTCACCGGTGCTCGACTTGGCCAATGCGATCGGCAGAAACCCCGCCACCGTGACCAGTGTGCCGGTGAGCATGGGAAACGCTGTGCTGGTGTAGGCGAACGCTGCAGCGCGAACGCGGCCCCAGCCCTGCTCCAGCTTCACCGACATCATCTCCACCGCAATGATGGCGTCGTCCACCAGCAAGCCCAGCGCCAGCACCAGCGTGCCCAGCGATACCTTGTGCAAGCCGATGCCGAACATGTCCATGCACAGTGCCGTCACCGCCAGCACGAAAGGGATGGAAATCACCACCACCATGCCGGTGCGGAACCCCAGGCTCAGCAGGCTGACGAACAGCACGATCGCCACCGCCTCGGCCACCGATTCCAGGAAGTCGTCCACCGAGCGCGACACAGCGTGCGGCATGCTGGTTACTTCCGACAATTTAAGTCCCGCCGGCAAGCGTTTCTCCAGTACGGCAACTTTCTCGTCCAGCGCCTTGCCGAGGTGGATCACGTCGCCGCCCGGCTGCATAGTGACGCCGATGCCCAGCACTTGGTGCCCCATGAAGCGCATGGTTTGACTTGGTGGGTCGTCGTAGCCGCGCCGGATGGTGGCGATGTCGCCGAGGCGGAAGCTCTTGCCGTTGATGGTCAGTAGCGTATTGGTCAGCGCATCGATGTTGTCGAATTGGCCGCTGGGCCTCACGTACACGCGATCGTCCGCGGTGGTAAGCACGCCGGTGGTTGCCACGGCGTTCTGCGCGTTGATCGCCTGCCCGATCTGTGTTGGGGTGATGCCGAGCTTGGCCAGCTTCGCATTCTGTACATCGATATAGATGTGCTGGTTCTGGTCGCCGAAGTAATCGACTTTGCCCACGCCCGGTACGCGCAGCAGTTCCACGCGCAGCTGGTCGGCATAATCGTGCAGTTGCGCCGGCGTGTAACCGTCACCTTCCAACGCGTAGATGTTGGTGTAGACGTCGCCGAATTCGTCGTTGAAGAACGGCCCTTGCACGCCCTGCGGCAATTGCGAGGCGATGTCGCCCACCTTCTTGCGCACTTGGTACCAGGTCCCGGGAACCACCGAAGCCGGCGCGGAATCCTTGACGTTGAAGAAGATCAGCGACTCGCCGGGGCGCGAATAGCTACGCAGAAAATCCACATTCGGTGTTTCCTGCAGCTTGCGCGCAATGCGGTCGGTGACTTCCTCCTGAACCTGCTTGGCGGTGGCGCCCGGCCAATAGGTCTGGATCACCATCACCTTGAAGGTGAACGGCGGGTCTTCCGATTGCGAAAGGTTCTTGTACGAGAGGATGCCGGCCAGCGCGACCAGCACCATCAGGAAAAACACCAGAGACTGATGGCGCAAGGTCCATGCGGAAAGATTGAAGCGCTCGTCGCGGCTCATTGCGGTGCATCCTCGGCATGCGGCGGCGCGATAGGCACAACCTTTTCGCCCGCCGACACGGTATGCACGCCCTGCATCACGATGCGCTCGCCGGGCTTCAGGCCATTCGCAATCAGCACGTCGCGCTCGCCGTAGCGGGCCACCGTAACCGGCCGCAATACCAGCTTGGAATCGTCGGAGCGCACTATCCATACGGCAGGATGCCCGCCCTGATGGAACAGCGCCGTGGCCGGAATCGTTGCTTCGGCGCCGGGCGGGTCATTGGCCTGCAGCGCCACCTTCGCGGTCATGCCCAGAGCCAGTGCCGTGTTGGGATGATCGATGGCCAGCTTCACCAGGTATGTGCGCGACCGCGCATCCGCCGCAGGTGCGGCCTCGTGCACGCGCGCGGTGAAGCTGCGGCCCGGCAGCGCAGGCAGGGTCACCGTCGCAGGCTGGCCGATGGCGATGTCTTCGATGCGGCTTTCGGGCACGTCGATGTACACCTCGCGCTCGCCCGACTGCGCAAAGCCGAACACTGCCTGTCCCGCCGGCAGCACCTGTCCCACTTCGGCCAGCCGGCTGGTGATCACGCCGTCGTGATCGGCGACCAGCGTGGTGTAGCGCGACTGGTTCTGCGCCAGTTCGTATTGCTGCTTCGCCTGGTCTCGCGCGGCGAGTGCCGAGGCGTAGTTGTCCTGCGTCTGCTGCCACTGCAGCTGGCTGATCAGGTCCTGCTTGAACTGCGCGTCGTCGCGGTCGCGCTGCTGGGTGGCGAACAGCAGGCGATGCTCCGCCGACTCCAGCGCCGCCTTGCCGGCGGCCAATTGCTTGTTCGCATCGGAGGGGTCGAGCTGGGCCAGCGGCTGCCCCTGCTTCACCTGCTCACCTGGGTCGACGTACCGCGCCATCAACTGTCCGGCGACGCGGAACGACAGCGGCGCCTCGTAGCGCGCATGCACCTCGCCGGGAAACCGGCTGGCCACGGCCCCATCGAAGGCCTTCACGGGCTGGGCGATGACCGACGTGGCGGCATCCGTCGCGACCGGCTTGCGGTCGCAGCCGCTCAGCAGCAAGGGAATCGCCATGGCGCAGGGAAGCCAGGCATGTCGCCGCGTCAGCCCGCGCGGCTTGGGGGAGGGTGGGGTACGCACAGGGCGCTCCTGGGGATGGAGGTGGGTTGTCGATACTGATGTGCATGCTAATACAAGAATGTATTTGAATTCAACTAAGACTTTCGATACGGATGCCTGCAAGGCCGTGGTAACATGCCGCATGCCGCGCAAACGCCTGACCCGAGAAGAAAGCCGTGAACAGACCCGCCTCCGCCTGATGGAAGCGGCGGCGAGCGTGATCGCCAGGAAAGGATTGGCCGCCACCAGCGTGGAAGACATCGCCGAACATGCCGGCTATACGCGCGGTGCGTTCTATTCAAACTTCAAAAGCAAAACCGAGCTGTTCATCGAGCTGCTCAAGCACGATCACGACGACGTGCATCAGGATCTGCAGCAATTGCTGGACGCGGATATCTCCCGCGAAGACCTGCAAGGGCAGCTTGCGCAGTTCTACGGCCAGCTTTATCGCGACAACGCCAGCTATGTGCTGTGGGCCGAGGCGCGGCTGCTCTCGGTGCGGGATCCCAAATTCCGTCAGCGGCTGAATGCGCTGTGCCTGGAAAAGCGCGATCAGATCGCTTACTTCATCACGCGGTTCTGCGAGCGCATGGAACTTCCGCTACCCGCCCCCGCGCCCGATCTCGCACTGGCCATGATGGGCCTGATCGACGGCGTGCTTTATTTCAACATGAGCATGCCCGGCGAATTGCCCGACGCCGCGACCGAATCCGTGCTGAGCATGATCTTCCGCGCGACCTTCTTCGGGCGTAGTCCGCAAGCGCAAAAGTAAAGGCGCTGTTCGTATTGAGTAGTGATGTCTCAGGCCATGAGCGAGGCTGAGGGCATGGTGGCAGCACGTCCGAAGGGTTCGGGCCTAGGAGCCACCCATGCGTAGCCGAGAACTGAACCGC
>Ga0187815_10000232_pt1 | contig 27896 bp, 26 predicted proteins | sample NC_S_5_FD_132962 | JGI IMG/M metagenome (GOLD analysis project Ga0187815, IMG submission 132962) | Wetland sediment microbial communities from Neuse River Estuary, North Carolina, USA - ASW-S_5 | ecosystem: Environmental > Aquatic > Freshwater > Wetlands > Sediment | place: USA: North Carolina...
CGGCACAGCCGCCCGGCCGCGCGCCGCAAAACATCCCGCACGAGGCCAACGACCTCTCACGCTATGCGCGCAGGCCGGAGGAACCGGACGATTTCCGCCATCGCATGCTGGCCAATCTCGCGGCCTTTGCCTTCACGGTTGCGCTGACCGCGATTGGCATTTGGCTGGCGATGAGCATTGCCGAATTGCGCAAGACCCAGGATTGCGTGCTGATGGGGCGCCGCGATTGCGCCCAGATCTCCTCCATCCCGCGGGGCTGATTTTCCAATCCGCCAAGGCCGCAAATCAGGGCAGATTCCGGCTTTGCAGGGTCGGCAGCCTCCATTGAACTAAGGGCCCCGCTCCGTTATACGGGCACTCGACTCCGGATCAGGGAAGCGGGCATTCCGGGGCGACGGGTCCCTTGCGTCTCCCACGCCAACCGGAATTATCCTCAGCATATCAAAGGCTTAACGATGTCTTCAACATTCGATCAGATCGCCAACATTATCGCTGAGACCTGCGACATTCCGCGCGACACGATCAAGCCGGAGAGCCACGCCATCGACGATCTCGGGATCGACAGCCTCGACTTCCTCGACATCGCCTTTGCCATCGACAAGGCGTTCGGAATCAAGATGCCGCTCGAAAAGTGGACCCAGGAGGTCAACGACGGCAAGGCCACCACCGAACAGTATTTCGTTCTGAAAAACCTCGCCGACCGCATCGACGAGCTGGTCGCAGCCAAGAACGCGGGCGCCGGCACAGCCTCCTAAGTCGCCTGCTATGCACCTTGACTATTTTCAACTGATCGATCGCATCGTCGACCTCAACCTCGAGAACAAGACGATCACGGTCGAGGCCCAGATCCCCGAGAAGCACACCATCTTCGAGGGGCATTTCCCGGGTTTTCCGATCATGCCCGGCGTCCTGCTGACCGAAGCCATGGCGCAGAGCTCCGGCTGGTTGATACTTGGCGTGTTGAAGTTCGAACGCATGCCTTTCCTGGCAATCGTGAAGGAAGCCAAGATGCGCGGTTTCGTTAGCCCCGGTCAGTTGCTGACGATCGAGGCCAAGCTTGAGCATGAAGGTTCCGGTTTTGCCGTCACCAAGGCCAAGGGCCGTGTCGGCAAGGAGCTGAAATGCAGCGCTGAAATAACCTTCGGCCTTGCCCCCTTCCCCGATCCTGACTTTCGCAAGTACATGGATGCGATGGCCAACAAGATCGGCTTCCCGCTGCAGGCGGTCGCCCCATGAGCCAGAAGGAAGTCTGGATCACCGGCATCGGCATCGTGTCGTCGCTGGGCGAAGGGCTGGACGCGCATTGGGACGCGCTGAACGCCAAGCGCGTCAACGTCGACGAGACGCGCTTTGCGCCCTACGTCGTACACCCGCTCGCGCCGGTCAGCTTTGACGCGCAGATCCCGAAAAAGGGCGACCAGCGGCAGATGGAGGCGTGGCAGCGTATCGGCACCTATGCCGCCGGCCTTGCGCTCGACTCCGCCGGCGTCAAGGGTAAGCAAGAAATCCTGTCGCGGATGGACATGATCGTCGCCGCCGGCGGCGGCGAGCGTGACATTGCAGTCGATCAGGCGATCCTCAACGCTGCCGCCAAAGGCAACCTGGCGCCCGGCTTCCTCAACGAGAAGCTGATGAACGACCTGCGTCCGACGCTGTTCCTCGCGCAGCTCTCCAACCTGCTCGCCGGCAATATCGCGATCGTGCACGGCGTCTGCGGCACCTCGCGCACCTTCATGGGCGAGGAAGCCGCCTCCATCGACGCGGCACGGATCGCGCTGGCACGGATCGAGGGTGGCCAGAGCGACATCGCGCTGGTCGGCGCCGCGCATAACGGCGAACGCCAGGACCTGTTGGTGCTCTACGAATTCGGCGACTTCAACCTGAAGGGCAAATTCGCGCCGGTCTGGTCGCGCGACAAGGCGCAGGGCGGCTTCGCCCTCGGCTCGGCTGGCGCATTCCTGGTGCTGGAATCGCGCGAGCATGCCGAGGCCCGCGGCGCAAAGCCCTACGCCAGGCTGAGCCGCGTGATTGCCGACCTTGCAGCCCGCAAGCAGCCGGGCGCTGTGACGAGGTCGCTGGAAGCGATGTGGTCGAAGCTCGGGCTTTCATCCGACACGGGCTATCTGATCTCCGGCGCAACCGGCGCCGAACCCGCGACTTCGGAGGAGAAGGCCTTCCTGCAGAAGCATCCGGGGTACGCGGTGCGTTCCACGGGCACGATCTTCGGCCATACACTGGAAACCCAATTCCCGCTCGGCCTCGCGCTGGCGGCGCTGTCGATCTCGCGCGGGGCGCTATTCCCGCCCAACGACCCCACTGGTTTTGAGGTTGAAAAGGCCGGCGCGCCGGACCAGATTGTCGTCGAGGGCGCTGGGCACTGGCAGGGGGAAGGCCTCGCCCTGGTCGAGGCGGTCAAGTAGCAATCGCGGACGAGCCGCGAGGTGCGGATCGTGCGCCAGACGTTGACGGGGGACACATGTCAGCACCACGCGATAAACTGGGCCGGCCGATCGTCGTCGTCACCGGCATGGGCGTCGTCACCTCGCTTGGCGCCGGCAAGAAGGACAACTGGGACAAGCTGACGGCTGGCGAATCCGGCATCCGCACCGTGTCGCGGTTTCCGATCGACGGGCTGAAGACCACGATGGCCGGCACGGTCGATTTCGTCACCGTCGACCCCTTCTCCTCGGCGGGTCTCACCGAGCGGCTCGCCCATATCGCGACCGAGGAAGCACTGGCGCAGGCCGGCATTGGCGCCAGGGGCGATTTCCCGGGCCCGCTTTTCCTGGCGGTGGCACCGGTGGAGTTGGAGTGGCCGCAGCGCTTCGAACTCGGCCGCACCGTCGGAAAGCAGGAGTTCGGCTACCCGGAGCTGTTGCAGGCCAGCGGCGGCGGCAGGTTCGCGGGCTACCACCAGCGCTTCATATTCGGTTCGATCGCCGGCAACCTCGCCGAAACCTACGGTACCAAGGGCTCGCCGATCTCGCTGTCGACGGCGTGCGCTTCCGGCGCAACCGCGATCCAGCTCGGCGTCGAGGCCATTAGGCGCGGCGAGACCGATGCCGCGCTCTGCGTCGCGACCGACGCCTCGGTCAATCCGGAAGCCATGATACGCTTTTCTCTCCTGTCGGCGCTCTCCACCCAGAACGATCCGCCGCAGGCGGCATCGAAACCCTTCTCCAAGAACCGCGACGGTTTTGTGATGGCCGAAGGCGCAGGCACGCTGGTGCTGGAAAGCTACGACGCCGCGATCGCGCGCGGCGCGAAAATCCTCGGCGTCGTCGCCGGCTGCGGCGAGCTGACCGATTCCTTCCACCGCACCCGCTCCTCGCCCGACGGCAAGCCCGCGATCGGCTGCGTGCTCAAGACGCTGGCGGATGCCGGCATGGCGCCGGAACAGATCGACCATATCAACACGCACGGCACCTCGACACCCGAAAACGACAAGATGGAGTACCTGGCGACCAATGCCGTGTTCGGCGAGCACACCTCGAAAATTCCGGTGACGTCGAACAAATCCGCGGTCGGTCACACCATCTCGGCCGCAGGCGCGGTCGAGGCCATCTTTTCGCTGCTCACGCTGGAGCATCAGCGCATCCCGCCGACCCTCAATTACGAGAACCCGGACCCGGCGATTCCCTTCGACGTAGTCGGCAACAAATCCCGCGACGCCCGCGTCACCGCAGTCATGTCCAATTCGTTCGGCTTTGGCGGACAGAATGCGTCGCTAATCCTGACGAAGGAACCGGCCTGAGCGTTCCCGCCGTCGTCTCGCGATGAACCGTCTGCTTCTTCTTCGCATCAAGGCGCGCCTGCGCGATGCGCTCAAGCCGGTCAGTGAGGCCGTGGTGGGCGCCATCACGATTGCGCTGCTGCGCACCACACGCTTGTTCGATCCGGACAAGACGGCGATTTTCTTCGGGCGCGCCGCGCAATTGATCGGCCGCCGGCTGCGCGAGGACCGCATCGGCCGCGAGAACCTGACGGCGGCCTTCCCCGAGAAATCACCGGAAGAGATCGAAAGGATCCTTGCCGGCGTTTGGGACAATCTCGGCCGCATCGGCGCCGAGTTCGCCCATCTCGACCACATCTGGGACTACGACGTCGATCAACCCGAGAAGCCAAGCCGTGTCGAATTCAGCGCGCGCTCCAAGGAGCTGTTCGACACGCTGCGCGACGACGGCAAGCCGGCGATCTTCTTCGCAAGCCACCTCGGCAATTGGGAACTGCCGGCGCTCGGCGCCGTCGCCCATGGACTGGACGCTGCGATCCTGTTCCGCAGGCCCAACAGCGAGGCAGCCGACCGGGCCATCGAACGCATCCGCTCAGTGAAGATGGGTACGCTGATCCCGGCAGGCCGCGATGCCCCCTTCAAGCTCGGGCAGGCGCTGCAGAACGGCCAGCACATTGCCATGCTGGTCGACCAGTGGTTCACCAATGGCGTCGACGTCACCTTCTTCGGCCGCAAGACCAAGGCCAATCCGACGCTGGCCCGCCTGGTGCGACAGGTCGAATGCCCGATCCACGGCGTGCGCATCATCCGCCTGCCCAATCACCGCTTCCGCGCCGAATTGTCCGAGGAGGTCAAGCCGGTGCGCGATGCCTCCGGCCAGATCGACATCCAGGGCACGATGCAGGCCGTCACCGACGTGATCGAAGGCTGGGTGCGCGAATATCCGGACCAGTGGCTGTGGGTGCACCGAAGGTGGCGGTGAGTCTTGCTTTGCGCTCCAGGGTTCGATGCTGCGCATCGCCCCGGAATGACCCTACGGTCACTTCCCCGTCTTCACCCGGGTCCAGAGCCGATTGATGATCCGCTGCGTCGGGGCATCATGCGTGTTGATGACGAACAGCTTCTGCAGCGTCGCCTCGTCCGGATAGATATTCTTGTCGCCCAAAATCTTCGGATCGATCAGCTTCTGGCTCGCCAGATTGCCGTTGGCATACGAGAGGAAGTTGGAGTTCCTCGCCGCCACATCCGGCCGGTATAGATAGTTGATCAGCTCGTAGGCTTCACTGACGTTCTTCGCATCCGCGGGGATCGCGAGATTGTCGAAGAACATCTGCGCACCTTCTTTCGGGATGGTGTAACCGATCTCGATGCCGTTCCTGGCCTCCACCGCACGGCTGCGCGCCTGCATCACGTCGCCGGACCAGCCGACCACAAAGCAGATCTCGCCCGACGCCAGCGCGCCCAGATATTCGGACGAATGGAATTTGCGCACGAACGGCCTGACCTTGCTGACGAGATCGGCGGCCTTCTCCAGGTCAGCCTGCTTGGTGGAATTCGGATCGATGCCGAGATAGCCCATCGCCGCCGGCAGGATGTCGTCGGCAGAATCCAGCATATGGATGCCGCAATCCCTGAACTTGGACAAATTCTCCGGCTTGAACACCATGTCCCAGCTGTCGATCTTTGCGCCGGGCCCGAGGATTTTCTCCGCCATCTTGACGTTGTAACCGATGCCGGTCGTGCCCCACATGTAGTTGGGACCGTACTTGTTGCCGGGATCGTAGGACGAAAGCTGCTTTGTCACGAACGGCCATTCGTTGGCGAGATTTGGCAGCTTCGACTTGTCGAGCGGCAGAAACACCTTGGCCATGATCTGGCGCTGCAGGAAATAGCCCGTGGGCACGACGACGTCATAGCCGGACTTTCCTGCGAGCAGCCGCGTCTCCAGCGTCTCGTTGGCGTCGAATGTGTCGTAGACGACCTTGATGCCGGTCTCCCTGGTGAAATCCTCAAGGACGCCGGGCGCCATGTAGTTCGACCAGTTGTAGAAATTGACGACGCGCTGTTGCGCGGTCGCAGGAGCCGCAAGTGCCAGCGTCACCACAGCCGCGGCGACAAGGCCGGTCTTCATCATCCGATCCCCTTTCGCCGATGCACCGCATCGGCCAGGCGCTCCAGCGCCGTATCGAGGGTAGCGTCCTTCTTGGCAAAGCAGAAGCGCACCACCGACGTCACCGCATCCTGCTCGTAGAACGCCGACACCGGGATGGCCGCCACCTTGTAGTCGGTGACAATGCGCCGGCAGAACGCTTCGTCGGTCTCGTTCAGTCCTAGCGGCGAAAGATCGACGGTGAGGAAGTAGGTGCCCTGCGACTTCAGCACGGGAAAGCCGATGCTCTCCAGCCCCTTGGTCAGACGGTCCCTGCTCCGCGCCAGATCCTTGCGCATGTCGTAAAAATAGTGATCCGGCTTGTGGAGGCCATAGGCCACCGCTGCCTGAAGATTGGGCGCCGTGGTGAAGGTCAGGAACTGATGCACCTTGGACGCGACGCGAAGCAGCGGCGGCGCGGCGCAAACGAAGCCGATCTTCCATCCCGTCAGCGAGAAAATCTTGCCGGCGCTGCCGACCTTGATGGTGCGTTCGCGCATGCCGGGGATCGTGATCAGCGGGATGTGCTCGCGGCCGTCGAACAGAACGTGTTCCCAGACCTCGTCGCAAATGGCGATGCTGTCGAACTCCTGGCAAAAGCGCGCCAGCAATTCGAGATCTTCGCGCGGGTAGACCACGGCGGCCGGGTTGAGCGGGTTGTTGAACAGCACCGCCTTGGTCTTCGCATTGAAGGCGCTGCGCAGCATCTCCTCGTTCAGCCGCCAATCCGGCGGTTCGAGCCGCAGCAGGCGCGGGATGCCGCCGGCCTGGCGGATGATCGGCAGATAGGAATCGTAGACCGGCTGGAAACAGATCACCTCGTCGCCGGGTTCAACGACGGCGAGGATCGAGGCGGTCAGCGCCTCCGTGCCGCCGGAGGTCACCATCACCTCCGTCATGGGATCGAGCTTGAGCCCGTGCCAATGCCCGTAATGCGAGGCGATCGCCTGGCGCAGTTCCGGGATGCCCATCATCGACGGGTACTGGTTGTAGCCGTTCACCGAGGCATCGGCCGCCGCCTTGCGGATATCTTCAGGGCCGGGATCGTCGGGAAAGCCCTGGCCGAGATTGATGGCGTTGTTGTCGCGCGCAAGCTGCGACATCGCCTCGAAGATGGTGACCGGCAGGTCGCCAAAGACCTTGTTCAGAGTGGGCATGGAAGGTCAGCCGCCGACCTTGGTCGGCAGCCCTGCGGCCTTCCAACCGAGAATGCCGCCCGCGAGATGCTTGTCGTGGGGAAGCCCGGCGGCCTGCGCCGCCAGCGATGCCGTGACCGAGCGCTTGCCCGAGCGGCAGGCAAACACCACCTGCTTGCCTTGCGGATCGGGTATCGAAGCCAGATCGAATGTCGAGAGCGGAACGACCACGCCGCCGGGATAGGCCTCGGCCGCAACCTCGTTGGGCTCGCGGACATCGACGAGGAGATAGCGCCCCTCCTCCATGCCCTTGGACACCTCCAGCGGTGTCAAATCCTGTACCTGATCGGCCACGCCACATCCTCCCAAAAGCCTGTTCGAGGGCGCAACGCCCCGTCAAATTCGGCGGCCAAAGTCGCCTCTCGTGCGGGGAAAATCAAGCGGCGCAAGGCCCGGAAAAAGAGGACCAAATTCCCTTTTGACTGGACATGATCCTATAAGACTACTGCCCGCTGGCGCGGCCGGCCGTGCGGGGCCGGTCATGCCCTAGATCGTCACCTGCGTTCCGACCTCGACCACCCGCCCGGTGGGAATCTGGAAATAGTCGGTGGCGTCGTTGGAACTGCGGCTGAGCGCAATGAACAGATGATCCTGCCAGCGCGGCATGCCGGAATGGGCGGCCGGCTTGAGCGCGCGGCGCGAGAGGAAGAACGAGGTCGACATGATATCGAACTGCCAGCCGAGTTTGCGAGCGATCGCCAGCGCCTTCGGCACGTTCGGCGATTCCATGAAGCCAAATCGCAGCGTCACCTTGGAGAAGGTCGCGCTGATCTCCTCGAGCCGCACCCGCTCGGACTCGTCGATCCGCGGCGTCGGCGCGGTCTCGATGGTCAGAATGACGTTCTTCTCGTGCAGCACCTTGTAGTGCTTCAGGCTGTGCATCAATGCAGTCGGCGCGCTCTGGGGATCGCTGGTCAGAAACACCGCGGTGCCCGGCACCCGCTGCGGCGGACGCTTCTCCAGCATGGCGACCAGTTCGGCCAGCGGGAATTCGAGCTTGCGCGACTTCTCGAACAAGAGCCGGCTGCCGCGCCGCCAAGTGTACATCAGCAGCATCACGACGCCGCCGAGCAGAAGCGGCACCCAGCCGCCTTCGTGCACCTTGAGAAGATTCGCCGCAAGAAAGGTGAGATCGAGGAACAGGAACGGCGCGATCAGTGCGGCGGCCGCGATCGGTGACCACCTCCACACCCTCCAGATCACGACAAAGCCCATCATTGCCGTCACCACCATGGTGCCGGTGACCGCGATGCCGTAGGCGGAAGCAAGCGCACTGGATGAACGGAACAACAGCACCAGCAACATTACCGCGAGGAACAAGAGCAGGTTGATCTTGGGAATATAGATCTGGCCGTAATGCGCTTCCGAGGTGTGGCGTATCTCGAAGCGCGGCATCAACCCAAGCTGGATCGCCTGCCGCGTCAGCGAATAGGCGCCGGTGATGACGGCCTGACTCGCAATCACGGTGGCAACGGTGGCGAGCGCCACCATCGGGATCAGTGCCCACTCCGGGAACATCAGGAAGAACGGATTTTCGATCGCCTTGGGATCGGCGATCACGATTGCGCCTTGCCCGAAATAGTTCAGTGCCAGCGACGGCAGCACGATCAAGAGCCAAGCGGTCTGGATCGGCTTCTTGCCGAAATGCCCGAGATCGGCATAGAGCGCTTCGGCGCCGGTCACCGCCAGGAACACCGCTCCTAACGTGACGAACCCGATCATGCCGTGATGCAACATGAACGATACGGCATAGAACGGATTGAGCGCCTGCAATACTTCGGGATGGCGTATGATCTGCGGTATCGCTGATATCGCGATCACCACGAACCAAACGCACATGATCGGACCGAACATCGAGGCCACTCGTGCGGTGCCCCGTGATTGCACGGCAAATAGCGCCACCAGGATGATCACCGTGAGCGGCACGACATAGTGGTCGAATGCCGCCGTGACGAGCTTGATGCCTTCGATCGCCGACAACACGGACAGCGCTGGCGTGATAACGGCATCGCCATAGAACAACGCACCGGCGACGATGCCGAGCAGGATGATGATGCCGGAGTGGCCGCCCATTGCGCGCTGGGCCAGTGCCATCAGCGCCAGCGTGCCGCCCTCGCCGTTGTTATCGGCCCGCAGCAGGATCACGACATATTTCAGCGTGACGACGATGATCAGCGCCCACAGGATCAGCGACAACACGCCGAGCACGGCTTGGGCATCGACGCCCCCCGATCCTGCCGCAGCCGCGACGACGGCTTCACGAAATGCGTAGAGCGGGCTGGTGCCGATGTCGCCATAGACGACGCCAATGCTGCCGAGCATGAGGCCGGCAATGCTGGCCGTGGAATGCGCTTCGCCATGTCGGTTGGCCGCGAGCGTTTCCGCCGCGGTGCCCGTCACCTGGGATGTCATGGGAGAGCGCCTCAAATGTTCACTGCACAATGAGCAGAGCCGCAGCCCTATACGCCCGCTCTCAGCGCATAGGTTAGGCCGGACTCAGGCCTCAGTCATGCGAAAAGCGCATGCATCAGCATGACTTATATTAAAAATTTTCGTGTTAAATCAAATAGTTACTTGCGTGCCAACCTCCACCACCCGCCCGGTGGGGATTTGGAAGTAGTCGGTGGCGTCATTGGCCGAGCGGCTCATGGCGATGAAAAGGTGATCTTGCCATTGCGGCATGCCGGACTGCGCCGACGGCTTTAGCGAGCGCCGCGACACGAAGAACGACGTCGCCATGATGTCGAATTGCCAGCCGAGCTTTCGTGCAATCACCAGCGCCTTCGGCACATTCGGCGACTCCATGAAGCCGAAGCGCAGGCGTACCGTGGCAAACTTGTCGCTGATCGCTTCCATCTTCACCCGTTCGGCGGGATCGACCCGTGGCGTCTGGGCCGTCTCGATGGTCAGGATAACATTGTGCTCGTGCAGCACCTTGTTGTGCTTGAGATTGTGCAAAAGCGCCGTCGGCACGAAGGAGGGATCGCTGGTGAGGAACACCGCGGTGCCCTTGACGATGTGCGGCGGCCGTTTCTCCAGACTCCTGATGAGATCGGTGAGCGGCACCTCGATCCGGCGCGTCTTGGCAACGAGGATCGCAGCACCCCGCCGCCACGTCCAGATCATCAGAACCATCAGCACGCCAAACAACAGCGGCACCCACGCGCCCTCGAGCAGCTTCAGGAGATTGGCTGCAAAGAACGTTAGGTCAATGACGACGAAGGGAACGATCAGCGCAGCCGCGAGGGCAGCGCGGAAATTCCACAATTTCCATATCACCACGAAGCCCATGATGCCGTCGCATACCATGGTGGTGGAAACGGCGATGCCGTAGGCCGACGCGAGTCCGCTCGAGGTACGGAACAGCAGCACCAGCAACAGCACGCCGATCAGCAGCAGGCGATTGACGCGCGGCAGATAGATTTGTCCGGCATGGGACTCGGACGTGTAGCGGACCTCGAAACGCGGCAGCAGGCCAAGCTGCACCGCTTGCCGCACCAGCGAGAACGCGCCCGTTATCACCGCCTGGCTCGCAATCACCGTGGCAGCGGTTGCCAGCACCACCAGCGGCAACACCAGCATTTCCGGCACCATGCGGTAGAACGAATTCTCGATGGCGCCGGGATGGGCCAACACCAGTGCGCCCTGCCCGAAATAGTTGATCATCAGCGCTGGCAGCACGAAGAACATCCAGGCCGACTGGATCGGCTTGCGGCCGAAATGGCCGAGATCGGCGTACAGCGCTTCGCCGCCCGTGACTGCGAGGAACACCGCGCCCAGCGCAACAAGACCTATGGTGCCGTGCGTCAGCAGGAACTCGATGCCGTAAATCGGATTGATCGCCGCCAGCACCGACGGATCATCGCCAATGTGGACTAGGCCCATCGCCGCGATCACCGTGAACCACACCGCCATCACGGGGCCGAAGGCGGAGGCGACGCGCGCGGTGCCGCTCGACTGCACGGAAAACAGCACGACCAGGATGAATACCGTCAGCGGCACCACGTAATGCTCGAGCGCGGGCGTGGCGAGCTTCAGGCCTTCCACCGCCGAGAGCACGGAGATCGCCGGCGTGATCATGGAATCGCCGATGAACATGGAGGCGCCGAGCACCCCCAGCGCCATCAGCACCCAGCTGCGCCGTCCGAGCGCGCGCTGGCCGAGGGCCATCAGCGAAAGCGTGCCGCCCTCGCCATTGTTGTCGGCGCGCAGCAGCAGCAGCACATATTTGGCGGTGACGACGGTGAACAGCGCCCACAGGATCAGCGACAGCACGCCGAGCACGGCGGCGCGCGTGGCGGGCTGGCCGTGGCCCACCGCGCCGGCGACCGCTTCGCGGAATGCGTAGAGCGGCGAAGTGCCGATATCGCCGAACACGACGCCGATACTGCCGAGTGTCAGCCCCCAAAAGCTGGAAGTGACCGGTCCCTCACGGGCCTCGGTGGATGTGACGCTCGCAGTCATGACCAGTGGGAACGCTTGATCCGATGTTTCGATCCGCTCTCGCTTGCCGACCATAGCACTGGCGGCCGCGCGGGGATGCGACATAAAGCGGACTTCGCTCCGCTGCGCAACTGGTATTATCGTAGCATCGAAAAGACTACGGCTTAAGATCCGGCGGCAGCGGCGGGTCCTCGCGCATCAACGTGATTGTCACGCGACGGTTGGCCGCAAGCGTGGGATCGTCCGGAAACAGCGGCTGGGTATCGGCCTTCCCGGATACCGAGAAGATGTGCGAGGCCGGCAGGCCTTCGCGCTCCAGGATCTGGCGCACGGCATTGGCACGATCGGCGGAAAGGTCGAAGGCGCCGTAGTCGCTGCGCGAGGGCACGAAGCCGGCCGCAGTATGGCCGACAATGGAGAGGCGCAGCGGCGTTGCCTTCAGCGGACCGGCCAGCTTCTGGATCAGCCGACGCGTACGGTCGAACGGCACCTTGGAGCCGTCGGGAAACATGGAGCGGCCATCCTGGTCGACGATCTCCAGATTGAGGCCCTGCTTGGTCTCCTCGAACATGATGTGCTTGGACATTTCGGTCAGTTCCGGCATGTCCTGCAGTGCCTGCCGCAGCGAAGCGGAGGCCAGCGCGAATTCGCGGTCGATCTTGAGCTTGGCGCCCTGGGTGCGCTGGCGATTCTTGTCGTCCGGAGTCGGCGTGTTGGAAGCCTCTTCCGGTGGAATGTGGGCATTATTCTTCAGTTTCGCGCGGGTCGGCAGACCGTCGGATTCGATGACGCCTGCATAGCGAGCGTCGGTCTGCACGCCGAACGCCTCGCGCATGGAGCCGGCGACGATCTTCAGCTTCTGCTGGTCCTGGCTGGAGAAGGCGACGAGCATCACGAAGAAGCTCATCAGGAGGCCCATCAGGTCGGCAAAGGTCACGAACCAGCCGTGCCCTCCGCCATGTGCATCGCCGCGCTTCTTCTTGGCCATTGGCTGCTTTCCGGATCGCCCCTACCCGTGCCGATCAGGCCGGCACCGGCTCGCCTTCCTCTTCGCGGTGCTTTTCCGGCAGGTAGGCCAGCAGCATTTCCCGGACCAGCGCCGGGCTCTTGGAGTCGCGGATCATCAAAATGCCGTCGATGATCAGCGTGCGGTTGGTCTCCTCGTCCAGGAGCTTGCCGTGCAGCTTGTCGGCGATCGGCAGGCAGAACAGGTTCGCCACCAGCGCGCCGTACAGCGTGGCGAGCAGCGCGACCGCCATGAAGGGGCCGAGCTTGGAGGGATCGGTCATGTTGGCGAACATCTGCACCATGCCGATCAGCGTACCGATCATGCCGAAGGCCGGCGCGCAGTCGCCGATCGCGCGGTAGATCTTGCTGCCCTCGTCGAGGTGCATCAGGAAATTGTCGCGGTCGCGCTCGAGATTGTCGCGGATGAATTCGAGGTCGTAGCCGTCGGCGACGTAGCGGATGCCCTTAGCGAGGAACGGCTCGTCGGTCTCGACCTTTTCCAGGCCCACCGGACCCTGCTTGCGGGCGATCTCGGCGATGCGGGCGAGCTCGTCGACGAGGTCGCGGGCCGTCAGCCGGCTCATGGTGAAGGCGAATCTGGCGCCCAGCGGCAGGCCATGCAGGATCGAACCGAGCGGGAAGCGAATCAAGGTGGCCGCGATTGATCCGCCGAAGATGATGATGACGGCGTGGACGTCGTAAAACATCCGGAAGTCACCGCCCATAAGGATCAGCGTCGCGATGACAATACCGCCCGCGACCAGGCCGATCGTTGTTGTGATATCCATCCTCGACTCCCAACGCGCACGCGTACCCGCCGCCTGTCCTGGACGGCGCTGCGGCCTAACCTGTGCCGCACGGATCGACCCTATGGGTTCGCCATTAAAGACGCGTAAAGGTTAAGCGGCCTCGCCGCTTGCCGGCCGCGCAATTGCCGCAGCAAAGGCGGCGATATCAACCATCTGCTAACCATAGTTGCGACGCGAGACGGCCTATCCAAGCCCGGTGAGCTTCAAGCTCAGCGCTTTCAGCTTCGCCCGCGCCGCTGCATCATAAGCCTGCGGGTTGGCCTTCATCTCGTTCATGCCGTTGAAGAACAGGCCGCTTTTGCCTGCGACGTCGTCACCGCTGACCAGATGCAGGATCGCCTCGCCGCCCTGCTCCACCGTCGACATCGGCGTGACGCCGCCGGCGCGCACCATGGTGGTGTTCATGTAGGTCGCCGGATGCAGCGAATTGACGGTGATGCCGCTACCCTTCAGCTCCTCGGCGAGATCGATGGTGAACATGATCTGCGACAGCTTGCTCTGCGCATAGGCGCGGCTGCCGCTGTAGTTCCTGGTGATCATCACATCGTCGAAGTCGATCGGATGCTGGCCGAGCGAGGCAACGTTGACGATGCGCGACGGTGCGCTACCTTTGAGGCGCGGCAGCAGCAGGTGCGCCAGCAGGAAGCCTGCAAGATAATTCACCGCGAAGCGCAGCTCATGCCCATCGCGGCTGACTTGCCGCTGCGGTCCCTCGTTCTGCGAGCCGATGCCGGCGTTGCTGACGAAGACATCGAGCCGGGCGTGCTCAGCCAAAACGCGCTCGGCAAGCTGGCGGGTCTCGGCCAGCGAGGACAGGTCGGCCTGATAGAAGACAGGCGCCGCGCCGCCGGCCTGCTTGATCTCCGCGATCACGGCATTGGCGCGCGCCGCGTCACGGCCGTGGATCAGCACCTTGGCGCCCCGGCCGGCAAGCGAGGTCGCAACATAGCGGCCGACGCCGTCGGTCGAGCCGGTGATGAAGATGGTCTTGCCCTTCACCTCCATCGCGCCACATCCCTCACTGCGCCTGCACGCCGATGCCGGCCTGTTTGATGATCGGCCACCATTTTTCGATTTCGGCCTTCTGGAACGCGGCCAGCCCCTCCGGCGTCTGCTGCTCGCGCGGCGCGACGTCGAGGCCGAGATCGGAGAAACGCTTTTGCAGCGCCGGATCGGCCAGCGCTTCCCGTGTTGCGGCGTTGAGTTTAGCGATCACGTCATTGGGCGTACCCTTGGGCGCCCAGAAGCCGAACCAGCCGGACATATAGAGACCCTTCACGCCGGACTCGTCGGAGGTCGGGATGTCAGGCATCGAGGCCGAGCGCTGCGGCGAAAGGTTCGCCAGCGCCTTGATCTTGCCGGCGCGGATTTGCGGCAATGCCACTGCGCCCTGCACGACCAGAAGGTCGACGGTGCCGGCGACGAGATCGGTCATCGCGGGACCTGCGCCGCGATAGGGAATGAACTGCACCTTCTGTCCGGTCAGCTGCTCGAACAGCACGCCGCTGACATTGGCCGCCGCGTTCTGGTTGACGAAATTGATCTTGCCCGGGTTCGCCTTCATCCAGGCCACGAGTTCGCCAAGGTTCTTCGCCGGCAGGTCGTTCTTGGCGACCATCAGCTGCGGGTTGTTGGAGACGAGCGCGATCGGCTCAAAATCCTTCTCGAGGTCATGGTCCAGCTTGTAGATGATGCTGCCGACATGGGTGTCCCACTGGCCGATGTCGAAGGTGTAGCCGTCGGGCACCGAGCGGGCGAGACGGCCGACTGCGATGCTGCCGCCGGCGCCGCCGACATTCTCGATCACGATCGGCTGGCCGAGCGACTCCCGCATCTTCTCGCCCATGATACGTGCTGCCGCATCGGTCGAGCCGCCCGGCGGAAACGGCACGATCAGGGTCAGCGGGCGCGAGGGAAACGGCTGTGCTTGTACAGTCGCAGCTGCGCACACGACCATGAACAGCGCGGCAATTAACCTGCTCATCATTCCCTCCCCCGATGTATGCGCAAATTTCTGCGCTTAGTGTATTTCAGCGGAACGCTTCAGTGCCTCTTTCAGCTTCTCCAGCGAAAAGTCCTTGGATCGCGCGATCTCCAGGATCGGCGTCTCGCGGCGGCCGCAGAGTTCGCAGGCCTCGGGCAGCTTGGCCGCGACGTCGTAGGGAATGACGATGGCGCCATGCTGGTCGGCGTGGATCAGATCGTCGGATTTCACGGTCATGCCGGCGACGCGCACCTCGCCGCCGAAATTCTCGGCATGCACCCAGGCATGCGACGGGCCGATCGAGCCGGCCAGCGCCTGAAAACCCGGCGCCCACTGCGGGATGTCGCGGATCGAGCCGTCGGTGACGACGCCGAGGCAGCCGAGCGCCTTGTGCACATTACTCTGCACCTCGCCCCAGAACGCGCCATAGCCGACATCGGCGCCGTCGATATCCTGGATCACGGTGATGCGCGGGCCAAAGCCGGTGCCGACATATTCGTAATAGGCGATGCGGCGCTTGGCCTGCTCGTCCGCCGGCAAACCGGACTTCAGCACCGAGCGGATGGTCACGGTGCGGGCATAGCCCACCATCGGCGGCAGGTTCGGGAACGGGCAAACCAGTTGCTTCGTCGTGTAGCCAATCAGCCGCCGCTCCGGGGCCACGATTTCCATCGCATTGCAGATGGTCGGCGTATCATAGCGGCCCAGCGCTTCAAGGACGGATGCGGGCAGCGGGGCGGACTGGGTCACGGCGTCTCTCTCCTGGTCTTGGCCCGCGTTAATCGCCGGCTCATGCAGCCATGGTCATAGCCGAGATCGGAGATGAACCCAACTCGACCGGTGCGCAGGGCTGCTATCTGGGCTGTCTTTTCATTCCACCGTCATTCCGGGGCACGCGACGCGTGAACCCGCAATCTCGAGATTCCGGGTTCGATGCTGCGCATCGCCCCGGAATGACTCGAGCAAATCTAGTGCAATCGCTCCGGCCGCTCATCTGGCGGTGCATCGGAAGCCGGCGCGGTGAAAGTCTGCGCGGTGTCAGCCAGGGCCGGCTCGCCTGCCGGCGTGCCCTGTCCGGCGGCCGCCGCGGCGCGCTCGTGGTTTTTGTAGGACTTCCAGCCGAACGGCAGGCTCAACAGATACAGCACCGTGCCGATCGAGAGGACATACCAGGGATAACCGATCAGGATCGCGATGAAGAAGATCACCGACACGAACACCGGCAGCACCATTTCCGGCGGCACACGCATGCGCACGGTCTTGCCGGAGAACACCGGCAAGCGCGACACCATCAGGAATGCGATCAGGAGCGTATAGGCCGCGGTCAGCGTCGCCGGCGGTTTTGCTACCCCAAGGAAAGCAAGATAAATCGGCAGCAGCGCGGTGACCGCGCCAGCGGGCGCGGGTACGCCGGTGAAGAAATTCGCGGCATACGGCGGCTTGTTGGGATCGTCGATGCTGGCGTTGAAGCGGGCGAGGCGCAGGCCGCCCGAGATCGCAAACACCATGGCGGCGATCCAGCCGGCGTTGCGCAGCTCATGCAGCTGCCAGAAATAGAGCATGAGCCCGGGCGCCACGCCGAAATTGACGAAATCGGCGAGAGAGTCGAGCTCGGCGCCGAATTTCGACTGGCCCTTGATCATGCGCGCGACGCGGCCGTCGATGCCGTCGAGCACGGCGGCGAACACGATCGCGGCAACCGCCCACTCCATCTTGCCTTCGATGGCAAGCCGGATCGCGGTCAGGCCGGCGCAGATCGCCAGCAGCGTGATGAAGTTCGGGACCAGCATGCGCACCGGGATCGGGCGAAAGCGGCGGCGGCGTCCTTCAGGGGTTCTGTAATCGAGCGGCACCATCTCTCCAATATAGCAAGGGCCCTGCCGCCGCGCCATCAGCGGGACCCGCGGCAAAATCCCCATTACCGATGGTTAATTGGCCCGGAAGGCGAGCCCGTTATCGCCAAGCTGGAAATCAGCCAAAACGGTCTCCCCCGCGACCGCCGTCTGGCCTACTGAGACCAGCGGCTTGGTGCCGTCCGGCAGGTATACGTCGAGCCGCGAGCCGAAGCGGATCAGACCGAAGCGTTCGCCCGCGCCGATCGCCTGCCCTTCCTTGGCGAAGCAGACGATGCGCCGCGCCACGAGGCCGGCGATCTGCACCACGCCGATGCGCCCCTGCGCCGTTCCGATGACGAGCGAATTGCGCTCATTGTCCTCGCTGGCCTTGTCGAGCTCGGCGTTGATGAAGGCGCCGGGCCGGTAAACGATGCGCTCGATCCGGCCCGTCACGGGACTGCGGTTCACGTGGCAGTTGAACACGCTCATGAAAACCGAGATGCGCGTCAGCGGACGATCGCCAAGTCCGAGTTCAGCGGGCGGCAACACCTGCGCGATCATGGAGATGCGACCATCAGCCGGAGATACCACGACGCCGTCGCGCACCGGCGTCACCCGCACGGGATCGCGGAAGAACAGCGCGCACCAGATGGTCACCACGGTGCCGATCCAGCCGAGCGGCGTCCAGATCCAGAACAGGATCAGGCTCGCCAGCGCAAAGCCGCCGATGAACGGATAGCCTTCGGGATGGATCGGCGGGATTTGCGCACGGATGGAATTGCCGATGGACATTGCTTCTCACTGACTCTTCTGGTTGGACGCGTTCTCTTGACGCGAACCGGTACCCGCTTCGCTCGAAAACGCCCTGCCTGCACCATCGGCGCAAGCGGTCTGACCTCGGTTACTCCGCAGCGGTCGCCACGGGATCGTCAAGCTGATCGCCGGCCGGCGGCGGCGCGCGGTTCGGCGCCTCGTTGCCCTCGTCGATCTGCGCAAGCTTTTCGCGCGCTGCCTCCGCCTCGCGCTGCCGGTTCCACATACTGGCATAAAGTCCGCCGGAAGCCAAAAGCTGCCCATGGGTTCCGCGCTCGGCGATCTTGCCCTGGTCGATCACGATGATCTCGTCGGCGGCCACGATCGTGGAGAGCCGGTGCGCGATGACGAGCGAGGTGCGGTTGCGCGAGACGCGCTCCAGCGCGCCCTGGATTTCATGCTCGGTGTGGCTGTCGAGCGCCGAGGTCGCCTCGTCCAGCACCAGGATCGGCGGTGCCTTCAGAACGGTGCGCGCAATGGCCACACGCTGCTTCTCGCCGCCGGACAATTTCAGGCCGCGCTCACCGACCTGGGTTTCATAGCCCTTCGGCGAGGCCTTGATGAAGGCGTCGATCTGCGCTAGCCGCGCCGCCTCCTCCACTTCGGCGTCGCTGGCGTCCCAGCGGCCGTAGCGGATGTTGTAGCGAATGGTGTCGTTGAACAGCACCGTGTCCTGCGGCACCATACCGATGGCCGCGCGCAGCGAATCTTGCGTGACTGTCCTGATGTCCTGCCCATCGATCAGGATCCTGCCGCCGGAGACGTCATAGAGACGAAACAAGAGCCGCGAGATCGTGGACTTGCCCGCGCCGGAGGGGCCGACGATCGCGACCGTCTTGCCGGCCGGCACCTCGAAGCTCAGTCCCTTGAGGATCGGCCGGTCCGGCTCATAGGCGAAGCGCACGTCCTCGAAACGCAGATTGCCCGCGGTCACCGCGAGCGGCTTGGCGCCGGGCACATCCTTGATCTCGGGGTCGCGCGCCAGCACATTGAACATCTTCTCGATGTCGATGATCGCCTGCTTGATCTCGCGATAGACCATGCCCATGAAATTGAGGGGTACGTAGAGCTGGATCATCATGGCGTTGATCAGCACGAAATCGCCGACGGTGTGGGTGCCGTTGCGGATGCCGAACGCGCACATGATCATGGTCGCCGTCAATCCGGCGGTGAAGATCACGGCCTGTCCGGCGTTGAGGACCGCGAGCGAAGTATAGGTGCGCACGCTCGCCTCTTCGTAGCGCTCCATCGAGCGGTCGTAGCGCCTGGCCTCGCGCTCCTCCGCGCCGAAATATTTCACGGTCTCGTAGTTCAGCAGCGAGTCGATTGCCTTGGTGTTCGCTTCCGTGTCGGAATCGTTCATCTTGCGGCGGATCTCGATCCGCCACTCGGTCGCGATGTAGGTGTAGTACATGTAGGCGCCGACCATGACCGCGGTTACCAGCACATAGCGCCAGTCGAACTTCCAGAACAGCACGCCGAACATCAGCGTGACCTCGACGAGCGTCGGGATCAGCTGCAGGATCACCATGCGCACGATCACCTCGATGCCGGTGCGGCCACGCTCGAGGATGCGCGTCAGGCCGCCGGTCTTGCGCTCGAGATGGAAGCGCAGTGACAGCTCGTGCATGTGGACGAAGGTGATGTAGGCGAGCTTCCTCACCGCATGCATGGCGACGCGGGCAAAAATGCCGTCGCGCCATTGCGTCAGCAGCGCCATCAGCACGCGCACGCCGCCATAGCCGAGCGTCATCAGCAGCGGCGAGGCGATCAGCCACAGCATCCAGTTCGACGACTCCACCGGAGCGGTGTTGGCGCCGGTCAGCGCGTCAATCGTCCATTTGAAGGTGAAGGGTACCGACAGCGTCGCGAGCTTGGCGACGAGCAACAGCACCATCGACCAGACCACGCGCATCTTCAGATCGGTGCGGTCGCTCGGCCAGATGTACGGCCACAAATGCACCAACGTCCCGATCAAGGTTGCTTTCTCGGGAGAGGTCGCGGCGGCAGGTTCGCTCGCTGGCGCGTGGGCTTGCGAATGCGGGTGGGCCATCAATCAGCGCCTGCCCGTCGTGGGTTCTCGTTCATCTGGCTGCATGCGCCTGTCATATAGAGGCTTTGTTTGTCGCGTACAGCCTTTTTGCTGGTAATTCTTCCGCGATTCCGGGGATTTGCGGGGAATTCTATTGCGCCTAGGAATCCTGTAATCTTGATAATCCTAGGTTGCAGTGCCACATAGGCAAAATGAACCAAATCAAGACCGTTTGTGTCTATTGCGGCTCCGGCCCCGGCACGAACCCCCACTTCGTCGAAGCCGCGCAAGCGCTCGGTAGGATCTTCGCAGAAAACCGCATCCGCCTGGTCTATGGCGGCGGCTCGGTCGGCCTCATGGGCGCGGTCGCCAAATCCGCGCTCGAGCATGGCGGCACCGTCACCGGCATCATCCCGGACTTTCTGCGCGCGCGGGAGAATGCGCTGACCAGGGTACAGGAGATGATCATCACGCCCGACATGCACGAGCGCAAGCGACTGATGTTCGAGCGCTCGGATGCCTTCGTGGCCCTGCCCGGCGGCGTCGGCACACTCGAAGAGCTCGTGGAGATTCTGACCTGGCAACAGCTCGGCCGCCATGCCAAGCCGATCCTGCTCGCCAATATCGACGGCTTCTGGGAGCCTTTGCTGGCTTTGCTGGCCCATATGCGCAGCGCCCAGTTCATCCGGCCCAATCTTGAAATCGACGTGCTCAAGGCCGAGCGCGTCGAGGACATTCTGCCTCGCCTGCGCGCCGCCGCAGCGCGGATTCCGGAAGAAGCAAAGGCGATGGCGCCGGAAGTGGCGAGCAGGATGTAGGGGCACGGCCCTCCGACTACTCCACTGTCGTCCCTGCGACCCCGGAGCTCCAGTCTTCCGCAAAATTCTGTCCTGTGGTCATGGGTCCCGGGTCGCGCTTCGCTTGCCCGGGACGACAGGAGCGCGCGGATTCAGTTTTCAAAGAGCCAATCCGCCGTCATTGCGAGCGAAGCAATCCATCTTTCCACGGTGACGGCATTGTAGGGTAGGCAAAGGCGCATTGCGCCGTGCCCACCTTGCTTGCGTGCTCTGAAGGTGGGCACGCCACCCCACGGCTTCTGATGCGTGGAAAGACATCCGCTCTCATTCTCACGGCGCGGAGTCGCCTGAGTTTTTTAAATCTCGTTGTCCCTCTCTCCTTCGAGAGGATGCGCGTGGTTTTGCCCAGTTGGAGCTCCAGCGTTTTTCAACAATCAACTTTGGCTCTGGGGCCCGGCCTTCGCCGGGACGACGATCGTGGCTGGCGTTAGCGAAAGCACCTGATGGAGACATCGCCGCACCGATTGCATTGTGTTCGGACATGGAACGCCGTCAGATGAACAGATGTTCACGAGCATGGCATCACGGTCACGCAAGTTCCGTTGAATGAACCGGCACGCGTGCTTATGTGCCGCTCAACCGGAACGTTCAACCGGAGTATCCGTAATGAAACAATCCCAGCAATTCCTGAACAATGCGGAGAACTGCGCGGAGTTGGCCGAGCGCGCCAAGGATGAGCCGAGCTACAAGCGCTTCAAGCTGATGGAAGCCAGCTGGCTGGCGCTGGCAAAGGAGCAGGACTGGCTGGACGGCCTGACGCCGCCGCACCGGAAAGTGTCGTGATATATCCACCGTCATTCCGGGGCTCGCGAAGCGAGAACTATGGTGCGCAGTTGCGCACCTGAGAATCTCGAGATTCCGGGTTCGATGCTGCGCATCGCGCCGGAATGACGCCGGACAATCAGGCCGGCGCACCTGATTTCACGAGCTTGTAGATCACCGAATCCATCAGCGCCTGGAATGAGGCGTCGATGATGTTCGGGGAGACGCCGACCGTGGTCCAGCTGTCGCCAGTCTCGTCCTCGCTCTCGATCAGCACGCGCGTGACCGCCTCGGTGCCGCCATTGAGGATACGCACGCGGTAGTCGATCAGCTTCAGGCCCTCGATGTATTTCTGGTACTTGCCGAGGTCCTTGCGCAGCGCGACGTCGAGCGCGTTGACCGGGCCGTTGCCTTCGGCTGCGGAGATCAGCCGCTCGCCGGCGACGTCCACCTTCACCACAGCCATGGCCACGGTGACGCGCTCGCCGAGCGCGTTGTAGCGCTGCTCGACATTGACGTCGAACTGCTCGACCCGGAAATATTCCGGCACGCGGCCGAGCACGCGCCGCGCCAGCAGCTGGAACGAGGCATCGGCGGACTCATAGGCATAGCCTGCCGCCTCCTTCTCCTTCATCTCCTCGACGAGGCGCGTCAGCTTCGGATCGCTCTTCTCGAAGGGGATGCCGGCGCGCTCGAGCTCGGCGATGACGTTGGAGCGGCCGGCCTGGTCGGAGACCAGCACCTTGCGGTGATTGCCGACCGATTGCGGCGCCACATGCTCATAGGTGTGTGGATCCTTCAGCACGGCCGAGGCATGGATACCGGTCTTGGTGACGAAGGCGCTCTCGCCGACATAAGGCGCATGGCGGTTCGGCGCGCGGTTGAGCATGTCGTCGAGCGCGCGCGACACCTTCATCAGCCCGCCCATCTGTTCGGCTGACACGCCGATCTCGAGGGAGTCGGAAAACTCCTTCTTCAGCCGCAATGTCGGGATCAGCGAGCAGAGATTGGCGTTGCCGCAGCGCTCGCCCAAGCCGTTGAGCGTGCCCTGGATCTGCCGCGCGCCGGCGCGCACGGCGGCGAGCGAGTTGGCCACCGCCTGCTCGGTGTCGTTATGGGCGTGGATGCCGACATGGCTGCCCGGGATGTGCTTCGTCACATCAGTGACGATCGCCTCGACCTCGTGCGGCATGGTGCCGCCATTGGTGTCGCACAGCACCACCCAACGCGCGCCGGAGTCGTATGCCGCTTTCGCACAGGCCAGTGCAAAGTCGGCGTTCTCCTTGTAGCCATCGAAGAAATGTTCGCAATCGACCATCACCTCGCGGCCGGCCGCTTTCGCAGCGCTGACGCTGTCGCGGATCGAGGCGAGATTCTCCTCGTTGGTCGTCTCCAGCGCCACCCGCACCTGATAGGCGGAGGACTTTGCTACGAAGCAGATCGCATCGGCCTTTGCCTCGATCAGCGCGGCAAGGCCGGGATCATTGGAGGCGGAGCGGCCGGGCCGGCGCGTCATGCCGAAGGCGGTGAAACGGGCGTGGCTGAGCTTTGGCCTCTCCGCGAAGAAGTCGGTGTCGGTCGGATTGGCGCCGGGATAGCCGCCTTCGACATAGTCGATGCCGAGATCGTCCAGCATCTGGGCGATGATCTGCTTGTCATGCAGCGTGAAGTCGACGCCATTGGTCTGCGCGCCGTCGCGCAGCGTCGTGTCGAAGAGATAGAGGCGTTCGCGGCTCATGTTGGAGCTCCTGATGCAGGTACGAGTTGCTTCTGCATCGTGGTGTTGGCGAGCCATTCGCCATTACGGGGAACGGAGTTGCGCTGGCGGGCGACATAACCGCGCTTTTTGAAGAAATCGAGCGCGGTGTCGCTGGCGTCGACCGACAGCGATTTGGCGCCGCGGGCGCCCGCGAGCTTTTCCAGCGCATCGACCAGCATGGCGCCGACGCCCTGCCCGGCCACGCTCGGATGCACGTAGAGCATGTCGATGTGATCGGCGCCCTTCAGCGAGGCAAAGCCGACCGGCGAGTTCTGCAGCGTCGCGATGACAGTCAATTCGCTCGCAAGCTTCCTGCCGAACGCGTCCTCATCCTCGGCGGCCGCCGCCCAGGCCTCCTGCTGCGCCTCGTTGTAATCGTCGCCGGTCAGCTCCTGAATCGCAGCCACGAAGATTTGCGCCAGCAGCGGGGCATCCGATGCCAAATACGGCCTCAGCGCAGGTTTTGGCAGCGACTGGCCCATCGCTCAAAAAACTCCGAACAGTTTCAGGACTAGCAGCGCGGCAGCGACGATCACTGCCCACTTGATGAAGATGTAGTAGCGCCAGTGTTTCGGGAAAGGCGTGTCAGGTTTGGTCATCAGGCCATCTCCCATGTCGTCACCGGTTTGCCGTCGGCGTCCTTGCCGTCCTTCAGCACCACGCCCATTGCGGCGAGTTCGTCACGGATGCGGTCGGACTCCTGGAAGTCCTTGCGGGCGCGTGCGGCGGCGCGCTCGGAGATCAGGTTTTCGACCCTTGCCGGATCGATGCCGCTCGCCTCCTGCTTGCGGCCTTTCCATTCGGCCGCGCTCTGCGACAGGAAGCCGAGCATGCGCAGCGTGGCGGCGAAGTCGGCGCGATCCTTGTCGCTCGTGTTCGCCTGATGACGCAGCGCATGGAGCGAGGCCAGCATCTGCGCGGTGTTGAGGTCATCGGACAGCGCTTCGACTGCGGCAGCCGCAGGCACTCCGCCCGTGGCATCGGCAGCAACGGCGTACCAGTCGTCGAGTGTCTTGGCGCTTTCTTCCGCGCTCTTCAGCGTCCAGTCGAGCGGCGAACGGTAGTGCGTCTTCAACATGGTCAGGCGCAGCACCTCGCCCGGCCAATCGGCCAAGAGATCGCGGATGGTGAAGAAGTTGCCGAGGCTCTTCGACATCTTCTCGCTCTCGACCTGCAGGAAGCCGTTGTGCATCCAGAAATTCGCCATGCGGTCGGCATGGAAGGCGCAGCAGGTCTGCGCCAGCTCGTTCTCGTGATGTGGGAACACCAGGTCAATGCCGCCGCCATGGATGTCGAAGCGTTCGCCGAGATGCTTCCACGCCATCGCCGAGCATTCGATGTGCCAGCCGGGACGCCCCGGGGCGGCGATGCCAGCCGGCGAGGCCCAGGACGGCTCGCCCGGCTTGGACGGCTTCCACAGCACGAAGTCGGTGACGTCGCGCTTGTAGGGGGCGACGTCGACGCGGGCACCGGCGATCATCTCGTCGAGCGAACGCTTTGCCAGCGCACCGTAGCGCGGCAGCACGGCGTTGGCTGCGTTCATCGCCGATGGCGAGAACAGTACGTGGTCTTCCGCCACATAGGCGAAGCCGCCGGCAATCAGCTTTTCGATGATCGCGCGCATCTCCGGGATGTGCTCGGTGGCGCGCGGCTGCACCGTCGGGGCCAAGCAGCCGAGCGCCGTGACGTCGTCCTGATACTGCTGATAGGTCTCCTCGGTGACCTTGCGGATCGCCTCGTTCAGCGGCAGGGCGGGATAGTCTCGCGCGGCGCGGGCGTTGATCTTGTCGTCGACGTCGGTGATGTTGCGGACGTAGGTCACGTGATCCACGCCGTAGTGATGGCGCAGCACGCGGAAGAGCAGATCGAACACGATCGCCGCGCGGCCGTTGCCGATATGGGCGAAGTCGTAGACCGTCGGCCCGCACGCATACATGCGGACGTTGTTGGCATCGAGCGGTACGAAGGGCCGCTTTTCCCGGGAGAGCGTATCGTAGAAGCGCAATTTCATGGGAATCCGTCCGGTGGCGGCCGGGCGTCCAACAATCTCGGTTGAGAGAAAAGACGGCCTCAGCCAGCGAATCGCTAGCTAATAATCTCGCGGCAAATGGCGCAGATATCGAGGTGGCCGTGCATGGCCGCTACCATTGGGCCGCCAGGGCTTCCGCGTCAAGGGCAAATGGCCCCTTTTTGGCCGCTTTTGCTCCCCAAACGCCCCCCAACGCGCCGCTGCCTCATGGTTAATCATTTTTAACCGTTGGGGATTATCTCACGGCTGCGTCTCATCCACTCGATCGGTGCAGCATGCGATCCCTTCTCCTGGCTGGCGCAGTCGCGCTCAGCGCCTCCGCGGCCGTTGCCGATACCCGCGTGTTCATCGTCGCCAACCAGGCCGACGGCTATGGCGTCGACCAGTGCCTGGCCACGGGCGAGAAATGCGGCGCCCATGCGGCGCGCGCCTATTGCCAGCAGCGGGATTTTGCCCAGGCCCTATCCTACCGCCGCGTCGATCCCGACGAGATCACGGGCTCCGTTTCCGCTGGTATGACCGACGCCTGCGGCTATTCCGGCTGCAAAGAATACGTCGCGATCACCTGTGAGCGCTGAACCGCTGCGTTTTCTGCGGTAATGCAGCGCCGCTTGCCATATCTGCGCCGCCAAAACGACGTGACGCTGCCCACGGAAGCGGCTAGGAAGGCGGTCTTGGCCGCGCCGCGACGCGTCGGCCGCGCGCCGGGCGCAGACCGGCCGCCCCGCGAAATCGTGTTTTTACGGCCGGATATGTTGCAAACGCTGACCAATCCCCTCTCCCGGTGGTTCCTCGCCTGCGCTTTGCTCGCGGCACCTCTTGCGCTCCCGAGCGACGGATTCGCCCAGGTGACCGACAAGGCGAACGACCAGCTGAACGACAGCTTTGCCCAGATGCCGCCGGGCGCGCCGCCGCCTCCGCAGGCCGGTCCGCCCGGTGCGACCGGCAATCCGATGTGCCAGCGGCTCGAGATGCAGCTTGCCACCATCGACCGCGGCAGCGGCACGGGCGATCCGGCCAAGGACGAGCAGATCCGCCGCTACCAGGAGGCGCAGGCGCGCCAGCAGGCCGAGCTCGACCGCGTCACCCAGCAGGCCAAGCGCATGGGCTGCGAGTCCAGCGGCTTCTTCTCGCTGTTCAACCAGAACTCGGCGCAGTGCGGTCCGGTGAACAGCCAGATCCAGCGGATGCGCGGCAATCTCGACCAGATCACCATGAGCCTCGAGCAGTTGCGAAGCGGCGGGCTCGGCGGCGCCGACCGCGAGAACCAGCGCCGCTCGGTGCTGACAGCGCTCGCGCAGAACAATTGCGGGCCGCAATACGCGGCGGCGCTCCGCGACCAGGGACCCGGCGGGCCAGGTGGTTTCCTCGGCGGCCTCTTCGGCAACAACGCCACGTCGGTGCCGGGCGGCGATTTCTCTACGGCCTCCGGCACCTATCGCACGGTGTGCGTGCGCACCTGCGACGGCGCCTATTTCCCGGTCTCGTTCGCCACCGTGCCGGCGCGCTTCCCGGACGACGAGAAGACCTGCAAGGCGCTGTGCCCGGCGACGGAAGCGAACCTCTATGCCTATCGCAATCCCGGCGAGGACATGAACCAGGCGGTGTCGACCACCGGTCAGCCCTACACGGCGCTGCCGACGGCGTTCAAATTCCGCGCCTCGTTCGATCCGACCTGCTCCTGCAAGGCCGCGGGGCAAACCTGGTCCGACGCGCTGAAGGCGGTCGACGACAAGGCCCAGCTCGAGCAGCAGGGCGACATCATCGTCACCGAAGAAAGCGCGAAGAAGATGCAGCAGCGCGCGCAGCAGCCGGCCAAGGGCACGCCGGCCGCGGGCAAGAAGGGTCAGGCTCCGGCAACCACCGCCAGCACGCCGCCGGCGCCTGCCGCGACGACGCCGTCAGCTTCGGCCGACGGCAAGGACAAGCCGATCCGCTCGGTTGGCCCGACCTTCATTCCGAACAACAACACCACGACGCGCTGATCTAACCGTCAAACGCCTCCGCCGACACCTTGCCGGCGCGCGACACCAGCGTGTCGTCGGGTTTCGGCAGCGGCTTGCCGCTGTCGCGGAAGCGGTTGGTGATGGGATAGCGGCGGTCGCGGCCGAAGTTCTTCTCGGTCACCTTCACCCCGGGGGCTGCCTGCCGGCGCTTGTATTCGGCGATATTGAGCAGGCGGTCGACCCGCGTCACCACGTCCTTGTCGAAACCGGCCGCGATGATCTCCGCCAGCGGCTGCTCGCGCTCGACGAGGCGCTCGAGGATCGCGTCCAGCACCTCGTACGGCGGCAGCGAATCCTGGTCGGTCTGGTTCTCGCGCAATTCCGCCGTCGGGGGGCGGGTGATGATGTTGGGCGGGATCACCTCGCCCGAGGGCCCTAGCGCGCCATCCGGCTTCCATGAATTGCGCAAGGAGGACAGACGGAACACTTCCGTCTTGTAGATGTCCTTGATCGGGTTGAAGCCGCCGTTCATGTCGCCGTA
>Ga0187815_10000233_pt1 | contig 27892 bp, 29 predicted proteins | sample NC_S_5_FD_132962 | JGI IMG/M metagenome (GOLD analysis project Ga0187815, IMG submission 132962) | Wetland sediment microbial communities from Neuse River Estuary, North Carolina, USA - ASW-S_5 | ecosystem: Environmental > Aquatic > Freshwater > Wetlands > Sediment | place: USA: North Carolina...
GAGCAGAGCCGGTCGGTGCTGCTGGATTTTCTCGCAAGCTCCGATTCGCGGCCGGTCCATGCTGCCATCGAGGCGGATGGAAGTTGCACGCTCCGTCGCGGCCCGCCGAAAGCGCCCGAACGGCCCCGCCTGAAGATCGTCGAATAGGCCGCTTCGCCTGCCGGGCGTCATGCCCGCTTGTCGCGGCGGATCGCGGTCGCCCCCCGGCGGCCGCGATCGCGTGGGCTGGCGCCGGCGCGCCTTCAGCCGTCGGCGCGCACGGTTTCGGCGTTGACGCGCGCTACCTGGGTGCTGACGCGCAAGGGCTCCCGCCGCTTCGGCTCGCTGGCCGGGAAGAATTCGCCGATCCAGTTGTGCCTGACCGCCTCGATATGCCAAGCCATCGCTTCCGCCGAGCCGGGCGCGGGATCGGGAATGTCCTTGCGGATCTCCCGGCCGTCCAGCCATCCGCAGCTGTGCGAATAGCGCGTCTCGCAAGTAAGCCTGATGTCGTCATGCTGCTGCAGCCGCACATAGCCATCGGCCGGGAAGAACGTGCCGGCGAGCTCAATTTGCCGCGGCAATTGCCGCATCAGGAGGAACGTGCTGGCGGCCTGTCTCTCCGACTCCGACACCAGCACGGCGATCATGCTGTGGATGGGTTTGATCGCTTCCGGCGCAAACAGCCCCGGCGGCCCCACAACGGCCCCGGCGGTTGCTATCGAGAGATATTCGCCCTCCGGGCCCCAGCGGCAGGCGATCAACCATTCATGGCTACGGCTGCGCACCAGGGTTGGCTTGGCATAATCCGACCGGGCAATATCGGCAGCCATGGCAATGACGAAGGCTTTCGCGGGCATTGATTCCTCCGAGGCGCGAACGGGAAGTACCCCGCGCCGAGGATCAACCGGCGGACGTGAGAACACCGTGAACGGAAGTGATGAAAGACCTGTTTTCCAGCGCGGCTGCGTTACTGCTCGGTGAAGCGCCCGAGGCCGGCGTGATTGGCGATGCTCATCTTCTGCTCGGGGAACTCGGCTATGCGCGGCCGCCCGGAGCGGCAGTTAACCATGAGACGCGCCATCGCGCCCGCCTGCTCCAGGCGGCCTCGCAATTCGTCCGAATTTTCGAATTGACGGCACCCGAGGCGCCGCACCTGGTCGCCTTCGGCGCCGAGGTCGATCCTGCGGCCGCCGATGCGCTGCACCGGGGCAGCAGACCGGTCGGCGTCTCCGGCATCGGGCTGACGATGCAGGAGGCGTTTCAGGGATGCGTCGGCGAAGGCATCGAATATCTGTCGCAGCTGCAGCGCGCCGGCGACGAATTGATCGCGGCCGATGGCATTGCCCCGGCAGAGGCGCTCGACCGGCCCGCCCGCGAACTGGTGACGGCGCTGATGCCGTCCCGCGCCGCGCGCGGCCTCTCGTTGCAAGTGTCCTCGCAAGTGTCGTCGCAATTGTCTTGGCATCGCGCCATCCGTCTCTCCGACCGGCGCGAGGTGCTGCTGCCGGCCGATCTCTGCCTGCGCCGGCCACAAGCCGCCCAGGAGTTTACGCCGCCCTTTCCCTTGAGCATCGGATCCGCCGCCGGCACCTCCTGGGAGGCCGCAGCGCTGCACGGCCTGCTCGAACTGGTCGAGCGCGACGCCGCGAGCCTGTGGTGGCGCGGCGGCAGGCGAGGCGGGGCGGTTTCGCCTGACGTCGAGGCCGGCGCGCAAGAGCTGCTGCGCGAGCTTCGCGCAGGTAGCCCGGCGCAACGGCGCAGCTGGTTGCTCGACATCACCACCGATACCGGCATTCCCGCGGTGGCGGCGCTGTCATGCCGGCCCGACGGATTTGGCCTTGCCTTTGGCCTCTCCGCCCGGCGGACGCTGCAGGCCGCTGCCCGTTCCGCCGTGCTGGAGATGTGCCAGATCGAGCTCGCCCATGCGGTGGTCGAGGCCAAGCGCCGCGAGCGCGGCGATGCCGCGCTCAACACGAAGGACTTGAGCCATCTGCAACGCGCCACCGGCATCGACGCCAATAGCTGCGCGTTGCTTCATCCTGTTCCCGCGGTTGCGGAACACATCACGATCGACAGCTCGGATGCACAAGCCGCGCGGCATCAGATGGTGAGGCGCCTGGGGGAACTCGGCGTCGAGGCCTATGGTCTTGATTTGACGCGGGCGGATTTCGCCGTCCCTGTCGCGCGGATCATCGCGCCCGCGCTGCAGGCCGAGCCTTCCGGCATCGTCACGTCACGGCTTTCCACAATGATCGCGCAAACCGGCGGCGGCGAGGCCCACACCGGCGGTATCCCCTTGATGTAGCTGACGTTCATATGGCTTGACGCGGTTAGAGCCCACAGCGAAACTTTTCCGATGCGAGGCATTGCAATTGTCCAGACTGCGAGAGAGCCGGTCGTCGCGCCGGAAGGCGCGCGGCGTCTTTCCATTTCGCTGGTCGGTCGCCTCGCACTGCGCGTTGACGGCCGCCCGGTGGAGCTGCGGACCCGCAAGGCCGCCGCGGTGCTCGGCTATCTCGCTCTGTCGGAGACCAAGCGGGAAAGCCGCGAGCGGTTGGTCGGACTGTTGTGGAGCCGGTCGGACGAGGAAAAGGCCCGCGCCTCGCTGCGCCAGGTCGTGCGCGAGCTGCGCCAGGTTCTCGAAGACGCCGGATTTGCCGGCTTCAGCGCCGGCCGTCTTACGCTCGGCTTCGATCACGCACAGGTCGAGGTCGACATCGAGAGCGTCCTGCAGCAGGCGGAGGGCGCGTCCATCCATGGCCTGCTTCTCGACACTCCGCGTCTCGACGAGCGGCTGCTGGAAGGCATGGACGATCTCGATCCGTCGTTTCGCGTCTGGATCCTCGCCAAGCGCCAGACCATCCATGAGAGGCTGATGCGCAGCCTCGAAGCGGCTCTGACGGCGGCCGATGCCGCCGGCGAGCCGGGCAAGAAGATCGCGACCGCCATCGTCAATCTCGATCCCACCCACGAACAGGCCTGCGGCTCCCTGATGAAGGCGCATGCCGAAGACGGCGACATCGCGGGCGCGCTCCGCATCTACAAGGCGCTGTGGGATCTGCTCGATCGCGACTATGGCATGGAGCCGTCCAAGACGACGCAGGATCTCGTCGCGAAGATCAAGCTCGGCGAATTCGATCTGGCAGCCACGGGCGGTGACGACGGCGGCAATTCTCAAGGTGCGGTCCGCCGAATCCACGAACCCGGCCAACCGGTTCCGGCATCGGGCCTGGCGTCGCCGAAGGCTGCCGCAAAGCCATGTCTGGTGCTCCGGCCTTTCGCGATGCACGGCGTCGCCAGCGATCAGGCACATCTTGTGCAAGGGTTCAGCCTGCACCTTGCGGCCTCGCTGGTACGGTTTCGGGAGTGGAGCGTGGTCGATCGTCCGCCTCCCGCCCTCGTGCTTCCCCAGCCCGGCACAGTGCCGCAGTATTGCATCGAAGCCACCGCCTATCAGGCGGGCAATGAAATCAACATGGTGATGGTGCTGAAGGACGAAGCGACCGGCACCTTCATCTGGAGCGAAAGTTTCCGGCTGAGCCTGGCGAACTGGTTCGAAGCACAGCAGCGGATCATACGACGGATCGCCACCTCGCTGAACGTGCAATTGTCGGCTGAAAGACTGCGGCGGCTTGCGGGCGAGCCGGACGTCTCGCTCGATGTGTACGATCGCTGGCTTCGCGGACAGGACCTGATGGCGCGATTTGACTCGGAAAGCTGGCATCGTGCCGTCGCCATCTTTCGCGATGCCATCCGGAACAGTCCAGGCTTCTCTCCGTGCTACAGCAGCCTCGTCCAAATGAACAACATCGAGCATTTCGTTCATCCCGGCATCTTTCGCGATCTCGAAAAGGCCAAGGCGACTCTCGAACTCGCGAAAATGGCGGTGCAACTCGACCCCGTCGATTCGCGGGCCCATCTTTGCTGTGGCTGGTCATACACGATGGCGCTGCGGGAAGCGGAGGCTGCGCCGCATATGGATCTCGCCTGCGAGCTCAACGACAATGACCCGTGGACGCTGCTGTCTTCCGCGCAGTACGCCGTCTTCTGCGGCTCGATCGACCAGGCTCGCCAGCGCTCGCAGCAGTCGCTCGCGCTTTCTCCCGCGCCCTCATATCTCGAATGGAGCTACCACTGCATCATCCGCTTCCTCTCCGGCGACTACGCCGGGGCGATTGAGGCCTGTGATCGTGTGAATGGTGTCGTGAAGCTGATGCCGGCCTGGCGGATCGCCGCTCTCGTTCATCTGGGGCATGAGAAGACCGCGCGGCAAGAGGCTTCCCGTTTCCTCAATGCCTTGCGCTCGTTCTGGATCGGGACTGCAGCCCCCTCCGATGAAGCCATCGCGCGGTGGTTGCTGCAGGGGCTTCCGATCGTCGTTGCCTCCAGATGGGAGGCCCTGCGCGACGGCTTGCGCGGCGCAGGGCTTCCGGTCGAAGGCATCAAGCCGTTTCGTGCATGAAGCCGGCTGGCTCAGGCGCAAAGGCTGATTGTGTAGTCGCCGATGCGTTCGGCGTGCACGCGGAGCCTTTCCTCTTCCGGGATCACCGGATCGAGGCCGTTGAACAGGCGCTTGTAGAACGGAGGAAGCGGATAGGTGGCGCCGGGCCGGTTGAGGAGCGATTCGGAATCCTCGATCATCGCCTTCGGCGGCAGCTTCACGACGATGGTGTCCTGGTCGGACGAAACGAACTTGATGTTCTTGAAGCGCTCGGGAACGGTGGCGAACACCTGCGCCTTCGCGAGTTGCTCCTTGAACTCGTCCATCGTCTGCGGCACCGGATAGCTGTTGTCGTCGCCCAAATAGTTGACGCCGGTCGCCCAGGTCTTGACGAGATTTCCCCAGCGCTCGTGGTTGGTGACTTGTAGTCTTTCGATCTGCATGCGTCTTTCCTCCAGGTTACGTGAAGCGGAACAATTCCGCTCACAGAAAAGCAGGCACTGCCTGCTGCAAGCCGGTCATCTCGGCGGTGAATTCCGCCAGCCGGGCCATGCATTCGATATCGGGCATCCCCGCGAAGACGTCGGTCGGGTAATGCTTTCCGGACAGCGCGGCCAGCGAGCCGGATTTCTCCGCGGACCCATCCACGGCCAACGCGCCGAAGATCACCTCGGCCACGATGATCGAGCCGAGCGGGCCGAGGTGAAGGCCTCTCGCCTCCGGTTGCTGCATGGCCTCGAACAGGACGAAGAACGGCAGGGGCGGATCATTCGAAAGTGTTTCGATGTCCGCTGCCGTGAGGCCGCCATAGGCAGCGGAGGCCGACGAGAACCAGGTGCGAAGTTGCTCGACGCGAAAGGCGCGGTCGCCGAGCAGCCGCGAAAGAGCGATGAACTCCGGCCGACACGTGGCAATCTCCGCAATCAGTGCATCCACCGACCACATGCCGGCAAGCGTAGCGCCCAGGAGATCCCGATAGAGCAGGCCGACCCGCTCGGTTGCGTCGAAGGAAGGGAAGATGTGGTCGTTGCCGAGGCCGTCGCTCAGATATGGGCCGATGCGGCGGCTGAAGTTCGGCCTCGATCCGTTGATCTCGAAGAAGCGCGACCACTGTACGATCCAGGTCTCGTCCAACGGCATGTTGACGGGCTCGTTGATCGAGTTCTTCTCGAGCGTGTTGTTGAGATCGTGCTCGGACAAATCATTGATGCGGTACTCCGGGCGTACCATGGCATGCCCAAAGCGGAATGCTCCGTGCGAGAACTCGAAGGGAATTTGCCACTCGCCCGAGACGGCAGGCTGATCCATGAAGCGCGCGTTCGACCCGGAATAGGCCGCATAGATTGCCGGGTGCAGCACCCGGCGCATCATGTCCTTGCGAATGATGTTGTGGTAGATCGCCGTCAGCGCGTCGCGGGCGCAGAGGAAGCGGCGGAAGGCGGCTCCGAAGCGCGCATTCGCACTGGTCACGGGTTCGCCGCGGCGGACGAGATCGACCAGGCCGTTATGCAGCAGCGCGAACATCGCGGTGAGTTGCGAGATGATCGCGTGATCGTCATTGCGGGCGTCGGCGACCAAAGCTTCGGTCAACGCCGGACGCTGCCCCGCGATGCTGCGGTCGACCCCCGTGACGTTCTCGGCCTTCGCCCGCGCGATGTCGCGGAACGGGCAGCCGGCGGCACGCGGCGTCTCTTTCCAGCGCATCCGCCCGAGTCTCAGCTTGGTGCGACGGTCGTCGTCCGGCGCATCGAGCGCGTAGAGGTGCGGCGAAGTGACCGGCCCGCTGCCGTAGAGGTTTTCCAGCAAGAGCGGCGTGCGGCGCGCGTTGCTCGTGCCCGCGCCCAGTCGTCCGGCAATCGAAAGCGGAATGGCGGAGTTCACGAGGTCATGCGCGACGAACTGAAGCAGATAGGTGTAGCCCGAGGGAATCGCCGGATTTTCCCAGCGGTGCAGCGAGGCGTCGGCATGCGCGGGCCACGCAATCTCCGCATCCATCCGCCGCGACAGGCGGTGCATCAGGCCGCGGATATTCTGCACATGGGCGGGCGATTGCAGCGGGTCGATGCCGAATGCGCGGAAGCGCTGCGACGCGCTGGGCGTGCCGAGGAAGTGGCGAAAACCGGGCGCCGTTCCAACCCGAGCACGGCCGTCGTGCGGCTCGATATTGAGAGCCGTCAGAGAGATTGCATCGGCACTGCGTGTCGCCATCACAGCTTTCTCGCTTCCAATTGGATAACGAGCCTGCTGAGTCGGCCGTGAAATTATCGTGATTTTTTACGGAAATTTTACGAGTTTTTGAGCGGTGCAACTGCTGCCGCCATCAGCGTCGTCACTCTTGAATTGCAATCATACAGCAAGGCCGACGTTTGATTGAGACAGTCCTGCCTCACGCAGTCGTGCGTGACAAACCGCGGCGACCGGTATATACTTCGCATGCGAACTAAATTGCGATGGAGTTGAATTGGACCGCCGGCTGATCTTTCTGCTCAACGTGGCGCAGCGCCGCGTGCAACGCTTTGTGGCGGCGCAGCCGCCGAGGGGCGTCACCGCGACGCAGGCCGGGCTGTTGTTCGTGCTGGGCCGGCGCGATGGCGTGCTGCTCGGCGAGGCGGGCGCCGCCCTCGACCTCGGCATGCCCGGCATCAGCGGATTGGTGGAGCGGACGGTCGAGGCGGGCCTGATCGAGAAACGCGCCGATCCCGATGACGGCCGGGCCTGGCGGCTCTGGCTGACACCGTCGGGCCGGCGGGCGCTGACGCGGGCGAGGGCCGGCGCCGCCGAACTGAACGCGCGGCTGATGGAAGGCTTTACGGATGCCGAGATCGACGTCGTCGCCCGTTGGCTCGTCAGCGTGCCGAAGAAATTTCCCAAAGGAGAGAACGAATGACCGAGCATATCAAGATCGAACGCAACGACGGCATCCTCACGCTCACCTTTGCGCGGCCTGACAAGAAGAACGCGTTGACCAACGCCATGTACGGCGTGCTGGCAGACTCGCTCGTCGCAGCGGAAACGGATCCGACCGCGCGGGCGATCGTGATGCGTGGCGAAGGCGACATGTTCACCTCTGGCAATGACGTCGGCGAGTTTGCGGCCATCGCCGCCGGCGCCGTTCCGGGCGAGAGGCACGTTTCGCGCTTCGTGCGGGCGCTGGCGCAATCGACCCGGCCGCTGATTGCCGCCGTGCAGGGACGCGCCGTCGGCATCGGCGCCACCATGCTGCTGCATTGCGATTTCGTCGTGCTGGCGGAGAACGCGCAGCTCTCGACGCCGTTCGTCAACCTTGCGCTAGTGCCGGAGGCGGCCTCGACGCTATTGATGCCGATGCGCGTCGGCTATGCGCGCGCCTACGAGATGTTCGCGCTCGGCGAAGCCATGGACGCACGGACCGCTCTCAATGTCGGCATCGCCAACCGCGTCGTGCCGCTTGACAGATTGCATGCGGAGGCGGCCGGCATCGCCGCGCGGCTTGCCAAATTGCCAGCCGGCTCGCTCGCCGCCACCAAGCGGTTGATGCGCAACCCTGCGACATTGACTGCGCAGATTGGCGCGGAGAGCGAATGCTTCGCGGAACGGCTGAAGACCGCCGAGGCCCGCGAAGCCTTCACCGCCTTCGCCGAACGCCGTCAACCGGATTTCATGAGGGTTGCCTGAGTCCCAAGCGCTCGAACACCGTTCCCTGCCCCGGCGAACATCCGTGGTAGAAGAGACTCAGTTGATGGGAGTCTCGTCATGCCTTTTTTGACTTGCGAACAATGCGGCGCGCAATTTCCGGACAGTGCGGCGCCGCCGGCGTCCTGCCCGATCTGCGAGGACGACCGGCAATTCGTCAACTGGAAGGGGCAGACCTGGCTTTCACGCGAGCAGCTTTGCGCAAGCCACAGGCTGGCGTGGCGCGACGATCTCGGTCTTGTCGGTTTTGCCGTCGAGCCCGGCTTCGCAATTGGCCAGCGCGCGCTGCTGGTTCCGGAAGCGGACGGCTGCGTGCTCTGGGATTGCGTACCGTTGCTGACGCCGGAAGCCGTCGAGCACGTCAGGTCGCTCGGCGGGCTGAAGGCGATCGCAGTCTCACACCCGCATTTCTATGGTGCGGTCGCCGACTGGAGCGACGCATTCGGTGGTGTGCCCATCTATCTGCATGGCGATGATCGCCAATGGATCACACGGCCGCATCCCGCCATCGTGGCATGGCCGGGGGAGAGCCACCGCATCTCCGACAATATCGTTCTGGTCCGTGCCGGCGGCCATTTTGCCGGCGGCACTATCATGCATTGGCGGGCAGGGGCGGCCGGCCGCGGTGCGCTGCTGACCGGCGACATCGCGATGGCGACGATGGATCGCCGCTGGGTGAGTTTCATGTACAGCTTTCCGAACTACATCCCGCTCAACGCCATCGCCGTGCGTGCCATCTGGCGGGCGGTCGAGCCACTCGCTTTCGACCGCCTCTATGGCGCGTGGTGGGGGCGCAACATCGAGACCGGCGCCAGGGCAGCGTTCGACGCTTCCGTCCGCCGCTATCTGGCCGCGATATCCTGAGGGCGGCGGCCGGGCCGCGGCTGCCACCATCGCCCGGTGTTCAATCGGGTCAAATTATCGTGCGGTTTTCCGGTTCCGTCTGAATTCCCGCGGCTCTTCCGCGAGATAATCTCAGGTCGTGGCATGGTCAGTTATGCACGCTTTGATTGACAGGTCTCCCCTGTTCGGACGTACAATTGGGAAAAAGAAATTGTTTCCAATTGTCGTTTTTTCGAAATCTTGGAGGCAGTCATGGCTATCAATTTCATTCCAAATGATCCCGAAGCAGGACCGACGGCGCCCGGGATGTTTCAAAAGGCTCCATCGGCCAATCGTCCGTCGTCAGGCTCGGGCTTTACCTTCAGCAACCAAGGCCCGGAAGCTGTGGCCGCCGCGGGGACCCCGCAATTCCTCTTCTGGCAGGCGCGCGAAGCCGCCATCGCTGCGGTTGCCACATGGGAAGCCTGCGCCGGCGCACCGCACAGGGCCTGGCAGGGCAATCGCAAGAAGCTGCCGCTGCTGCAGGACGAAGGGGTGGACCTCAACGCCTTCTACGACCGGCAAAGCTTTTCGTTCTTCCACGAAACAATCGGCAACCGAACCTTTTTCTCCGGCGCCAGCACCGACGTCGTGTCGCATGAAGTGGGACACGGGCTGCTCGATTCGATGCGGCCCGATTTCTTTGAGGTGAACTTCCTCGAGGTCGGCGCCTTCCATGAAGCCTTCGGCGATGTCATCGCCATCCTGACGGCCCTGGAGGACCCCGATAGCCGAAAGGAACTTCTGGTGGCGGCGCCGGACCTGCGCGCGCGCAACTTCGTGGAGAGCACCGCTGAAGAGCTGTCCATGGCCATCGGACTTGCGATTCCCGGACATAATGCGGCCGAACCGCGCCACGCGTTCAACGACTTCAAGTTCCAGATACCGAGCACCTTGCCGAGCAATGGCGGGCCGGGAGCGCTCATCAACGAAGTCCACAGCTTCGGCATGCTCTTCACGGGCTGTTTCTGGGATCTGATCGCTAACCTGTTCAGCGCGTCGGCAACGCGCAATGAAGCTGCGCTGCTGGCAGCGGCAAGGCTTGCCGGCAAGATCCTGCTCGAGGGCGTGAAGGGCGTCGTGGTGCGGCCACGCTTCATGCAGTCGATCGGGCGTGCGATGACGTTGGCTGACCAAAACCTCAACGGCGGCGCCAACCGCCAGCACATCGGCGATGCCTTTGCCCGTCATGACATCATGCTTGGCTCCAACGCGATGATGGCCCCCACCATGGCTCTGGCAGGCGCTGCGCCGAAGGGTGCGACGCTCGCCCCAAAGGCGCGCGACGACCTGCGGCGGCGGCTGGGCAGTGTCCGCGGCGCAAAGCTCAGCCTCTCGGCAACCGACTTCTTCGGCGTGAAGGCGGTCAACGCCGTGCAGACTCGCGGTGTGCAGCTGGGGTCGGTAAATTCGAAGTTGAAGGGCGTCATCGCGTTGGCCCACGAGCCGGTGATCGTCGGCTCATCGGGCAATCGCGCTGCCGTCATGGGAGCCGTGCCGAACGCGGCCGAGACCGAAGACGAAGTGAAGGCCTTTGTCGAGTCCCTGGTCGCGCACAATCGCATCGGTTTTGGCGGAAAAGCGAGGGGCGCGGTCGCCCGGCGCGAATTCCCGGACCATGTAACCCACGTCGTCAAATCAGTGGGCGGCAAGAAGGTGCTTCAGCGCGTGCGCTTCCTGTGCGGATGCACGGGGTGCGGGCCGGAATCGGGCTTTTCGAGCAGGGCTGTTAGGCCCCGATAGACATCACAGGGCGCTGAAGCGTTTTCGCACCAGCTTGCGACGCCCTTGGTCGTCGGTTTCGATAGCATGGGTAGCGCGTGTCGAAGCGCCCGCGCTGCCCCCGATCTGTCCATGCGTGGCGAGGCTGCGGACGAAGCTGCCGACCTCGTCCAGCTGCTCCTTGTCGGGCTGTATCGGCAGCTTGCCGGCCAGCTCACCCTTTTGTCCGCGCGTCAACTCACCCTCGACGGGGACGGCGACATGCACATCTCCGAGGTCCGGATGCCCGGGCACGGAAAATTTGTGCCAGACCTGACCTGTCACGTGGACCTTGCCGGACGTGCCCATCGCTTCCGTATTGACGTTCTCGACACCCTGTGCCGCCAGATGCGCCTGCACGGCGCCCCGCAGATTGTCGGGCTGTTCCGGGTCGACCAGGTGCGCGATCAGGGCCGGCGCCTTCGACCAATCGTCGAAATCGAATTCGGTGGCGCCCGGCGCCTTGAACTGCAAGGTGGCCATGCCCAATGCCTGGCGGGCATGACGGATGTGGCCGGCATTCTCGGTGATGAAAAGACATTCCTGCAAGTGTGCGGTCGATCGCAGCCGCCGCAGTGCCAGCTCGAATATGACGCGGTCCGGTTTCCCGACGCCGGCCTGGGTGGACAATGTCACGCATTGGTCGACCGGCTCGAAGAACTCGCGAAGGCCGGTGCCGTCGAGTATGCCGAGATATTCCTCAAACAGCGGCCTGATCTTTTCCGGCGTGAGAGGCGGCGGGACCATCGTGTAGTCGGACACGAGGCAGTTTTTCAGTGGCATGTCGTCGCTGGTGCGGAAATCCTTCAAGGCGGTGAGCGCCTCGCGCACATGGGGAAACGGCCGGCGGTCGGCGCCGATCAGTGTTTCCCCGAGATCGAACATGACGACCCTGATCATGATATGTCTCCTGGCGAGCAGGCCGGACAGGACCACCGGTGCGCGAGCATAGCGCAACCCGCTCGCCCCAAAAAGCTTGGCCCCGTCACGACATCTCGATGGGCCGCCTGGCCGGAGAGCTCTCGAACAGGCGGGGATGAGCGGCTTTGCCGCGATCTTGTCAGCCGCGATAACGGCGCTATATCAGGGCTCTCCCAACGTTTTCCATATCGACTGAGCCCGCATGACGACGACAACCGCTGCGCCCGAATCCCAACCGTTCCAGGCCGAAGTTGCAGAGCTGCTGCACCTGATGGTCCATTCGGTCTATTCGGAGACCGATATCTTTCTGCGCGAGCTGATCTCCAACGCATCCGATGCCAGCGACAAGCTGCGCTACGAGGCGATTGCCGCGCCCGATCTGATCGCCGATGGCACGCCGCCGGAAATCAGGATCGTGGCGGACAAGAAGGCCGGTACGCTCGCCGTGATCGACAGCGGCATCGGCATGGACCGCCAGGAGCTGATCGACAATCTCGGCACCATCGCGCGCTCCGGCACAAAGTCGTTTGTCGCGCGCCTCAAGGAGGCCAGGGACGGCGCTAACCTGATCGGCCAGTTCGGCGTCGGCTTCTATGCGGCCTTCATGGTGGCCGACCGCATCGTCGTCACCAGCCGCCGCGCCGGCTCGGACCAGGCGTGGGTCTGGTCCTCGTCGGGCGGCAGCGGGTTCGAGATCGCGCCGGCGAGCGACGAAGCGGCAAAGCGCGTCGCCCGCGGCACCGAGATCGTGCTGCATCTGAAGAAGGATGCTGAAAAATATCTCGAGGCCTACGAGATCGAGCGCATCGTCCGCGCCTATTCCGACAACATCCAGTTCCCGATCTTCCTGGTGCCGGAAGAAGGGGAGCCGCGCCAGATCAATTCGGCGAGCGCATTGTGGCAGCGGCCCAAGTCGGAATTGTCGGCGGAGGACTACAAGCAGGCGTACCAGTCGATTGCCGGCGCCTTCGACGAGCCGGCAATGACGCTGCACTATCGCGCCGAGGGGCGGCAGTCCTATGCGGTGCTGCTGTTCGCGCCGTCGACCAAGCCGTTCGACCTGTTCGATCAGGCGCGCAAGGGCAAGGTGAAGCTCTATGTCCGCCGCGTCTTCATCGCCGACGATGCGGAGTTGCTGCCGGCTTACCTGCGTTTCATCCGCGGCGTGATCGACAGCGAGGATCTGCCACTGAACATCTCGCGGGAGATGTTGCAGAACAATCCGCAGCTCGCGCAGATCCGGAAAGCTGTGACCGGGCGCGTGATCGGCGAGCTGGAGAGCATTGGTGAGAAGGAGCCGGAGGCATTCGCGAAAATCTGGGATGCGTTCGGCGCCGTCATCAAGGAAGGCATCTGGGAAGACTTCGAGCGCCGTGAAAAGCTGCTGGCGCTGTCGCGCTTCACGACGACGTCAGGCGAGAACCGCTCGCTCAAGCAATATGTCGAGGACATCAAGCCGAACCAGACCGACATCTATTATCTCGTCGGCGACAGCGTCGAGCGGCTGAAATCCAACCCCAAGCTCGAATCGGCGAAAGCCCGCGGCATCGAGGTGCTGCTGCTGACCGATCCTGTGGATGCGTTCTGGACATCGGCACCGATCGATTTCGGCGGCAAGCCGTTGAAATCGCTGAGCCAGGGCGACGTCGATTTCAGCCTGATCCCGGCGGTCGAGGACAAGGTTGAAGAGAAAAAGGACGAGCCGGCGGCGGACGAAGCCATGACCATTGCCATCGTCAAGGAGGCGCTGGGCGAGCGCGTTGCCGACGTGCGCGCCTCGCAGCGGCTGACTTCAAGTGCGTCGTGCCTGGTTGCGTCCGGCGAGGCGCGCGACCGTGCGCTGGAGCGGCTGCTGGCGCAACACGACAAGGGCGTGACGCGACAGCCGATCCTCGAGATAAACCTGAAGCATCCGCTGGTCGCGGCGATCGCGGGGACAAAGGATGTGGCCAACGATCTGTCCTTCCTGCTGCTGGAGCAGGCCCAGATTCTCGATGGCGAATTGCCGGAAGATCCTGCGGCGTTCGCAGCCAGACTCAATCGCCTGGTGCTGCACGGCTTGAAACTCTAGGCGGCGTGAACCCGGATACGACTCGGCCCGTATCTGCTACATGCGGCGGACAGGGGAAAATTCGGGATCACGATGAACAGCGCCGGCGGAACCGATATTTTCTACGGGCGTATTCCGGTGTTTCGGGGCTTCACCAGGTTGATGGACCCGACGCTTTACGTGCCGTTGCCTGATGACTGGACCATCGGCGTCGCCGATATCGTCGAGTCAACCAAGGCGATCGCCGCCCAGCGATACAAAGCGGTCAACATGGCCGGCGCCGCTGTGATCGCCGCTGTCACCAATGCGCTGGAGGGGCGGGAATTCCCGTTCGTGTTCGGCGGCGATGGCGCGAGCTTTGCAGTGGCGCCCGGCGATCTCGATCTCGCGCGCGAGGCGCTGGCGGCAACCGCCACGTGGGTAAAGGAGGATCTCGATCTTTCGATGCGGGTCGCGCTGGTGCCGGTAGCGGCCGTGCGGGCGCAAGGTCTCGACGTGCGCGTTGCGCGGTTCGGCCCGTCGGGGAACCTGTCCTATGCGATGTTCTCCGGCGGTGGGCTCGGCTGGGCCGACGCGGCGATGAAGCGTGGCGAGTTTTCGGTGGCCTTGGCGCCTCCGGGCACGCAGCCCGATCTTTCCGGCCTGTCGTGCCGGTTCGAGGAAATTCCCTCATCCCGCGGCGTCATACTATCGGTGCTCGTGCTGCCGACGCCGGGGGCCGATCCAGCCGCCTTCCGCATGGCGATCGAGGGAGTCATCGATCTTGTCGAACGAAGCCCGGATGCAGGGAGGCCGGTGCCGGCCGGTGGCCCGCCGCTGCGCTGGCCGCCGCAAGGCATTGAGTACGAGGCGCGCGCCGCGCGCGGTGGCCCGCTTGTGACGCGGCGCGCGATCGTGCTTGCGGTGACGCTGTGGGCCTATGTTGTGATCCGCTTTGGAATCACAGTCGGCAATTTCGTGCCGAAGAACTATGTGCGGCAACTTGTCGAGAACTCGGACTTCCGCAAGTATGACGACGGCCTGAAGATGATCCTCGACTGTACGGACGAGTTGGAAAACCAGCTTGCGCAGCGTCTGAAGACCGCTGCCTCAGCCGGCATTTTGCGCTACGGCCTGCATCGGCAGGATGCCGCCTTGATGACCTGTTTTACGCCTTCGGTGATGCGCAGCGACCACGTCCATTTCATCGACGGCGCACGCGGCGGCTACGCGACGGCCGCGACCGCCTTGAAGGCAATGGTGGCGGCGTAGCGTTTTCAAGCGAACTGCACCGGTTCGCGTGAAGAAAACGCGTCAACACAAGAAAGTCTCTCAACGCCCGACGCGGGTCCAGGTCTCGCCGCCACAGATAACGCCCACGCAGCCCTCGACTTGCAGCGCGTCGGCGCCTGCGAAGGTGACATGGCTGACATAGGTGCCGCCGTCATCGGCATTGTAGATCTGGCCCGACCATTTGCCCGGTGCCGACGGGCGCATGCCGATGAACAGAGGTATCCCGATCACCGGCCGGGTGCGCAGGGCGGGATTGGGGTTCTTGTCGTCGACCTGGGGCTGGCCGGTGGCGCGATCGATCGGCTCCTTCAGCCAGGCGATGACGCCGCAAAGGCCGTTGCCGCATTTGGTGACCTTGACGCGCGCGTCGCCCTTCTCGGTCAGCCAGATGCCGATCGGCTCGATGCCCTGCGCCAGTGCCGGCGCTGCGCTCAGTACGGTCGCGACAATCGCAGCAATGAAACCGAATCTGGCCATGACCCCTCCTGAAAACGGGGAGCCTGAATAGCAACAATGGCTGATTCTGCAATGCCGGCAGCGATCACGCTTGTGCGGCCTATTTGCTCCAGCGGGTCAGGCGGATCGACAGCACCGTGCTGAGCCCGAATACGACCATCGCCGCGCCGACCAGGGCAAACAGCGTCCAAGCCGGCGCGCCCGACGCGGCGAGCCACCAGCCGCCGAACGCGACCAGAACGAGGCGGATAGTCCCCGCCAGCACGGGGCCGCCGACTTTCGCGGCACCTTGCGAGGAGAAGTAGAGGCAGACGCCGGCGCCGAAGAAGCCAAAGCCGGGACCGGCCCAGTGGAAATAGGAATAGGCGGCTTCCGTAACACCGGGGTCGCTGGTGAACAGCGACACCCACAGGCCCGGATTGATCGCAACGATCAGGCCGATCAGGCCGACCACGACACCTGCGGTGGCCGCCGCGATCCAGGCCACACGACGCGCCCGCGCGACGAGGCCGGCGCCCATGGCCATGCCGACCATCGGGATCGAGGCGGTGCCGAAGGCGAACGCGATCGGGACCAGCAGGAATTCAAGCCGCGAGCCCATGCCATAGCCGGCCAGCACGACCGTGCCGAAGCCCGCGAGGATCTTGGTGAAGATCACGATAGCCAGCACGGTCTGCAGCGGCGACAGGCACGACACGGCGCCGACCTTCAGGATGTCGAGGAACATGTCGCGCTGGAAGGTGAAGCTCTTGAAATCGAGCTTCAGCCGGCTGCGGCCGCTGGCCAGATACCAAGCGAGGAACAGCGCGCCTGTTGTGAAGGCCGCAAGCTGGCCTGCGGCAACACCGCGCATGCCGAATTTCGGCAGACCGAACAGGCCAAGCCCGAGACCGCCGCCAACCGTGACCTGGATGATGGCGACGGCGATCAGCACCAGCGACGGTACGCGCATGTCGCCCGTGCCGCGCACCACGGAGGCCAGCGTGTTGACCAGCCAGATCGACACCGCGCCTGCGAACAGTACCTGCGAATAATGCATCGCCTGTTCGAGCACTTCGCCGCTGCCGCCGAGCAGAGAATAGAAGGTTCTTCCAAGCACGAGCATCATGGCGGTGAAGAACAGGCCGCCGCCGGCGCCGATGATTGCCGCATGCAGCGCCAGGTTGGCGGCGCGCTCGCGGTTGCCGCCGCCGAGCGCGCGGCTCACCGCGGACGAGACGCCGCCGCCCATCGCGCCGGCCGACATCATCTGCGTCAGCATCACGAAGGGAAACACCAGCGCGATGCCTGCCAATGGCTCAACGCCGAGCCGGCCGATATAGGAAGTCTCTGCCACTGCAACCAGCGCTGTACCGAACATCGCGATCCCGTTGGGCAATGCGAGCTTTAAGAGCGTCGGCAGGATCGGGGAAGTGAGGAGACTGTTGACCGGCGTCGCCGGCGGACGCGCGTCAGCCGAAGCTTCCATGGTCATGCGTCGCCGTGCCCCCAGCCGTAAAAGGCAATATGCCAATAGATTATGGTCGACATATTAAGGGCGGCGGCCCCGTTCAAGCCACCCCTGGCCGCGCAGGGGTCACCACGGCGGGCCGCATAGGTCGATGGCGCCCTGGCGCGGGGCGCGGACGATGTCGAACACGAACGGGGTCATGGCCTCGAAGCGGATCCGTCCCTCGGGCTGCTCGCACCAGACCTCGCCGGCAAAGCGGTGCCAGCGGCGCGCCTCATAGAATGCATAATTATGCGGCTCGCAGAACAGCACCGCGAACTTCACCGCCTCATTGGCGCGCATGGTCTGTACGGCGGCATCCAGCGCGAGGCTGGCATAGCCGCGCCCGCGGCAATCCTCGCGGGTCGACACGCCGCCGATGCCGCCGATATGCACCTTGTGGCCGTTCCAGATCACAGTGCGGAAGTAGATACCGACGTGACAGGCAAGGCCGCCGCCGTCAGGCGCGTCGATCAACACGCGCAAGTCGGCATGGGCCCATTTGACATGGCCCCAAGGCAGCTTCTCGACCACATGCTCCGGCCAGACCGCCTTCAGCAGCGGCGCGGCCTGCGGCCAGGAAGCGTCCCCGTTCAGAACCTCGATTTCGATGCTCATTGCGACTGCCCTGCCGTCAAAATTGGGTGTGTTGAACCGCGTTGGAACCTTCTATAAGGGGTTCCGTTACCCCGAGTTATCCCACCATTTGCGGACATCCCCCATGACCTTCACGCTGCCCAATCTGCCTTACGCCCATGACGCCCTTGCGCCCTACATGTCCAAGGAGACGCTGGAGTATCACCACGACAAGCATCATCAGGCCTATGTCACCAACGGCAACAACGCGATCAAGGGGACCGAATTCGAAGGAAAGTCCCTCGAGGAGATCGTGAAGGGCTCGTTCGGCAAGAACGCGGCCGTGTTCAACAATGCCGGCCAGCACTACAACCACTTGCATTTCTGGAACTGGATGAAGCCGAATGGCGGCGGCAGCAAGCTGCCGGGCCGCCTTGAGAAGAAGATCAACGAAGACCTCGGCGGCTTCGAGAAGTTCAAGACCGATTTCATCGCGGCCGGCGTCGGCCAGTTCGGCTCGGGCTGGTGCTGGCTCGCGGTCAAGGGTGGCAAGCTTGAAATCGCCAAGACACCGAACGGCGAGAGCCCGCTGGTCCATGGCGCGACCCCGATCCTCGGCTGCGACGTCTGGGAGCATTCCTACTACATCGACTATCGCAACCGCCGTCCCGATTACCTGAAGGCCTTCGTCGAGAATCTCGTGAACTGGGACTATGTCGATCAGCTCTTCTCCAAGGCCTGATCCTATCGGATGAGCAGAAAGGGGCGGCAGCACAGGGCTGCCGCCCCTTTTTCTTTGCAGCGCGATCGCTTGCAGCGACAACAGCGTTGCGGCACAACAACGCGACAAACCAGCGCAGGGGCAGCAGGGCAGGTGAGCTACATCCTCGTTTTCGTCGGTGGCGGATTGGGCGCGACGCTGCGTCATCTCATCAATCTCACCTGCGCGCGCTGCATGCCGCCGGGCTTTCCCTGGGGCACCTTCATCATCAACATCACCGGCTCGACCGTGATGGGCCTGATCGCCGGCTATCTCGCCTTCAAGGGCGAGGCCTCGCAGCCGTGGCGGCTGTTCCTCATGACGGGGATCCTCGGCGGTTACACCACCTTCTCGGCCTATTCGCTGGATGCAGCGCTGCTCTACGAGCGCGGCGAACTGCTGCCTGCCGCGCTCTATGTGATCGGCTCGGTGGTGCTGTCGATCGCCGGGCTTTTCGCCGGGCTGGCGCTGATCCGCCATCTGACCTGAAGCGGGTCACGCCGTCGCATGGGCATCCCCGGGGATGCGCATGGGTGAATTCCTGGTTCCGTTTGCCTCACCGCCCCGCGCGGACTAAGCAGAGCGGGACACTTCACCCCCTGACCCGATTCACTTGGCAGACTCCCCTAAAGACCCGGCCGACAATTCAAGCGGGGCCGCAGCGCCAAGCAAGAAGCGCAAGCCGATCGGCTGGTCGATGATCTTCATTGCCGTGCTGGTCGCCATCAGCGTCGTGCTGGTTTGGCGCCGTGACGGCGTTCATGGCGTCACGGAAATTCTCCTGGGCGACCTCACGCTGTTCGGCGGTATCCTGCCGCGCGTGCTGGCCGGCTGCCTGTTAGGGGCCTTCATCGCCGAGATCCTGCCGCATGAAAAAGTCTCGCGCTCGCTCGGGCCGGAGTCCGGTCTCAAGGGCCTTCTGATCGGCACGGCATTCGGCGCGATCCTGCCGGGCGGACCATTCACGGCCTATCCGGTCGCTGCCGCATTGCTCACGGTCGGCGCCGATTTCGGCGCGGCGATTGCGATGGTGGTGAGCTGGACGTTGATCGGCTATGGCCGCGCCATCGCCTGGGAATTGCCGATCCTGGGCACCGACTTCACCATCTGGCGCATCGCGCTTTCGGTGCCGATCCCGATCCTCGCCGGTGCGCTCGGGCGCGTGGTTTATGTCCGTCTCTATCCGAAGGGCGAGGCGGAATGAGCGCAGCCCTTTTCATCGACGTCACCCTGTGGGGCGCGGTTGCCGTGCTCGGCTTCATGGTCTGGCGACGCGGGCGGGTGGTGGCGCTGGCTTCCGCGCGCGAAGGCGCAATGGACTTCATCAACATCATGCCGCGGATCGCGCTCGGCGTGATCGGCTCGGGCTACATTGCCGCGGTCATCCCGCCCGAGGTGATCACGGGCTGGCTCGGGCCCGACAGCGGCTGGACGGGGGTGCTGGCCGCGACCATTGCGGGGGCTGCGACCCCCGGTGGCCCGGTGATCGGCTTTTCCATCGGCGCGGTGGCGCTGAAGGTCGGCGGTGGGACGCCCCAGGTGATCGCCTATGTGATTTCATGGGCGCTGTTCGCCTTCCAGCGGCTGATCTTGTGGGAAATCCCATTCATGCCGGCCAAATTCGTCTGGTTTCGCGCGGCGGTGTCGCTGCCGTTTCCGTTCCTGGCGGCGGCGCTGTCCATGGCCATCGGCAAGCCCTAGGACGTCCACTGGTGGACTTGGGTAATGTTATAATATAACATTTCCTCATGGCACACGCCCATTCCCACGGCCAAGGTCACCACCATGACCATCATCATGGCCACGTCCACCACAGCCATGATCCGGCGACGCCCCATCCGGCGCAGGCGGCGCCGTGGTCGATCCTGCGCATGACAGTGGCGGCGCGGCTCGCAGCTGCGGTTGCGGTCAGCGTCGGGCTGTGGGCCATCGTCTGGCTGGCGATGAGGTGAGCATGGCCGCCCAGATCACCCTTCGCGACGTCACGCTCGGCTATGAAAGGCATCCCGCCGTGCATCACCTCTCCGGTGAGGTCGCCTCCGGCGCGCTGCTCGCCGTAGTCGGACCGAACGGCGCCGGCAAATCGACGCTGTTCCGCGGGATCGCCGGCATCCTGAAGCCTTTGTCCGGCGCCATCGACCTCGGCGGGATAGACATCCGCGACATCGCCTATCTGCCGCAGAGCGTCGATATCGACCGCAGCTTTCCGATCTCGGTGTTCGATTTCGTCGGCACCGGGCTGTGGCGCGTAACCGGCTTCTTCGGCGGCATGGGCAGGCGCGAGCGCGACCGCATCACGCAGGCGCTGGCCGCCGTCGGGCTCAATGGCTTTGAGAACCGCAAGATCGGCACGCTCTCCGGCGGGCAGATGCAGCGCATGCTGTTTGCCCGCGTGCTGCTGCAGGACGCCCGCCTGATCGTGCTGGACGAGCCCTTCAACGCGATCGATGCCAGGACATCAGCCGATCTGCTGGTGCTGGTGAAACGCTGGCACGACGAGGGCCGCACGGTGCTGGCGGCGTTGCACGACATGGACCTCGTCCGAGCGAACTTCCCGGAAACGCTGCTGCTGGCGCGCGGGCTTGTCGCGTGGGCGCAGACCGTACAGGTGCTGACCGCGGAAAATCTCGCCGAAGCCCGCCGCATGTGCGAGGCCTTCGACGATGCTGCTGCGGCCTGCGCCGTCGACGCAAGGCCCTCGCAAGCTGCCTGACATGATCACCGACGCGCTGATCGCGCCCTTCATCGATTTCGAGTTCATGCGCCGCGCGCTCGCCGCCGTGATCGCGCTGTCGCTCGGCGCTGCGCCCATCGGCGTGTTTCTGATGCTGCGGCGGATGAGCCTCGTCGGCGATGCCATGGCCCACGCCATCCTGCCGGGTGCCGCAATCGGCTTTCTGGTATCCGGCCTCAACTTGTTTGCGATGACGACCGGCGGCCTGATCGCAGGCTTTGCGGTGGCGATCCTCGCCGGCCTCGTTGCACGCAATACTGAGCTGAAGGAAGACGCTTCGCTCGCAACCTTCTATCTCGTCTCGCTGGCGCTCGGCGTCACCATCGTGTCCGTCAAGGGCACCAATATCGACCTCCTGCACGTGCTGTTCGGCAATATCCTGGCGATGGACAACCAGACCCTGTTCGTCATCGCCTTCAACGCCACTGTCACGCTCTTGGTGCTCGCGGTGATCTACCGTCCGCTGGTGATCGAATGTGTCGATCCCGTTTTCCTGCGCACGGTGAGCCGGGCCGGCGCGCCTGCGCATCTCGCCTTTCTCGCGCTCGTCGTGGTCAACCTCGTCAGCGGTTTTCACGCGCTCGGTACCTTGCTTGGAGTCGGGCTGATGATCCTGCCCGCAGGCATCGCCCGCTTCTGGTCGCGCGATATCACCGGCATGATCTGCATTGCCGTGCTCAGCGCGATCGTGTCGGGCTATGCCGGCCTCGTGCTGTCGTTCCAGGCCGGAATTCCCTCCGGCCCTGCGATCATCCTTGTCGCGGCAGGACTCTACGTAATCTCACTGTTGTTCGGCAGTTGCGGCGGGCTGGTACGGCAGGCATTTCCGGGCCGCCATCTCGAAGCCTGATCATGCGCCGCGTTGCTCTCTGGTTGACCTGCATCACGTTCGTTGCAATTGCGCTGCCCGCGCGCGCCGAAGCGTTCAAGGTGGTTGCGAGCTTCTCGATCCTGGGCGATCTCGTGCGCAATGTCGGCGGCGGTGGCGTCAGCGTCACCACCCTCGTCGGCCCCGACAGCGATGCGCATGTCTATTCGCCGACGCCGGGGGATGCGAAGAAGATCGCCGACGCCAAGCTGATCGTCGTCAACGGCCTGGGCTTTGAAGGCTGGCTGCCGCGGTTGCTGCGATCCTCCGGCAGCAAGGCGAAGATCGTCACTGCAACCGATGGCATCGCGCCGCTCCGCCTCGGCTCGGCCGCCGATCCGCATGCCTGGCAGTCCGTCGGCAACGTAAAGACCTATGTCGCCAATATCCGTGACGCGCTCTCGCTTGCCGATCCCGCCAATACCGGACAATACCGTGCCAATGCGGATGCTTATCTGGCAAAGCTCGACGCGCTCGATCGCGAGGTCCGCGAGGCGATCGCAAAGCTTCCGCCGGCGCGGCGCAAGGTAATTTCGACTCACAGCGCCTTCGGCTATTTCGCAGCGTCCTATGGCATCGAATTCATCGCCCCGCTCGGCGTTTCCACGGAATCCGAGCCCAGCGCGCGCGACATCGCCAAAATCATCACCCAGATCAGACAGGCGAAAATACCGGCGGTATTTCTGGAAAATGTCACTGACCCCCGCCTGATGCAGCGGATCTCGGCCGAGACGGGGGCCAAGGTCGGCGGAACGCTCTATTCGGACGGTTTGACGGGCGAAAAGGGCGATGCCCCCACTTACATTGAGATGGTCAGGCACAATATAAAGGCCCTGACGCGCGCGCTCGGCGACTAGGGCGGGGGCCACCCCGCCGGCCGGAGCGGTGCCAAATCCCGCTTTCGGAGCTGTTATGCCAGAGGCTACTTCCCAAAAAATTCCCGTGACCGTGCTGACGGGCTATCTCGGCGCCGGCAAGACCACGCTCTTGAACCGCATCCTGTCGGAGAACCACGGCAAGAAATACGCCGTCATCGTCAACGAATTCGGCGAGATCGGCATCGACAACGACCTCATCATCGGGGCCGACGAGGAAGTGTTCGAGATGAACAATGGCTGCGTCTGCTGCACCGTGCGCGGCGACCTGGTGCGAATCATGGAAGGCCTGATGAAGCGCAAGGGCAAGTTTGACGCCATCATCGTCGAGACCACGGGACTGGCCGATCCGGCGCCGGTGGCGCAGACCTTCTTCGTCGACGAAGATGTGCAGAAGAGCGCGCGGCTGGACGCCGTCGTCACGGTGGCCGACGCCAAATGGCTCAGCGACCGCCTGAAGGACGCGCCGGAAGCCAAGAACCAGATCGCCTTTGCCGACGTCATCGTGCTCAACAAGACCGATCTCGTTTCCAAGGGCGAGCTCGCCGAAGTCGAGGCCCGCATCCGCGGCATCAATCCCTACGCAAAGCTGCATCGCACCGAGCGCTGCAAGGTGGCGCTGGCCGATGTGCTGGAGCGCGGCGCGTTCGATCTAGATCGCATCCTGGAAATCGAGCCGGCGTTCCTCGAAGCCGAGGATCATGACCACGATCACGGCCACGATCATGATCACCATCACCACGATCACAGCCATGGCGGACTGAAGCATTATCACGACGAGGAAATGCAGTCGCTGTCATTACGTACCGACAAGCCGCTCGATCCAACGAAGTTCATGCCTTGGCTGCAGCAGCTCGTCGCGACCGAAGGCCAGAAGATCCTGCGTTCCAAGGGCATCCTCGCCTTCAGCGACGATGACGACCGCTATGTCTTCCAGGGCGTGCACATGATGCTGGAGGGCGATCACCAGCGGAAATGGAAGGACGGGGAGCGCCGAGAAAGCCGCGTCGTCTTCATCGGCCGTGAATTGCCGGAGCAGACGATCCGCGACGGCTTTGAGAGCTGTATCGTCACGTGATGAAAGAGTTCGATCCCGGCGAATCCGCCTCCATCGTCTCGGTGACCGACCGCGTGCGGCCGCTGCCGCTGGGTGCGGCCGTGTCATCGGTGCATTTCCTCGGCGACAATGCCTGTTTTGTTGGCGCGGAAGAGAAAATCTCCATTGCTACCCCGACCGGTGATGTTTCGCCGGTTGAAGTGCATTTCGGCGCCATCCTCTGCGCGGCGTCGGATAGCACGCGTATCGTCACCGGCGGCGACGACGGCAAGCTCGTCGCGCTGAACGCGAAGGGCGAGACCTCGGTCCTGGCGACTGACGCCAAGCGACGCTGGATCGACTGCGTCGCGCTGCATCCGGATGGCGCCTTCGCCTGGTCGGCCGGCGAGACGGCCTTCGTGCGCAGCGGCAAGGCGGAGGAAAAATCCTTTGACGCGCCCTCGACCGTGGGCGGGCTCGCCTTTGCACCAAAGGGACTGCGCGTCGCGATCGCTCATTACGGTGGTGTGACGCTGTGGTTTCCCAACATGGCGGCCAAGCCGGAATTTCTGGAATGGGCCGGCTCGCATCTCGGCGTCATGTTCAGCCCCGACAACAAGTTCCTTGTCACGGCAATGCATGAGCCGGCGCTGCATGGCTGGCGGCTGGCCGACAACCGGCACATGCGCATGAGCGGCTATCCCGGCCGCGTCCGCTCGATGTCCTGGAGCGTCGGCGGCAAGGGACTTGCGACGTCGGGCGCCGACACCGTCATCGTCTGGCCCTTCACCAGCAAGGACGGCCCGATGGGCAAGGAGCCTGCGATGCTGGCGCCAATGCCGGCGCGCGTTTCCGTGGTCGCCTGCCATCCCAAGCAGGACATCATGGCCGCCGGCTACAGCGACGGCACCGTGCTGATGATTCGCCTCGAAGACGGGGCGGAAATCCTGGTCCGTCGCAACAAGGGCGCACCGGTCGCGGCCCTTGCCTGGAACGCCAAAGGCACCTTGCTGGCGTTTGCCGACGAAGAGGGTGACGGCGGGCTGCTGGAATTGTAAGTAGTCGCCTTGATTTTGCTAGAGCATGATCTTTTCCGAAAACCGGCTTCCACTTTTCGGGATCATGCTTCCGGGGCGAGGCGATGAAGTTTCTCACAACCTTCCAGACCGCTGATTTCTTCGACACGCTGGTCAGCCTGGCCGTGGCCTTTGTGCTGGCCACGCTGATCGGCGCCGAGCGGCAATACCGCCAGCGCACCGCGGGTCTGCGCACCAATGTCCTGGTGGCCGTGGGCGCGGCCGCCTTCGTTGATCTTGCCATCCATCTCACCGGCGCTGATGGCGGCGTGCGGGTGATCGCCTACGTCGTCTCCGGTATCGGCTTCCTCGGTGCCGGCGTCATCATGAAGCAGGGCATGGACGTGCGCGGGCTCAACACTGCCGCGACCCTCTGGGCCTCTGCCGCGGTCGGCTCTTGCGCCGGCGCCGACATGGTCGCGCAGGCGGTGGCGCTCACCATCTTCGTGCTCGCCGGCAACACGCTGCTGCGGCCGCTGGTCAATGCCATCAACCGCATTCCGCTCGACGAGAAGGCGTCGGAAGCGACCTATTATTTTAAGCTCGCGGTGACGCCGCATGCGCTTCCCGCGATGCGCGACCGCCTCGTTGAGCAGCTCGAAGCAGCGAGCTATCCGGTCGCCGACCTCGACGTCGTCGAAATTGGCGATGGCCAGCTCGAGATCGTCGCCACTTTGGTCCCCACTGCCGTCGATCCCAACGAGCTGAACGCCGTTGCGCTCGATTTGCAGAAGCAGAGCGGCGTGCGCCACGCCACCTGGGAAGTCAACACCACGGATTAGTTCCGCTGCCTGCGGCATTCGGGGCGGGAACCATGTTCCCCGAGGCCGGTTGATCCCGCGAAGGAGCTTTGCGGTGATCGACATGCGCGCCGATGGGCGGAAAATGGCTGGCAAAGGTGATTGGCTGATTGCGGCCGCCCTGATCGCGGCGGGCACGGCAATATCGGCTCTTGCGCTGGCTGAAATTTCGATGAGCCAGCCGCCGTCCAGGTTCGCCCAAGCGACGCAGCCGACGCCATCTTCACCGTCGGATACGAAGAAGGACGTTCCGGCCGAATCCAAGCCCGGCGGCACTCGTCCAACCACACCGGCGCCGGAGCCTGCGCGTCCCGATCCCGATGCGCAGAAAGCTGGCGCGCAACCCGCGCTGCCGCCCGCGCCGGCCGAGAAGACGGCACCGCCAATCAAGGAAAAATAAGGCGCGCGCTCAGTTCAGCGACAGCCAGGTGATGTCGCAGCCGCCGTTGCACTGATTGCAATGCGCCGGCATGCGAAAAGTGCTGGCCAGTTCCCACTCCTGGGACTCGTTGCTCCACTGCACCGTGGCCTGGGCGACGATGTCATCCGACTGACAATGCGAGCAGACGGGTGTCGAGCGCGTGGCCACCCGGTTGATGGTCCGTGCCGGTTTGCCAGCCGCTTCGACGGCATCGAATGGATTGCGCAGCAATGCTTCTTTCATTTACCCCGCCCGCGAATCGATGATCTACCCAAGCCGAAGGTAACGCCGCTATGGATCACGCGTCATCACCGGAATGTTCGGGGGCTGTGGATGGCGCCACCGCGTGCAAGGCGCGAGATTGCCGCCGTGCCATGCGCCCTTTGCCTGTCTTGCAGTCTCGCGTCTCGCGGCGCGCTGTTCCATAATCGGATCGGGGGCAGACAGCGAGGGCAGGCCATGAAGATCGACGATGTCCGCCGCACCGCCTATTCGATGCCGCTAACCAATCCGGCATTCCCGATGGGCCCCTACCGCTTCTTCGACCGTGAATTCTTCGTCATTACCTACCGCACCGACCCGGACGCGCTTGCTGCCGTCGTGCCGGAGCCGCTGGAGGTGGTCGATCCCGTCGTGAACTATGAATTCATCCGCATGCCGGACTCGACCGGCTTTGGCGATTACACTGAAACCGGGCAGGTGATCCCGGTGCGCTTCAAGGGTGAAGACGGCGTCTACGTGCATTCGATGTATCTCGACGACGAGGCGCCGATCGCCGGCGGGCGTGAGCTGTGGGGCTTTCCCAAGAAGCTGGCGAGCCCCAAGATTGCGATCGAGAGCGACGTGCTGGTTGGCACACTGCATTACGGCTCGGTGCTCTGCGTCAGCGCCACCATGGGCTACAAGCATCGCACAGTCGACCATGACACGGTGCTCAGGGGCATGAAGAAGCCGAACTTCATCCTGAAAATTGTTCCGCATGTCGACGGTAGTCCGCGCATCCTCGAGCTCGTGCGCTACCACCTCGAGGACATCACGCTGAAGGCAGCCTGGAGCGGCCCGCCGCGCTCGGCCTGTTTCCGCATGCGCTCGCCGACGTCGCGCGTCTCCCGGTGCGGGAAGTCGTCTCCGCGACACATTTCAAGGCGGATTTGACGCTGGGGCTTGGGACAGTGGCGTTCGATTATCTGGCGAAGTGACTACAACTGTCATGCCCCGCGAAGGCGGGGCATCCAGTACGCCGAGACAGTTGTTGCTACCGAGAGGTCAGTGCTTACTGGGTCACCCGCTTGCCGCCTTCGCTAAAGCTTCGGCGAGCCCAGATCGCAACCGCGGCGTAGCCTTGGCGGAGACGGGTCGCGGGTGACGACAGTCTTTCCTCACCGCACCAGAACGTTGCGGAACTGCCAGGGATCCGACGTGTCGATGTCTTCCGGGAAAAGCCCCGGCCGATCCGTCAGCGGCGTCCAGTCGGTGTAATATCCCTTCACCGGGCCGAGATACGGCGTCTGGATTTCCAGCAGACGATCGAAATCCATCTCGTCGGCTTCGACAATGCCTTCGTTCGGGTTTTCCAGCGCCCACACCATGCCGCCGAGCACGGCGGAGGTCACTTGCAGGCCGGTGGCGTTCTGATAGGGCGCGAGTTTGCGGGTCTCTTCGATCGAAAGCTGCGAGCCGTACCAGTAGGCATTGTTGTCATGGCCGAACAGCAGCACGCCGAGTTCGTCGATGCCATCGACGATTTCGGTCTCATCGAGGATGTGGTGCTTTTCCTGCGCCTTTGCTGCGCTGCCGCACCTTTCATGCAGCGACAGCAC
>Ga0187815_10000234_pt1 | contig 27770 bp, 27 predicted proteins | sample NC_S_5_FD_132962 | JGI IMG/M metagenome (GOLD analysis project Ga0187815, IMG submission 132962) | Wetland sediment microbial communities from Neuse River Estuary, North Carolina, USA - ASW-S_5 | ecosystem: Environmental > Aquatic > Freshwater > Wetlands > Sediment | place: USA: North Carolina...
TCGTGTCGCCACGGGCGTTCGACATCGACGGGCTCGGCGAAAAACAGCTGCAATATTTCTTCGACGAAGGCTGGGTGAAGGAGCCCGCGGACATCTTCACGCTGCCGAAGCGCAACAACAAGCTCAAGCTGGAAGAGATCGAGGGCTACGGCGAGACCTCGGTGCGCAATCTCTTTGCCTCGATCGAAAATCGCCGCCGCATCGCGCTGGAGCGCTTCATCTACGCGCTCGGCATGCGCCATGTCGGCGAAACGACTGCCCTTGCTTTGGCGCGCGGCTACGGCTCCTGGGACGCCTTCCACGACGCATGCCTGAAGGTCGCCAAGGGCGACGAAGAAGCCATCGCCGAGATGGACGCGCTGGACCAGATCGGCGACACCGTCATCCACAGCGTCGCCGCCTATTTCGGCGAGAGCCACAACCGCGGCATCGTCGAACGGCTGGTCAAGGAGCTGGAGGAAATCGTCGACGCCGAGAAGCCCAAGAGCAATTCGAAAGTCGCCGGCAAGACCGTGGTGTTCACCGGCTCGCTGGAGAAGATGACGCGCGACGAAGCCAAGGCCACCGCCGAGCGCCTCGGCGCCAAGGCGGCCGGTTCGGTGTCGAAGAAGACGGATTACGTCGTCGCCGGTCCCGGCGCCGGCTCCAAGCTCGCGGAAGCCAAGAAGCACGGTGTGACCGTGCTCACTGAGGACGAATGGCTGAAGCTGATAGGGGAATAGAACGGCTGCAGGGCGGTTAAAGCGAAGCGTGCCCACCTTCGCGAGCACGCAAGCAATGGTGGGCACGGCGCAAAGGCGCCTCTGCCCACCCCACACGGGACTTCAAACCAGGAGAAAGCGATGATCAAGGTGAGTGTTATGTATCCCAACAAGCCCGGTGCGCGGTTCGACCATGACTATTACCGGGAAAAACACATGCCGCTGGTGAAGGCCCGCATGGGCGAGGCCTGCAAATACTACACCATCGACAAGGGCCTTGCCGGCGGCGGGCCGGGCGATCCCGCGACCTATGTCGGCATGTGCCACATCTTCGCCGACTCCGTCGAAGCGTTCCAGAAAGCTTTCGGGCCGCACGCCAAGGAGATCATGGGCGACATCAAGAACTACACCGACATCGCCCCGGTGATGCAGATCAGCGAAGTCGTCGTGGAGAGGTGAGCTGACCGGGGAGAGAACGGACTTGCCCCTTGCTACGACTGTCATCACCCGCGCATGCGGGTGATCCAGTATCCCGGAGACGTCGGCGGTAGAACCGGGAAGTCGCAGCGTACTGGATCCCCCGCTTTCGCGGGGGATGACGAGCGAGCTGCGCGGAAGCTGGGATGCCTCACATCATCCCCGCCTCTTCCTCTTCCGCCTTCTCGATCAGCTCCTCGCTCACCACCACGTTCTGCCGCGGCACCAGGAAGAACATCGCGGCGGCGCAGGCGATTGACATTGCGAAGATCGCCGACGTCAGCGGCAGTGTCGTACTGGAATGCCCGCCGAGATAGGCGCCGAGCTGCGAGACCAGCGCACCGACGCCTTGCTGCAGAAAACCCATGGCGCCGGAAGCGGTGCCGGCGGCTTCGGGCCGCACGCTGATGGCGCCGGCCGAGGCATTCGCCATCACGAAGGCGTTGGCGACCATCACGATCATCTGGGTACCGAACAGCCAGCCGGGCGTCTGGTTGATGCCGGCAAAACTCCAGATCAGGTTCAACAGGCTGCCGCCGAGCTGCAGCGCCAGCCCGAACCAGATCAGCTTCTCCAGCGAATGCCGCGGCGCGAAGCGCACGCAAAAGAGATTGCCGACGAGATACGCAAAGCCCGTGGTCGCAAACCACGCGCCGTATTCGGCCGTGGTGCGCCCCATCTGCGTCACCACGATGTAGGGCCCGCCGCCGGCGAAGGTGAAGATAATCTGCGATGCCAGCATCTGGCATAACACGTAGCCGATGAAGGCGCGGCTCCTCAGCAGCGAGCCGACGTCACCGCGGAAGCCGCTGCTCTCCGCTCGCGCGCGCCGCGTTTCCGGCAGCGCGATCGCGAGCAGCACGGCAACGCCGAGTGAGGCGGCGGTGATGAAATAGAAGATCGCGCGCCAGCCGAAGGCGATCTCCAGGAGGCCACCCGCCAGCGCGCTCAGCATCTGCGCCACCATCATCACGGCGATGACCAGGCTGATCATGGCGCCGACGCGGTCGCGGCCGTAGAGGTCGCGGATGATGGCGCGGCTGATCACCATGCCGGAGGCGCCGCCGAGCGCCTGCAGGAACCGCGCGGCAATCAGCTGCGGCAGCGTCTGTGCCAGCGAGCAACCCACGCTCGCTGCCACCATCAGGGCAAGCCCGGCCAGCAGCACCGGCCGGCGGCCGAACTTGTCCGACAGCGGCCCCATGATCAGCTGCGAGCAGGCGATGCCGACCATGTAGAGCGACACCGTCATCTGCGCGACCTGGATGTCGCTCTGGAAGGTGTCGGCCAGCACCGGCAGCGCCGGCACCAGCATGTAGAGCGAGATCGGCGCGACGCCCGTCATCAGCACGAGCATCAGCAGCATCAGGCGCGATGTCGTGAGGTCGTGCTTGTCCATCGCCGCGCCGGGCGGCTTGCCCCTCACGCCGTGCATTTGATCTGATCCGAATTATTCGGGGCGGACTCTAGCGGGATCGCACCGCGCGAATACGTCTGTTTCGGCATACGGCCATGAGGATTTCGGGAAGCGGATGAGGGAGGCATATCGCTTCCACAAACGACATGTCGTCCCGGCGAAGGCCGGGACCCATAACCACCGATGTTAATTGTCTGAACGCGCTGGAGCCTCAGCTTTGCATAACCACATACATTCGTGGTTATGGGCCCCGGCCTTCGCCGGGGCGACAACGCAAATCACCTCAACTCCGCCGTCGCCTCGTCCAGCCACAGCTTCGTCGCGGCATCATCGAGCTGCGGCCGCACGATCCTGGCGACCTTGGCATGGTAATCGTTGAGCCATCTCAGCTCGGCCGCATCGAGCATCTTCACCTCGATCAGGCGGCGGTCGATCGGCGCGAAGGTCAGCGTCTCGAACGCGTTGACAGGCTTTTCCGCCCCCTGGATGTCGGTGCCGATCACGAGCTCGAGGTTCTCGATGCGGATGCCGTAGGCGTCGGTCTTGTAGTAACCCGGCTCGTTGGAGAGGATCATGCCGCGCTTTAGGGGCGTGGTGCCGAGCTTGGAGATCCGCGCCGGCCCCTCATGCACGGAGAGATAGCTGCCGACGCCATGGCCGGTGCCGTGCTCGAAATCGAGCCCGGCCTGCCACAAGAACTGCCGGGCAAATGAATCGAGCTGCGCGCCGGTAATGCCGTCGGGGAACACCGCGCGCGCGATCGCGATGTGGCCGCGCAGCACACGGGTGAAGCGGTCGCGCATCTCATCCGTCGGCTGGCCGATCGCGATGGTGCGGGTGACGTCGGTGGTGCCGTCCTGGTACTGCGCGCCGGAATCGATCAGCAGCAGATCGCCGGGCGCGATCCGCCGGTTGCTCTTGCGGGTGACGCGGTAATGCACGATGGCGCCGTTCGGGCCGGTGCCGGAGATGGTGGGGAAGGAGACGTCCTTCAGCGCCCCGGTCTGGCGCCGAAAGGTCTCCAGCGCCTCGACGGCATCGATCTCGGTCAGCGCGCCCGAGGGCGCCTCGCGGTCGACCCAGGCGAGAAAGCGCGTCAGCGCCACGGCGTCGCGATGATGCGCGGTGCGGGTGCCCTCGATCTCCGTGATGTTCTTGACGGCCTTCAGGAGGGTGACGGGATCGTTGCCGGCGACGGGCTTGCCGCCCGCGCCCTTGATCAGGCGGCTCAGCGCGTCGGCCGCGGTCGCGCTGTCGAGTGCGATCGTGCTGCCGCGCCGGGCAAGCTCGATGAGCTTGGGCGCGAGCTTGTCCGGCTCCTCGACATCGGCGGACTGCTCGAGATGGTCGCGCGTCGAGTTGGAAAGCTTGCGGTGATCGATGAAGATGGTCGGCCGTCCCTCCTTCGGCACCAGCGCGTAGGACAGCGGCAATGGCGTATGCGAGACGTCGGCGCCGCGGATGTTGAAGGTCCAGGCCACGCCATGGGAGTCCGACAGCACCAGTGCATCGGCGCCGAGCTTGCTGATCTCCAGGCGAATGCGCTTCAGCTTCTCGGCTTCAAGCTCGCCGGAAAATTGCTGGCCCTGGATCGAGACCGGACCCAGCGGCGGCGCCGGACGCTCGTGCCAGATCGCATCGACCGGATTGGTCTCGACCGCGACCAGCTCCGCGCCGGCCTTGGCGCAGGCGGCGGCAAGCCGCTCGGCTGCCGCAGAAGTGTGCAGCCACGGGTCAAAACCGAGGCGGTCGCCCTTGGCAAGGTGACGGGACAGCCAGTGTTCCGGCGGCGGATCGGCCAGCGGCTCGACCTGCCAGGCCTTGCGGTCGACCTGCTTGCCGGCCTGCAGGGTGTAGCGGCCATCCACGAAGACGGCCGCTTCCCTAGTCAGCACGATGGCCATCCCGGCCGAGCCGGTGAAGCCGGTCAGCCAGGCCAGCCGCTCCTCGGAGGGGGCGACATACTCGTTCTGCTGCTGATCGGCGCGGGGAATCACGAATCCCGTGAGTTTCCGCCGCGCCAGCTCCTCGCGGAACGCGGAAAGCCGCGCCGTCAGCGCCACGCCGCTCTCGGGTTCCTCGAATGTCTGGAAATGGGCTTCGAACATGCGCTCACACTTTAGGTTCGTGTGGAGGGCTCGGCAATGTCGCCGAATTCTCCTTGGATTGGCACAACTTATGCTTGGATTTTGACACCTGCATCAGACAGGACCGAACGGCTTGCGCGCCAAATCGTTCGGATGAGGATCGGGGGACTTCGAGGAGTGTCTCAACTCAATAGCGAGGGGATACACGATGCCTGCCTTCAGCTTTGAAAAGATTTCGCCGCCGGCGAGCCGCGGCCCGATCGCCCCGATCGTGGTCAGGAAGCGCGGCGTCATCGTCCAGATCCTGGACCACTTTGTCGAAGCCCGCGTCAAGCGCAGGGAAGGAAAGGACGTCATTGTCCGCGCCAAGCGCAAGAAGAAAGTCTAAGCGAGACATCCGAGTTTCCCCGTCATTCCGGGGCACGCGAAGGGTGAACTGTGGGGCGCCGTTGCGCCCCTGGGAATCTCGAGATTCTCAGGTGCGCAACTGCGCACCATAGTTCGGCTCTTCGAGCCGCCCCGGAATGACAAACGCTAACCGGCCTTCCGCAGCAACAGGCTGCTCCACTCATTGATCCGCAAATGCCTTAGCGGCACCACCCCCCGGGCGCGATAGGCCGCGATCACGGCAGGGACCTGAGGCGTCAGCAGGCCCGACAGGATCACCAGCGCCCCTCCGGCCAGATGTCTGGCCATCGGGGTCGCCAATTGCCGCAGCGGATTGGCCAGAATATTCGCCAGCACGAGGTCGAACGGCCGGCGTTGCGAAAACTCCGGCGCGGAAAAGCCGGTGGCGCAGATCACCTGCACGAGGTTGCCGGTCTGGTTCAGCCGCGCATTCTCCCGCGCCACGCGCACCGACGCCGGATCGATGTCGCTGGCGAGCACGCCGATCTTCAGCGCCTTCGCCGCTGCAATCCCCAGCACGCCGGTGCCGGTGCCGAGATCGAGCACGCGCCGCGGCTGATAGGCCTTCAGCACATGATCGAGCAGCAACAGGCAGCCGCGCGTGGTGCCGTGGTGGCCGGTGCCGAAGGCCAGCGCCGCCTCGATCTCGATGGCGAGCTTGTTGGCAGGTACCCGCTCCCGGTCATGCGCGCCATGAACCACAAAGCGTCCGGCCGGCACCGGCACGAGGTCGTCGAGGCTCGCTTTGACCCAGTCCCTGGCTTCCACCGTATCGAAGGCGAGGGTGCTTGCGATCTCGCTACTGGCCGCGCTGGTCACGAGTTCGCGTAGCAGCGCCTGGTCCGGCGCCTCGGCAAAATGCACGGTGACGTCCCAGCGCCCGTCCGGCCGCTCGAACGCCGCCACCGCTGTCTCGCCCTCGAAGAGGATCTCGGTCAGCACGTCGACCACGCGCTTGGCGGCGTGCTCGTCGCCAATCGCAAAACTGGCGCGGTGGGTGGAGGGGGTGACGGTCATCGGGAAGCCGGTCCACAGCAAAAGGGCAGGAAATACAGGCCCTGTTTACAGGCTTCTCAGGCCGATATGCCGAGGATTTTCACAGCTTCTTCACCTTGCAACCGCCGAAGCCGGGATCAAGCGGGTTGAGAAGGAAAAGTCAGCAGAATCCGAGAGATATGGGGCAATGTCCACCGGCTCGTCCACAGCCAATCCGGGAGTTTTCCACAGGCTGGTCCCCGCACTTCACCGGTATCGGGCGCGGTTTTCCGGCGCCAATGCAAGGACGGCCCGCCTGGCCAGGGAGGCCGGGCGGGCCGTCGCTCCTCGACGCGCCACGGTGTCAGTATTTCGCGCCGTCCGGCATCTTGCGGAATTCCAGCCAGACTTTCTGCGCATCTTGGCGCAGCAGCGGCTCGACCGGCACGGCGCGCTTGGCATAGGACTTCTTCATGTCGATGCTGATGTTGGAGTCGTCAAACAGATCGGCATAGTCGGTCCATGCCGCCGCGTAATAGATCTTGCTGATGCGGGCCCAATAGGCGGTCGAGTAGCACATCGGACAGGGCTCGCAGCTCGTGTACATCACCGCGCCCTTGAGGTTCGGCGCGTTGACCTTCTTGCAGGCGGCGCGGATGGCGTTGACCTCGGCATGGGCGGAGGGGTCGTTATCGCGCAGCACGCTGTTGCCGGTCGCAGCCAGCACCTCGCCGTCGCGGACGATGACGCAGCCGAACGGGCCGCCGGTCTTCTCCAGCACGCCGGCTTTGCGCATCAGCTCGATGGCGCGGCGCATGTGCTCGCGATCCTTTTCGGTCGCGGTCTTGGCGGTGGTGGCAGCCAGCGCTTCGCCGGCCGAGGCCGTAGCCATCAGCGCGGCGCCGGCGGCCAGAAACTGGCGGCGCGGTACCGTGCGGGTTTCGTCGAATAGTGAATCCAAAGTGTTCTTCGCGCTCATGATTTTATTTTCCCTCAGACCTCGAGCGCGGCGAGTTAAGCCAAGGGCGTTTAAGATTTCGTGCAGATGGCAACCGGCCTTTTCAGGATCGGCCAATTGCCGCAGCGTTCATCTGAACAGCGCGCGGTGGTCGGCAAGGATCGCGCGCGCCGCGTTGTGACCGGGCGCGCCGGTGACGCCGCCGCCGGGATGGGCGCCGGAGCCGCAGTGATAGAGCCCCTTCAGCGGGCCGCGGTAGTCGGCGTGCCCCAGCATCGGCCGCGCCGAAAACAGCTGGTTCAGCGTCAGCGCGCCGTGAAAGATATCGCCGCCGAGCAGGCCGAACTGCCGCTCCAGATCGAGCGGGGACAGCACTTGCCGCCCGATCACGCTCGCCGCAAAGCCCGGCGCGTAGCGGTCGACGGTTGTAATCATGAGATCCGCAACCTCTTCGCGGTGATCGTCCCAGGATTTGCTGTCCGGCAATTCCGGCGCGACATGCTGGCAGAACAGGCTGGCGACATGCTGGCCCTTGGGCGCCAGCGTGTCGTCGAGTGTGGAGGGGATCAGCACCTCGACCACGGGCTCGCGGCTCCAGCCGTGCTCGCGGGCATCGAGCCAGGCCCGGTCCATGTAGGCAAGCGACGGCGCCAGAATGATGCCGGCGGTGAGGTGGTCGCCTTCACCCGGCAGCGCGCTGAACGACGGCAGCGCGTTCAGCGCGACATTCATGCGGAAGGTGCCGGAGGCGTTGCGCCAGTGCGAGATGCGGTCGAGGAAGGATGTCGGCAGCGCATCCGCCGGCACAAGGCGCGTGTACAGCAGTTTCGGATTGACGTTGGAGGCGACATATTTCGCGCGGATGGTCTCGCCATTGTCGAGGATGACGCCGACCGATCGGTCGTTCTCGACAATCACCTCGCGCACGCCGGCGTCGGTCTCGATCTCCGCGCCATGCTTTTGCGCCGCGCGCGCCATCGCCAGCGTGATTGCGCCCATGCCGCCGATGGCATGGCCCCAGACGCCCTTCTTGCCGTTCACCTCGCCAAAGGCGTGGTGCAGCATCACGTAGGCCGAGCCCGCGGCATAGGGGCTCGCATAATTGCCGACGATGGCGTCGAAACCGAACAGCGCCTTGACGAGGTCGCTCTCGAAACCCTCGTCCAGCATTTCGCCGGCCGAGCGGGTGAAGAGATCGAGCAGGCTGCGTTGCTGCTCCAGCGAAAGCTTTCGCAGGATGTTGCCGGTGCCGATCGCATTGAAGGCTTCGCGGATCGCGGCAACGCCAAAGGCCTCGACTATGTTGGGCGGGGCGCGCAGCACCAGTTGTCGCAGCACGTCGGCAATGCCTTCGAGCTCGCGGGAAAAGGCATCGATATGCGCCGCGTCGCGCTCGCTCAATTTCGCGACGGAAGCTTTGGTGCGGCCTTCCCCGGTGAGGAGATAGCGGCCGTCGGGAGAGGGCAGGAAATTCTGCGCGCGGCGCTCGACGATCCCAAGGCCGTGATCGGCCAGTCGCAGATCGGCGACCACCTTCGGATTGAGCAGGCTCACCGTGTAGGCGGCGACCGAATTGCGGAAGCCGGGATGAAACTCCTCGGTCACCGCCGCGCCGCCCACCACCTTGCGGCGCTCGACCACCTTCACCCGCAGGCCCGCCATTGCGAGATAGGCCGCGCAGGTGAGGCCGTTGTGCCCCGCACCGATGATGACGACGTCCGTTTCGTTCATGTTCGTTTCAAGAAGGAGCCACTAGTTTCCGCTGTCATTCCGGGATGGTCCGAAGGACCAGACCCGGAATCTCGAGATTCCGGGTTCGATGCCTCCGCATCGCCCCGGAATGACAGGCTCAACCAAACGTGCTGTCGCCTTCATTCCGCCTTCCGTCAAGGTTTCTTGCCCCTGATGTTGCCATATGCTCAATTCGGCGTCTCTGGCGTACCCCTGCCGGAAGTGCCATCCCCCGCTGGGCCTTTGCCGGAGCCTGCATGACCGTTGCCGCACCGTCCCTCACGGACCAAGCCGCCATTTCACGGAACCGGCTGATTCTCCTGGTCTACACGCTGGCGATTTTTGTCAGCGCGCTGCTGCTGTTCTCGGTGCAGCCGCTGTTCACGAAAATGGTGCTGCCGCGGCTCGGCGGATCGCCGGCGGTGTGGTCGGTGGCGATGGTGTTCTTCCAGTCGCTGCTGCTCGCCGGCTACGCCTATGCGCATTACCTGACCATGGCGAGCAACCGCGTCGTTCCTGTCGTGGTGCATCTCCTCGTCCTCGTCGCCGCGATGCTGACGCTGCCGCTGGCGATCCGCAGCGGTTGGGGCGAGCCGCCCACCTCGGGCTATGCGTTCTGGCTGCTGGGGCTGTTTGCGGTCTCGATCGGATTGCCGTTCTTCGCGCTTGCCGCCAATAACCCGCTACTGCAGGCCTGGTTCGTGCGCACCGGCCATCCCAATGGCCCGGATCCGTATTTCCTCTATGCGTCCTCCAATATCGGCAGCTTCCTGGCGCTGCTCTCCTATCCGGTGCTGCTGGAGCCGATGTTCACACTGCGCACCCAGAACCTGATCTGGACCGGCGGTTATGGGCTGCTGATCCTGCTGATCGCGGGCTGTGGCGCGCTGCTGTTGAAATCGCCTGCCGACGCGGCGGCGCTGAACATCCCGGCCGACGACGCCGATGCGCCGGCGCCGTCATGGCCGCTGCGCGCACGCTGGATTTTCCTCGCTGCCGTGCCGTCCGGCCTCTTGATCGCTGTCACCGCGCATATCTCGACCGACGTCGCGGCCGCGCCGCTGCTCTGGGTGCTGCCGCTGTCGCTCTATCTGCTGACCTGGGTGCTGGTGTTCCAGTCGCGGCCGCTGCTGCCGCACTGGCTGATGTTGTGGCTGCAGCCGCTGGCAATTGCGGGCGTGGTGATCCTGCTCGCTGTCGGCGGCGAACAGAATCTGCTGCTGACGCTAGGCGGTCACCAGCTGTGTTTCTTCCTGATCGCGATGGCCTGCCACGGCGAGCTGGCGCGCACGCGTCCCGCCGCCAAATATCTCACCGGATTCTACGTCGCGCTGTCGTTCGGCGGCATGGTCGGCGGCCTGTTTGCGGGGCTGATCGCTCCGTACACCTTCTCCTGGGTTGCGGAGTATCCGATCCTGCTGGCGCTGGCGGCATTGTGCCGGCCGCCGATGCCCGAGCGCTTGCCGCGGATCACGCAGTGGTATTGGCCGCTGCTCGCGGCCATCGCGGTGGCGCTGATCCTGCCGGCATACAATCTCGGCAAGGTATTCGCCTGGCTCGAGGAGAACCGCGTCTGGATGATCGGCGGCGTCGGCATGCTGGCCGCGCTGCTGGCGGTCGTCCTCAACGGCAACCGCTGGAAGATTTTCGCCACCGTTGCGGTGGCGCTGGTGCTGCTGCGTGCCTATCCCACCGACGACGGACGCGTGGAGACCGTGCGCAGCTTCTTCGGCGTGCACAAGATCGTGGTGACGCCGAATGGCCAGTATCACGTGCTGATGCATGGCACGACCATTCACGGCGCCGAGAAATTCAGGAATGACGACGGCACGCCGGTGACGGGACGGCCGGAGCCGATCACCTATTATCACAGGGATGGCGGCATCGGTCAGGCCATCACCGCAATGCGCGAGCGCAAAGGGGCGCCGCTGAAGGTGGCGGTGATCGGGCTCGGATCGGGCACGCTCGCTTGCGCCTCCGAGCCGGGCGAGCGCTGGAAGTTCTTCGAGATCGACCAGAGTATGGTCGACAGCGCCCGCGACCCGAAATACTTCACTTATATCCAGAAATGCGAGCCCGACCTGAAACCCGTCATCGGTGACGCGCGGCTGACCTTCGCCAAGGAGCCGAGCGGCGCCTATGATCTCATCATCGTCGATGCCTATTCGTCGGATGCGATCCCGATCCATCTGGCCACCGAAGAGGCGATGGAGATCTACAAGGACAAGCTGGCGCCGCACGGTGCTGTCGTGATGCACGTCTCCAACCGGCATCTTGAACTGGAGAGCGTGGTAGTCGGCATTGCCGACGCCAACGATCTGAAGAGCTGGGTCTACAGCGAGGATACGGGAAGGGACGCCGAGTACATCTTCTCGACCACGGTCGTGGTCTCCGCGCGCGAGGAGGCCGACGTCGGCAAGCTCGCGTCATCCGACAAGTGGACGCTAACCGAAGCGGAGGACAACCAGCGGGTCTGGACCGACGATTACTCCAATATCGTCGGCGCGCTGTGGCGGCGTCTGCGCGAGGGCGAGCAATAGGCCTGCTCGTCAATCCTGATAGGTGTAGTAGCCGCGTTGCTGCTGCTGATAGTACTGCCGTGGCTGGTAGTAGTAGCCCTGCGTTGGCGGGGCATAGCCGTGGTCGTAATAGTACTGCTGCTGCGGCGGATAGGCCTGAGCGCGACGCGGCGCGGGGTAGATCTGGCCGCTCGAGGCGCCGTCAGCCGGATAGATGTAGCCGTCATCGCGGCGCGCCTGTGTCGCGTAGCCACCTTGCGGCGTGATCACGACGGGATCGCCGGCATTGCCATACTGCTGCTGTTCGTAGTCGCGGCGGGCGACGGCTGTATTGGTGCGGCCGCGGGGGTTGCGGGCCAGCGCAACCTGCGAGGAGCCGGTGAGAGTCACTGTGGTGTTGAGCACGCCCTGTTGCTGCACCAGCGCATAGAGCGTCGCGGCATGGGTGCGTGACAGCCGCACGCAGCCATGCGAGGCCGGGCTGCCGAGCCTGCTCACCGAATCCGTGCCGTGGATGGCATGGCCGATCTTGGTAAAGAAGATCGAATGCGGCATCGGCGCGTCGTCGAATTCCTTGGAATAATGGTCCAGCTCCATCCGGAAGGTGCGGAACGAGCCGTTCGGCGTCTCATATGATGGAATGCCCGTCGACACCGGCCAGCGATAGCGCTCGACGCCGTCAACTGCGACGGTCATCTGCTGGTTGTCCTTGTCTACGGTGATGGCAACTTTGGCGTCCGCGCCGGTAGCGATCAGCGTTAATCCGGCAAAAGCGACGAGGAAGGAACGCATGTACTTCTGGCCTCCCGGCTGTTGTGCCGCGGCTCTCCGTCCCCCGGCAATCAATATGCCCGGATTCCGGATTTGGTTCCAGTGGCTGGCGGCGGATCGTTTGATGAACGGCGCTGACTTTTTCGCGAGTTGGCGCTGATGTATGCCGCGGCGGCCGTCAATTCTTCAGCCGGTAGCCGGTCCGAAAAATCCACCACACCAGCGCCATACAGATGGCGAGGAAGGTGAGCGTCATCCCCAGGCTCAGCCACACGCTGACGTCGGCGATTTCGAAGAAACTCCAGCGAAAGCCGCTGATCAGATAGACCACCGGATTGAACAAGCTGACGGTGCGCCACGCCGGGGGCAGCATGTTGACGGAGTAGAAGCTGCCGCCGAGGAACGTGAGCGGCGTCACCACCAGCATCGGGATCATCTGCAGCTTCTCGAAGCCGTCGGCCCAGATGCCGATGATGAAGCCGAACAGGCTGAAGGTGACGGCGGTCAACACCAGGAAGGCCAGCATCCACAGGGGATGATGGATGTGCAGCGGCACGAACAGCCCGGCGGTGGCGAGGATGATCAGGCCGAGGATGATCGATTTGGTGGCGGCGGCGCCGACATAGCCGATCACGATCTCGAAGTAGGAAATGGGCGCCGACAGGATTTCGTAGATGGTGCCGACGAATTTCGGGAAGTAGATGCCGAAGGAGGCGTTGGCGATGCTCTGGGTCAGCACCGACAGCATCACCAGACCGGGCACAATGAAGGTGCCGTAGCTGACGCCTTCCACTTCGGTGATGCGCGAGCCGATGGCGGCGCCGAACACCACGAAATAGAGCGAGGTGGAGACGACCGGTGAGACGATGCTCTGCAGCAGCGTGCGCCAGGTGCGCGCCATCTCGAAGAGATAGATGGCCTGGATGGCTCGCCAGTTCATTATGATTTCCTCACCAGGCTGACAAAGATGTCTTCCAGCGAAGACTGTTCCGTATCGAGGTCGCTGAAGCGAATGCCGGCGCTGCGCAGGTCGCCCAGCAGGCTGGTGATGCCGGTGCGCTCGCCCTTGGTGTCGTAATCATAGGTGATTTGGCGTCCGTCCTCGGACAGGTGCAGATTGTACGGCGCAAGTTCAGGCGGGATCGCATCGATCGTGTGCTGCAACTGCAGCGTCAGCCGCTTCTTGCCGAGCTTCTCCATCAGCCCGGCCTTATCCTCGACCAGGATGATTTCGCCCTTGTTGATGACGCCGATGCGGTCGGCCATCTCCTCGGCTTCCTCGATGTAATGCGTGGTGAGGATGATGGTAACGCCCGACGCCTGCAGCCTGCGCACCACCTCCCACATGCCCTTGCGCAGTTCGACGTCGACACCCGCCGTCGGCTCGTCGAGGAAGAGGACTTGCGGTTCGTGCGACAGTGCTTTGGCGATCATCACGCGGCGCTTCATGCCGCCGGACAGGGTGAGGATTTTGGAATCCTTCTTGTCCCATAGCGAAAGGTCCTTCAGCACTTTTTCGATATGGGCCGGGTTCTTCGGCTTGCCGAACAGGCCACGGCTGAAGCTGATGGTAGCCCAGACCGTTTCGAATGAATCGGTGTGCAATTCCTGCGGCACCAGCCCGATCATCGAACGCGCCGCGCGATAGTCGTTGATGATATCGTGGCCGCCGACCGTGATTTTGCCGGAGGTCGGATTGGCGATGCCGCAGATCGTGCTGATCAGCGTGGTCTTGCCGGCGCCGTTGGGGCCGAGCAGCGCAAAGATCTCGCCGCGACGGATGTCGAGATTGATGTTGTTCAGCGCCTTGAAACCGGAGCCGTAGACTTTCGAGAGATTGGAGACGGAAATGACGGGCGACATGAGGGGCTTGATCGATCGCACTCTGGAATAGGGAAGGGGCCGGCAACGCGCTGGTATGCCAGAGCCGGAAGGGAAGGGCTGAAATCAGATAGGAAGGAGAATCAGGTTCTGCAATCGCCGCCGCGAACTAAAGATTCATTCTGCGGCGTGCGCGCGGGCGCGCAACTCGATCAAGGCAACCATGTGTGTTCTGAGATCGGCGGCGACGGCCGGATCGGCCTTCAGCTCGGTCAATGTTCGGGGACGGGGCAACGACTTGCCATCTTCCTCGATGCTGTCCGCGTACAGCTCCAGAGCCTCCGGCGCATTGCGAAGCGCTTCATCGACGTCGTCGCCGCCGGAAGTGCAGCCGGGCAGGTCTGGAAACCAAACGCCAATAGCGTGGTCCGGTCCGGCATCCTCGATGATGGCGACATAGTGGGTCATGGTTCGGCTCAGTCGGGTTTCCATCCCGCGCCCTTATAAATGGCACGAACGAGCCCCTTTCCCAAGTCCTTCTTGGGGTGAGGAATAACCACGGTTTGCCCCGAAACCGGGCTCTTGAAGACGTGGTGAGAGCCTGTGACGCGGACAAGCATCCATCCCTCGCGTTCCAGTCTTCGAATGATATCGCGGCTATTGGTCAACATGTCAGCCGCGTCTGCCGTTCACGCGCAGCTATTTCTTCTTCTTCGCCGGCTGCTTCTTCGCCTGTGGCGCTGCGGCCGGCTGCTCGGTCGGCTCCGGAATTTTCGTGAGCGTCATGATCTGGATCTGGTTGTTGACCGGCGCGGTGGGGCGCGCGGAATCCAGCAACTGCTCTTCGCCGAGGCCTACCGACTGGATGCGTTTGGCCGAAATCTTGAAGGTGTTGACCAGGATTTCCCTGATCGCGTCGGCGCGGCGCTGGCTGAGGATGGCGTTGGCCTCGCGCTTTCCGTTGGCCTCGATGTGGCCGACAACCAGGAAATTGTAGGGCAGCAGCGACGAATGCACCAGCGCGTCGGCAATGCGGCCGACGGTCTGGTAGGATTCGGGCTGCACGATCGGCGTGTCGACGTCGAACACGATGTCGAAATTGAAGGTCGGCAGCTTGTTCAGATCAGGCGCGATTGCTGGTCGCTTCTGCGGCGGCGGCTCGGTCTTGCCACGCATTTTCGAGCGCTCCGTCACCTGCTGGCGCAACGCGGGAATGTCGAGCTCGAGGTCAGCCTGGTATTTCTCCAGCTTGGCGACGATGTCTTCGCGGGTCGGCGCGTTCTGGGCGGAAGCAGGCGCGGCCGCCAGCAACGCTATAACGCCGGCTGCGAGCAGGCCGATGTTGCGCAAGGTTCGCATCAGCGATACCCCGCGTCGACCATGGCCTGGGTGCAGTTGCGGCTGACGCCGCTCGCCGTCATCAGGCAGGGTACCGACTTGCTGGTCTCCTTGGTGGAGCCGTGGCAGATCTTGACGATCTCGCGCGTGCAGGCGTTCGCGACCGTCACGCGCGCCGCGATGCGCTTCTGGATGGCGTCAAAGGCCTGCAGGTAGGTCGCCTTGCACTGGGGCGAGGTCACGTCCTGGTTGCGCGACAGGCATTCCTTGAGGCGATTGGAATCGAGGTTGACGCCGCGGCAGTTGGCGGTGATCTCGGCGCCGCAGCCCTTGGCCAGCATGGCCGCCGCATCGCCAAAGCTCATCGTCTCCGCCGCCGCTATAGGCGGCGCGGCCAGCAATGCGACTAACAGAAAAATCTTTCCCCGGACCATGAGGACATCTCAACCGATGATTTTGCCGGGGGTCAAGGGCCACGAAAGGCGGGCGAGCGAGTGTCCACGGCACTGTTGCCGCGGCGACAGGGTGTGTCACACCCGTTCGACAAAACTGTCGACCACCTTCTTCTCGCCGGCCTTCTCGAAGGCGATGGTGAGCTTGTTGCCGTCGATCTTCACGACATGGCCGTAGCCGAATTTCTGGTGGAAGACGCGGTCATCCAGCGCAAATTCGGAAACCGAGGTGGATTTCGCCACCAGCTCGCCCTCGATCACCATGGGGCCGCGCTTGTTGCGGGAAAAACCGCCCGACGAAAAGGACGATTGATCCTCGTTAAAGCCGCCGCGGGCCTGGCCGCCGCGCCGGGCGCGGTTGGCCTGGGCGCGCTGCCAGCCCGGCGTGGTGTAGCTGGAGCCGAATGATTCGACGTTGTCGAAGCGCGAGGGCCCGTAGCCGCCGGCACCGCCCCAGCCGGAGCCGCCCTTGGATTCCGTGATCTCGACGCTGTGCGCCGGCAGCTCGTCGAGGAAGCGCGATGGGATCGTTGTCGACCAGGTGCCGTGGATGCGGCGGTTGGTGGCGAAGAAGATCTTGGCGCGGCGGCGGGCGCGCGTCAGGCCGACATGGGCGAGACGGCGCTCTTCTTCCAGCCCCGCGCGGCCCTGCTCGTCAAGCGTGCGCTGGCTGGGAAGCAGTCCTTCCTCCCAGCCGGGCAGGAAGACGTTATCGAATTCGAGCCCCTTGGCGGAATGCAGCGTCATCAGCGACACCGCTTCTTCCTGCGCGCCGTCCTCGCGGTCCATGACGAGGGCGATGTGCTCGAGGAAACCTACCAGGTTCTCGAACTCCTCCATGGAGCGGACCAGTTCCTTCAGGTTCTCCAGCCGGCCTGCGGCGTCCGCGGAGCGGTCCTTCTGCCACATCTCGGTATAGCCGCTCTCGTCGAGCATGATCTCGGCGAGCTCCGTGTGTGTGGTGACCTCGCTCTGCGCCCGCCAGCGGTCGAACTGGGCTACGAGATTGCGCAAGGAGCCACGCGCCTTCGGCTTCAGCTCGTCGGTTTCGACCACGGCTCGCGCGGCGTCGAACAGCGAAATGCGCCGTTTGCGGGCGTGGTCGTGCAGCAGCTGCACGGTGGCATCGCCCAGGCCCCGCTTGGGCACATTGATGATGCGCTCGAAGGCGAGGTCGTCGGCGGGCGAATTGATGGTGCGCAGATAAGCCAGCGCGTCGCGGATTTCGGCACGCTCGTAGAAGCGCGGGCCGCCGATCACGCGATAGGGCAGGCCGAGTGTGACGAAGCGGTCTTCGAACTCGCGCATCTGGAACGAGGCGCGCACGAGAATGGCGATCTCGTTGAGATTTTCCTGCGCGCGTTGCAGCTCCTCGATCTCCTCGCCGATGGCGCGGGCTTCTTCTTCGGAATCCCAGGCGCCTGTCACGGTGACCTTCTCGCCGTCGACATCTTCCGTGCGCAGCGTCTTGCCGAGCCGGCCTTCATTGTGCGCGATCAAATGCGAGGCGGCGGAAAGGATGTGGCCCGTTGAGCGGTAGTTGCGCTCGAGGCGGATCACCTTGGCGCCGGGAAAATCGTGCTCGAAGCGCAGGATGTTGTCGACCTCGGCGCCGCGCCAGCCATAGATCGACTGGTCGTCGTCGCCGACGCAGCAGATGTTTTTCGGTGGGGCCTTCTCCCTCTCCCCGCTCGCGGGGAGAGGGTCGGGGTGAGGGGGACTCTCCAAGAGTTCGGTCTGCGGTGAGTCCCCCTCACCCGGATCGCTGCGCGATCCGACCTCTCCCCGCAGGCGGGGAGAGGTGGAGGAGGAAGACGGCGCCTGCGACAATAGCCGCAGCCACAGATACTGCGCGACGTTGGTGTCCTGATATTCGTCGACCAGGATGAACTTGAACCGGTTCTGATAGCTGCGCAGCACGTCGGCGTGCTCGCGGAAGATGCGGATGTTCTCCAGCAGGAGATCGCCGAAATCGGCGGCGTTGAGGATCTTCAGCCGCTCCTGATACGTGGTGTAGAGCTTGCCGCCCTTGCCGTTGGCGAACACGGCGGCTTCACCCGGCGGCACCTGCGAGGGCATCAGGCCGCGGTTCTTCCAGCCGTCGATCAGGCCGGCCAGCATCCGCGCCGGCCAGCGCTTGTCGTCGATGTTTTCCGCCTGCAGGAGCTGTTTCAACAGGCGTACCTGGTCATCGACATCGAGGACGGTGAAGTTGGATTTCAGCTGCGCGAGTTCGGCGTGGTAACGCAGGATGCGGCCGCCGATGGAATGGAAGGTGCCGAGCCACGGCATGCCTTCGACCGCATGGCCGAGCATCTGGCCGAGGCGGAGCTTCATCTCGCGCGCGGCCTTGTTCGTAAAGGTGACCGCCAGGATTTCATGCGGCCGTGCGCGGCCTTGACTGAGGATGTGGGCGATGCGGGTGGTGAGCACGCGCGTCTTGCCGGTGCCGGCGCCGGCAAGCACCAGCACGGGTCCGTCCAGCGTCTCGACGGCCTCGCGCTGCTCGGGATTGAGGCCGGAAAGATATTGCGGGCCGGCCGCGGCGCGCGCACGCGCGGCAATCCCGCCAGCCGCAGGCTGGTGCTCGGGAACGCTGGCATGGGGCAGTTTGCTCGGCTCGGTCATCACGAATCGCATTTTCCCCACGATGGCACCGCGAGGAGGTGAAAGGGAGCCTTCTTAGCAGGGATTGAGGATCATATAGGGCGAAACCAGCGGATTTGACAGGTTTTATCGCCCCGATCGGCCCGCGATTTCGTTCCCGTCTCAGCGAGAAATTTCGGCGTTTCTGCCCCGGAACTCGCGTTCTGCGCCCCGCATTGTCCCGGCATCACCAAGGCGCCGCAGCGCGCCCGCGAGAAAAGAAGGAAATAGCCATGTTGAGCTGGGTTCTGACGTTCCTGATCATCGCGCTGATTGCCGGCGTTCTCGGCTTCGGCGGCATTGCGGGCGCGTCCGTGGAAATCGCCAAGATCATCTTCTTCATCGCCATCGTGCTGTTCCTGATCTCGGCCGTCTTCGGATTGGTCCGCGGACGCACGAGAGTCTAGCGGAGGCCGCGCTATTTGGAGGGCATCGCCACCTTTCGGCCGATGCCCTCCGGCCGCGGCACCGCGGCATGGACGTCAGCGATTGCGGCGATGCGGGCGCGGATGTCAGGTGGAAATGGTGCGACCTTGCGCGCACCCATGTCGATGTGGAGCGTGATGTTCTCCGAGGTGGCAGAAATCCAGCCTTCGGTGGCGTGGCGCAATTCCTCGAACGTATGGATGCGTTTTTCGTCGGCGCCAAGCAGGTAGACCGTCACCTGGGCGGGGTCTCCGAGATGGATTTCGCGCAAATAGCGCACGTGGCATTCGGCGGTGAAGGTCGAGCCGTGGCGCTGCTTCATGTAGGCCGGCCCGATGCCGAGCTGCAGCCACAGCTCGTCGATCGCGCGGTCCATCATCACGTTGTAATAGGCCATGTTGAGATGGCCGTTATAGTCGATCCATTGCGGCTCGATCTGCATCACCGAGGATACGAACGGGGCGGTCGGCAGTTTGATGTCCCTGGCGGCGGTCGGGGTCGTCATCGTCATTTCCTGATGGCGCAATCTGGTTCTTGACCCCTTATATAACCTTTGCCACCGTCTCCCAAAGCCGGGAGGAAACTTGACGTGGCGACGACGATAGCAAGCAACTTGAAGCGGCCGGAGCCGCAGGCCCTCAAGAGCGCGATCGACGCGCTGGCGGCGCGGTTCGGCAACCGGCTGATCACGTCGCAGGCGGTGCGCGAGCAGCACGCCCATACCACCACGTGGCTGGCCTCGCAGCCGCCGGATGCCGTCGTGATGGCGCAGGAGACCGCCGACATCCAGGACGTGGTGCGGATTTGCGCGAAAAACGGCGTACCGGTGATCGCGTTCGGCACCGGCACCTCGCTGGAAGGCCAGGTCAATGCGCCGGCGGGCGGCGTCTGCATTGATCTTCGCGACATGAACAAAATTCTCGAAGTGCACGCCGAGGATCTGGACTGCGTGATCCAGCCCGGCGTTACCCGCAAGGCGCTGAACGAGTATCTGCGCGACCAGGGCCTGTTCTTCCCGATCGATCCCGGCGCCGACGCCTCGCTCGGCGGCATGACCTCGACCCGCGCCTCCGGCACCAATGCGGTGCGCTACGGCACCATGCGCGAGAACGTGCTGGCGTTGAAGGTCGTGCGCGGCGATGGCGAGATCATCACCACGGGCACGCGGGCGAAGAAATCCTCCGCCGGCTACGATCTCACCCACCTTTTTGTCGGTGCGGAAGGCACGCTCGGCATCATCTCGGAGCTGACGATCAAGCTGCGCGGAATCCCCGAGACGATTGCGGCGGCGGCCTGTTCGTTTGAATCCGTGCGCGGCGCCTGTCAGGCGACGATTCTGGCGATCCAGACCGGCATTCCCGTGGCGCGGATCGAACTGCTCAATGCCGAGCAGGTCAGGGCGTGCAATTCCTACTCGAAGCTCTCGCTGCCGGAGACGCCGCTGCTGCTGCTGGAATTCCACGGCAGCGAAGCCGATGTTGCCGAACAGTCGAAGAACTTTGCCGAGATCGCCAAGGAATGCGGCGGCGGTGATTTTTCCTGGACCACCAAGCCCGAGGACCGCACAAAACTCTGGCAGGCGCGGCACGATGCCTACTGGTCCGTGAAGGCGCTGCGCCCCGGCGCGGGCGTGGTCGCAACCGACGTCTGCGTGCCGATCTCGCGGCTGGCCGATTGCGTCACCGAGACTGAGGATGATCTGAAGCGACTTGGCCTCTTGTCGCCGATCGTCGGCCATGTCGGCGACGGCAATTTCCATTGCTCGCTGATCTGCGACGTCGACAACGCCGACGAGATGGCGCGCGGCGAAGAGTTCATGCATCGCCTGGTCGAGCGCGCGCAGGCGATGGGCGGCACCTGCACCGGCGAGCACGGCATTGGGCAGGGCAAGCAGAAATATCTCGAGGCCGAGCTCGGCCCACAGGCGCTCGATGCCATGCGCGCGCTGAAGAAGGCGCTCGACCCGCAGAACATCTTCAATCCCGGCAAGATCGTCCCGGCGGCTTGACGCCGTGGCTGTCCGCGCCTTGCCCTCATAGGGTGGAACTTTCGCCGTCTTTGCGCGTCATGACCTGCGCCGAGTTGTAAGCGGCGTGACCGCAGGGAGGGTGCTGTGTCCGGGCGCGGGTTGGGGGTTGCGATTCTTGCTTTGTTGTTGGTGCTGTCAGGCGATGCCATCGCCAAGGGCGGCGGCCATGGAGGAGGGCGCGGGGGCGGCCATGGTGGCGGAGGCCATGGTCATGGTGGAGGTCACGGCTTCCGCGGGCACGGCGGCGGGCATCACTTCGGTGGCCATCGCGGCGGATTCGCACGTCACGCGGTTGGGCGTCCCCATTTTGGTGGTCCTCGCTTCTCGGCCCGGCACGCAAATTTCGGCCAGATGCGCGGCGCCGCGTTCGCACCCGGCCGCCATGCGGTGAACCTGTTGTCACGTCGTGGCGGGCTGAGCGGCAAGGTCTTGAGCAGTCCGGCGGCGCGCACGCAGATCGCCGCGGCCGCGGCGCTTGCGGGCTGGCATGGCGGCGCGTTTGGCGATGGCTGGTGGCGTCACGGCAATGGCGGATATGGCTGGGTCGGCCCGCTGTTCTGGCCGTTCGCCTATAACGACATTTACGACTACGCCATTTGGGACGATGGCCTCGGCTTCTGGGGCTACGGTTATCCCGACATCTACGCGGGAATCTTTCCGCCCTATGGCTATGGCGACCTCCAGGGCTATTTCCCGCAACGACGGTGGGATCGCCGGCGCGGCAGGCCGGTTGCGATCGGACAAATGTGCGGCAATGACAGCCGCGCGATCGCCGGCATGCCGATCGACGAGATCGCGGACGCGGTCCAGCCGACCGAGGCGCAGCGCGCCGCGCTTTCCGAACTCGGCCAGGCTTCGCTCACGGCCGCGCAGAACATCCGCCTGGCGTGCCCGGCGCAAGCCATGTTGACGGCACCGGGAAGACTTGCGGTGATGCAGCAGCGGATTGAGGCGATGATTTCCGGCATCGCCCTGATCCAGCCGAAGCTGGACAAGTTCTACGGCCTGCTCGACGACGAGCAGAAAGCACGGCTCAACGGGCTCGCCGAAGAGCAGCGCAAGGCTTCGGGCGCTTCCGCCGATGCCGCCTCACTGGCGCGAAGCTGCAGCGCACCCGGTCCTGCGGCGTTGCAATGGCCGACCGCCGAGATCGAAGCCAGGATCCATCTGAACGATACGCAGAAGGGCGCCCTGCAGGTGCTGCAGGACACCAGCGCCCGCGCCGCCGAGCAGCTGAAGGCTGCATGCCAGACGGAACAGGTGCTTACACCGCCTGCGCGGCTTGCCGCCGCCGCGAAAAGGCTCGATGCCATGCTAGACGTCGTCAAGCAGGTGCGGGCCGCGCTCGAGGATTTCTACGCCACGCTGACCGACGAGCAGCGGGCGGCGTTTGAGGCGATCGGCCCCGCCCGTCCGGCCTGAACGAGCAATGCCGGTTCACAGCGCCTGCCAAATGAAGCTATGCTCGCCGCATAGCCCATTTCTGCGTCTTCTTCACGCGAAGGAGTACCTGCTTCGCCTGAAAAACGCCACGGGGCGGGGTGCGGCAATGCAATGGTTCAAGCAGGCCAGGCGCACGGAAATCTGGGACGAGGCGGTCGAAGCGCCGATCGGCGATATCGGGGCGGCCAAGCGGATTCGCGAGATCTGCCGTTCGGCTGCCGACAGCGCCGACAAGGTCGGCGCGGCGGCCGATCGCACGCACAAGAAAATCAGACGCGAGGTGGAGCGCTACGAGCGTGCGGCGCGGGCCGCGATGGAGCTCGCCATGAAAGTCTCCGACGAGCTGCTGCGCGATGCCGCGGTGCGTCAGATCGTTGAACTGTGCCTCAAGGCGGGCAACGTCATGACGGCGCAGACGCTGTTTCGTGCCATTCAGTCCAAGTCAATCCGGGACGATGTGCTGCGGGAGCACCCGCATCTGCCGGTCGAATAGCGAGCAACTATCGCTTCTCCATGATGGCGATGGTGGCCGTCCATTGCGCCTTGGCGTGGCGCAGCAGCAGCTTGATGACGTCCTGACGCGATGCCGGCGCGAGCCCGATCGTGTCACCGGTCTGATTGAGGATCTGCTCCCTCGCGCCCAGTGGCAGTCGCGCCCAGCATAGCGTGACCGCCGCGCCAAGGTGCTGGAGGATTGCCTCGTCGGACGGTCGACCGGCCAGCATGGCAATCTCCTCGTCAACAACTTCCCGGTGGATGCCCGTCAGGCTGCCTTGATCGCGGCGAAAAAGTTTTCGACGCCGACGCGCATGATCTCCGCATGCGCTGACAACTCGCCTGCCGACGACAACAGCTGCATTGCGGTCTCGCGGGTTTCGACTGCCGCGTGGCTGACGCCGCTGATATTGCCCGAAACCTCCTGGGTGCCGCGCGCGGCTTCCTGGATGTTGCGTGCGATCTCGGCCGTCGCCATGCCCTGTTGCTCGATCGCAGCCGCAATCGCGGTGGCGATCTCGCTGACCGACCCGATCGTGGCGCCGATCTCGCCGATCGCAGAGACCGACTGTCTGGTTGCCGCCTGGATGGCGAGGACCTGCTGACCGATTTCTTCGGTGGCGCGCGCCGTCTGTTCGGCGAGCGCCTTGACCTCGGAGGCGACCACCGCAAAGCCTCGGCCGGCTTCGCCCGCGCGTGCCGCCTCGATGGTGGCATTGAGCGCGAGCAGGTTGGTTTGCGCCGCTATGGTGTTGATCAGCTCGACCACGGCACCGATCTTCTGCGCGGACTCGGCGAGGTCGTCGATACTCGCGCCGGACTGGCGCGCCTGGTCTACGGCCTTGCCGGTGATCCGGGTGGATTCGGCCACCTGCCGGCCGATCTCCCTCACGGACGAGGTCAGTTCCTCGGTTGCGGAAGCGACGGCCTGCACATTGGCTGAGGCCTCCTCGGAAGCTGCCGCGACCGTAGTCGATTGCCGGGTCGACTCCTCCGCATTGGCGGCCAACGCATCGGCGGCTTCCTTCAGACCGCCAGCCGAACCACTCACCGCCGCAAGCACGGTATTGATGCGGCCATCGAAGTCGGCGATCGCCGCCGCGATGCGGTTCTGCTGCTGTGCCCGCTGCTCCAGCATCGCTTCTTGATAGACCGATATCGCCAGATCCATGTCCAGCATAACGGCACAGTTCAGCGCGGACAGTACCGCCTTCAGCCGGCTTGTGCGCCAGCGATAATGGGTTACGGCGACGCCGACGAGGCGGTTGAGCACAAAATTGTAGCCGCCGATATACCAGCGCGGCTCCAGCCCGATCCGGTTGTGCACGAGGCCGATGGTGCGGACGCCCTGCATGTAGTCGTTGTCGAAGCGGCCGCTGAACAGTCGCGCCCAGTGCGATGTCTGCGCCGTCTTGAGCCGCGGAATGTCGTTGCCGATCAACCGTGCAAGCAGTGGTTCGGCGGTGACATGCCGGTAGAAGTCTTCGAGAATGTCCGGCAGCTCTGGCTCGACCACGGTCCAGAACTCGCGCAGCAATTCACCCGTGACGGCGTCGATACGCATGAAGCGCATCCGCGTTGTATGATCCTGACTGCTTCCCACAATTGCCTGTGTCATGAAATTCTTCCCGAATATGAGCTTGGATAAACAAGCGCGCCCGCCGGCTACGATGACTCGGCAGAAGCAAGAAGACGCAAGACAGCGCGACATGGGTAGTAGAATCGATTCCCGGTTAAGGCTCGAATGCCAAGACTTGATCCAGATTGTTGATCTACATTAAGGCCCGTGTGTCAGGACGCCGCAACTTGCAATTCCTTCGTACAATCGGTAGTCCTGCATGCGCAGGTCATTGGCAGCGGCGCCGATGGGGTGTGACGAGAGCAACCCGCGATCGAGCGGTCAGGTAAGAACAAGCTGGTAATAACAAGCTTATGAATCTGACGTCGCTCTGCGTAACCTGTCCCAATCGCAAGTCCGGATTTTGCGGAACGGTGCTCGGCCCGCCTTCAGGGAAACCCGAGCCGGCGACGAGCTGGCAGCGCTTCTTCCCGGTGCGTGCCGGCGGACAGATCGCCACCCGCAATCAGGTGTCGAATGACGTTCTTGTCCTGTGCACCGGATGGGCATTCCGCTACTTCCAGCTCACGGACGGACGGCGCCAGATTCTGCAATTCCTGATGCCGGGCGATATTCTTTCTCCCGCGGCGATTTTCGACAAGAAGAACCTGTACTCGGCCAAGGCGCTGACGGAAGTGATGGTGAGCGAATTCCCGCGCACCGAGATTCGCGAGCGCTGCGCTGCCCGGCCGGATGTGCAGTCCGTCGTCGCAAGCTGCAGCGTCGCCGAGGTGCGCGATGCGGCCGAGCTTGCAACCATACTGGGCCGGTGTTCGGCGGAGGAGCGCATCGCTCATTTGCTGTTGCGCCTGATACCGCGCATAGCCGCGCGCAACGTGATCCGCGAACATCGATATCCGTTTCCCCTGCGGCAGCAGCACGTCGCCGATGCGGTCGGGCTTACTCCGGTCCATGTCAGCCGCGTGTTCGGCTTGTTTCGTGAGCGCGGCATCATGTCGATCTCGGAGGGCTTTCTGCGCGTTTTCAACATGCCCGAGCTGGAGCGGCTCGGGGTGTTGAAATAGCCTTCGCGCCTCAAGCCTTGGTGCCGAGCGAGCGGATCGCCTCATCCACGCTGCGGAAGACGCGATCCCGCGGCAGCCGGTCGTAGATGGCGAAGCGCTCGAAGGCTTCCTGCGCGCGCGTCGATTCCAGCCGCGCAATCGCCAGCGTGACACCCTGCCTTTCACATTCGCCGATCAAGTCGAGCAGGGTCTGCGCGGCGGTGAAATCGAGTTCGAGGATGCCGCTGGCCTCCAGCACCAGCAGTCTTGGCGTCGGCGAGGTGTTGAGGACATTGAGGACGTCGGCGGAGAAATTCTCCGCGTTGAGAAACGTCAGCGGCGCCTGCAGGCCGACGACGGCGATGCCGGGGCTTTGCTCACCGGCGATATGTGGATTGGCCGGCCACCAGATGGTGGTGCCGGGCAGATGCTCGAAGCTCACCAGCCGCGCCTGCGTCGTGCTCCAGATGCCGTACAGCAGCGACAGCCCAATGCCGATGGCGACGCCCTGTTCGATCGGCAGCACGATGATGGCGGCGGCGGTCGCGACCACAAGCAGGAACTCGACGAGGGACTGGCGATAGATTTTTACGATCTGCCGGAGGCGAATGATGCGCAGCGCCACGAACAACAATACGCCGCCGAGCGCGGCATCCGGAACATGGCGCAGCAGCGCAGCCCCGACGGCAAGCAGCGCCAGCAAGATTGCCGCCGCAAACAGGCTGGACACTTGCGTCCGTCCGCCGGTCTCCGAGACGATGCCGGTGCGCGGCGGACTTGCGTTGACGGGAAAGGCGCCGAACAGGCCGGCCAGCACGCTGCCGGCGCCCGCGCCGAGGAAATCGCGGTCGACGTCGGGGGGCCTGTCGGGATCGGAGGGAAAGGCGCGGGTCGTTGCGGCGGTCTGTACCATCACGACGATCGCGATCAGAAGGGCCAGGGGAACGAGCCTTGCCCACTTCTCGGGATAGAGATCCGGCAGTGACGGCATCGGCAGCGTCGCCGGTACCGTGCCCACCACGGCAACACCCTTGCTCTCGAGCCCGGCGGCGATCACCGCCACGGTAGCTGCGGCCAGCCCGATCAGTGCGCCCGGAATTTTCGCACTGATCGCTTCCGATCCCGCAACGATCGCGAGCACGCCGAGCCCGATCGCCAGCGTGTAGAAATTGGTCGATCCGATGTGCTGTGCCAACTCGATGATGCGGTCGGGCATCGGTCCCTGCGGCGGGGGCAGGCCGAGCACGCCGGGCAACTGCGATACGATGATGTGCGCGGAAATGCCGGCTAGGAATCCAACGGTCACCGGCGTCGACAGCAAATTGGCGATCCAGCCCATGCGGAACAGGCTGGCGAGAATGAGGATCACGCCGACCATCAGCGCAAGCGCCACCGCGAGGGCCTGGTAATCCTGCGAGTGGCTCGCCGCCATCAACAGCAGCCCGCCGGCGAAGATCGGCGTGATCGTGGAATCGGCGCCGCAGGACAGAAGCCGGTTGGCGCCGAACATGGCAAAGCCGATCGATCCCATGATGAAGGCGAAGAAGCCGATCTGCGGCGGAAAGTGGCCCAGCCGCGCGGTCGCCATCTGCTCGGGGATCGCGATTGCCGCGAGCGTCAGCCCCGCGATGACGTCGCCGGGCAGGTCGGCAGCGCGAAACATGCGGAGCGAGCGGAAGACGGGCCAGCTTCTATCGGGTTGCGAGGAGGCTTCCGTCGGCATGAAAATCTTCCTAGAGCGCGGCGAGCAAGGTCCAGCATGTCATGAAGATCAGGATCAACGAGCCGACGGTCCACAGCGTCGCGCGCATGTCGTGCGTCTGCGCGGTGAAGTAGGCTGCGAAGTGCAGCAGCCGCGACACGACATAACCATACATCAGCCAGCGCGTGAGCAGCAGCGACGGGTTGGTCAGGACGAATAGAAGGCCGGCGACGAGGAAGAACGGCAGGTTTTCCAGATCGTTGAGGTGAATGCGCCGGATACGCTCGACGCGCTCGTTGGGCTCGAGCTGTTTCGGATCGGGGGCAGGATTGAGCGGCGTCTTCCTGAGGTCTTCCGGTGAGCGGTACCCACCCTTCGCCTGCATCATCCGCGCCACGGTCAGCCATGACATGGCTACCGCCTTCAGGATCATGATCGAGGCCGCAATGACGTAGGTCGCGAAGACCGGATTCTGCAGGCTCAGTTTTTCCATCGTTCCCCCCGGCGGCTTGGCCAATGCCCGATTGTTAGCAAGCCTTTGGGGGCGGGAAAATTGAATTTCGGTTCGGCTGGGACGCGGCAAGCACCAAATTTGGGTGTCGCTAGCCGAAATTTTGCAGCGCCGGAAAGGTCTCCAGCAGCCAGATGCTGACATTGGAGATGGCGCCGGTCAGGAAGGCGATGCCGGTGATCACCATCAGCACGCCCATGGTGTGCTCGACGCGGACCAGATGTTTCTTCATGCGCATGAA
>Ga0187815_10000235_pt1 | contig 27714 bp, 18 predicted proteins | sample NC_S_5_FD_132962 | JGI IMG/M metagenome (GOLD analysis project Ga0187815, IMG submission 132962) | Wetland sediment microbial communities from Neuse River Estuary, North Carolina, USA - ASW-S_5 | ecosystem: Environmental > Aquatic > Freshwater > Wetlands > Sediment | place: USA: North Carolina...
CTGCCTTACACCATTATCGGAGTGATGCCGCGCGGCTTCGAGTTTCCCTCTCCGGAGTATCAGGCTTGGGTGCCGATCGAACTGCATGGCGCCGTGGACTCGGATCAGATAAACCGTTCGGCGCATTTTTTCCACGTGGTGGCGAGATTGCGGGACGGTGTTTCGTTCGCGCGGGCGGACCAAGAGATGCGGGCTGTGGCGCGCGAACTGGAAGGCGAGTACCCCGATACCGACCTGAACGAAGGAGCGCGGCTGCAGCCGCTGCTGGACAACGTGGTGGGCGAGGTGCGCTCGTCAGTGTGGTTGCTAGTGGCGGCAGCGATGTGCCTGTTAATCATTGCCTGCGCCAACGTCGCCAACCTCTTGCTGGCGCGCGCCCCGCCGCGCGAACGCGAGATTGCGGTGCGGCAAGCGCTGGGAGCGGCGCAATCGCGGCTGTTCTGGCAGTTACTGACTGAGAACGGCTTGCTGGCGGCGTTGGGAGGAGGGCTGGGTATAGGCTTCGCCTACGCGCTGGTCGACGCCATAGTAAAACTGGGACCGGCCAGCCTGCCGCGGCTCGGAGAGGTACGGGTGGATTCCGCGGCGCTGCTGTTCGCCTGTGTCACCATCGGACTGACCGTGTTGATATTTGCCCTCGCCCCCATGTTCCTGGTACGGCGCATGGCGACTGCTGATGCTCTCAAGCACACTTCCCAGGCAGTGGGCGGCGCGCGCGGCGCGCTGAAGCTGCGCAGGTTGTTGATTGTCGGCGAGATTGCCATCTCCGCGATGTTGCTGGTTTCCGCGGGAGTAATCGTGCGCAGCCTGCTGCGGTTGCAGGAAGTGGACCCTGGTTTCGATCCCGATCACGCGGTCAGCATGAATCTGGTGCTGATGGACAGCCGTTATCCGACCGCACAAAAGATGAGAGCCTTCGTGCGCGGTTTGCTGGAGACTGTGCGCACGACGCCGTCGCTGCGCGCCGCGGCAATCTCCACCGCGATACCGCTGCAAGGCCATGACGGATGGGTGAATCCGATCACCGTCTCCGGTTCGAACCTCAACGATCTGGCGGCGATTCGCTTGATCGCGGGCGATTACTTCCCCACCGTAGGGACGCCGCTGCTGCGAGGCCGCGGCTTCACCGCTGCGGACAATGAATCGGCGGCGCACGTCGTGATCATCAACCAAAGCACGGCGCGCACGTTCTTCGGCAATGCGGACCCGCTGGGAAAGTTGCTCAAGCTTGGCCGTCCGGACTCGCGCCGCGGCTGGCGCACCGTGGTGGGGGTGGTAGCAGACACCAAGCAGCGCGACCTGGAAACGCCCGCCGATCCGGAGGTCTTCCTGCCATACGACCAGTTGAGCGATGCAGACACAACACTCGCCGCGCGGGGCCTCTACCTGGTGATGCGCAGCGATGGAACCGATCCTACCGTCCTGGTGGGATTCGCGCGGGCAGCCATCGCGCACCTGGATGCAGGGGTGCCGCTCCACGATATCGAGGTCATGCGCGAACTGGTACGCGCGGCGGTGGCGCAGCCTCGCTTCCGCACTTTCCTCTTGTCGGTTTTCGGAACGCTGGCGTTGGTGCTGGCGACGGTCGGATTGTATGGCGTGTTGTCCTACGCAGTAGCGCAGAGGACGCGCGAAATCGGGTTGCGGGTTGCACTGGGCGCACAACGAGGCGCCGTGCTCGTGATGATCTTGCGAGAAGGCGCGGCGCTCGGAGCTGCAGGCATCGCGATCGGAATCACAGGTGCGTTCGGTGCTACGCGCGTCCTGTCGAGCCTGCTGTTTGCGACGAGCAGCACGGACCCGTTTACGTTTTGCGGCGTCACGGTCGTGTTGATCATGACCACGCTGCTGGCGTGCTGGGTGCCGGCGCGGCGGGCGATGCGGGTGGATCCGATGGTGGCGCTCAGGTACGAGTGAGGCAGGAGGCAAGGAGGCAAAGAGGCAAGGAAGCAAGGAAAAAAACGGGAGCGCTGAGAACTGGGTGGGGGTCGAACGATGAAGAGGAGAAGGAGATGGCGAGACAAGAGGGAGTTTGAGGAGGAGATGGGGGAGGAGCTGCGGGATCATCTCGAGCGGCAGACGGCGGCAAACATTGCGGCGGGGATGACGCGCGAGGAGGCGGCGCGACAGGCGAGGCTGCAGCTCGGCGCGGTCGAAGGAGTGAAGGAAAGCTGTCGCGAGGAGCGGCGCGGGTTTTGGCTGGAGACGTTGTGGGCCAATATTCGCTACGGCGCGCGTATGCTGCGGCGGAATCCGGGATTCACAATCGTGGCGGTTCTGACGCTGGCGCTGGGCATCGGCGCGAACAGCGCGGTTTTTTCGGCGATTGACGCCATTTTGCTGCGGCCGCTGCCGTTCCCGAACGGCGACCAACTGATGCGGCTGGACCAGCTCAATGCCAAAGTCAAAACCGCGGAAACGTTCCTAGCTCCCATCCGGCTGGAAGAGTGGAACCGGATGAATTCGACGTTCCAGGCGATCTCAGGCTATTACCTCGAAGACGTGTCTGAAACTTCAGGCACGCTGCCGGAGAAGCTGACGCAAGCGTTGGTGGCGCCGCGATTTCTGCAGGTGTGGGGAATCGCGCCTCTGCTTGGGCGCGACTTCAGGCCGGAGGAAGAACATTTTGGCGGACCCGATGCAGCCCTGATCAGCTATCGATACTGGCAGCGGCGTTTTGGAGGGGATACCAACGTACTTGGAAAGAAACTGCGGTTCGGCAGCAAATGGTCGTACACAATCGTGGGAGTGATGCCCGCCTCGTTTGCGTTTCCCGTTCGCGACGTGGATTTCTGGTCTCCGAGCGCTCCAGATGCGCCTTTCGCGCAGAGCCGAGATTCGACGTGGTTCACAGTGATCGGGAGGCTCAAGCGCGGCATAACTCTGGAGAAAGCGCGCGCAAATATGGCGGCAGTGCAGGCGCAACTTGGGAAACAGTTTCCCAAGCCGGATGGGGATCTCAGCGTTTCCGTCGAGCCACTGAAAGAGACGATGGTTGGGGATGTCCGCGGCTCGTTCTGGTTGCTGTTTGGGTCCGTTTCGTTACTTCTATTGATTGCGTGCGCGAATATTGCGGCGCTGCTGCTGGCGCGCGGGTCGCAACGCCAGCAAGAAATCTCGATACGATTTTCGCTGGGCGCGTCACGCCGGGCGATTGTGGGGCAGTTGTTAACCGAGGTATTCCTTTTAGCGTTTCTGGGCGCGACGCTCGGCCTGATCGTCGCCGGGGCGGCGTCGAACGTGTTTCGCACGCTCGCCGGGAACCTGCCGCGCATCGAGGAGATTCATCTCGATGCGCGAATCGTGCTTTATGCGCTGGCCTGCTCGCTGATCGTGACGTGCCTGTGCGGGTTGGTTCCGGCCATACGCGGCGCGCGCGACGGGCTATCCGGTTCCCTCGCGCAGTACAGCCGAAGCCAGGTATCGACGCGCAATCCGCTGCAATGGCTGCTGGTAGGCGTGCAGGTGGCGCTTGCCGTCACGCTGCTGGCGGGCGCGGGATTGCTGCTGCGCAGTTTTCAGGAGCTGGGGCGCGTTTCGCCGGGATTCGACGCGACGCACGTGCTGACGTTCCACATCAGCGGGAATTGGGGAGAGACGGCGGACATGAAAGGGCTGACACAGCGGATCGAGCGAACCATCGATGCGCTGAGCCATACGCCGGGAGTGGAATCGGCGGCCACGGCGGCAGAGTTGCCGGGAGTTCCTTCGGAATATCAAACCGAGATGAAGATCGTCGAAGGACCGATCGATCCCAACCACAAGATCGTGGCAGAGAGCCGGTTTGTGTCTCCCTTCTACTTTGCGACCATGCGTGTGCCGCTGCTCGCGGGCGATGCCTGCCGAAGAAAAGTCGGGGGCGTCGACCAGCAGGTCGACCTGGTGGTGAACCGCAGTTTCGCGAACACGTATCTTGACGGGGAGGCGGGAACGGGGCGCCACCTGCAGGTGCTCGGGCAGACGTTTGCGCCGATGGGCGAAATTCGCGGGATGGTCGGCGATGCGCGCGAGGAGGGACTGAATCGGGAGCCGGGGCCGGTTGTGTATTTCTGCGTCAGCGCTCCGAATCCGGATCCAAACTATCTGGTGCGCACGCTGACGGAACCGATGGCCATGGCGGAAACGATCCGCAAGAAGATTCACGAGCTGGAACCGTTGAGATCGACATTCGATTTCGCGCCGCTCACTGAGCATTTCTACGATTCGTTCGCGGAGAACCGGCTGCGCATGGTGCTGCTGGGATTTTTCGCGGCGACCGCGATTTTGCTGGCGTGCGTGGGGCTGTATGGGACGCTGAGCTATTCGGTGGCGGTGAGGCGGCGCGAAGTCGGTTTGCGTTTGGCTTTGGGTGCGATGCGCGGCCAGATGGTGAAGAAGTTCGTCCTCGAGGGCCTGGGCGTGACCTTGATTGGGTGCGTGGCGGGAGTGGGGCTTGCGGCGGCGTTCGCACGCGTGATGTCGGGAATGTTGTACGGCGTGTCGCCGACGGACGTGCCGACGCTGTCGGCGGTCGTTCTGATTGTGCTGGTGGTGGCGGCAGCGGCTTCGCTCGTGCCGGCGATGCGGGCGGCGTGGGTTGAGCCGATGGAAGTGCTGAGGAACGAATAGGAAACAGAAGCAAGGAGGCAAGGAAGCAACGAGGCAAGGAAAAGGCGGTGACCCACACGCGCGCTGACCCGACCCCACGGGGTCCTGCGCTGTATTTGCGCAGGGAAAAATCCCACCTCGAGCGAAACTCGCGTTCGCAGTGGCTACCACTGACGGCTCAGGTTCCGCGTCAGATTGTTGTGTCGAGCGACAAGGTCTCGATCATTTTGTCCAGGTCGGCTTGGGCCAGGTCGCGTTGGTCCTGCAAACTGGCTGTTTCGTGCTGCAGAGTTTCAAGACGCGTCTCCTGAGTTGTAAGTTGTTGAGTGTAGCGCTCGGTGAGGGCTCGTTCTTCGGCGCTTCCTTTCAAGGCCTTCAGGTTTTCGCGAATTCGCTGCTGGTCGTCGAAAATCTTCTTCGTTTCCGCGTTGCGCTTGTGGATTTCCGCATCCAGCATGGCGATGCGGCCCTTTTGTTCGACGATTTTTCGCAGAGCGGCTTCGATGTCGGGATTTATCGACCGTTGCCGCACGAACAGGCCGACCTGGTCATCCGTGAGATTGACCAAATCGAAGCGGCTCTCCATGGGCCGCGATTCGCGCACGATGAGAACGGCAGTCGATTTCGGTTCGACGGGAATGCGGAAGCGATACAGGGCGGAAGTTGTTTCGGCGGGCTTGGGGCTGTCGTCGCTCATGAGCCAGCCTCCGCGCATAGGATGTTCGATGACGATGGTGCGGGGAGTGGTGTCGTCATCGCGAATCGTGTATTTGGTTTGCTGGCGATATTCGCTGGTCTGGATCATGACGCCATGCGCGATGTGGACTTTGGTCACGCGCTCGGGCGTGGTATCGGCGAAGGATTCCACGCGCGCACCGAGGTCGGCGGCATAGGAAAGCAGTCGTTTCTCGCCGGGCTTGATCGAGTCGGTAAGGCCTTCGCCGGCGAAGGCGTCGCCTTCGAGGATGCTGAAGCTGCCGCCGTCGAGTGTAAGAGCGCTAGAATTTGTGAGCCACAGAGCGCGAAGCGGGCGAAGCGAGCCTGAAGACGCATTCCACAAGGAAACTTTCTCTGCGTTGACGTGAGCCTGGACGATGGGGACGAGGGACGATTCATTTTTGTGAATGGTGACGCGGTCCTTCAGCTTGTATTCGAAAAGATCGCCAAGTTCCTGACCTTGAGCCGCGGCGGGCACGCCTACCGCTTCCAATTTTCCGAACTCGCCGCGATTGATTATGTTGCGGCTTCTGATAGTTCCGCCCAAGACGCCGCCGCCAACACCCACGCCGGCTTGGAATTGGGCACGGCCCATAGATTCTGACATCATCGGGCCGGGTGCTGCGGCGTGAACCGTGACCGTCTCGGTGGCTGCGCCGACATTTAGGGTCAGATTTTGAGTGACGTTGCGGCCGCCGCCGACTGAGAGGCCATTCACGACCGTTTTCTGGAAGCCCTGCACGGAAACTTCCAGCCGATAGTTTGAGCCGGGAAGATCGCCGAAATCGTAGTGGCCCTCGTCGTCGGTCGTTTTCGAGGCGACCAGATTTCCTGCGTTGTCGAAGAGCTTCACTTCCGCATTCGGAATCGTCGCGCCGTTGGGATCGGTCACGGTTCCCTCGATAGAGCCGAGTCCGCCGAGCATGGCGCTTTCGTGCGTCTGTGGGGTGAGCTGCGCGAGTTCGGGGAGCGGAACGACCGGGCGGCGCGTGTAATAAGGCTGGGAAAGCGGCTGAATGAAGGACTGAGGCGCGCCCGCGACGAGGGACAGCTCGACGTTATTCCAATCTTCGCCGACGGTATTGTCGACGATGGCCCAGCCTTGCAGCAACGGCTCCTCTTTCGGGCTGGAAGGCAGAACGATGCGGTAGGTCGTCTTCCAGATGGGAACCTCGCTGATATAGCTGACGTAGAGGTTGCGCTGGCCCGAGCCGGAGGTGGCGATGGTCAAGCGGCGCAGATCCTGCTGGCGCACGGAGGACAGGAGGCCAAGATAGCGGCCGACCTCTTCGTTGACATCGCGCTCAGCGAGGCGAACGGTGACGGCGGTCGTCATTTCAATGCTGCGAACTTCGCCGGAATCGCTGACGAGGGTGATCACGTCGAACGGGACGGTCGTTTCACCTGTGACGCGCGTCCTTTGCTCGATGCTGAGCAAACGACCTGTGAATGTGGCAGCTCCGGCGTGAATTTCGAGGCGCGCGCCACGGAGGGCGCCGTAGAATTTCGAGGCGTCGGTCTGCTCGGAGAGCGGAAGGCGAAGCATGCCGAAGCGCTGGCTGAGCGGGGCTTCGGAGTTGTAGTTCACGCCCGTGATGCGGCCGCCGTTGAGATCGAGGACGGTGAGGGACTGGAGGACGTCGTTGAGCTGGCCGCTGGTGAAATCGATGCGAACGGTCTGGTCGCCGCGAACGTCGCCGAGGTGCTCGAAGTATCCGACGCCGCTTTTGTAGAGGATCACGCGGCGCACGGGAAGCTTTGCGGCTGTGGATTGCGCAGCTTCGGACTCGACTTTTGAGGCCGCAGCCGAGGCCTTTGGAGGTGCGGGCTTCGGAATTTGAGGAGCCGCCGCGCTTTGAGGCAAAGCTGTTGTCGCGAATGTGAGTACGAAGAGAATCAAAACGCACGAGCACACGTAGACGTTTCGCATACACCCCTCCTTTTGAAAACGCTTATAACTCGAATCGGGACCGGTGGCTATCTCTCGCTGTCTGAACGTTGCGGTTGAGATTTCTTGCAGGGACGCGTTGGCGTTCTTCTCCTGCTTCGCTGATTGCTTAGAGCCCAGCGCGAGCGAATTTGTTGCCAGGGTGCGTAGATATCGGGAGGCAAGGAGGCAAGGAGGCAAAGAGGCAAAGAGGCAAAGAGGCAAGGAAGAAACAGCGCTGCTATTCGTGGCGGAGGGCGACGATGGGGTCGACGCGGATGGCGCGGCGCGCGGGAAAGTAGCAGGCAGCCAGAGCGACGAGGGAGAGGAGGATAGCGACGGTTGCGAAAGTCAGCGGATCCTGCGGGATGACGCCGAAAAGGACGCGGGTCATGAGGCGGGTCAAACCGAGAGCGATAGCGAGTCCGGCAGCGACGCCAAGCAGGACCATTTTCGCGCCGTCGCTCAGGACCATTTGGAGGACATCTGCGCGCTGCGCGCCCAGGGCCATACGCACTCCGATTTCGTGAGTGCGCTGACCGACCAGATACGAAATCACGCCGTAGATTCCGACGCAGGCGAGGACCAGGGCCAGCGCCGCGAAGATGCCGAGAAGAATCATGGAAAATCTGCGCGGGGCAAAGGAGCGCGCAACGACGTCGTCCATGGTCTGCACGGCGTAAACCACTTCGCGAGGATCGATTTCTGCGACAGCGCGACGGACGTGGCCCATGACAGCGGCGGGATCCCCTTTGGTGCGCAGGACTACGGCGACGGCGTCGGCGACGAGCGGCATGAGCTTTTCGGGAAGCTGCATGAAGGGATATTCGAACTGAGCTTCGATGGCGGATTTGGGGTCGGCGTCGAGCCCCCACTGTTTCACGTGGCCCACCACGCCAACGATTTCGGCTTGCACGTTGAAGAGGGCGAGATCGATGCGCTTGCCGATGGGGTCTTCGTGGGGGAAATAGGTTCGAGCAAAGACGTCGTCAATATCGATGACGACAGGGGCGTGCTCGTCATCCTGCGGCGTGATGAAGCGGCCGCGCTCGAGGGCGACTCCCATGGCTTGCTGGAATCCGGCTTCGACCAGATGAAACATGGCCTGATGCATCTCCTGGACCGAGGCGGGCTTGGGTTGGCCCTCGATCCAAAAAGGCAGGGAGGAATCGTGAATCATGGGGCGAGAGCCGAGGGTGACGGAAACAGCTTCGACGCCAGGGATGTCGCGCATTTTTTCGTCGAACTGGCGGAGGCGGGCGCGCGTTTCAGCGGAGTTGGTTTTTGCGCCAGCCGGCAAGGACAAACTGAAGGTGATGGCGTGGCTGGGATTGAAGCCCGGATCGACGCGCCAAAGCGCGGCGAGGGTGCGAAGCATGAGTCCGGCGCCGACCAGCAGAACCAAAGCCATGGCGATTTCAACGGCGACGAAAATCCGCTGGACGCGGTGGCGACTTCCGCTGGAACCTCGGCCGCTCTCCTTGAGAATGTCGAGCAAATTCACGCGAGAATTTTTCAAGGCAGGAGCGAGGCCAAACAAAACTCCGGCGAAGAGCGAAACGCCGAGAGTGAAGAGGAGCACAGGCGAGTCGAGGGACACTTCGCTGGCGCGCGGCGAAGTGCCGGGGAGCGTGTCGAGCACGGCTTTAAGTCCCCAGAAGGCGAGTAAAAGCCCCAGCGCACCGCCCAAGCCGGCGAGCAGAACGCTCTCGGTGAGGAGCTGGCGAATGACGCGCATGTGGCTCGCGCCCAGCGCGGTGCGAATGGCGAATTCGCGCGAGCGTGCCATGGAGCGCGCAAGAAGAAGATTGGCGACGTTGGCGCACGCGATCAGCAGCAAAAAGCCGACAGCGGCGAGAAGCAGGACCAGGAAGGGCTGAACGTTGCCGACGATATCTTGCTTCATAGGAATGAGGGTGATGCTAACGTTCTTATCGGCGTCCGGGTACGCGGCGGCAAGATTGCGGGCGACGTCGTCCATATCGGCCTTGGCATGCGCGAGCGTGACGCCAGTCTTGAGGCGTCCGATGGAGCGCGCGCTCATGTCGATGCGACGGTCGCGAAAGGACGGATCGGTCCACTGGCCGATGGGAGTGTAGACATCGCGGCGCTGGCCGTAAAAGCTGAAACTCGAGGGAATCACTCCGACGATCGTGTAGGAAGCACCATTGAGGGTGAGGGATTTGCCGATGATATCGGGCGAAGAGCCGAATCGGCCTTGCCAAAAACCTCCGTCAAGAATGACGACGGGCCCGGCGCCAGGGTGATCGTCATCGGGCCGGAAAGTGCGGCCGAGAATGGTGTTTACGCCGAGGGTGGAAAAGAATCCTGCTGAGATCATGTAGCCGCTGAGGCGTTCCGCCGCTTCGCCTGTAGCAATGAAGTTGTAATCCTGGTTGCGGTACATGGCCATGGAGGAAAAAGTCTGGGTTTGGCGCTGCCAATCGAGGAAATTGAGGTAGGTGATGTATCCCTGGTCGGATCCTGGGGTTTGTGCGCTGATGGCGACGAGCTGGCCGGGATGAGGATAGGGCAGAGGATTCAGCAGCACTCCGTTGACGACGGAAAAAAGAGCGGTGTTCGCCCCAATGCCGAGGGCCAGCGTGAAAATGGCAACGGCGGTAAATCCCGGGGAGTTTGCGAGGATGCGCAGCGCGTAGCGGATGTCCTGCCAAAACGTGTGCATAGACGACCTGCCTCGGAACCTGGTTTATTTCTGAACAGCGGCACGCGGTCTTGATCATCAGCGAGTATAGACAAGAAGGCTTAAGAACTGACGGGTGAACTCGTCGGAAATTGGTAAAAGGTCTGACGTGAATCGGAGGGAGAGCCGGCTGGCGTGAGGCGGGAGCAAAGGCGGCGAATTATTCGTGCCTCAGGGCCACCATCGGATCAACGCGCATGGCGCGGCGAGCCGGGAGGTAGCCGGCAGTTAAGGAGACCGCAAGCAGAAGGAGACATGCGGCTGCCGCGCTCGGCACATCGCTTGACGATACGCCGAAGAGCATGCTGGCAAGCAGGCGGCCAGCAGCCAGCGCGCACGGAATTCCTATGGCGATTCCGATAATCCCTAGCGAAAGCGCGTCTCGCAGCACCATCCACCGGACGTTCTGTTGCTGCGCTCCAAGGGTCATGCGAACGCCGATTTCATGAGTGCGCCGGCTTACGGTGTATGACATCAGGCCGTACAATCCGATCGAAGCGAGCAGCAAGGCTAGTCCGGCAAAAGCAGCCGAGAGCGCAGCCGTGCCTTGCTCGGCCACGAGCGTTTGCGCCATCACTTGTGGGACGGTCTCCGTACGCAGCGCATACTCGTGGCCGACTGACTCGATTTCGCTCGACACGGATCGCGCGACCGATTCGGGCGGCCCGCTGGTGCGGATCAGCAGGCTTCCCCCTAGCGGATATTTCACGTCCTGAAGCGTCGGGAGGTAGACGACGTTTGCTGCTTTGTTAGCGTCGCGAAAATCGAAGAGCCGCGCATCGTCGGCTACGCCCACGACTTCGAGCGCCTGATGTTCCGGCATAAAGCCGAAGCGAATGCGCTGCCCAATGGCGGAACCGTCCGGGAAGAGGCGTTCCGCCAGGCTGCGGCTCACGATGGCGGCGGGAGGATGGCGATCGTCATCGTTCCGGTCGAAATCGCGGCCGCGCAGCAGACGCATTCCCATCGTGGCGAAAAATCCCGGAGTGATTTCCGTGGCGTCGGCCATCAAGCCGGTTCCACGGCTGGCATCGGCGGGGGCCGAGGTTGGCGACACTGTGTCGTGCCAACCTTCGGGCGCTGGAACGAACGGTCCCATGGCCACCGAACGCACGCCGGGTACCGCCCTGAGCCGGTCCAGAAGTTGGAGATGGTATGCGTTCATGTTCACGTTCTGATAGGCACCCGGCTTCGGTGTCAACAGAACCTCGAGCAAATGGTCTTTCTGCAGCCCCAAATCGATGGACGACAAGTTCTGAAACGTCCGCACCAAGAGGCCGGCGCCCAAGATCAAAACAAAGGAAAGCGCAACTTGCGTAACGATCAGGGCCTTGCCGAGTTTTCCTACGCCGCCAGTCACAGTGCGCGCGTTTTGCTGCAACAGCGAAGCAGGATCCTGGCGCGAGGCGTGCCACGTCGGCGCAAGGCCGAAGAGGACACCAGTGAAAATTGCGGCGAAAGCAGTAGCGCAAAGGACGCGCCAGTCGGGGCGCAAGTCGAAAATAATCGGCGCGAGTGAATTCCGCGTCATCAGATTGGCGAGGAGGTGGCTTGCCCCGTAGGCAAACGCCAATCCGAGCAGAGCGCCGGAAAATGAGAGCATCAACGTTTCGGTCAAGACCTGCCGCGCGAGGATCCAGCGACTCGCACCTAATGCCAGCCGAATGCTTGTTTCCTGGCTGCGTGCAGCCGCGCGCGCCAGCATCAGGTTCGCGAGATTCACGCACGCCACCAGCAGGATCAAGCCGACGATGCCCAGCACGACGTAGAGCGGTTTTGTGCAGGCTGCTCGCAGGGCGCGCGAGAGTCCCGTGGCGGCCGGGGTCAATTCCAATCCCATCGACAGGAACCGTTGCCGCCTAAGCCCTGGCTCTTGGGTGGAGGCTGTTGCTTGCAGCACGCCGGGCCAAACCGATTGGAGTTGCGCCCGCGCCTGGGCAATGGTGAGGCCCGGCTTCAGTCGGCCGGTCAGGCTTAACCACAGCTTCGAACGATCGCCCAGACCCTGGAGCCATCCGTCACTAATGAGCGGCTGAGCAGTGATTGGAACTGTGATTTCGGGCGGTTCACCCGGGGTCATGCCTGTGAACCACTTGCGCGTGACGCCGATGACCGTGAAGGGCTGGCCCTCAACGCGAATCTGTTTCCCGATCACGCCGGCGGCCGAGCCAAATCGCCGTTGCCAAAATCCGTAACCGAGCACGGCGACTTGCGATGTTGAGCCGTTTTGGGGATGCACGTCGTCCGGCGTGATGAAGCGGCCTAGAAGCGGGCTCACACCGAGCCCGGCATAATAATTTCCGGAGACGGACACGACTGTGTCCTGCGACAGAGCGCCGTTCACTTCCACGTTCGATAGGCCGTTGCTGCTCCAGGCCATCAGGCCAGAAAAGACGCGCTGCCCACGTTCAAGTTCGCGGTACATGGGATAGGAGAACGGAGCCGTACCCTCGAGCCGCTTCAGTGAAAGCTCGACAAGCCGTTCGGGCTGGCGGACAGGGAGTTCGCGCAGCAGGAGCGCGTCGATCAGGATGAAAATTGCCGTGTTCGCGCCAATTCCCAAAGCAAGCGAGAGGATGGCAACAGTCGCGAAGCCTGGAGCTTTCGTCAGCAGGCCAAGACCGCACCGCACATCTTGCCAAAGCCTTCCCAAGGGATACCTCCCGTCTGCGATGAGACAATTCTACCGCCGACATCCGGACCTTGGGCCCTGATAGTCGGGTGCTCGTGGCGCGAGTACTGCTGAGCGGAGTTTCGGCTCGCGTGGTTGTGCAACCATCGCAAGGTGCGCAAATCGTTGACAGTTGCGTGGGCGAAAACAGATAATCGGGCTTCGGTGTGGCGTCCCCAGCAGCCGCGCTGTTCTTCCGGGCGTAACCGAAGCAGGCGGGCACAAGTCCCACCCCATGAGCAGGCGAGAGGCGAGGCGAGCTAGCGGGTCAGACCCGAGAACCCCGCCCTGCAGCGGATTCATGCAGCGACTCAAGAGCAGAGTAAGGAAGGAAGAGGCGTCGTGATCTGGGTGTACACAATCGGGATGTGGCTGGCGCCGGCGGCGAATCCGGTTGGGGATTATTGGCGGCGGAACATGGACCCGCTGATGAATCCGTTCAAGGGTTTGTACCAGCTCAATGCGTTCGATTTCGCGATCATGCTGCCGTACTTCATGGTGATGGTGGTATTGGCGGCATATGGGATGCACCGCTACACGCTGGTCTACAACTTTTACAAGAACCGGCAGAATGTGCCGGGGCCGCCGCCGGAAATCGAGGAGTGGCCGAAGGTCACCGTCCAGCTTCCCATTTACAACGAGCGCTACGTGATCGAGCGGCTGGTGGAGGCGGTGGCGCAGTTCGATTACCCGCGCGAACTGCTCGACATTCAGGTACTGGACGATTCGACGGACGAGACGCAAGCGATCGCCTGGAACTGCGTCGAGCGCTACCGCGATCTGGGTCTGCCCATCAGCTACATCCACCGCGAAAATCGAAGCGGATTCAAGGCGGGCGCGCTGCAGGCGGGGTTGCAGTCGGCACATGGGGAGTTGGTGGCGATCTTCGATGCGGATTTCATTCCGCCGGCGGATTTTCTGCGCCGCACGGTTCCGTATTTCGTGGACCCGAAGCTGGCCATGGTGCAGACGCGCTGGAGCTACATCAATCGGAATTATTCGCCGTTGACGGAGGTTGAGGCTATCTTGCTCGACGGGCATTTCGCCATCGAGCACTCGTCGCGGTTCCGCAGCGGATTGTTCTTCAACTTCAACGGCACGGCGGGAGTGTGGCGACGCGCTGCGATCGATGATGCAGGCGGCTGGCAGCAGGACACACTGACGGAAGATACCGACCTTTCCTATCGCGCGCAGCTTCGCGGCTGGCACTTCCTCTATTTGCCGGAGATCGAATGTCCGTCGGAACTGCCCGTCGAAATGAATGCGTTCAAGGCGCAGCAGGCGCGCTGGGCGAAAGGGTTGATGCAGACGGCGAAGAAGGTGCTGCCGCGCGTGCTGAAGTCGAACGTACCTGGAGCCGTGAAGGCCGAAGCGTTCTTCCACCTCACGGCGAATATCAGCTATCCGCTCATGGTCTTTCTTTCCATCATTTTGCTGCCGGCCATGATCGTGCGGTTCTATCAAGGCTGGTTCCAGGTGCTGTTCATCGATTTGCCGCTGTTCGCGGCGTCGACGTGCTCGATTTCGTCGTTCTATTTGGCGGCGGAACGCGCGTTCTATCCGAAAACGTGGAAGCGCACCTTTCTGTTTTTGCCGTTCGTGATGGCGGTGGGAATCGGGATTTCGGTGCGAAACGCGCTGGCGGTGCTGGAGGCGGTTTTCGGGATCAAGTCGGATTTTGTGCGCACGCCGAAATATAGGATCGAGGCAAAGTCGGCGAATGCAGCAGCAAAAGCTGCAGCTGCCACGAAAGCCAGCTTCGCGGGTGCAGCCGCGGAGCCGATCTTGTCCAGCGCAGCGAGATTGAAGCTGCGGGACGAGGATGCTGCAAAGCCGAAAAGCTCCTGGGTCACGAAAAGCTACCGCAAGCACGCTGGGTGGATGCCGTACGCGGAGGTGGCGCTGGGATTGTACTTCGCCGCCACGGTTGCGTACGCGGTGCAAAACGACAACTACGCGACGGTGCCGTTCTTGGTTTTGTTTGTGTGGGGCTACCTCTATACGGGACTGATGTCGCTGGGACAAACCTACCTGGAACGGCTGCGGTTCGGTATTGAACCCGCGGCGGCTCCTGCCGAAGCTGAGCCTGCCACGGATACCATCCCCGGCTTCTAAGACGTGATCGCTGCTGGCGATGTAATTTCCTATCTCCAGATGTGCGAGGAAGAGCGCGCGAGTCTGCAGCGAGGCATGAACTATCGCTTGGGCGGCAGAGTAAGCGTCATCCTCATGAGTTTGCGCCGTGGAGCTCCTTACGTTGACCGCATCGAGGAAAACGGCAAGATTTTGATCTATGAGGGTCATGACGTTCCCCGGACGAAGGGCGGGCCCGATCCTAAAGCGGTTGATCAACAGAGGGCTATGCCCAATGGCACCCTGACGCAGAACGGGCTTTTCTACGATGCTGCCATGCGTTTCAAGAACGGCGAGTCGGCGGCTGAGCTGGTCAAAGTGTACGAGAAAATTCGACCTGGCATTTGGGCATTCGGTGGGTTGTTTAAGTTGTGTGATGCTTGGCAAGAGGTGAGCGGTGGGAGAGAGGTTTTCAAATTCAAACTGGCCGTAACCACAGAGACCTCTTTTGCTAAGGCGACCTCAGACCCTGACCTGCCACAGAATCGCTTGATACCGACGAATGTGAAGCTCGAAGTCTGGAAGAGAGACGGCGGCAAGTGCGTTAAGTGTGGAAGCCACGACAATCTGCATTTCGACCATGTCATTCCATATTCCCTTGGTGGTTCCTCGTTAGTTGCACAGAACATCCAACTCTTGTGCGCGAGGCACAATCTGAACAAGCGCGACCGAATCGGTTGAATTGCCCTTTCGTTCTGCGACTGTGGCACGTCACGACGCTCTCGCGGAGTGCGACCGAAACGAGTAAGATTGCATCTTCAGTAGGGAAGGCCCAGATCCCACAACAGCGAAGGAGCCCCTCATGAGTACTGCTTCACCTGCAGGACCGTTTTCATCCGTGATCGCGAACATCCAGGAAAAGGCGCGGCGGCTGCGCATTTTGTCGATGATGTCGACGACTGCGGCAGGATCGGGTCATCCAACGTCGTGCATGTCGGCTGCCGAGTTGATGGCCGGACTATTTTTCTACGCGATGAAATTCGATCCGAAGAATGCCAACTCGCCGGATGGCGACCGCTTCGTGCTGTCGAAAGGGCATGCGGCGCCGGTGCTGTACGCGGCGCTGGCGGAAGCAGGCGTGTTTCCCGAGTCGCGCGTGATGACGCTGCGGCAAGCGTCAAGCGAACTCGAGGGCCATCCGACGCCGCTTGTGCCCGGCGTGGATGCGGCGACAGGCTCGCTGGGGCAAGGAGTTTCGATGGGCGCGGGGCTGGCGATTGGCGCGCGGCTCGACAACAGCCCGACGCGTGTGTACGTGCTGACCGGCGACGGCGAACTCGCGGAAGGCCAGATCTGGGAGGCGGCGGCGTTCGCCGGCCACTACAAGCTCGAGAATCTGACGGTGCTTGCGGACATCAATGCGCTGGGCCAGAGCGAGCCCACCATGTACGAGCACCAGATGGATGTGTATCGACGCAAATTCGAGGCGCAAGGGTTTGCCGCGGAGGTGATCGACGGGCACGATGTGGCCGCGGTGCTGGCGGCGCTGGATCGCGCGAAAGCGACGAAGGGCCGGCCGCAAGCGATCATCGGGCGCACGGAAAAGGGGCACGGGTTCAGTCAAGTGGCGGGAAAAGAAGGATGGCACGGCAAGCCGTTCCCCAAAGACATGCTTGCGGCGGCGGAAAAAGAACTTGGAGGCGCGATCGATTTGCCTCCCGATCCGGGCAAATCATATGCGCGAACTTCTTTGCCGCAACGCGCGGATTTTCCCGCTCCCGCGCCGCCGGACTACGACAAGCCGATTGCCACGCGCGAGGCGTACGGGTACGCGCTGAAACGGATTGGCGCGGTGAATCCTCATCTCGTGGTGCTGTCGGGCGACGTGGACAATTCGACTTACTCCGAGATTTTTGCGAAGGCTTATCCTGACCGCTTCTTCCAGGCCTACATCGCGGAGCAGAATATGATCAGCGTTGCGGTGGGACTTGCGGCGCGCGGAGCGACGGCGTTCGCCGACACGTTTGCGTGCTTCCTGACGCGCGGAGTGGACGAAATCCGCATGGCGGCGGTCAGCCGCGCGAATTTGAGTCTGTGCGGCTCGCATTGCGGCGTGTCGATTGGCGAAGACGGGCCGTCGCAGATGGGCCTCGAAGATTTGGCCATCTTTCGCGCGGTGCAAGGTTCGATCGTGCTCTATCCCAGCGACGGCGTTTCCGCGGAGCGGCTGACCGAATTCATGGCGCGGCACAACGGAATCACATACTTGCGAACGTCGCGACCCAAGACACCGATCCTTTACTCGAAAGACGAGAAGTTTCCTGTGCCCGGATTTAAAGTGCTGCGCCAAAGCGGGCAGGATCGCGTGACGGTGATTGGCGCCGGGATCACATTGCACGAGGCATTGAAGGCGGCCGACGAACTGAAGGCGCAAGGGACGGCGATTCGCGTGATTGATATGTATTGCGCGAAGCCGATCGATGGCAAAGCGCTCGGGGAACAGGTCAAGGCAACAGGCGGAAAGCTGATTGTGGTCGAAGATCACTGGCCGGAAGGCGGAGTGGGCGAAGCGGTGGTCACGGCGCTGGCGCAGGCGGGCGCGGCGCCGACGAAATTCCGTCATCTGGCGGTCGACCGTATGCCGCATTCGGGGAAGCCCGATGAGCTGGTCGACATGTTCGGGCTATCGGCGCGGAAGATCGCACAGGCGGTTAGCGAAATCGGCTAGCCTGACAAAGGCCTTGCGGGCGGGTCTGAGATCCCGCCCCTACAGACGACTCGAGTTGAGTTGCCTCGTCCGAGATTTACCACAGAGCGCACTGAGAAATGCCGGAGACCGCGGAGGCGCAGCACCGTTCTGAGCCGTAGCGACTAGCTGATGTCGCAAAGGTCAGGCGCCAAATCGTCGAGTCAGCATCCTACGTAGCGGCGGTGGCGCGAGCGGCTTCGGGCAAGCGAACGAGTCGCGCTTCAGTAATCGATGGAATGGCCAGAATATTCTGCAGGATCGACGGACTAACGTCGCCATCGAGCCGCACCAGTGCAACCGCATCGGAGCCGGCCACAGGCTCGCGACGGCCGAGCGAGAAGGTGGCGATGTTCACGCCCAGATTGCCCAGCACGGTCCCAATCTGACCGATCACACCCGGCACATCGCGGTTTCGCGTAAGCAGAACTGTGCCTTCGAGCGGCGCTTCGAGGCCGATCCCGTCGAGCGACAGGATGCGCGGGGAGCCGTCCTGCACGACGGTTCCTTCGACGGTGAGGTCGCGGCCGCCATCGAGCAAAGCGACCTCGAGCGTGTTGGGGAAACCGCGCTCGCGGCGGCGGGTGGTTTCTTCGACGAGCAAACCCCGTTCTGCGGCCGCTTGCGCGGCATTCACGAGATTCACCTTTTCATCGAGCACACAATTCAGCAGACCACTTAGCACTGCACTGCGAATCACGTGCGAGCCCAGTTCCGCCGGTTCGCCCGCATAACGGATGCGCACGCGGCTGAAACTGCGCGAGGGCGCAGCCTGCGCGACGAGCATGCCCAGGCGTTCGCCCAATTCGAGATAAGGCCGCAAGCGGCGGTACTGCTCCGCGGACATGGCGGGCATGTTGACGGCGTTGCGAATCAGGCCGTCGGCAAGATAATCGCGCACCTGCTGCGCGACGGCGGTGCCGACTTCCTCTTGCGCCTCGGCAGTCGAGCCGGCGATGTGCGGAGTGGCAATCAGATTCGGAATACCGATCAGAGGCGAATTTTTGGGCGGCTCGGTGGCAAACGTGTCGACCGCCGCGCCGGCAAGCTGGCCGGAGCGCAAAGCTTCAGCCAGTGCGGGCTCGTCGATCAACTCCCCGCGTGCGCAATTGATCAGCCGTGCGCCGCGCTTCATTTTGGCGAGTGCAGCGGCGTCGATCATTTTTTCGATCGAGGAGCTGAGCGAGGTGTGGAGGGAAACGATGTCGCTGCGGCGGAGCAAGTCATCGAGCGGGATAAGCTCGACGTCGAGCTCGCGGGCGGCGTAGGGCGTGACGTAGGGATCGTGCGCAAGAACTTCCATCTCGAAGGCACGTGCGCGGCGCGCAAGCTCGGTACCGATGCGGCCGAAGCCGATGATGCCGAGAGTCTTGCCGCGCAGTTCAGTACCTGAGGCGGCAGATTTTTCCCAACGGCCAGCCTGAATCGAGGCGTTTGCTTGCGGCACAGAACGCACGAGAGCCAGCATCAGGGCCAGAGTATGTTCGGCGACGCTGACGCTGTTGCCGCCGGGCGTGTTCATGACCAGCACGCCACGATGTGTGGCAGCCTCGACGTCGATATTGTCGACGCCGCTGCCAGCCCGGCCGACTACCTTGAGGCGCTGGGCTTTGTCGAGGAGGTCGCGAGTCACCTTGGTGGCGCTGCGCACAATGAGGGCGTCGGCATTGGTGATTTCGCCGGGCAGCGCCGTCGCGCCGGGCGATACGACGAGGTCCCAATGCTTTTCGCGAAGGAGTTCGATGCCACGAGGACTGATTTTGTCCGCAACGATGATTTTCATGCGAGGAGCGTACGCGTAGAAAATCGATATTGTCAATGACCAGCGTCACAAAGGCAGTGACGAGTGACAGGTGACGAGCAGGAAAGCCGAAAGAGCCACGGCGGACCGACCCACTGGAGGGGCGCCGCTTGACCGACCTGGGATGAAGACACAAGGGCGTGTGATATTCTTGCGGCGGGAGACAGGCGCGAATGGGCTACATCGAGAAAATTCAGGCGGATTTGACGGCGGCGATGAAGGAGAAGGACGAGCTCCGGCTGAGCGTGTTGCGCCTGGTCAAGGCGGCGCTGAAGAACAAAGAGATCGAGAAGATGCATGCGCTGAGCGACCTGGAATCGCTGCAGGTGCTGCAGACGATGGTGAAGCAGCGGCACGAGTCGGTGGACCAGTTCACCAAGGGCGGGCGAAAGGATCTGGCGGAAAAGGAAACCAAGGAAATCGCGATCATCGAGGAATATCTCCCCGCCGCGCCGACAGATGCGGAAATTCATCAGGCCATCGAAGCAGCCATCAGTGAAGAAGGCGCGGACTCGCTGAAACAAATGGGGGCGGTGATCAAGGCGGCGCGGGCGCGGCTGGAAGGGAAAACGGTGGACGGGAAAGTGCTGAGCGACCGCGTGCGCGAGAGGCTGACGAAGAAAGCATGAGCGCATACTGGTCTCGCCGCCGCAACGGGCAGAGAAGCAAGTTTCGACGAGTCTTGCGTGAAGTTATTCTATAAACGAATTTGGCTTCAGGGGCTAAAGCCCTCTCACAACGACGGCGCTTACGGCAGGGTTGAAACCCCGCCCTTCCACCTTTGCGGGAAACACACCAGCTAACGTTTCTTCGGGGGAAGGAATTTTTTGTCGATTTTGGCGACGACAACGTAATTGGGGTCGACCATCTCGGCCAAATGGATTGTGGCCACCTTCGAGAGCAATTCGTAAGCGTCCATGTCGGACAGGCCGTAGTCAGTGTGAATCCAGCCCACAAGCTGGGTGAAGGCGATGCGCAACGCGTCGTCGAGCGGACGATAAATGCCCGCAGCCATGAGTTCATTCTGGTTTTCCCAGCGCGGCCAGTCGATCTTCTGGCCCTTGATCACGTGAAAACGCAGGCGGACGTGCATGGGGACTTCGATGGCCGTGCCGCCAATTTCGCCGTCGCCCATGGCTGCGTGGCCGTCCCCGACGTAAAGGAGGGCGCCGGGCACGTTCACCGGCAGGTACAGAGTATTGCCGACGCTCGATTCGGAAGCGTCCATATTGCCGCCAAAAGCCTCAGGAACGAGTGAGTCGCGAGTCTCGCCCAAATCGGGAGCAACGCCGACGCAGCCGAGGAAAGGATGCAACGGGATTTTGACTGAGAATCGCGGTTCAGTGTTCGCCTGCGCGGAATTTGAGGTGCCGCCAGAGGCGAAGAGGGGATCGTGGGCGGTGAAGGTCGCTACGCCGGCTGCGCGATCGATGGGGTAAGTCCAAGTGGTTCCGGGCAGCGGAGTATTGAGCATCGCCGTGTAGGTGGTTGGGTTCAACGCGCCAAAGCCGGGGAAAATCTCGCCTTCGCCGTCACCGTTGGGATGCATCTCGAGGAATTCGATAGCGAGCGTGTCGCCGGGCTCAGCGCCTTCGATGTAAAACGGGCCGGTCAGCAGATTTGAAGCTTTGGCCCATTCGAGCTTGTCGGGCGGAATTCCTGCGCAGTCATTCACGCAATTCAGGGTGTCGGTCTCGAGGATCTGGCCCTGCGCGACGCGGGCGACGGGTTCGCCTGGGCCAAAGGCGAATTTCACTGTGGCATACGTGGGCTCGTAGCGAACGATGGACTGGTTCTGTGCGGCGACCGCGCTCGGGAACGGCAGGAAACGAAGGACTGCGAGACCAAAAGCAAGGCGCAGAAGCGTAGCCCTCCGCATCATCATGTGAATCCCTCCTCACTTCAGGCAAGACAATACTACGCCGAATGCTTTCTTGAGCGAGGATTCCGCACAACTCACGCTTTGAGAAGCGCCCGGGGATTTTTTCTGGCGATGGCCAGCAGCTTCAGGTCAGCACCCTGAGGACGACGCGTGCCTTGTTCCCAACTCCGAACGGTGTTTGGGCCGACATTTAAGAATCGCGCGAAGAGCACCCGGCTTGCGTTCAGCGAATGCCGGATGGCGCGGATTTCTCTGGGCCGAAGCTTTCGGGGAGGAGCCGGAAGTTCGGTGACGCGCAGATCTGCGCGGGCGCCGCGCTCGAAAGCGAGCGCGTCGCTTAGAGCTCCGCGCAAATCATCGAAAACTTTCACTTTGATTTTCTTGGCCATGTTCCGTCGTTTCCTATTGTCTCCTGATGCGCTCCGCCATCTGGCGAAGAAATGAGCGCTGTTCTGGATCAAGATCCTCCTGTTCGTCTTTATCGAAGAGGAATAACAGGTGGATATGGTGCTTGCGCTCCAGCTACAGGTACATATATCGAAAGCCGCCTCGCTTGCCTTTACGCCGAACCGGATCCGCCACACGGGCCTTTCTGGTTCCTCCGAGGCCCTTCAAAGTCAACCGCCACGGCAGCTCTTCCGGTCAGCGGAGGAAGGCGCTGATTCATTCAGCAGAAGTGAGCGAAGGGCGTGGTTCTTGTATGATAAGGATGAAGAGAGAAGGCACGCACGCCTACGAATGCCAGATCACGAGTAGCTAAATGTTTGAAACTTTAACTGAGAAACTGCAGCGTGCATTCAAGAACTTGCGCGGGCAGGGGAAGCTCACGGAAGAGCACCTGGACGTAGCGCTGGGAGAGATACGGGAATCGCTGTTGGATGCGGACGTCAACCTGGGCGTGGTAGAGGAATTTGTCGCGCGCGTGCGGGAAAAGGCGCTGGGATCGGAAGTGCTGCTGCAGCTTTCGCCCGACCAGCAAGTGGTGAAAATCGTGCGGGATGAACTCGCAGAGCTGCTGGGGCGCGAGGCAAAGCCGCAATACGGGTCGAAGCCGCCGTCGGTGTGGCTGATCATGGGATTGCAAGGCTCGGGCAAGACGACGTCCACCGGAAAACTGGGCAAATGGCTGGCGGAACATGGGCACCGGCCGATTGTGGTTTCCACCGACGTTTACCGGCCGGCGGCGCGCGAGCAACTCGCGCAAGTGGCGAAAGCGACGGGCACGCCTTTGTGGGCGGGCACGGGCACGGACAAGCCGCTCGAAATCGTGCGCGGCGCGACGCGCGAAGCGAAGCTATCCGCTTACGATGTGATTCTGGTCGACACGGCGGGTCGCCTGCACATCGACGACGAGTTGATGAACGAACTGGCCATGCTGAAACGCGAACTGAACCCGTCGGAGATGCTGTTCGTCGCGGACGCTATGATCGGGCAGGACGCGGTGAAATCGGCGGGAGAGTTTCACAGGCAGCTGGGAATTACGGGCGTGATTCTGACGAAAATGGATGGCGACGCGCGCGGGGGCGCGGCGTTGTCGATTCGCAAAGTTACGGGAGCGCCGGTGAAGTTTGTGGGCGTGGGCGAAAAATACGACGCCCTCGAGCCGTTTTATCCCGAGCGCATTGTCGGCCGCATTTTGGGCATGGGCGACGTGCTGGGGTTGATCGAGCGCGCCGAAAAAACGATCGACGAGAAGAAGGCGCGCGAACTCGAGCGCAAGATGCGCGAAGACGAATTCACGCTGGAGGATTTTCGCGACCAGTTGCGCCAGATCCGCAAGATGGGCTCGCTGGAACAGTTGATGGGAATGCTGCCGAAAATCGGGCCCTTCGCGAAGCTGCCGAAGGACGTTTCAGTCGATGAAGGGCGGCTCAAATCGATCGAGGCCATCATCAATTCGATGACGGCCGCGGAGCGCGCCAACCACAACCTAATCGATGGCAAGCGGCGCAAACGCATCGCGCGCGGCAGCGGTACGAGCGTGCAGCAAGTGAACGAAGTCTTGAAGCAGTACTCGGATATGCGCCGGATGATGAAGCAATACGGCAGCATGGCGAAGATGAAGATGCGTGGCATCGGCAAACTTGCGGGGCTGAAGTAGAAGGGATACGGATGTCAGTTACCATGGGGAATCTTGAGACAGCGCAGCGCAACTATGACTGCTTCGATCCGTGGTAGCTGAGCCCGGAGCGGCGGTTGGAATAGCGAGGCGTCAAAATGCCAATACAAGTCAAAAACACGCTGAACCAGATACGGTCGATTGCAGCGAGCGGGGATGATCGAGTGGAGAAGGCGCGGCGCCTCGCGGAACGCATCCAGAAGCTCGGAGATTATCGCTGGGTGGGCATCTTCGATGTGGGCGCGAAGCAGGTTTCGCTGCTTGGCTGGAGCGGACCAGGGCTGACCGAGGTTCCGACCTTCCCGACCACCAAAGGCCTGACCGGCGCGGCCATCAAGGAGAAGAAAACAGTCAATGTGGGCGACGTGCGCAAGGATTCCCGGTACATTACGGCGTTCGGCAGCACGATTTCGGAGATGATCGTGCCGGTCCTCGATCCTTCGGGGACCCGCGTGGTGGGAACTGTGGATGTCGAGAGCGACAGGGCGAACGCGTTTGGGCCGAGCGACCAACAGATGGTCGAGCAATGCGCGCAGGCAGCGCTGCCGCTTTGGCTGCTGCGTTGAACTAGGAAGCGCTTCAGGCTCAGGTCTGTCATCAGACGCCGTGTTCTGCGGAGAGGGTCAATCGTCCCTCCAGGACTTGCCTGTTCGTTTCTCGTTTTTTTCCCGGCACTTCGCTGCGCTACGTACCGGGCTTCCCGCAACAGCATCCGGGACGCAAAGGGCGCGAATTACAATCGCCGCTACGCGGCTTTAGAACGGGAGAATCGATGGCTCTATATCTATCGCAGCACACGCTGGCCTGTCTGACGCGACAAGGCGCAAACGAACTTGCGCGCCGGTTGCTGCAGGGAACGTCCGTGCGGGGGCGTCGTGTCATGGTGAATCTGCAAGAAGGGAAGATGCTGGTGGAATTTGAGGCGTCGAGCCGGGAAGAACTCGAGAGACATTTGGCCGCCGAGAAGATGCATTTCGACTGGCTGCTGCGGATCGAACTCGAATCGACTGATGGCGGACTCCAGCCGGTTGCTTAAAGCTTCTACTGAGTGGGCTGCTCGAGGGTTTTGAGTTTTTGCTGCACGTAGGACGCAGATTTCGAGTTCGGCTGAAGCTGCAAGAACTTCTCAAAGGCCTGCTTCGCCTCCGGCTTCTTGCCAAGTTGCAGATAAGCGTCGCCGAGATTCACGTAGGCGATGCCGCGGTTGGGATCGATGGCGATCGCCTTCTGATACCAGTCGGCGGCTTCGGCGTAGCGCGCAAGCCGGAAGCACGCGAATCCTGCGTTGTTTGCATACAAAGCACCGGCCGGCTGCAATTCCGCGGCATGTTTGAATTTGTCGAAGGCCTCACTGTATTTCTTTTCCTTGTAGAGGCGCATGCCTTCGTCGTTGGCCGCGGCCGCCAAGTCTTTTGGCGAAGCGGCTGTTTGCGCGCCAGTGGCGCCGGACGCACTGGCTGACACCGGCGAAGTTGCAGTTCCACCTGCCGCGCCACCAGGAGCCTGCTGGCCTCGGTGCAACTGCGCTTCGAGGGCGGCCAATTGTTTCTTCAATCCGGCATTTTGTTCGGCCTGCTTGTGAATTTCGCCGCGCAACTGCTCCAGTTCCGCGTTGACCTTGATCGCGTCTTCTCCCAGTTGTGCGGAATCCTCGTCAGGAATTCGGTTTCGTGGTGAAGTTCAAAAATGAAATCGCCGCCTTCGCTTCCCGGCAGATTGCCGAATGCCGGAGTCTGGTGCGAAAGGGCGGCAACAGCGGGCGCGACGTAAGCCGCAAGTTCGGTTGCGGTGATCACGCCATCACCGTTCAAATCGGCGCGGCCGTCGAGCCCTTGCAGGAGAGTCCAGGTGAATACGGAGTGGCCATTCGGGCCGTTGTCCGCGACTTGCTGGTCCATTCCGCCAGCCGTGAACATTTCGCGCGCGGTGCGGCTGGAGATTTGCAGCAAGTAATTGCCGACGGGCAGGGGAGCACCCCCGCGAGTCAAGGCGAGGCCGCTGTAGCGGGAGTCCATGACGAAAAGAACATGTTTGGCAGGAATGGCTTCGGCGATGTCTTGAAAATTGGTCATAGAAATGGCCAGGCCTTCGAAGGTTGGTCAAGTCAGCGTCGACGGGGATGATGTAGCCGAGATCGTTCCGGAGGCGAGATGGCGTGTTGCGCCATGCCCGGCGAAGAAAACGAAGACACGGTCTTCACGCTGGACAAGATCCGGGTTGGCCAACGTGTCTCCGAGAAGGGACAAAATGTTTTGCCGCGTGGCGTCCTTGTCCAGAAGCAGGAAAACATGATCGGCCTTGAAGGCATATTTTTTCAGCAAAAGATCGCGCACGCCTTGCAGTGATAGCCTTCTTTTGCAGGGTTTCGATGACGGGCGGCAAAGCTTCGAGCGTCACTTTGTGAATGTCATGAAACAGGATGATTCCGCGGCCGTATTTTTCCGCTTCCTGCACGACGCGCTGCGCGATCGAATTGGGCACCGGATCGGCCCAATCCTCCGAATCGACGTTCCACAAAATCGTTTTCAGCTTTTCACTCTGCGCCTTGGAGAGAATCGCATCGTTTACGGCGCCGTAGGGCGGCCGAAACAGCGTGGGATCTTGTTTCGAAACTGTTTTAAGCAGCGCATTCGTAGTGTCGATCTCACGCGTGTAGCCCACTTCATCCATTTTGGGAAGCACGGGATGACTGTAGCTGTGGTTTCCCAGCGTCGAACCCTGCGCCAGGATGCGGGTGCTGACGGCCGCTGTTGACGCTAGTTTCACATTCGCGTCCGTGGTTTCCGGCCCCAGATTGCGTCCGACCTCGAAAAACACCGCTTTCAACCCGTATTTGTTCAGAATCACGAGAACCCGATCGGTGTAGCGCGGGTGGGGTCCGTCGTCGAAGGTCAGGACGAGCGTTTTGGCGGGAAGGCCTGTTCCAAAATCCATGCCGCTGCGCTTCTTGGTTCCTGCGCCACGGCTCTCAACTGGAGGAAGCGCGTCTTCCGTTTCTTTCAGGATTTGCTCACGCGTGTACTTCGTCCGGAGGAAAGCTACGTACTTCTCCCAGGCCTCGCGATGAACGACCATTCCGCGTGTTTGCAGGTTGCCGAGAATTTTCGCCGATCTCTTTTTGGTAGAGATTCTTGATTTGGTCGTGGGCCGCGACATCGTCGCGAATTCTCGCCGCCAGGTGCAAAACGCAGACGCACGCACAGAAGGCGTCCCGTCGCCGACGGTCGCTGCCGAAGCACCGAACAGAGCAAAGCCCCAGGGCCGTTGCCTGTGACGCTTTTCCCGTGTAGCATATTCCTGATGAGAAATTGCCGCCAGAGGGCAGCGGAAACCTGTTGTTGTACGTGTTGCGGGTGTGTGTCCTCTGGCAGGAGAGGCTAAGCATCTAGAGCAGCTTTAGCCCAGGTTTTTGGAGCCCACCGCCAGAGGTTGAATTGGCCGGTGGGTTTTTTGTTTTGGGGGTCTTACGACGGAAAGAATCCGAGAAAGGATCAAGGAGGAGACAAGAGCATGTCTGAGTACAAGCATCCCGAGGTACTGGTTTCAACGCAGTGGGCGGCAGAACACCTGAACGATCCGAAAGTGCGTTTTGTGGAAGTGGACGTCGATACGACGGCCTACGATCAGGGTCACATTCCGGGCGCGGTGGGCTGGAACTGGCAAACGCAGCTTCAGGATAACCTTCGCCGCGACCTGATCGACAAAACGACGCTGGAGGAGTTGCTGGGCCGCTCAGGAATTTCGAACGATACGACGATCATCCTGTATGGCGACAACAACAACTGGTTTGCGGCGTATGCCTTGTGGCAACTGAAGTACCACGGGCACAAAGACGTGCGGCTGATCAATGGCGGGCGCAAGAAGTGGGTTGAAGAGAAGAGGTCACTCACCAGCGAGGCGCCGAAAATCACACCCGCTACGTACCGCGCGAGTGGGGTGGATGAGTCGATCCGCGCGCGCAAAGAGGAAGTGCTGGCGGCGATCGAAGGGAAGAACAGGGCGCAACTGGTTGACGTCCGTTCCGTGGATGAGTTCACCGGCAAAATCATCGCCCCTCCCGGTATGACTGAGACGGCGCAGCGCGCGGGGCACATTCCCGGCGCGGCCAACATTCCGTGGTCGCAAGCGGCGAATGAAGACGGCACATTCAAGTCTGCGGACGCGCTGAAGCAGCTCTATCAAGGCAAGGGCGTCACGGGCAGCGGCGAAGTGATCGCCTACTGCCGTATCGGCGAGCGCAGCTCGCACACCTGGTTTGTCTTGAAGTATCTGCTGGGCTACGACAACGTGAAGAATTACGACGGGTCGTGGACCGAATGGGGGAACCTGGTGGGCGCGCCGATCGAGAAGGGAGTCGCAGCAGCGGCCCATTGATTGACGGCTAGTTTGCGACAGAGGTGATTACTTCGACGCGGGAGAGCGCGAGCGTTCTCCCGCTTCGTTTTTTCGCGGTTGTTCTGCCTGTATCCCGTGTGGCGCGACCGACA
>Ga0187815_10000236_pt1 | contig 27636 bp, 26 predicted proteins | sample NC_S_5_FD_132962 | JGI IMG/M metagenome (GOLD analysis project Ga0187815, IMG submission 132962) | Wetland sediment microbial communities from Neuse River Estuary, North Carolina, USA - ASW-S_5 | ecosystem: Environmental > Aquatic > Freshwater > Wetlands > Sediment | place: USA: North Carolina...
GAGGAGCTTTTTTCGGGCCGTGAATTGCACGGTTTGCCACCCGGCGATAATGCGCTACATAATGCCGATGCGGCTCGGACATAATCGACATGGATAACTGTACTCAACAGTATACATTATGCGCAATTCTGGATCGCAGCCGGTACGCTGGTGATCGCGGCCGCCGTGGCCGCGAACCACAGGGGCAACAATGCGCGGTCTATGGAGTGAAACGTGTTCGCCGTGGAAAAAGTTGAGCCGTCGACGCGGTATTTCCGTGCAGTTGGCCCCAAGAATTCTGTGCAACGGCTACGACGCGCGGAATGAGTTGTACAGGTTCCTACGCGCTTCAAGCCCTCAGCACTCTGAAGCGTTAGTCCGAAAAACTGGAAGCGCTGATCCAAAAATGCCAAACGCATGTGGCCCAAGCCCTCCGAAGCAATTTGGACTACATTTTCGCGGCGTGCCCGTGTCGCAAGCACGATTCGACTGTTCTGCGCAGAGAAACATCTACTCCCACGGGAGTAAACCTCTGCAAATGGTGCACATAAAGTTCTGCACCGGAGAATGCAGCGCAGACAAACCTCCACAACGGAGAATGCAGCGCAGTGAAACTTACACAGCGGAGAACGCACCTTCCCAATTGTGCAGCAGCCTGCTGCACAATTGGGAAGCAAGCTGCTGCCTAAAACCCGAAGAACGGCAGTTCTCTATTGGTCAGCAGCCTGCTGACCAATTGACAAGGCCGCATTCACGATCTAGCTCCAGATCTCGATGTTTTGACCTTGATAGCTTTGGGAGCCTTGGTTGACCGTGAAGTCGGCTTTGTTCTCACGGCTATCGCCTTGGCGGCCAGCATGTTTTCGAGCGCAATGATCTGTCCAGCGAGACGCGCTACCTCTTTCTCAGCCTTCTGCAGCTGCTTGAGGGATGCCTCGGATCGCACTTCGAGCGCGCGGATGGCGTCATGATGGTTCCGTTCGGCTGCTTCTACACGCTGTTGCCATTGTTTGGTCTCTTGCCGGGAACGATCGACCTCCCGATGCGCCCGATCTTCGACGGCACGAATGTGCGCCGCAGTGCGTTCGCGTTCTTGCTCAAGTGCGGCATGCCGGGCCGTCTTTTCCGCTTGCAGCGTCTCGAGTTCGCCCGATTGTCGATCGACCGTGGCCTGCAATCGATCGCGCTGCTGGATCAAGTCGTCGCGAAGGGCATGGCTATCACGGAGTTGGTCGTCCAGGTTGGCACAGGCGCGTTCGGCCAGGGCTTGACGTGTCTGCGCTTGGGTCACGGCGGTCTCGGCCTCGGCCAGCGTCGCCACCCAGCGCGTGCGTTCCTCCGCGAGCCGCGTTTCGTTCGCGGCCAGGGCGGCTCGCTCCGTGGCCAGGCGGGCCTGGAGCAGGCGTTCCGCGTGTCCCACGGCCAGCTGCCACAGTGTGGTCATCGCCTGCCCCACCTCCGGCGGAAGATCGGGCAGCTGCAGTGCCTTGTGCAGGCGCTCGGCCAGGCCGCTGCGCCACGTGTCGAGCATGCGTGTGACGGTGTTCGGCGAGCCGGTGCCGAGGGTGGCGCGCACTTTTTCCACGGTCGGATTCTCGCCGGCGCCCAGGAGGGCGTCGGCGGCGGTGTTGACCTGGTCCTGGGTGATGCCGCGTGCCATGCCTCGGTCTCCTCGATCGGCGCCCTGCCCGCTTGGTTTCGTACTCGCGATAAGTGATGATAATCGCTGTGAGAGCGCATTCCCGATTCGCATCGCTATATCTTGTCTCATTCAGTCCGCAGGTGGCGCCTCCGGAACGACCGTCACCGCGGCAGCCGCGGTGGCGCCCAGCGACGCAAGTTCCGGTGTAGCGCCGAGCAGGCGCGCTGCCGGTTCGTGGGCACTCAGGGCGGCATCTAGGTCGCGGCGGGCCGCGGGCAGATCGCCGGCTGCGGCCTCTTCCGATGCGGCCAGGAAGCGGGATGAGGGCCGAGTGCGCAGCCACTCTGCAGCCAACCGCAGCGCTTGCACGCAGGCTTGCCGCGGCGGCATCTGGTCAAGCCGGATGAGCGCTGCTGGGGGCAGCCAGGTTGGCGGCGCGGCGCGCAGGGCGGCCCAGGCGTCCGCGTAGCGGCGCAACTGATATGAGGCCTCGAACACGCACTCCGCTGCACCCGGATCGGCATGCGGCAACGCGGCCGCGTGGCGGCATTGCAATACGGCGGACTGGAAATCACCGGTGCGGTTGTCGAACCAGCCCCATTCGGATTGCAGGCCCGGGTTCATGGGGTCGGCGGCAGCGGCGCGGGCGATGTCGGCCAGTGCGGCGACGCCCTTGCCCTGCGCAAGCTCGATCCAGGCGCGTGTATCCAGCATCTGACCGTCGCGCGGTGCGGCAGCGGCAGCCAGCGCCAGCCAGCGATCCGCTGCGGTGTCGTCCCAGGCGTGCCAGTACAGCAGTTTGGCCAGCGCCAGCATCGCCGGCACGGAGCGTGGGTCATCTTCCAGCGCATGATGCAGGGCCAGGCGCGAAGCGGCAATGTGGGGCGCGGGTGGCTCGCCTAGTTGGGCCAGCGCGAGTTGGGCTCGCGCCAGCGTCAGCCAGGCGCCGCTGTCCTGTGGGGCACCGGTGGTGACCTCGGCCACCTCGGCTGCCGCGCGGCGCGCGCTGGCCAGGTTCAGCGCCGGTGCGGCCAGCGCGCTGGCGCCATCGACCAGATCGTGCTGCAGCTTCGCCGGCAAGGCCGTAGCGGCCGGTGGTGCCGGGGGTGCGGCCAGGGCGATCCGCACCAGCAATTCCTGCGGCGTGTCCGGATTATCCCGCAGCGGCACCCGCGCAGTGACGCTGCCGGTGCGCACCACCGCCTCGCCCGCCAGTGCGGCGTCGTCCTCAATGCGGACCGGCGGCAGTGCTAACGGTGCCAGTTCGGCGGCAAGTGTGCGGTTCAGGGCCACCGCCGCCGCCGGCAGCTCCACCGTCACCCCGATGGACGCGGGCCGCATCCACCAACCGAGCCCGGCTGTGGCAAGCAGCATCGTCAAACCGGCACCGACGGCCAAGCGAAGGCGCCGCAGACCCGGCGCGGGCATGGCCTGCGAACCGGACGCCGGCACCGGCAGCGGGGGTGACACGTCCTCCGTCAGTGGCTCCGGCGCTGGTCCGATCCAGCGGTAGCCGCTGGCGCGTAGGGTCTCAATCAGCCGCGGCGCGCGCGCGTCATCGCCCAGCGCGCGACGCAGCTTACGCATCGCGGTGTTGAGTGAGCGCTCGAAACTCTCGTTGTCGTAGCGGCTCCAGAACTCGGCATGCAGCTCCTGCCGCGACAGCGGCCGGCCGCCGCGCTCGAGTAGCTGCAACAGGATGGCGAATGGGATTTCCTGCAGCGCCAGCCGCTCGCCGGCCAGGCTCGCACGCCGCAGCGTGAGGTCGAGTTCCAACCCGCCGGCCCGCCAGCCATCGGGCTCAGCGGCCGAGTTCAGATTCGGATCAGAGTTTGGAACTGGAGAGTTCATGCACGCTGCTCGCAGGCTGGCCGCTTTCGACCGGAGGAGTTCCCTACTATGCAGAATACGATCGCCGATGCGGCAGTACCCAAGGTCACGGCCGCGCCAGTTCGCCGCATGGCCCCTAGGCTGCTGGCCGCAGCACTGGCACTGATGTCGGCGGGCACAGCCGCGCCCTGCCCCGCACACGCCGGCGTTTCCACCACTGGCACCGCGGCGATGTTCCGCTGCGACCCGGCGCACGATGGCGTCTGCGACACCCGCGGCATCGGCCACGTCGGCGGCCCGTACCGCCGCCCGCTGTGGCGCTTTCGCACCGGCCAACTCAACCGCTCCACTCCAGCGGTGGCCGGCGGCATGGTCTACGTCGGCAGCGATAGCGGTTATCTCTACGCGCTGAATGCAGCCGATGGCCAGCTGAAATGGCGCTTCACCACCCAGGGTGAGCTGAACTCCTCGCCAACCTGCGACCACGGCCGGGTCTACTTCACCGGCGGCGACGGCGATGTCTACGCGCTCGATGCCCGCGACGGCCACAGGCTGTGGATGTTTCGAACCGGCCCGCTGGATGGCAAGCGGCCGGAGTGGGATTTCTTCCAGTCCTCGCCTGTGGTGGCGGATGGCGTGGTCTACGTCGGCAGCGGCGACGGCAAGGTCTACGCGCTGGACGCGCAGACCGGCGCGCAGCGCTGGGCGTTCCGCACCGACGGGGTGGTGCGCTCCTCGCCGGCAGTGGCCGGCGGCACGGTTTACGTCGGCAGCATGGGCGGCACGCTGTACGCGCTGGATGCACGCGATGGTCGCAAGCGCTGGTCGTTCAAGACCCAAGGAAACAAGGACTTTCCGCTGGGCGAAATCCAGTCCACGCCAGCGGTGGCGGACGGCACGGTGTATTTCGGCAGCCGCGACAGCACCCTCTACGCGCTGGACGCGAAGACCGGCGCGCAGCGCTGGGCGGACCGCGATCCGCAGGGCGCCTGGGTGATCTCCGGCCCGGCGGTGGCGCACGGTACGGTCTATTTCGCCACCTCCGACTCGCACCGGATCGAAGCGGTGGATGCGGCCAGCGGCAAGACCCGCTGGAACGTCGATGCCGGCGGCCGCGTGTTCGCCTCGCCTGTACTGGTGGGCACGCGGCTCTATCTGGGGCTGGCGGACGGTGAGGCAGTGTGGATGGATAAGGCCACCGGCAAGCTGCTCGGCGAGGCGCCCAGCGAGGGCACAATCTATGGTTCAGTGGCCGTATCCGACGGGGTCATCTACTACGCCAGCGACGACGGCTACGTGTACGCAGCGAAATAGCGGGAGGGATCGCCCCGCCGCCACGCAGAGCGGCGGGGCTGTGCTCCTCAGTCGCCAACCTTTAGCTAGCTGGGGAAACTCTACTTCTGGCTGGGTCGAATCAACGAGGACGCTTCAGCGGGCCGTGCTTGAGCGTTGCCCTTCTAGAGCGTTCGACGACTCAGTGCTTTGTCACACCGGCGGGCGTTGGCACTAGCCAGCGAACCGCGAGGATTCCGAGCTCGTACAGCAGGCACATGGGTATCGCGAGCATGGTCATCGAAGTGATGTCTGGTGGCGTTATGAGGGCGGCAATCGCAAACGCCGCCACGATGACGTAGCGCCTGCTGTTGCGCAATCGGGCCACGTCGACGACTCCGACGGCAGCGAGGATTACGACGGCCACGGGAACCTCGAAGCACAATCCAAAGGCGAAAAACATCAACACCACGAAATCGAGATAGTGGGTGATGTCGGTCATCATCTCCACACCCTGTGGGGTGACCGCCGCAAGGAATCTGAATGCCGCCGGCAGGACCAGGAAAAACGCGAACGCGCATCCCAGGTAGAAAAGCACCAGCGAAGCCATCAGCAACGGCCTGGCCAACCGCTTCTCGCTCGCATACAGGCCGGGCCTTACAAATGCCCACAGCTGGTACAGGATCACCGGCATGCTGACGAAAAGCGCAGCGAACAGCGCGAGTTTCAGCGGTGTCAGGAAGGGGCTGGTCACCTGGGTCGCGATCAAATGCGCACCGAGCGGCAAGCGCGAGACTAGCGGCTTGGCCAGGATCGCATAGAGCCTGTTCGCGAAGGGCACCAGCCCCACCAGAACCAGCATCACGAAGGCGATGGCCTTGAGCAGCCGTGACCGCAGTTCGAACAGATGCGAGAACAGGCCGGGTTGCGGCTCGTCCCCAACGGTTTCCTGGTCAGCCCCGGCCATGCGGTACGTCCCTTGACGGATCGGGGCACCTAGGAGAGGTGGATGCGCCGGATGCGGGTGCCGGCAACTCCGGAGATCGCCCAGTCGCCCGCCCTGGCTCCGGGACAGCCGGATCCGCCATCGACGATTCAGGTTTCATGAGGGCCAGTGGATCGGAATGTCCGCGAAGATCGGAAACCACCGCGTCCAGTCCGGCTTGCGCGGCAGCCACCCGACCGGACGCATCGCGTGCCGCCTGCTTGATCTCGGCGACTTGCAACTCACGTTCGACCTCGGCGCGGACGCTGCTCCAGCCATCGCGCAAACGGCGCACGATCGCGCCCGCGGTGCGTGCGGCGACAGGCAGCTTCTCGGGGCCGAGCACCACCAGCGCGATCAATGCGAGCAGGATCAGCTTGCCAATGTCCAGATCGATCATCGGACAGGCCTATGGCTTGCTGGCGCGTTCGGATTGGTCCTGCCGCACGCCGCTTTCGGAAGACGGAACGTCCGCTCGCAACTTGTTAGGCGCATCCGGGATGGATCCGTCCTCGCCGTTCAAGTTTTTCTTGAACCCTCGAATGGCCGCTCCCAGGTCCGGCCCGATACTGCTCAACTTGCCGGTGCCGAAAATCAGCGCAACCACGATCAAAAGAAGGATCAGATGCCAAATGCTCATGAGGTGCTCTTTCGCCTAACTGTGGTGGAAGAAACTTCAGGCCGAACCTCCCGCGATGCAAGGCGGGCGTTCGGCCGCTTCGATACGCCAGCGCACCCGGACCGCATGCGACAGGCAGGTTGGATCGATGCCATCCGGATTTCATTTCCGCGCTACCGCGACCAGGCCATGTCAGCGCGGTTTCCCTTCGAGCAAAGGCATCCGATCCTTTCCCCAGCCGGGATCCATCCCGCGCTGGATCGGGGTTGAACGATGAAGCAGATCCAGGCCTTCGCGCTGGGCTGTCAGCGCCGCCCCGGCGACATGAGGCGCTGCGATGCAGCCCTTGGCCAAGGCGAATGCCGGCGACCCTTTGGCCGGGCAGCCATAGCCGAGCCTGGAGGTCAGTTCCGCCGTCACATCGGCAAATCGCAGTATTGCGCCACCATGGGCGCGGACGAATGCCTCTGCGTCGCTTCGCTGGGCAAACGACGCAAAAGTGGGCCCCATCGAGCCTCCCAGCGGCTGCCAGGCTACGTAGTAGGCGGAACGGGCATCGACAAATGTCCGCGCCTGGCTGGAGGGATGCTGCCAACTGATCCGCTCGCTGTCCTGGACAAAAAGCTGCTGCAACCGTCTCTTGTTCTCGGGCTGTAGGGCATAGGCGAAGAAATCGCGGGTGGAGTCGAATTTCAAGGGAACCCGGTGGCCTTCGACATAGGCCTCCCCGCGCGGCCCTGGCGAAGCGTCGATATACATGCCGCAGACAGCGCAGACGTCACCCTTCTGAATCGCCGCCGGGGACTGCGGCGCCTGCTGGCTGCCGCCGCAACCGGCAAGGGAAACAACTGCCAGGCCCACCAGCAAAAGCCCCGGCAACCCGGCGAGTACGTGCCAGCCCCGCGCGCATGACTGTTGAAATTTCATACTTCCTTCCGACGGAACAGGAACTGCGCCAGCCCGAATGGAACGGCCACCCAGAGCGACATCGCCAGGTACAGCTCCCATGGGCGATAGATGTGGGTCGCGGTCATCCCCATGAACAACTCGTTGCCGCTGCCCGAACCGAGCGTGCTCAGATTGATCAGCCGGAACACGTCGATCGGATTCAGATAGAGCAGATAGGGGAACACGGACTGCTCCCACCGGCTGCCGCCGCTGACGACGAGAACGGCCAGCAGGCAGAGGTCGAAAAGAATCACCGTGACTAGCCAGGTCACCAGGGCCAGGCCTGCCGCACGCGCTTTGTCGCCGGTCATCACGCTGATCACGCTGGCCAACGCGACAAAGCTTGCACCGAGCACGGATACGCTCAGCACGAAATTCCCCATGTGCAACCAGGCGTCCGCGGTCCGCGCCTCCGGCTGCATTACCTGGATGATCACCACCGCCAGGCCGAAGCCCGCCAGGGTCGCGGCGGTCAAGGCGCCACAGTGCCCCAGGAACTTGCCGGCGACGAGCTCGGCCCGCGAGATCGGATAGCTGAGCACCAGTAGCAGGGTGCCGTTGTCCTGTTCCCCCACCACCATGTCGTAGGCGATGAGCAGGCCGATCAGCGGCACCACGAAAGCCGCCAGCGTGGTGAGACTGGCCAGGGTGGCATCGAACGAGGTGAAACCGATCTTTCCGGCTGCCGCGCCGCCGAAGTAGGAAATGCTCAGCGCCAGCACGGCGAACAGCACGGCCACGGCGATCGTCCAGCGATTGCGCAAGTCGTCGCGGAACTCCTTCCTTGAGATGATCAGGATGCTGCGCATGGGCTTTGCTCGCCTGGTCGTTTTGCGCCTGCGCCAAGATAGTCGTAGAGGCGCGCCAACGACGCCTCCTTGACCACGATGTCGTCGATAGCGGAGTCCGAAGCGAGCTGCTGCAGCAAGGCGAGCTTCCCCCCTTCGGCGATCTGGAGGTTGAACTGGCCGTCGTGCCGCACCTCGTGCACCAGGCCGAGCGCATCCAGTTTCCGGACGAACTCGGCAGGATCGGAGGAGCCCTTCAGCTGCACCATCACGATGCCGGGCAACCCGGACTGCCGGCGCAGATCCCCGATACTGCCCGCTGCCAGCAGTTCCCCCTGGCGCAGGATCAGGGCGCTGTCGATGTGCGGTTCGAGCTCGGCGAGCACATGCGACGACACCAGTACGCTGTGGCCTTCGGCACGCAATTCGCCAACGATCTCATAGAGCTCCCGCGTGGCCTGAGGATCGAGTCCCGCGGTAGGTTCGTCCAGCACGACCAGTTCGGGGGACGCAAGCAGCGCCTGCGCCAAACCAAGACGTTGCTTCATGCCTTTGGAATAGGTCGAGATGCGACGATCCTTCGCGTGCCCCAGGCCGACCCGTTCCAGCAGCCGTCCGGCCTGTTGCTGCGGCGCACGCTTCAGGCCGGCGAGGTAACGAATCACCTCGCTGCCAGTGAGGTTTCCGTAGAACGCCACGCTCTCGGGGAGATAGCCAATGCGACGGCGCAGCGAGACCGCGTTCTGGCCCCACGGAGATTCGCCCAAGACCGTTACCTGGCCGCTAGTCGGCTTGATGAGCCCCAGGATCAACTTGATCAGGGTCGATTTCCCGGCGCCGTTGTGGCCCAGTAGGCCGATCACCCGGCCCATCGGCACGCTCGCGCAGACGCCTGCCAGTGCGGCGACCCCTTTGTATCGCTTGCCAAGCGATGCGATGTCAATGGCGTTGGTCATCTGCGCTCGTGCTCCACATCTTGGGAATGCTCATCAACGGATAGCTGTCCTGCACGCTGGGAGGAGTGAACACCGGGAAGGCGCGCTGCACATAACGCAACAACAGGATCGACGGGCTCGACATAAGCACGCGTGCGGTCGGATATTTCCACAGCAGCACGTCGACGCCGTCATTGGGACGGTAAGGAATGTCGCCGACACCGTCTCCGTTGAGGTCCCAGCCGAGGTAGTCGCTCCAATAGTTGCCTCGGTGTCGCAGAGACCACTCCTCCGCGCTGTTCTGTACGTACATGACCTGGGTCTGGTTGTCGACGAAGGCATTTCCGTGGATGTCGTTCTGGTCCGAACCGGCGGTGACATGGATGCCTATGCGCGAATGCGCCAGCAGGTTGCCGACAATTGCGTTGCCCTGGGAGAGATAGACGAAAATGGCCTTGCCCTCGGCCCCGACGATGACATGGCCCTCGGCATCGAACTGGCCGCGGATGTTGCGGACCTCGTTGTCGCGGATCTCGCTATCGTTGATGTAGTTGAGCAGGATTCCGTAGGACCTGTCGTCCCACGCCTGGTTGCCGATGACCCGCAGATGATTGGATGCCATCAAGGCGAAACCGGCAGTGTTGCCGTAGCTGATGTTTCCCTGCAGCACATCGCGCTCGGAATACATGTAGTGGACGCCGTAGCGGACGTCATGGATTCGATTGTTCTCGATCGTGTTGTCCGGGCTGATATAGACGTAGATGCCGTCCCTGGTCTTGCTCACCTCATTCCCGGAAACGGTGCAATCGGTGTCGTTCCACAGGTGAATGCCGTCACCTCGATCCGGCACGCGCAGTTCCGGCATGCCAGTAATGGTGTTGGCGCGCACCGTTACGTTCGAGGCGCCGTCGAGGTACACGCCGAACAAGACGTCCTCGATCGTGTTGTTCGATACATCCACCTGATTTGCGGTGCGCTCGATGAAGATGCCGGCGTTCTCCATGGTCAGATCAGGGCCGGAATGGCGGATCGTCAAGCCGCTGATACGCACATGGGAAGCGGACACGCGGATCACGTCGCCTTTGCCCGACCCGTCCAGAACGGCTCCGGGATCGCCCACCAACGATATCGGCCTCTTCAGTTGCAGGTGGACGGGATGGACGCCGGCTGGAACGTTGATGGTGGCTCCCGCGGGCGCCTCGGCAACCGCCTTCTCGAGGTCGTACTGCGCATGCACCGCGGGGCAAAAGCCGGCGGAGGCAAGCAGCAGGCAGCAGGAAAGCCAGCGACCACGGGAGTTCAAGGGGCACCTCGAATGCAGGACGGGCGTCTTCCGCCGGACCGCACGGTGCGGCGGAAGACGCTGTTCATCAGGCCTCTACCAGCATCCGGCCCCTCATCTCCAGATGTAGGGCGTGACAGAAGAATGTGCAGTAGTACCAATGGACTCCTGGCTTGTCGGCCACGAAGGTGACCGAAGAGGTCTCCTGCGGACTCATCTCCATGTTGATGCCGTAGTCGGTGAGACAGAACCCGTGGGTCAGGTCCTCGACCTGATCGATATTCGTGACCACTACGGTCACTTCGTCGCCTTTTTTCACCTTGAAGCTGTCCAGGCCATATTTCGGCGCCGAACTGGTCATGTAGACAAAGACCTTTTTGCCAACGCGGATCACCTTGCTGTCCTTCTCCAGCGTGATGCCGTGCTTCTTGGCCTGGGCTACCGTTTCGGCGAAGAACGGATCCTTTCGGTCCCACTTGCGCTTGATCTTGTCCATCATTATTCGGCGCGGGACGATGATCGCATCGTGGGGCTCCGAGAAGACGGGCACATCCGCCACCAGCACCATCTTGTCGCCGGAGATATCGATCAACTGGTCGAGATCCGGATGCAGCGGACCCACCGGCAGGAAACGGTCCTTGGAGAACTTGTTGAGCGAAACCAGCCAGCGCCCATCCGCGTCCCGCGTTTCACCCACCGAGGTGTGGCAATGGCCGGGCTGGTAGGCGACGTCGAGCTTCTGCCGCAGGTAATTGACCTTCTTGCCGGCGTAAGCGTCGATGGCGTCCTGGATATTCCATTTGGCCATCTGGCTGTCGATGAACAGCGTCGTGTAGGCATATCCGCGGTTGTCGAACGATGTGTGCAACGGGCCAAGCCCGAGCTGCGGCTCGGCCACCACGGCACCGCGCGGATCCTTGAGCTTGCCGGCGAAGTAGTCGTCCACCTTGCTCCAGGTCATGACGCTGACGGTGGGCGACAGCTTGCCGTTGGCGACGAAGTACTTGCCGTCCGGTGAGGCATTGAGTCCGTGTGGGCTTTTCGGCACCGGGATGTACATGGTCAACGGAGACCCATGGCGTCCATCTAGGACAGGCACCTTGGAGCGGCCGATGGTCTTGAATTTCCCGGCCTTCACGGCGGCTTCGATGCGCTTGATGTTGAACACGACCACCCAGTCGCGTTCGTTCTGCATCATGCCGGCGAGGTCCACCGCGTCTTCGCTGTTGTAGCAGGTGGAAGCGACGTATTTGCCTTCGTAGTCGGTATCGGTGTTGTCCAGGTTGCCGTCCACGATGACCTGCCATGCCACCTCCATGGTGTCGCCGTCGATCGCCGTGAACATGGTCTGGTATTTCTTCGGGTCGTCCAGGTCGCGGCCGTCGTTGGGGCTGGGAATCCTGAACTCGGCGTTGGCGAACACGTATCCGGTCCGCGGTTCGCGCTGGACACGCAGGCCGTGGATGGCCTGCACATTAGGGATCTTGGTGATCTTGTCGGTGCGCATCACGTCGCAGCGAACGCGCGCGACACGGGTGCCCGCCTTATCGTTCACGAACAGGTAGCGTCCATCGTAACGCCCGTGCGTCTGGCTCATGTGCGGGTGGTGCAGGTCGCCGCCCGGCGGGAAGTCCTTGCCCAGGACCCGCTTGCTTTCGTTGGTGATGCCCCAGCCGATCGCGAAGCTAGGGTTGAACACCGGCACCCGGATCAGCTCGCGCATCGACGGCAGGCCGAGAACCCGGAGCTCGCCGGACTGGCCGCCACTCCAGAAGCCGAAGTATTCATCCAACTGGCCAGGAGCGACGTGATCCTCCGGCATTTTCTGCGGCTCCGCCGCGTGCGCTGCCCGCTCCAGCCCCAATCCGCCGATCAGTCCGCCGGCGCCGACCAGGCCGGCGAGCGCGCTCGTCTTCATGAAAGTTCTGCGGGCCGGGCTTCCCGGCAGGTCGGACAACGAGGCGGCCTTCTCTTGCGGTTGTGCGCCATCCGCCGCCGCCTTCGATTCCGGGTTCTGGTCGTTCGGTTTGTCGTTCATGGGTCATGGTTCCTCAGGTGGTGAATCCCCAACAGCTCGCCGGCTTACCCGGCCCCGCGTTCCTGCTCGCCGGATTTCTCGATGCCCACGGTGACTACCGTCGTCGGCAGTGGGCGGGCCGCCCTCTCCCTCTTTTTGCGACGTTCGACCAGTGGCGGGCACTTGCGGTCGTTCTCATACGTCACCTGGCAATCGAGGCAGTAGTGGCATTCGTTGAAGTTGATCTGGCCGATCGGGTTGATCGCCTTGACTTCGCACTCGTTGGCGCAGATCTGGCAAGGCCTTCCGCACTCCCGGCGCCGGCGCAGCCACTCGAACAGCCGGATGCGTCCCGAAATGGCGAGGCCGGCGCCAAGCGGGCAAACGTATCGGCAGTAGACCTTGTTGGTGAACGCGGAAGCCGCCAGCAAGACTGCCGCATAACCCACGTAGCCCCAGGAGCGCACGAAGTGCAGATTGATCGCCGTCTTGAACGGCTCGACCTCCGCGTACCGCTCGGCAAGGTTCACCGATTGCAGCGAAAGCCCGAACAGAAACAGCAGCACGAGATACTTGATCGCCCATAGCCGCTCATGGACATACGGCGGCGGCTCCAATTGCGGCACTTTCAACTTCACGGCGGCCTTGTTGATGAGCACCTGCAATGCCCCGAATGGGCACAGCCAGCCGCAATAGACGCCTCTTCCGACCAGCAGCAGCGAAACGGCCACGAACGTCCACAGGATGAAGATGAGCGGATCCATCAGGAAGGTCGACCAGTGGAATCCGTGGATGACCGCGTTGACGAAGGTCAGCACGTTCACCACGGAAAGCTGCGCCAGGCCGTACCAGCCGATGAACACGGCGGTGTAGATGAGGTAGCCGACGCGAAGGCGCTCTAGCAGTGCGGGGTGCTTGACCACCCAGTCCTGGAAAACCAGGATGAGGGACAGAGCCAGCAGGCCGGCGGTGAGTACGGTGATCTCGAATCGACGTCCATACCAGATCTTCACCCACAGCGGCGCGTCGTCGGGAATTGGACTTGCGTTGACCTTCGGCTGGATGACGTAGTCGGCGGGCATCCGGTAGCTGCCGGTAAACGTGCTGTAGATGCTTTTCAGCGGCCCGACCTGCCGGTTTACGAGCAGCTGGAGCGTCCATGGGGCGCCCGGATTGAATCCCCTTCCATGGTGGAGGATGAAAATCCCCTTCTCGTCGAACGGCGGCATCCCCGGCAGCTGCGGATCGTCCAGGCTCACGAAATCGGTGTCTTTGAACAGGAACAGCTTGCCGTCCTGCATGATGTGCAGCCGGTCGAAGATGCCGCCGCGGACGTAGCCCAGCCCCTTGAACGAATAGATGCCGTTGGCGACCACCGCAATGGCCTCGTCCCCGGGCTTGAGGCTCCGCCTCATCGCATCGTAGGCAGAAGCGCCCAGCAGGTTCCTGCCCACAGTCGGCGGGGTGATGTCGGCGTAATAGAGATCGATGAAGGTGTCGGACTCGTGCCCGGGTGCAGGCGCCGTCGGATCGTCCATCAGATCGCTGCCTGGCTGCCCCTTGAAGGCGCCGACGACCATGCCGCGGGTGAGATGCAGCCTGCGGGCCGCTCCGTTCCCGGTCAGCGCCTGCCAGTCGGCTTTCTTGAAATAATCCGTGCGGACCGTCGCGACAGCGCCCGCGCCAGCCAGCGCGCCGGCAATCAGATGCCGCGACACAGCCACATCCAACGCGGCATTCATGATCGTTTCGTTCACCACCATCGACGTCACAGTGGCGCTGCTGATCGCGTCGATCTTCACGCTTCCGGCGGAGCTGCTGCCGCCAACGACGATCTTGTCCTTGACGTTGTGGCCGACGTACCGCTCGACGAAGTCGTACAGTCGTTGCACCGGTATGCCGACAAGAAGGATCGGCTCGTGTTGCTCCAGGACCTTGGTGCCAATGATCTTGCCGTTCTGGTCGATCGCCACGAGGATGTTGACGGGCTGGCCGGAGTACGCGGGAACCGGCGCCACCATGACCGACTCGAAGACGTAACCGATGACTTTATCGCCGTCGTAGACAGGCGCCGCCGGTGGCTTGCCGGAGATGTCTCCGAAGCGCGTCGCGGTGGGAAAGTAAGTGCGAACTTCCGGAAATTTCTGGTCGACGCTGGCCATGGCGTTCAACGATAGGAAGACCAGAAGGAAGCACGCGCAAAGAAGGACAAACCCTCTGGGAATGCCAGCTTTCCTGGGGTTAGGCGCGCCACGAAGGCTGTCCGCTTGCACGGTATGCACGTCAGACGACCTCCGCCTGTCCGGAGATCTGCGGAAGCTCTCTTGAACGCCAGCGTCTGGTGCAGTCCCGGGAGAAGACCAGCCACTGGTGGTTCTGTGAGGCCATGACTTCCCTCAGCCGCGGCACCGGCATCGAGGCTGCCGCCACGCTCATCGCATCCGCATCCACCGAGGTCTCGGCCATCACCGTCACGCTGGAGTAGTTCAGCGGGGAGTAGCCGGTGTGGGGATTGATGACGTGGAACAGCGTCTTATCGGACGAGTAGAAGATCCGATAGTTGCCGGAGGTGCCGAGAGCGGCATTGCGTATCGACAGGATGGCCGCGACCCTGTCCGGGTCGCCCGGGTCGACGATGCCGACATGCCACTGCCGGTTGATATCGCTCCCACTGATCGCGCGCATGTCGCCGCCGGCATCGATCAGGGCGTTGTCGATACCGGATGCCTTCAGCGAGGTGATGCCCCGATCGATGACGTATCCCTTCGCCAGACCGTCCAGCGTTATGGACATCCCGGGATGGGCGAACCGCACCCCGGCAGCATCCAGCACGATCCGGCGATAGTCGATCAGGCGATCCCGTTGCCCGATGTTTTCACGATCCCCCGCACTGAGTACGGCAGGCTGGCGCATCGACTCGAGATACGCCAGCACGGGCAATACGCTGATATCGAAGTCGCCGTCCGTCAGCGAAGAAATCGCCAACGAGCAACGCAGCACGTCCCTGAGCTCGGGCGGCAAATGCTCGAGATGTCCATCACGATTCAGGCGGGCCACCGGACCGGCTGGATCGAAGCGCGTCAGAACCTCAACGGTGGCCGACATGCACCGGAACGCGGCGTCGATGGCGGTCCCCGCCTTGTCGATGTCGTCGGCCAGGCAGGTGATCGCCACCGACGTCTGCATCAGCGTCTGTTCACGACGCACCTCGAACAGGTTGCGTTCCCGCCTGAGCACGAACCAGCCCGCCCCTCCGACCAGCCCCCCGGCCACCGCGGCACCGGCCACGGCCTTGAGGAGTCTTCGCCGGCCAGGCGACCGGGGTTCGACAACGGTTTCGGAAAAGCGCATGGCATCAGCCTCCGACGGCTGCGGGGCGAAACAGACAGACTCTGCGGAAAATGCAGCCAGGGCCCTGCTTCAGCCCTTTGCCGCATATGCGACGCACCACGCGCTGGGGCTGATGCTCCCCTCGACGACGTTGCAGTTCCCCCCGGACTTCGGAGTCTTCCCCGGTGCGAAGTGGATGCAATTGGCGCATGCATCCTTACCGTGCGGAGTGGACTGGTACATCATCGTGGCCTTTGAGGCCTTGGCCTGCGCGCGCGCCGGTGCCGAGGTCAGCAGGCCCGTAGCCGCCACGGCCCCGATCGCCGCCACGGCCATGCCGCCTTTCAGCAAAGCGCGCCGACGGATATCGAATTCAACGGTATGCTTTTTCATGAGCTTCTTCTTCTGTGGTTGTCAAACGGATTCATACAGTCATGCGTCTGCGGTCATGCATCTCACTGGCGATTTGCGGCAAGGCTTGCTTCACTCAAACCGCCAGCACCCGCTCCAGGCTCGACGGGATCGCCATCGGCATCGAGCACGACGCCGAGGCGCCTGTGCATAACCGGGCTGGTGGTCGTGTACTGCAAATGCACCTTTTCACCGGGATTCAAATATTCCCTTACGGCGAATGCACAAAGCGCTGCCTCATGGAAGCCGGACAAAATCAGCTTCTTCTTGGCGGGATAACTCGTTATATCGCCAACTGCAAAGACACCCGGCATCGATGTCTGAAACGTAGCTGTGTCGACGGCAAGCTGCTGGTGCTCAAGTTTCAGCCCCCATTCGGCGATCGGTCCGAGTGCGGGATGTAGCCCCCAGAAAACTAGCAGCTGCTCCGTTTCTATCCGCTGCACCACGCCGCTCCGCGTCCTCACACGCACCGACTTCAGCTCGCCTAGCGGCGCCTCCAGTCCGACGATGTCGCCCTCCAGGAACTGCATGCGGCCGGTCTCGCACAGTTCCTGCACTCGCTTGACGTGGACCGGCGCGCCTCGAAATTTGCTCGAGCGATGCACCAGCACGATGCTGCTGGCTCGATCGACCAGCTCCAGCGACCAATCCAGCGCGGCATCGCCGCCGCCTGCGATGACAATGTCCTTGCCGTCGCACTTGCTCGCGTCGGTGACCTTGTAGTGAACCGACTTGCCCTCCATGCCCTGGATGTCGGGCAAGGCAAGCTTGCGCGGTGAAAACGCCCCCAGGCCGGCGGCAACGATCAATGCTCCAGTGTCGAACACGGTTCCGCTGCTGGTGGTTACCTTGAAGCGGCCGCTTTCCATGCGATCGACCGTAGTCACCGTCTCACCTAGATGAAATTCCGGCGAGAACGGTCGTATCTGTGCTTGAATCCGCTCGATCAATTCCCGCGCGCTGCAGACCGGAATCGCCGGAATGTCATAGATCGGCTTGTCGGGATATAGCTCAGCACACTGACCGCCGACGAGCGGCATCGAATCGACTACGTGTGCCCGAATTCCGAGCAGGCCAAGCTCAAAAACTTGGAACAGGCCAACGGGACCCGCTCCAACAATGACGACATCGCAACGAATCATTCAGCCCGCCCTATTTACGTTTCACTTTTTTAGGCTAGTTACGAGCGGCGCTCTGATCGTTGACCTGAGTCAATTCGAAGGCGGTTAACGTCTGCGACGAAGGGTCGCAGACGGAGGCTGGATAGCACAGCATTGGTGCGCACGCAGAGGTGTCAGACACAGCAGATGACTTCGATGGCAAGCCCCCATCACAACGCGACCGTAGAATTTTTGGAGGCATTCAGGCCGAAATGCGCTGCTGTTCGTAGGCGAGTTCGATGTGGGCTGGGGAGTGATGTCTACGCAGAATGGGGTGGAAACATCCTTCGGCAAATCAGCACCACGCATGGGAAATCATCGTGGAGCTCTATCCGCTGTTTGCGGATCTGACCAGCCTGCCCTTGCTGGTGGTGGGCGGCGGGCATGTCGCCGAACGCAAGATCGGGGCCCTGCGTGGCGTTGGTGCATGTGTACCGGGTGGGTGCGGCGGAAATCACGGCGACGCTGCGCCGATGGGTGGAACAGGAGAAGATCGAGCATCTCGCCAGCTGCTCCCAACCGGCCCAGCTGGATGGGGTCTGGCTGGCTATCGCCGCCACCGGTGATCGCGCACTCAATGCCCATGTCGCGGCCTGCGCCGCCGAGCGGGACGATCGGGCGTTGTCTCGCTTCCAAGTGCCGGCGGTGGTGGATCACGTGCTTCTGACGGTGGCCGTGTCAACCGTTGATGCCGCACCGGTGCTGGTTCGGCGTGTGCGCGAGCAGCAACAACGATGCCATCGCCCATCGCATCGATGGCGCCGCGGGTACGCGCCAGCGCGAAACGCTCAGCATGCATCGTCGGCGCCTCCCGCATGCAAGGCCAGCGCGGCAGGGAGCAGCGTCTGAGCATATCGTCCTCACGTGGCGCCGAACTGGCCAGCGCGGCGGCGATCGTGTGTTTCATCGCCGCCCCTTCCATGCACCGGTGGCCACGGAGTGGTCACGATCTGCCTGCGAGCAACTCATCCAGCTGCGCGAACTGTTCGGGCAGGCCTTCCGCCGAGCCGGCGAGCGCTTCCTCGAGGGCCGCTGTTGTGGGATAGAGTTCGTGGAAGGTGACCAGCGTCTTGCCGTCATTTTCTTCGAACGTCACCGTGGTCACGGCCCCCTCGTCGCTTTCCTCATTCATCCAGACGATGCGCTTGTTCGGTGTCACTTCGCGGTACGTGCCGAAGAACGCCATCGGTTGATCGAAGTCCGGATGGCTGAACACGAGGCGATACGTGCCCCCGGTGCGCACATCCATGTCGCACGAGACCAGCGTCATGCCCACCGACTTCGGGACCCACCAACGCTGGAACAACTCGGGTTTGCTCCACGCTTCAAAGACGATGTGCGACGGGGCATCGAACGTTCGCGTCACGACGAGTTCGCGGTCGGACTTGCGCTCCACGGCGGTGCGGTTCTTGGCGACGGGACTACGCTTTTCTGCTTCTGGCATTTGCCTTCTCCTTGCGGTTCAAGTTCTCGACAATCTCGTCCAGCGCGTCGAAACGCGCGCTCCAGAGTTGGCGATGCTGTTCGATCCAGGCGGCCACTTCTTCCAGCTGGCGCGGTCCGAGCTTGCAGGTTCGTACGCGACCGACCTTTTCCGTGGTCACGAGCCCGGCCTGCTCCAGGACGCTGACGTGCTTCTTCATGCCCGTCAGGGTCATGTCGAACATTTGAGCAAGGTCGGTGATAGAGGCGTCCGAACCCCCGAGCTGCTCCAGCACGCCGCGTCGGGTGACATCGGAGAGCGCGGCGAACGTTGTGTCGAGGCGGGTTTGATAGTGAACCATGTGGTTCACTGTAGGGCGCACATGGGTGATTTGCAAGCGGACGACCCCGTCATGAGCATCCCTCCCCCAGAGAAGCCAGCCACTGACAAAGGTACGACGTTCGCCGCCGTGCATCTCTTTAAGTCCCGCGACACGCGAGGTTAGGCTACCTTCCCTTGATTGCCCTTGTACCCTACCCCCGATAACTTGGCACAATCGCCTTGCCTATTCGCCGCGGGCAGCGATCAGTGCCAAGGCGCGCTCAATGTCCTCGTGCGTCGTGGGCGCACCAACAGATAAACGTAGCGCGCCCACGGTGGCGGCACGTCCGGTGCAGGTCCGGAACGCTTCAATACTAAAGTTGCCTTCGAGTTTGTCGAGGCAACGTTCCACGCCTATGGCATCGAATCCGAACGCTTTTTCGGCCGCCCCGGGATTGCAGAAGCAGCCGCCACGAATGGCGACGCCGTGCTCGCGCGCCAGCCGCTCGACGTGCTCATAGGGCAACACGCTGCCGTCGTTCCGCAATATGTTGAAGGCGACGATACCGCCCCGCTGCTCCATATTCAGAGGGCCATACAGACGCACCCGTGGCCCGCCATTACGGTGCTGCAGTGCCGCTGCCAGTGCCAGGAAACGTCGCACGTGGGATTGAATGTGGGCGCGCAGGCACTGGCGCGGCATGCGGGCTAGAAAGGCGAATCCGGATTCGATGGCGGCAAGGTCGAGGAAGTTGGGAGTTCCGTCCTCGAATCCCTCGTGGCCCGGCTTGAGGGCGTGCCGCTCGTGCGCAACGGACACGAACTCCACCGTTCCGCCCGAAAACCACGGTCTCCGAAGGCGGCCCAAGGCCGACTTTTTCGCTATCAACGCGCCGACACCGGTCGGCAGGCCGAATAGCTTGTAGAACGAACACACGACGAAGTCCGCCGAATGCTTCCTCAGGCTGAGCGCGCCGGATGGGCCGGCCGCTGCCGCATCGACCAAGACATCGCATCCGAGCGCCTTGGCCTCTTCAATGAGTGACAGGTCGTGAAGCACGCCTGAAAAGTTGGATTGCTGCGGAAATGCGAACAATCCCTCGCCCTGTCGCTCGACGCTTGCCCGCAGATTCGCAGATCCGCGATCGAGGCGGAGTTGCGCATCCAACGGCAACACGCTGACGGGTGCCTGTGCACGCTTGGCGAACTCCCACATGCCGTTGACGGAATTGTGGTTGTCGGCCGAGAGAATGAGCCCGCGGCGCAACGAAAATGGATAGCTTTCGGCGACGAGCTTGATGGCTGCCGTCGCGTTGCCGGTAAAGCAGACATCGTAGATGTTCGGATCGGCATCGAAGAAGGCGAGCGTCGCGGCACGGGCGGCCGCCTGTGCGGCAGCGCTGTTGTGGGACGCCAGATGCTCCGAGTGGGGATTGCCGAAAATCCCGCACGTCAGCCGGTCACCATGCGCTCGTGCCTGCGAGGCACCGTACAGCGCGCTCGCCGCGTAATCGAGATAGGCGATGCCAGCGGTATCCAGGCGCGCGAATTCGCTGGCGCGAAGCGCGGCAAAGTCGAAGGCATCGGCCGCACCGGTGGGTTCCATGGCTCGCGTCAGCATCCGCGCCTCCGCGAGCCGCGCCCGATCTGCGCCGCACTCGCAACGTCGCTACCCTGCTCTGCTCCGATCCGGGGAGAGCCGCCGAAGTAGTGGCTCAATGCCTCGATCTGTGCACGCTCCGCGGGGGAGGCGTTGGCCGGCAGCAGCGGATACAGAACCTCTTCGCGCCAGTCGGCAAGGCCACCCGGCACGAACACCGCCTGGGTCACGCCGAGCGACCGCAGCATGACCCAGGCCTGCCCGGCATGCGCCCCTTCCTGCGAGTAAAGGACGATGGTCTGGCCGGGTGCAAATTGCGACTTCGCCAACTGGTCGATCGGCACGTTCTCCGCCGTCGGGACCGCGTCGTTGCGGAATTCGGCGGGCGAACGCACATCGATGACGCGGAGTCCGGGCCGGCGATCGCGTATCCACTCTGCAAGCTGGCGCGCGCTGACGTGATCGGTGCCTTCGTCGATCGCACGTGCGATCGAATCCAGATCCAGCCCGCGCCGCTGTGTGCGGAAGGGGGCGCCTGCGAAGGGCGCGATCAAGCCAAATGCAAGCGCACTGATACCCAGCCGCCGCACGAATTTCATGGTCTTGCCTCCCGCTTCGCGATCCATGCCAACACCGAAACGGCGACCACCGTGACCAGCGCGACCATATCGCCGTAAGACAGGCCGGCGAGGCGTTGGAGCGTCAATGAGCCGTACGGCGTCGAGCGGTAGAAAGGTTCGATCGCTGGGAAGGTCAGGCCGACGAGCAACACGCCAGCAAACAGCCCCAGCATCGTCGTGGCGCCTTCGATGCGGCCGCTGGCCAGCGCCACACAGGACGTACCCGGACAAAGGCCGCTCAGCACAAAGCCGAGCCCAAAGACCAGGCCGCCAAGGAGTTGCGGAAGCAGATACGTGTCAGGCACGTAGAACGCACCGGGATCGAACATACCCAGTCGCCCTCCCCAGAAGGCGCCGAGCATCGTGGTCAGCATCGCACTAAGCATGACCTTGAGCACAGTGAAATCCCGCAGATAGAACTGGCCGGCGAGCTTTGGCGGATCGCCCAAGCCGGCGCATTCGAGTGCACAGCCGAATGCCACGCCGATGCCTCCCGCGATCAGCAGATCGTTCATGGCCAGAGCCTGCGCATGAGCGGCGCGGCGAGGAAGCCGGCAAGGAACAGTGCCGCCATAAAGATCCAGGCACCGACACTCAACATCGCACCACCACTCAATGCGAGGCCGCTGGTGCATCCTCTCGCCAGCGCTGCCCCGATGCCCATCAAGGTGCCGCCTGCGACGCCGGTGAACAGCTTTCCAGCGGACGGGCGGGTGGCGCGGACGAACGGCAGTCGCGTTCGTCCTGCGAGAGCCGCCGACGTGGCGGCGCCGACCAGCACACCGATGATTTCGACGACAATCCAGGCAATCCACGGCGAACCATCCTGGAGGTAGCTGCGGAAGTAGGCACTATGCATAGCCGTTTCCGGTGAGACAGTGACCATCACACCGCTCGCCACGCTCGCGAATGCGCCGGATGCTCCCAGCCCTTGCCCGGTCAGCGCGAAGCAGGCAAGCAGCACCATGCCCAGGCACACACCCGTCAGGTGGGGTTCGGCATAAGAACGGAGTGGACGCATCGTTAGCGCTCGACCGGCAGATCGCGCATCGTCCAGTCTTCGAATGAGCCGTCGTACAGAACGGCATCGATCCCCACGGCACGCGCCGCGAACACCACCGCCGTTCCCTGCTGGCCGATATGGCAATAGGCAATCACCCGATCGCCCGGCTTCACGCCGGCCTTGCGGAACAAGGCCAGCAATTCGGCCGGCTTCTTCAGGGTGAGATCGTCGTTGGTGATGTCTGTGAATGGCAGGCTGTGCGCACCGGGAATGTGGCCGCGGCGGAGGTGGCCATCCGCACCGCTCTTTTCGAGGCCGTCGTAGTACATCGCGGCACGCGCGTCGATGAGCACGTAACCCGGCTGCCGGGCATGCACTTGCACAAACGCTGCATCGACGACGGTCGGCTGAAGCTTGAAAGGCGTTAGCCTTCCCGGTGGCGTGGCTGCGGTGGTCTTATCAGTCAGGAGGCGGCCTTCGCGGCGCCACTTCGGCATGCCGCCGTCGAGCAGGTCGGCGTGCGCTCCCAGCCCGGCTGATAGCAGCGTGAACCATACCCGCGTCGTCGCGGAAACCTGATCGTTTCCGAAGTACACCACGATGCGGGAGCCATCGGAGATGCCAAGGCCCTGCAGTCGCTGGCGCAATTCCTGCGCCGTCGGCAGTTCCAGCGAAAGCCTGCCCGACGTGGCGGCAATGTCTTCAAAACGGACGAAGCGCGCGCCAGGGATGTGAGCGGCCTTGTCCTGCGACGCTTCGCCGACCTGCAGCAGCACGAGGTTGGGGTCGTGCAGGTGGCTTGCCAGCCACGCGGTGGATACCCATGGCTCGTTTTGCGTGGCGTCCTGCGCAGCGGTCTGCGCGTGCAGGCAGTACGGTACGGCCGCTGATCCGCCGAGGATCGCGAACGCAATGGCAGCCTTCGCCAGAATCTTGATCTGCATGGTTTCTCCCGATGTCGTGTGTGCCACAGGTATAGGGCACGCCCGAGCGCAGCGGGATGGGCATGCGACGGAACCGGCCGGCGACGCGATGAAACGGCCCATGCGCGGATGGTTCGTGTGCGCGCCAGCGCATGCTTTGCTAACGTGTCACGCATGGATTTTCCCAACGACGACCTGCATGCCCGACTGCCGCAAAGCGTGTTGTCGGACCTGGGGGGTTGGACGCTCTACCAGAGCTTCCGCACCTTCACCTGGCCCTGGTTGCTGCGCCGTGGAGTCGTGCTGTGGCCGCTGGCGATCCTCGCCGGTTGCACATATGGCCTCTGGCATGCGTCGGGCACAGGAGCATGGGGTGACTGGCCCGGGCTGGCATTGCGGGCTTGCGTTGCATCGCTGATCACGGTCTCGGCCGGCCCCCTGCTCGCCACGTTGATTCGGTATCGGCGCTTTCCGGTCACCTTGGAGCGCGTGCTGGTGGTCTTGGCGATCCTGCTGGGCCTCTGGCTCGGGGTCGTCGCCCTGAACTGGGTGGGCGCCTATCACGCCCGTCTCATGCAGGCCTATTCCGGGCACTACATGCGAATCAACTGGTTCGGTGCCGCTGTTTCAAATTTTCTCGGTTCCACCGTCAATGCATCCGTGTTTGCGCTAATACTCGCCGGCGGCGGTTACGCAACCATCTACTATCTCGGCGAGCGGCGGCGCATCGCCCAGTTCGCAGCCGCCCGCCAGATCGAAAACCTGCGTGCGGAACGGAACGCGGCTGACATGCGGCTGGCCCTCCTGCAGGCGCAGGTCGAACCACATTTCCTCTTTAATACGCTGGCGTCGGTACGGTCGCTGATCGCCGGCGAGCCCGAGCGCGCAGCGACAACCATCGACGCGCTTGCGGCGTACCTGCGCATCGCCTTGCCGCGCATCCGTACGACGGGCATCGAAGAGGCTACGCTCGGTCGTCAGATCGATCTCTGCCTGGGCTATCTTGAAATCATGAAGGTCCGCACGGCTGGCCGCGTCGAGGTTCGCGTCGATGCGAGCGACGAGATCCGTGCCATGCCCTTCCCCCCATTGATCCTGCTGACGCTGGTGGAGAACGCTATGACCCATGGCATCGAGCCGAAACCCGGTCCCGGCATGATCGAGATCGTCGCAGCCGCTGCGGATGGATTCCTGAGCGTGCGCGTCGAGGACGATGGCCGGGGCTTGCAACCCGGCACCACGCCAGGCCTGGGCCTCGCGAATGTTCGCGCGCAGCTCCACGATCGTTTTGGAACACGTGCACGCTTCGAGATCGCATCACGTACCGAAGGCGGGGTGAGCGCGAGCATCCACGTCCCGCTCGCGTTCCCATGACCGCAACCATCACGGCCCTTATCGCCGAAGACGAAGAGCCGCAGCGAATGGAGCTGCGCGGCATGCTGGCACGACTGTGGCCGGAACTGATCGTCGTCGCGGACTGCGACAATGGCATCAGTGCACTCGATGCATGGACATCCAAGAAGCCGGATGTCGTCTTCCTTGACATTCGCATGCCAGGACTCAGTGGCCTTGAGGTGGCGCAGCAGGCAGGGAATCCAGCCCAGATCGTCTTCATCACCGCGCATGACGAATTCGCGATAAAGGCGTTCGATGCCGGCGCCATCGACTACCTACTGAAACCGATTCGAGCCGATCGCCTCACCGAAACGGTGGCACGCCTTCGCAGCCGTCAACCCGCCACGCAGGTCGATCTGACGGCATTGATCGACAGCCTCGCCGGCCGCTTGAAACCCGTGGAGACGATCACCTGGATTACCGCCAGCATCCGCGACACCCTCCGGATGATCCATATCGGCGACGTCATTCTTTTCCAGTCCGAGGAAAAGTACACCCGCGTCGCCACCGCCACCGATTGCGCATACATCCGCACGCCGCTAAAGGATCTGATTCCCAAGCTCGATCCTGAAGTCTTCTGGAGGGTTCACCGCAACGCCATCGTTCGCGTGTCGGCGATCCGACAGGTCAAACCGGACGGAGATGGCCGTTTGCTGGTCTGGCTGCATGGCATTACCGAGCCGCTTCGCGTGAGCGACGCGTTCCGCCATCGCTTTCGTGCCATGTGACGTGGTGTACGAGACAGAGACCGGCCATTGAGAAGCCCGGACGCCTCAATGGCTTGGAGTGTAAGCGCCGCAGCTAAACGAGGAGCAAGCTCACGGATCCTGAGTCATTCCGGAAGACGCCCTACCCCCGATAACCAACCCTAATCGCCCATGATCATCAGTCGGTTTAACCGCCCGAATCCGGGTCGGCAGTCTTCTGGGTAATGCGGATCACGATGAACTCGGCCGGATACACCGGCGCCAGGCCGATGTCGATATACAGCAGTCCCGTCGTGCGCGTTTCAGGCGGATTGTTGGAAGCGTCGCAAGTGACGAAGAAGGCCTCACTCGCTGTGTTGCCGAACAGTCCGCCCTCCTGCCACAGCGTAGTGAGGAAGAAGTCGATGTCGCGCGTCACCGCCGACCACAAGGCCTGGTCGTTCGATTCGAATGCCACCCATTGCAGGCTGTTCTTCAGACTCTGCTCGACGTAGATGAAGAGGCGCCGCACGCTCAAGTAAGCCCACTGCGGGTCCTGCGAAACGGTGCGCGCGCCGTAGATGACGTTGCCGTAGTTGATCAGGTTGCGCAGCGCGTTGATGCCTTGGGGGTTGAGCTGGTCCTGATCGCTGTCGGTGAGCCAGCGCTCCAGCGCCACCACGGTGCACATGGCGCCGTCGTCCACGCCTGCCGGCGATTTCCATACGCCGATCGCGTTGTCGGTGTAGGCGTACCTGCCGAGCACCGGGCCCGAAGGCGGGATCGGCACGTGGCTGTTGGAAAGCGGATTGAAGATCCAGGCCCACGGGTAGTAGAGCGCGCCGTAGCTGGAGTCGATCGCCGGTCGCGGTGTCAGTCCGCTGGACTGGCCCGTACCCAGCTTGAACGCGACGATCTGCTGCACGTTCTGTCCAAACGGCGGGTCGGCCACGTAGAACAGGTTGGTCAGTTCCTGGCACAGGCTCAGGCCCTGGCTGATCATCGCGGCTTGCTTGGCGAAATCCACCTTGCCGCTGGCGTCGGTGATCGCCGCGGTTTCCGGCTGAGCCAGCAGGCTCAAGCCCTGGATCGTCCTCAGGGAGTCCTGCGCGGTCTCGAAATCCAGCTCGCCACTGCTTCCTCCCGTGAACGCCATCGGCGTATCCGTGTTGCCCGGGCGCGCGATGGAATTGCCCGGCTGGGTGACGCGCACGAACATCGATTGCGCATTGATACGCGCCGCGAAATCCGGGCCCGTATTGGTGAAACCGGTGAAGGTTTCCAGCACGTAATAAGTGGTCTTGCCGGTGCCGAGAACCGTCGGCACCAGGCCGTTCTGGCTGACATAGTTGGCCAGCAGCTGCAGGGCGAAGTTGTCTGTTTCGTCCTTGATCGCGTTGTCGATCAAGGACGTCAGCACCACCACCTGGAAATTGAACACTGGTGTCTGCGGCGGAGGGGTGCCGCCCTCGGTACTCTGCATGACGGCGTTGCTGATGCAGTACATCAGAGATGCCCCCCAGGTGCCTTGGGTGGCGGCGACCAGTTTGGCGGTATCGACGCTGGCAGTCGCAGCGCTGCTCTTGCTGTCGTCCAGGCGCACCACGTAGCAGGCCGCCCCGCCCTCCAGGAAGAACTCGTACACCGCCCACGAATTGAAGCCCATCCAGACCAGTCCACCGAATTGGCGCGTATAGGCGTCCCAGCTGGTGATCAAGGTCGGCGTATTGACCGGTCCCGCATCGGTGATGCCGAGAAAAGCCGCCACGGACGTTGAAGCGCCCTGTATGGAGGGCGCGCCGGGAATCTCAGGGATAGTGCCCACGGTTCTCGTTCCTTTCCCGACGATTGAGTCAATGCGAGGCAGCGGCCCGATGGCAGCCATATGCAACGTCTCGCATAAGGTACTTTGCCCGTGTCGCCTTGGCACGCGACGAGTGCCCCGCGGCTGCCGGAGGCGATTGCCTTGGCGATCTGCAAGATCGACCTGGACCCTGCACCGACTTACTCCCGCTCGGCAAGCAGTGCAAATGATCCGCTCGATCCAGTCGGGTTGTTGCGAGGCCAGCGGCCATCGCGGTTTCGCGCAGATGCGGAGCGTCAGATGCACTGTCATCGGCCCGCCCAATCCCACTACCAGAGAAGCGCGGACCGTCCGAAAGGATTCAACGGACGGCGAGGTTCGGCCTGCACGTGATCGCACATCGTCCACTTGCAGCTGGACCGGCTATCGCCGGATATGGCCTGACTCACGGAGCATCATCAGGCTACGCGCGCCCGATGATGGGGGCTGTAGACGCTGGCCCTCAGTCTGCGACAGGATTCGGCTCAGAAGTCCACTTAGGGAAACTCCGATTTTGCCCCGCTGTCGAAGCGGAGCCGCCACTCACCGAGCGTAACCGATGCCTCAGCAGCTGACCTTGGCCACGCAGTCCGATGCGGGTTTCGAAGCCCACCGCAAGAC
>Ga0187815_10000237_pt1 | contig 27633 bp, 22 predicted proteins | sample NC_S_5_FD_132962 | JGI IMG/M metagenome (GOLD analysis project Ga0187815, IMG submission 132962) | Wetland sediment microbial communities from Neuse River Estuary, North Carolina, USA - ASW-S_5 | ecosystem: Environmental > Aquatic > Freshwater > Wetlands > Sediment | place: USA: North Carolina...
CGGCAGCACCAGCACGCTCGTCGTCAAGATCCGCCAGACGGCATTCGAAAGCCACGAGCTCGGCGTGGCAAGTGCCTATGGCGCAATCGGCCTCATACTCGCGCTTCTCGTTGCCTTCGTGCATTTCGTGACCGACCGGCGTCGCCAGAAATGGATGGCTCAGTGATGACCTCAACTATCGCTCTCAGCATATTCCGCTATGTTCTGATCGCAGCCCTGGTGGCATTCGCAGGCTTTCCGATCTACTGGATGGCCAGCACAGCCCTGTCCGCCAACTCCGAGCTATATTCCACGGGACAGGTTCCCTGGCCTCAGCTTCAGAAACTGCCGGAACTTATCTCCGCCATGGCCGGCGTGCCGATCGGGCGCTGGCTTTTTAATACATTCCTGATTGCCAGCGGCACGACGGTGCTCAGCCTGTTGCTTGGCTCCCTTGCCGGCTATGCGCTCAGCAGGTTTCGCTTCCGGGGCCGCGGGCTGGTGGGCTTCCTGCTGTTCATGACGCAGGTGGTTCCCGAGGCGCTCATTCTCGTTCCCCTCTACGCCATGTTCATCACGCTGGGATTACTCAACAATCTCGTCGGCCTAGTGCTTGCCAATGTCGGGTTCTCGCTGCCTGTCGCGGCCTTCATTCTGAAGAGCGCCATGGATTCCATTCCCTACGAGATCGAGGAATCCGCAATCGTCGACAATTGCCCGCGCTTCGGCATCCTCTCCATGATCGTGCTGCCGCTGATCATGCCGAGCGTGGCGGCCGCCGCGGTCATCGCGTTCTTCGCGGGATGGAACGAGTTCCTGTTTGCATCGACCTTCCTGATGGACAGGTCGCTGTGGCCGACCAGCGTGGGGCTCGCCTCCTTCATCGGCCAGTACGAAACGCCGCTGTCGGCGGTCATGGGGGCGGCGCTGTTGTTCAGCGTGCCGGCCATCGTCTTCTTCCTGCTCATCCAACGCCAGATTGTCGCCGGGCTTACTGCCGGTGCAGTGAAGGGCTAAGCCAATGCCTGAGTTGACCTTCAAGAACCTGTCCAAATCCTTCGGCAGCCACGTCGTCATCGACGCCTTCAACGCAACCATCGAGGACGGCGAATTCCTGGTGCTGCTTGGGCCGTCCGGCTGCGGCAAGTCCACATTGCTGCGCATGATTGCGGGCTTGAGCGAGATCACCTCGGGAGAACTGCTGTTCGACGGCGCCCGCGCCAATGACTGGCACCCGCGCCAGCGTGGCGTGGCGTTCGTCTTCCAATCCTACGCGCTCTATCCGCATATGACGGTGCGTGCGAACATCGCCTTTCCCCTGGTGATGGACGCTTTCAAGAAGTGGTATCACCTGCCGATCGTCAATGCGATTGCGCGGCGGCGCCTGATGAAAAGCCCGGACATCGCTGCCCGCACCGAAAACATCGCGCGGCAGCTGGAACTGGATTCATTGCTCGACCGCCGCCCTGCCAGCCTTTCCGGCGGACAGCGGCAGCGCGTCGCCCTGGCAAGGGCGCTCGTGCGCAATCCATCGCTCTATCTGCTCGATGAACCGCTCTCCAATCTGGATGCCAAGCTGCGCACCCAGATGCGGTCGGAGATCTCGGCACTGCACCACAAGGTGGGGAAAACCTTCGTCTATGTCACCCACGACCAGGTCGAGGCGATGACGATGGCCACCCGCATCATCGTCATGAACAAGGGCGAGGTGCAGCAAATCGATACGCCCGAGGGCATCTACAACAATCCCGCAAACACGTTCGTTGCCCGTTTCGTCGGCGCACCTCCCATGAACCTTGTCTCCGTCACCAGAAAGGGGCGGCGGCTCGCCACCTCCAGTGCCCAGACATGGAACCATGACGGGGAACTCCCGGACGGCGAACGGCTCATCTTCGGGGTGCGGCCGGAGAAGTTGCAGTTCCTTGCCGAGGGACAGGGGCGAATGCCGGCACAGGTCGCCGTTGTCGAACGCCTGGGGGCGGAAACCGTCATCGGCTGCCGGCTGGTATCGGATGAGCACGGCGGCACCACCAATCTGGTGGAGAACGACCTCGTCTTCGTGCGCATATCGGGCAACCCCCGCACAAAGATCAACGAGCAATGCTCCCTGGATTATCGCGCCGAGGACGTTGTGTGGTTCGACGCCCATACGCAAACGCGCATCCCCGTGAGGGCTGCGGCCCCAGTTCTGGTTTGACCGATCTCCTTTTTCGAAAGCAACGCCATGCAGAATTTTCATGTCTCGGCCACGGGCCATAGCGTCAACTACCTGCCGGAATATGTTGCCAACTGCCAGGGATTTTTTGCCGATCAGGGCCTTACCGTCTCCGTCACGGTGCCCAAACCCTGGGACCTCGTGCTCGATGAACTGGGCTCGGGGCAGGCCGATGCGGTATTGGGCGGAATCTGGGTTCCCTCAATGCATCTGGGTCGTAACGTCCGCTACACGCCGTTCGCGCAGGTGGCCGCCCGCGCACCGCTTGCGATCGTCGGGCGCGAATCCGCCGATGAATTCGAATGGGCAAAGCTTCCGGGTAAGGTGATTTCGATGAAGGGCAGCAACGGCGCCAGCGTCGGGCTGTTCACCAAGCTGCTGCTGAGGGAAAACGGCATCGATCCTGCCAGCGTCGGCTTCGTGCAGGATCTCGACGGGCTGATGCTGTCGCGATTGTTCGTCGGCGGCATGGGTGACTATCTGGTGATCGACTACCCATCCGCGCTGGCTCTGGAAGCTTCGGGCGGCGGCCATGTCGTCGCCTCGCTCCCTATCACGGGTGGAAACGTCCCGTGGAGCGTCTATTACTCCGAGGGAGAAAGCGATGCAGGAAGGCTCGACATCCAGAAGCGCTTCGTGCTGGCGCTGGAGCGCGGCATGAACTGGATCCTCGAACGCGAGGCCGAACACTATCGCGACTTTCTGGCGACCACCTTTCCGCACGCCGATCCCGATCTGCTTGTCGGCGTGGTCGACACCTATCGCGCCAATGGCATGTGGACCACGCCGCGCATCGACGAAGCCGCCTATGATCGCTGGCAGCGAGGCATCGCCGACGGGCACCTGATCGAGGCCCCTATCGGTTATCGTGACATCATCGATCTGCGACCTACGAACCACCTAGGTTCTGCATAAGACAATCGGCAGGCAGCCCCGACGCTGACTTCAAATCGGCCTTACATTGAAGAATCGACTGCAGAACTGGATTATCCCATGCGAATCGCCATCATCAATCCGAACACGACAGAATCGATGACAACGCGCATCGCGGCGGTGGCGCGTTCTAGCGCCCGAGACGGCACGGAAATCGTAGAGGCCCAGCCGGATAGGGGGCCGGAAGCCATTGAAGGCCCGTTCGATGGCGCCCTGTCGGTTCCGGGTCTTTTGAGGGCTATCAGTGCGACCTCGAATGACGTGGATGCCCACATCGTAGCCTGTTTTGATGATACCGGTCTCGATGCAGCCAGATCATTCTCGAGGCGACCCGTGGTGGGGATCGGGGAAGCTGCCTATCACGTGGCAAGCCTCACTGCTCACAGTTTCTGTGTGGTTACCACGCTCGCGCGCTCCGTTCCTGTCATTGAGGACAACATCCGCCGATATGGTTTCGACCATCGTTGCCGGCGCGTCTTTGCTTCCGACATCCCAGTTCTGGAGTTGGAAAATCCGCAGAGCGGCGCGCTTGAGCGGCTTTCCAAACATATCGAGGAAGGGCGCGCTCTGGGGGCTGAGGCGGTTGTACTGGGTTGTGCGGGCATGGCCAAGTTTGCCGCCGAACTGCAGCGGCGGCATGGTTTTCCAGTCATTGAGGGGGTGAGCGCCGCTGTAGGGCTTGCTGAGATGCTCGTTAACGGTCGCTTCCTCACATCCAAGGCAGGGATATGGGCATCCCCTTCAAGACATCATATTCTGGAATTGGGTTAGAGGTTTCTCTGCGAAATCGTGATCCCAACAGAGCGAAGAATTTTCAGCTTGCCGTTCGAAGACGGGAGCACGTCAAAGTCGAGCAGACGGCGATGTCACGGTAACTGGTTTGCAGGGGTCGTTGAGGTAAACGCTCCAGCACGAACACCTCGTCCATCAGCTACAAGCGACATCGCTTTCCACCTTAGATTATCGCCCATGCGGTCCGGCTCTCTTTTCGATTTCCGCTGGGCCTGCGCCTTGTCAAGGAATGCTGCTGGAGCGCGGCATTATCGTTTCCTATGAGACGATCCGCCGATGGGAAAGAAGTTCGGCCCGGACTACGCGCGGCGTCTTCACGGCAAGCAGCCCAGCCGAGACGACGTTTGGCATCTGGACGAGGTGGTCATCACCACCGCCGGCAAGAAACACTGATTGTGGCGAGCGGTCGACCAGGACGGTTATGTGCTTGATGAGATCGTCCAGAACCGACGCAACACCAAGGCAGCTAAGCGACTGCTTACCAGACTGCGCTCCTACGGTGCGGCGCGTCGTCGGATCATGCCGAATGTCGACCATCGATCACATAAGGGCTTGAACAACCGTGCCGAGAATTCGCACGTGTCATTGCGAAAGCGGGAGCGAATGATGCAGGGTTTCCGATCGTCGGGAAGTCTGCAACGTTTCGTCTCAATCTTCTCAGCCCTCAGAAATCTGTTTGTTCCACCCCGTTCAACGTTCCGCATCCGAAATCCAACTCCACCGACTCAGGCCATCTCGAAGTGGAAAGCTGCGGCGGGTATCATGATCTGAAATCCAATCCGCGACGCGGAACGCCTCCCACCGCTCCGAGCGTGAGTTAAAGTGACATTGCCCTAGAAACGCATATTCAGATTTGCCTTGAACCCATGTTCTTGTGATCGCGAGGCCAATTGCCCGGCATAAAAGACACCCATGGTAGCGTTGTCGGTGAGATTAAAACCAAGACCAGTTTCTATGACTGCCGCGTCTTCTGCAATCGGAATGCCTGCAATCGTGAAGGCATCACCGGCAGAAAAGGCGTGGGTGCTTTCAGGCGTGGTATTGCCAAACGCATGTTGCCAGCTGATCATGCCCGTTAGGGTGACGTCTATCGCATCGAACTGCACGGCATGTTCGCCGCGCAGACCAACCGTTGTGAATGTCGTTTCGGTGGTCTGCCCTAAAATCGATAGTGCTGCAGCGCCTCCACTTTCGGTAAAGCTGTCTGTATGTAGATTGACGTAAGCGAGATTGGCGAAAGGTTCCAGCCGGGTTTCTCCGGCCTCAAAGCCATAGCCAATCTCACCAAACGCCTGGAAAGTGCCGGCGTTGTAGTCGCCATTCAGACTGTCCCTGAGACCGGGCAATAAAGCGTTCCGATTGGTTTCGATATCATGCCAGCTATAGGCGATCCCAGACCGGAAAGCGACACTGCCCCATTTCGTCCCGCCATACAGGCCAAGGTGATAGTTCTCGCTCGATCCCTCTGAGGCGCGATCATTCGTTTTGAAGTTCGAATGGCTATATCCGGCCAGAAGACCGATGCGCCAGTCCCCCGCGAAGGTGTCAGCTCCGATCAACAGACCACCGGTCGAATTTTGGAGGTCGGCAGCATTACCATCGCTATCCGTGGAGCCCCAGGAGCCGAAACCGTGGCTCCAGAATACCGGGCCGGCGTGGTCCGGAGAAACGGGAACGGATAAGCCCCCCGGACCATAAGCCAGCACCGGCGCAGCCGATGCGCCCACATTCCCGAAAGCCGCTCGAATGCGGTCATTGGCGGTATTGCGGACGAAACGGCTGTCCTCGATCAGCACGCTCTTGGCCGAGCCATGAATTTCCCCTGACAATGCATCGAAGCTGGCGCGGATGAGATCGTCGTCATCTGCCAGTTGCGCAATCGCATCATAGACAGGATGACCGGCATCCAGCCCGATGCTTTCGATACCGCCGGCCGTAGCTTTCTGGTTTCGCGTGAGCGCGACAGAAGCGAAATCACGATCATTGCGCTCAAGGTTGAGATCCACCGTGCCGGCATCGTAATCATAGGCAAGGTTGGACGTCAGGAAGGCAAAGTCTGAGGACACCGTGTCGAACGCGCCTGCTAGTGCGCCGTCGGCCGACAGGATGGTGTAGGTCGAACGCAGGTCATAATTGCCGTTTGCACCAATATGGGCAACTGCGCCGCCGTTAAGCGTTGCATCGCCAGTGACCGTCACAAGATCGCTGTCAGTGCTGTTCGGGTCGACCTCCACGGCAAAGCGCGAGCCGGCTTCAAAGACAAGATTGCCGTCGACGGTGAGCGTACCGATGGAGTTGCCGGGCGCAAGCGTGCCCCCCGACGCAATGGTGACGACGGAGCCCGCTCCCGTTCCGACCGTGCCATGACCGCCGAGTGTGCCGCCGTCCTCGACATTGAAGGAACCACCCAGCAAAGCGTCGGCATGATCAGCATCTGAACCGACAATCAGCGCTCCGCCTAGAATGTCGCTCGTGCCGGTAAAATCATGACTGATCCCGTTATAAGCGAGCACAGCTGCCCCGGCCTTGATGAAACGACCGTCCGCGTAAAACACGCCGTCATAGGCTGCATCGATGCTCTGGTCGAAGGTCAGGGAAGCGCCACGCAGGATACCGGCATCACCACGGAAACGTTCTGCGGCCGTGACGACACCGCCTGATTCAATCGTCCAGTCGAGGCTCGACGCTCCGGTAAGCTCCAGATTGCCCATACCCTGCTTCACTATGTTGCCGGCTGTGCCGTCGAAGCTGCCAATATCGCCAGCGAATGTGTCATCGGTTTCCTGCACGAACACCACCGTTCCAGCGTTCCCGACATTGCCCGAGATCGAGGCGGCATTACCGAATACCTGACCCTTCGCGATCAGTGTGTTGCCATAGGCATTATCGCCGGTCAGCCTCAGACTGCCCCGCCCGGTTTTCAGGAGATCGCCCCCGCCGACGATGTTCTGCCCAACATGGAAGTAGTTGCTCGCCTCCGAGATATCGAACCCGCCGCCCTGCGCACCCCAGGCGATTTCTCGCTCAGTGCCTCCAAATTCGGTGCCGGTCACCTGAAGGACGCCACCATTAAACGTCAGCGTTCCCGATGCGTCGCCCAGATTGGCGTCGGACGATATAGACAAGGTGCCCCCGCCCAAAACCGCACCGCCTTCGTAGGTGTTGTTGCCCGAGAGGATTAGCGTGCCTCCCTCCGTCTTGACGATGCCTCCCACACCGGCAATGTCTGTCGCGATTTCGGCAGAATCGGCCAACACACGGATTTCCGAACCCTCAGCGACCGTCTCAAGCGCGCCGTCACCTTCCAGCCGATAGCCGTCGTCCACGAACTGCAACCCCTTGAAACTTTGCGCCCCATCCATAGAGATCGTCCCGCCATCAAACCCGCCTGGCTCGTTCTTGAACACGGCATAATTTCCGGCCCATGAAACGGGAAACTCGCCATCTTTGTTCAACCATTGTGAATTCGTCGCGCTCCAAACGCCGTCGCCGCCTTGCCAGTGCTGCAAAGTATCGTCACCCGCCGAGGCTATAAACAAGTCGACATTGCCGCCATCGACATCGATGAGATAGCCTGCATTATCGACGTTTGGCGTTTGCCCGACAGTCAGACCGTCGCCGGATAGTACTCCGCCATAAGTCATAAGACGGTAGTAGCCAAGACCCGCTTGCCCATCCCCGGACCCGCTTTGAGCGAGGTTCAGCGTCCCGTTCAGGTCGAGATCACCAGTCACGTTGACACGGCTACTGGTACCCGGCGTAGTCACCGATGCACCGGCACTGCCGAGTTCGAAATCAAGGATCGATTCGGACGAAAGCACCAGATCGCCCGCGACTGTCAGCGGACCGTGCGCATTGCCTGGTGCGATATGACCACCATCTGAAATAGTCGTATTGCCCACAGTTCCGTATCCGGCAAGCGTCGCCCCGGTTTCGACCGTGGTCTGCGATGATAAAGCCGTGGAACCATTAACGACGAGAGAACCTTGGGAAACGGTTGTTGTGCCTGAATAAGTGTTCGCTCCAGAGAGCGTGAGGGTTCCGGAACCATTTTTCGCGAAATCGCCTTCACCGGATATAGATCGCGCCAACTCACCATCATCATCCTGATCGATGGTAAGAGTGCCTTTGTCTCCGACTCTGATATCACCACTTCCGAAACTGTCGCTCCTGCCGGTCAGCTTACCAATGCCAAGAACAGTGCCGCCGGTATAGTCGTTTGCACCATTCACAATAACAGAACCGTTTCCATTGACCGTAAGACGACCACCACCGGTAATCAAACCGTTCAAAGAAAATTCGTGCCCAGGGTCGACGGAGATGGTCCCTCCATTCGATCCGATCATGATAGACCGCGACGTTTCGGTCCAATCGCTCCCATAAACGTGCAGACTGCCTCCATCGAAAGTCAGCCCACCTGATATGTCACCAAGGGCACTATCCTTTGTGGCTTCGATATACCCTCCAGAAATGATGGTGCCACCGGTGTAGGTATTGTTGCCGCTCAGGATGATAAATGTGCTGTCTGACTTAACGACAGTTCCATTGCCGGAAATATTGCCCGGCATCTCATAAAACCACACCCCGATACCGGAAAAGCTTGTTTCCTGAATTGTCCGTGGAATTCCGTGATTGTAGCGATCCCCCTGGATAGTCTGCACTGAGCCAACATCCAACACAGGCGATTGACCAGCTTTTTTGGGCGTAAAGTACACGTCTTTCAGGACACTTATGTCGCTTTGCAATGTTCCATCTTCGATAGTCCAGTCATGGCGCGTTGGACCCGGACCAGGGTTCAAAAAATCGCCCCAAAGACCAATATCAGGCTTTAGAGTCCACGTACTTGTTCCCGTTTTCAGATTATGGTCGAACCCATCGGTAAGCGTGACTGAGCTGATAGCCGATCCATCGCCACCTAGAACAAGCGTATTGTTGTTGCCTGTAACACTGACCAGACCATCGATGACCGATCCGGCATGCAGTTCTAAAGTATTGTCCGATCCGCTGATTTGAACGGCTATGTCGTCAGAGCCTCCTCCGGCGGCAAGAATACCGGTCTCCGCATTGACGATTTTAGTGTTGTCGCCGTCAACATATACGGCCCGGCCACTCGGGCTGGCTTCTCCATCCTTGCCGACCGCGCCATCCAAACCGGGATCTTTTCCGAAAGGACCATCGACCCCCTCGCCGCCTTGCCCCGCAGCGCCACCTAGTCCTCCTCTGCCGCCGATCCCGCCTGAGATCGTACCGAAATTCTTCAGAAGACTGTCATTACCGAGACTGACAGCATCACCGCCCCAGCCTCCATTGCCGCCAACACCGCCGTTTCCACCATTTCCAGCGTACAAGCTGTCAAACTGGCCGCCTGCGTCGGGTCCGTTCGCGCCCTGGCCTCCTTGTCCTCCATTGCCGCCATTGCCGCCGCGAATCTCGCCTTCATTGACGATCGTGCTTTCGTCATGGGCGAGAACCCCTGCGCCACCTCGCCCTCCATAGTAGCCGTTGCCACCTGACCCGCTCCAGTAATCAGCGCTCTGGGAGCTATCCCGGCTTTGTCCAGCTCGTCCACCGGTCGCTCCATTGCCGCCATCTCCGCCGTCGCCACCAAGGATCGCACCCCGGTTGATCAATTCATTCTGACCATAGGATTCGATACCGATCCCTCCAGTCCCACCGAGGCCACCGGAACCGCCGGCGCCACCAGATGCACCTGATGAACGTGTGAGAACACCGCCGCCCCTGCCGCTTACAAAATCGCCTTGCGAATTGTATCCATAACCAGCCTCTCCCCCTCTGCCGCCGTTACCGCCATAGCCACCACTTCCGCCAACACCACCCTTTCCGCCTGCTATTGTGCCGGTGTTGATCACATTCGTGCCAGAAACGACACGGAGACCCAGTCCACCCGCTCCGGCCCATCCTCCGTCGCCGCCTATGCCGCCATAACCAGCAGTGCCACCGGACCCGGCACGCCCTCCTGGCATATCCCTGACCGGGTATGGTGCCCCTCCATCGCCTCCATCGCCTCCATCTCCGCCACTTGCAGCATGACCACCCCGGCCTCCATCGCCGCCCGCACCACCTGCAATGTTGCCGGCATTTAGAAAATCATCCGCCGATGTCGCTGCGCCTGTACCTCCGCCGGCCCCCGTTCCACCCGCTTTTCCACCGACTCCGTTGCCGCCGTTGCCAGCGTTACCGCCATTGCCGCCGCGGCCAACGAGCTGGATGTCGAACGCGTCGGCGCCATCCTCACCATTGCCGCCATCGCCGGCGTAGCTTGATCCGCCCCCGACGCCCCCCTTTCCACCAATGCCGCCGATAATCGTGTCGTCATTGCGCTCGGAAGTGCCGAGAAGCCGGCCAATATCACCCACTGTTCCGTTTCCGCCGACAGTCGACGTGATCGCCAGGGCATTTGTGCCGTCTTCGCCATCGGCTCCATCACCAGGTAGACCTGAAGAGCCGGACCGCCCGTTTGTGCCATGCTGGTTCGGAGCACCATCACCTCCGTCACGCCCGTTCGCCCCGACAATCAATTCGGACCGAGCGGTACCAATAGCGACGAACATGGCTAGCACAGAGCAACCGGCCATCATGTTGCGTTGCCATGGACCACCTAAGAATCCTGTAAAGTACTTGGTCCGGTTTTCAGCCATTCGTGCGCAATCCCCGTCATGGACGGCACCCGATCAATGCTTTAATTAGACTGGCTTCGCTTCGGAGAGCCAGTTGAGGATGTGAACGAACTGATCGAGCGCCAATAAAGGCCACATTGAAATTGTTTGGGATTTTGGCTGGAAGTTGGAAAAGACGCGACGACTACGCGTCTCAAGACCTGCCACATCGTCTCAGAATTCGGACAATTCTGCCGTTCTCATCGCCTTAGCATGTGATCTGTGACCAATAAGCCACTGGTCTCATACCTCGCGTGCTTCACTCGGGGAAACTCCGAATCGCTTTCGGAAAACGCGCTGAAAGCTGCGCACATGCGTGAAACCACAGCGCAAAGCAACTTCATCAAGAGGAAGTTGCCGGGCAAGCTTGAGCATTGTCTTTGCCCGTTCAAGGCGAATGTCGCAGATTACATCCGACACCGAATGCTTATGGCCCGAAAATGCACGGTAAAGGCTTGCACGCGACACGCCCAGGAGAAGTGCGACGGAACTCGGTGTCAGATTCTTATCAGCATAGTGCGCTTCGATAACCCTACGTGCGGCAACGTACAAACCCGCTTGTGTCTCTTCCTGGCTGGGATCTACAAGACCTCGCACACGCCCAAGGGAAAACAGCGCAAGCTCGACAGCTTGTTCGAGCAAAAACGTCCGCTCGTTGGCAGAAAGCGCGCCAATATGATCCGCCATGAAAGACAGTTGCCGTTTTAATGTCGCACCCATACGGGAGGAATCGAGCAGACCTGCAATCTGATCGACGGGAGGAAGCGGCTTTCCGAGCACATTTTCGACCGCCTCACGGCGCAACGTCATGTGGATGCCTTCATGTGCCTCCCATTGGACGCGCGATGGCTGGGCAGCGTCATAGAGGTAAAACCCGCCGTCGCGCGTGATGCCATTGGTGCCAGACGCGTCGCTATATCGGCGTTCACCGGCCAGCACGAGGCCGAGGTCGATGTCCCGACAATCATCAGCGTTGATTTGCTGCCGCGTGCGGCCGCCGGACATTGCATCGGAACGATAGGTATAGAACTCCCCAATTTCCGAGATCAGGCCGCTTACGTCTGCCCGAAAACCCTTCGAACCATGTTCCGGCTGGCGATCTGCATCGAAGGCGTAGAAAACTGTCTCGCGCCAGAAATCGTACCCTTCACGATAGCCTGCGTCATTGGTTGAAACCTCAAGATGGACGGCGTCACGCGGACGCCCATGCACGGGAGACCACCGACCCTCTAGTGGCGACCAGCTCCAAATATCAGGAGACCAGTCGCAGCGGATATGTGTACGCTTGTCGTACATGCTCCGTCCTACTGATCGTTTTCGACAACTCTATCAGCTATTTTTAACCTTTCTTCAAATTTTGCGATCGCACAAATCATCGATGCCAATGACAGAAAGCCCATTATTCTGTTCGACGACACGCCGACGCCCGTGGGCAAACGTGTTCGCAACTTGATTTGCCACGCTCTCCCGACGAACTTGACTGAGCCGTCCGGCGCGAGGCTCGCGCGCTGAAATCGATGGCGAATCCGCCGGTCCTCCAATGAATCAGCGAAAGCGTTACCTCCAACAGCAGCAAATGTGAGTCAGAGCCACTTCTCGGCGCAAATCCCAGGTCAGCTCTCAGCGCAAATCAACAACGCAGGATCACCGGCGCATCACGCGCGAAAGGACTACAGGCAGAGCTAAATCCGACCAGTCCGTTTCCGCTCGCGCAGCCAGCGCTGTGGCGATTGAATCTTCAAAATCCTCGCAGAAGCGGGCGGCCACGTCGCGGGCAAGAGAGACGACCGTTGGAGCTATTGGATTCGGGCTGTTCGGTATTGTAATGGCCAGAAACCGGACCATTGGCAGATGCCGGTTTGTGCCGATTACTTTCAATGTTCCAGCAACAGCGCGCCGCGATTGCAGGGGCGCTTTGCATGAGCCCGAAGGTCATGCTGTTCGATGAACCGACCTCCGCACTCGATCCCGAGATAGTGAAGGAGGTTCTGGACACGATGGTCGGGCTGGCGCAGGACGGCATGACGATGATCGTCGTCACGCGCGAAATGGGATTTGCCCGCCAGGTGGCCGACCGGGTCATCTTTATGGACAAGGGCCGGATTGTCGAGGAAAACAATCCCAAGGATTTTTTCGAGAATCCATCGAACGAAAGAAGCAGGCTGTTCTTGTCGCAACTGCTCCATTGAGCAAGCGCGAATATGAGCAACGATAATGGTGGAACACTGAGGTAGCGGCAAGGTACGATGGCTGTCAGGGAAGCGCAAACGGTCGATGACGTCCTGCAAGCGATCCAGCATCAACTGGAAAGCCTGAGCGCTCGCCTTCAGCAGGCGGAACCTACGTGCTCGAGCACCCGAACGATGTGGCCCTGCAATCCATCACTGCCCTTGCGAAGAATGCTGATGTACAGCCCTCGGTCTTCATGCGCTTGTCCAAGCATTTCGGCTTTTCCGGTTTCACCGATTTCCAGAAAGTTTTCCGTGCGGCTCTGGCCGATCAGTCGCCGACATATGGCGAGCGGATCAAGCATCTTCAGCGTGACTTCCCCGAGGCGGGGGTCGCGTCGCAGCCTGTCGACTTCGTCAAGGAATTCGCGGCCATAAACACCGACGCTCTCAGCCATCTGGCGATGAATATCAATGAATTCGTTCGCCGGCTCAAGGAGGCGACGGAAATCTTCATCCTTGGACAGCGGCGCTCACATGCCGTGGCGAATTATCTTTCCTATGCGCTGATGCGAGCCAATCTGCGCCCGCGCCTTCTGATGGGGGCCGGCGGCACACTCCATGATGAGATCCGGCTGATGCGAAAGGGCGATCTGCTCGTCGCTGTCAGCATGCATCCCTATTCAAACGATGTGCTCGAACTGGTCGACCACGCGAGGAAAGCTGGACACGATGTGATCGCCTTGACCGACAGCAGCTATAGCCCGCTTGCAAAGCGCGCGAGCACATCGATCGTCGTGCGCGACGTCCACTATCTTGGGTTCCGGTCACTGGTCGCGCAGGTTTGCCTCGTACAGGCGATCGCCATCAGCATAGCCGCGGCAGCGGCGAAGGCGGATGGCAAGGTCCTGTGCATGCATTGTCTGCAGCCCTGTCGATACTGGTCTGCCCCCAAAAAGGGTTTTGTTGCAACCGCTGACTGGAACCGCAAAAAGGCCCGGTCCGAGGCTAATTATGCGGCAAGAATTTCGAACTGCTTGACCAGGGACGGGTTCGGATTGAAGGCATATCTCGCCTGTCGTTTGCGCATCATGTGAACCATTTCGATACCTGACAGGATGATCGCGGCTGATGCTGGAGATTTGAAGCCAAGCATTGTCCGGACGCGGCGCTTGATGCGCCGATGGTCCTGTTCAATCCGGTTATTCAGGTATTTGCTCTTGCGGATTTCGATCGGCTTGAGCCGACGCCGAGCGCGATCCTACAGGCGGTTTGTGGTGTCGCAAGAAATGATCGCCTCCTGGTTGGTCTGGCTGCCATCGATGACGACGCGGCCGGGCCGGCCATGACGTGCCAGCGCTTTTCTGAAGAACCGCTTGGCCGACGGCAGGTCACGCTGCTCGCTGAGCCAGAACTCGACGGTGTCGCCGACACTATCGATGGCGCGATAGAGGTACATCCACTGGCCACGGAACTTGATGTATGTCTCGTCGACATGCCATTTGCCGGTCACGTGACGTTTGCGTCGGTTGAAACGCTCCAGCAACAGCGGCGCGAAACGAACCGTCCAGCGGTGAATAGTCGTGTGGTCGACCGCAATGCCCCGCTCGGCCATCATCTCTTCCAGATCACGCAGGCTAAGACTGTAGGCCAGGTACCAGCGCACGCAAAGCAGGATCACTGACTGGTCGAACTGGTGACCCTTAAACATTGAACCCTCCGAAACGTCAGAGGCTCTCTTTGCCACGGTGCCGGTATTCAAAACGTTGCAACAGAACCCTCCTTCGTCCAGAACACGGCGATCGACTTCCGGCAGGAAGCGACGCTGCGCGCGCTCAAAAGCGCGGCGGGCGAGGACGCCGTGCATATGGTTTCGGCGAGCCGGCTGGGGACTGCGCTGATGGGCGATGTGATTGCCGCCAACATGCTGCTGCTGGGAGCTGCCTGGCAGCGCGGCCTAGTGCCGATCTCGTTGGCGGCACTCGACCGTGCCATGGAACTCAACGGCGCGGGCGTCGCGATGAACCGCGCCGCCTTTGCCTGGGGGGCGCCGCAGCGTGGTGGAACGCGAGGCGGTCAAAGCGGCTGCAGGCACAAGGCCCGAGACGCCGGCCGCCGAAACGCTGGATGCGCTGGTCGAGCGCCGCGCTGCCCTCCTCACTTACTATCAGGACGAGGCCTATGCCGGCCGCTACCACGCGCTGGTTGGGACGGCGCGCCGCGCCGGCGCCGCGCATGGCGATGGCTTCGTTCTCGCCGTGGCGAAGAACGCCTTCAAGCTGATGGCCTACAAGGACGAATACGAGGTGGCACGCCTGCATGACGACCGCAGCTTCGCCACACGCCTTGCCGAACAGTTCCAGGGGCCGGTCAGGATCAGACACCTGCTAGCTCCGCCCGCGCTCACCCGGACCGATCCGCGCACCGGCCAGCCGGCCAAGATCAGCTTCGGCCCCTGGATACGACCGGTCTTTGCCTTGCTGAAGCGCGGCAAGGTGCTGCGCGGAACGCGGTTCGACCCTTCGGTCGCACGCATGAGCGGCGCGAGGAGCGCCGCCTGGTTGCCGACTATTTCGCGCTGGTCGAGCGCCTGTCGGCCTCGCTGTCCGAAGCATCGCTGAAGACCGCGACGGAGCTTGCGGCGCTGCCCGACATGGTGCGCGGCTTCGGCCATGTGAAAGCCGCCAACATCGCCCGCTACGAGGCCCGCCGCACCGAGCTTCTCGCCCGCCTCGATCGTGACCACCCACTCAAGACCGCAGCCTGACACCGGACAACGCCATGCCCCGAAAGATCATCATCGACACCGACCCCGGCCAGGACGACGCGCTGGCGATCCTGCTCGCGCTGGCGAGCCCCGAGCTTGAGGTCCTGGGCATCGTCGCAGTTGCGGGCAATATTCCCCTGGCGCTCACCCAGACCAATATCCGCAAGGTCTGCGAAGTGGCTGGCCGGCCGGACGTCAAGGTCTTCGCCGGCTGCGACAAGCCAATGCTGCGCAAGCTGGTGACCGCCGAATACATCCACGGCGCTACCGGCCTCGACGGCTACGACCTGCCCGAGCCGACCATGCCGCTGCAGACGCAGGACGGCGTCGACTTCATCATCGAAACGCTGCGCGCCGAACCGGCGGGCACGGTGACCCTGTGCACGCTCGGGCCGCTTACCAATATCGGCACAGCTCTGTCGCGCGCGCCCGACATCGCCGGGCGGGTCCAAGAGATCGTGCTGATGGGCGGCGGCTATTTCGAGGGCGGCAACGTCACGCCGTCGGCCGAATTCAACATCTATGTCGATCCGGATGCGGCGGAGATCGTCTTCACCTCGGGCATGAAGACCACCGTCCTGCCGCTCGACGTGACGCATCAGGTGCTGACGACCAAGGCGCGCATCGCCGATATGCGCGCGCTCGGCACCCGGCCGGGCGACGTCGCGGCCGGGTGGCTGGAATTCTTCGAACGCTTCGACGAGGAAAAATACGGCACCGATGGCGGCCCGCTGCACGATCCGAACGTGATCGCCTGGCTGCTGAAACCCGAACTCTACAAGGGCCGCTTCTGCAATATCGAAATCGAAACCGCTTCGGAACTGACGCTCGGAGAGATGGTGGTGGACTGGTGGGGCGTAACCGACCGGCAGAAGAACGCGACTTTCCTGCGCGACGTGGATGCCGAGGATTTCTTTGCACTCCTAACCGAGCGGTTGAGCCGTCTATAGAGACGGGTCGGGGTTTATTCGCAAGCGGGACAAAGGGCGATGTCACGTTGTTTCAGCAGTGCGCGGACAGAGGCGTGTAAATTTAATTCAGGCAGTTGCGCCGGTCGTAGCTTTCCACTGTGCCATTGCGCGGATCCGATGAAATGTGGGTGGCGAGAGCTGAGCATTTATGGCGCGGCGGGACGAAGAGATTTCGGAGTGCTGAGAAGACGGAGGTGAAGCGTTGCAAGCCACCGACCCGAAACATACCTAACAGGCGGGTCAATTCTCGGCGCAAATCCCGGGTCAACTCTCAGCGCAAATCAACACGCGCGCCGCAGGAACTGCCATATCGTGTCGTGCGAGACCTTCACCCGGCGTGTCGCCAGTTCCGCCTTCAACCCATGCAGTGTCAGATGCGGAGTCTGATGGAGCCGCTCCACGAGGAAGGCCCGGTGCGGCTCCAGGACACGCTTGCGGTGGCCGCCCATCTTGCCCGGGGCGACCGACCCGCTCGCCCGGTAGCGCTGGGACCACTTCACCGCCGACGAAACCGCATTGCCGAAACGCGCCGCAACCGACCGGCAGCTCTCACCGGTCAGAACCGCATAAACAACACGCTCACGAAGATCATTCGAAAGGGGTCGCCTTGACCTCCTGCCGCCAAACGCTCATTCGTAAGGCACTGAAGCGTCGAGACCGCCCTCGAACTCATCGCCAGCGTCTCAGAGGTCGTTGCTCTGCGGCAGGATGACAAGGTCGCGGATGGTGACGTTGCGCGGCCGCGTCAGCATGAACAGTACGGCCTCGGCTACCTCTATGGGCTCGATAAGCCCGCCGGCCGCAAGCTCGGCTTCCAGTTTGTCCTTCGGCCAATCGCTGATCAAGGCCGTCACGACCGGCCCAGGCAGCACCGCGCCGACACGGATGGAGTGTTTGGCAACCTGCCGGCGCACGGTATGGACGAAAGCCTGCACCGCGTGCTTGGATGCGGTGTAGATCGGCTCCCACACCACCGGAACCACGCCTGCTATCGAGCTGGTGACGACAATGTCGCCCGTCTTGCGCTCCACCATATGCGGCAGCACTGCATGCACGCTGCGAAACACGGCGTTGATGTTGAGGTTCAGCATGCGGTCCCATGCATCTGGATCGCCGTTGAGGATTTCGCCACCAACATAGGAGCCGGCATTGGCATGGAAGATGTCCAGCTGCCCTGCCGCCTCAAGGATTCCGGGCATCATGGTCGCAACGCTTTCCGGAATGGTAAGGTCGACCGCCAGCGGGATGGCGTTCGGGCCAAGATCCGCGCAGACAGCCCGCAGTGCTTCCTCGGCACGGTCGATGAAAACGACGCGCGCGCCCGCATTCAGCAGGGATTTCGCGCATTCGAGTCCGATGCCCGATGCCGCGCCGGTGATTGCCGCGACTTTGCCGGCGAGATCCTGAGCCATTAAAATACCTCTTCAAATGCTTATGCTTGGAAAGCGCCATGCGCCGGATACAGGGTCGTCGGTTCAGCCTTTGGGAAAGAAGCCGACTGGCGCATCCGATGCTCGCGCGCCAATTTAGGCTGCGAACAGATGTGACAGTTGCGGGTCGAACGCGAATTCGACCGCGCTGCCGGCTTCAAACACCTCGTCTTGCGGGATGGCAGCCAGGGCGCGCTCGTTTGACATGGTTTCGAAGCTGACGATGGTTTCTGTGCCCAGCCGCTCGACCAGCGAGACGTTTCCTTTCACCCGGCCGCTCCCGGTCGCATCGGGATCGCGCTTCAGATATTGCGGCCGCACACCGAGCACTGCCCGATCTCCGCTGGAGAAGCCTTTCGCTTCGATCGTTACCGGCGAGACAGTGGGTGATTCCACTGTCACCGTGGAACCGGAGACCGCCGTTACCTTCACATCGAGGAAATTCATCTTCGGCGAACCTATGAAGCCCGCCACGAATTTATTTGCCGGCTTCTTGTAGATCTCGATCGGCGCGCCGATCTGTTGCACCACGCCGCCTTCGAGCACCACGATCTTGTCGGCCAGCGTCATCGCTTCGACCTGATCGTGCGTGACATAGATCATTGTCGCGCCGAGTTCCTTGTGCAGGTTGGCTATCTCCATGCGCATGTCCATGCGCAGCGCCGCATCGAGGTTCGAAAGCGGTTCGTCGAACAGGAACACGGTTGGCTTGCGGATGATCGCGCGGCCGATGGCGACGCGCTGCCGCTGCCCACCGGAAAGCTGGCTCGGCTTGCGGTCGAGCAGATGCTCCAGCTTGAGAATACGCGCGGCCTCGCGCACGCGGGTGTCGATCTCGGCCTTGGGCGTCCTGTTGAGCGTCAGCCCGAAACTCATGTTCTCATAGACCGTCAGATGTGGGTAGAGCGCATAGGACTGAAACACCATGGCGATGCCGCGCTCGCGCGGCTCGATGTCATTGCATCGCCTGCCGTCGATGATCAGATCACCGCCAGTGATGTCTTCAAGGCCGGCGATCATGCGCAGCAGAGTCGACTTGCCGCAGCCGGACGGGCCGACGAAAACGACAAACTCGCCATCTGCGATATCGAGATCGACGTTCCTGATGACGTCGGTGGCGCCGAAGTTCTTCCGCACCTTTGCGAGGCGCAAGCCTGCCATGTCATTTCTCCCCGTTCATGATGCGACGAGCCGATGTTGCCGATTTCTGCAGGGCTTCGAATGCCGCGAAGCGTCGGTCGTGCAAGGCTGCCACTTCGCCGCCCGTCGGATGGAAGATCTCGCCGACCGACGACATGGTCTCCATCGCGCTTTCGAGATTGTCGAAGGCAGTAGCAGCGGTCGCGCCCAGCATCGCGGCTCCCAGCAGGACAGGATCGGACTGGCGCGAGACCAGAACCGATATTCCCGTGCAATCCGCCAGAAGCTGGCGGATCAGCGGATGGCGCCCCGCACCACCGCTCAACGCAATCGTGTCGATGGTCGCCCCTTGGGCGCGGCTTGCAGCGATGATCTGGCGCAGCCCGTAACCCAGTCCGAGAATCCCGGCGACATAGAGCGAGACGAGGCTGTCGAGATCGCGTTCCATGCCAAGACCGGAAACCAACGCCCGCGCCTCAGGATCGGCATTGGGCGACCGATTGCCGAGAAACTCAGGCACGACCATCAGTTCGCCTGCAAGACAGGCCGCATCCGACGCGGTGACCGCGCGTGAGGCTGCGATGTCGGCCAGCCATGACGGCAGCGAAAGGCCTTGCTCGTCAGCTTTCGAGCGCGCTTCAGACGTCGCCGGATGGAAGGAGACGAGCTGATCTATCGCGGCACCAGCCGCCGACTGCCCGCCTTCGCTCAGCCACAGGCCGGGTATCATCGCGGAATAATAAGGACCCCATAAGCCGGGGATGAAAACCGGTTCGGCGCTGCTGGCCATCGTGCAGGCCGATGTGCCGAACACATAAGCCATGCGCGTGGTGGCGGAGCCAGTACCACCGCGCGCGCCGACCGATCCAACGCCGCCGGCATGCGCGTCGATCAGACCGGCTCCTACGGGAGTGCCGGGGTTCAGGCCGAGTTCACTTGCTGCCTGAGGCGTCAGCCCCTGCCCGAGTGCCCGCCCCGCCGGCACGATCTCTGTCCCGATCCGCGCAAAGCCGTTCTCGGCGAGGTCGCTCAGGCCGACCTGCCGGAAATAGCTCTCGTCCCAGCGCCCTTCGTGGGCAAGGTAAGTCCATTTGCAGGTCACGGTGCACACCGACCGCGCGAGGCTTGCCGTGGCGCGCCAGGTCAGGAAATCGGTGAGGTCGAAGAACTGCCAGGCGGCCTCGTAGGTGGCCGGCAGATGTTCCTTCAGCCATAGCAGCTTCGGCGTCTCCATCTCCGGCGATATGACTCCGCCGACATAGTCGAGCACGCGGTGCTTCGTCTCATTGATCCTGCGTGCCTGATCGGTCGCGCGGTGATCCATCCAGACGATGATGTTGCGGGTGTCGTCGCCATGGCTGCCAACCGTAAGTGGCGTTCCGTCAGGCCCGAGCACGACGAGCGAACAGGTGGCGTCGAAGCCCAGCCCGCCGATGTCGTTGCCATCGAGTTCGGCTGCGGCAAGCGCCTCGCGTACACTCGCACAAACCGCCTGCCAGATGTCATCACTGGACTGCTCGACGAAATCCGCTCCGTCCTGATAGAGCGCGATCTCGCGCTTGGCGGTCGACACCATGTCCCCGCGCCGATCGAATATGCCGGCGCGGGCGCTGCCGGTGCCGACATCGACCCCCACGAAATAGCGAGACGTCATATCCATCTTTCCTGTTACAGCTCGCGATAGTCCACGTTGAATGGCGTGCGACCCGACTGAGGCAGCCGGGTCGCATGCCCCGTCAGGCTACGGCCTTGCGGCCTGGAGCTGATGCCCGCGTTCCATCCGGATTACGCAGATAGACACCGTGTTCGAGCTGCTGGCGACGCAGTTCTTGCACATCGATGTCCGCTGGCGCCCTGTTCCCGCGAATGGAGATCTTGGCCGCGCGCCCGGCTGCCTCGCCCATGGCCATGCAAGTGGCCATGACGCGGATCGCGCCCATGGCTTCATGCGTGGCCGAAATGCTCCTGCCGGCGACGAGAAGATTGCCGATCTTGTTGGGCACCAGCGAACGGTAGGGAATGTCGTAGCAGTCGCCGCACCAGATCAGCGTGCAGCCGTGGTCGCCGGGACGATGGATGTCAATCGGATAGCTTGCCACCGCAATCGCGTCATCGAAGTGCCGGCAGGCCAGCACGTCTTCCTGCGTGAGTACGTAGTGACCCACGATGCGACGCGTTTCGCGGATGCCGAGGAAGGGCGCCGTCTTGGTGAAGTAGGCCGCTTCGAAACCGGGAACGTAGTTGATCAGATAGGTGACGATGTCATCGATCTGGCGCCGTCCCTCGATTTCGCCATTGGTGAGGCTGCGCGCGTCGGTGCCGTCCGTGCCCTTCACACGCGTCATGTTGATCCACACCTCGCCTTTCTTCAGGCCGGTGATGATGATGGTGCGCTCGTTGGGGATGTCGAGCCCGCGTTCCTGCTTGGCCTTTGCCATCAGTTCGCGCAGGCCCACCACGATGAACTGATGGTTCTGGCCGAAATATTCGGCCGGGATGAAATCGGTGAGATAGGTGCGGGCCTCGCGTGGCGCGTTGGCGATGCTCATGCGCAGCTTGTCGGTGTCGACGCCGCCCAGGCAGAACATCAGCGTCGGCGGCTGCATGCCGCCATTGCCATCGCCCTTCTCGGTCGGCACGCCAGCCTGGTAGGCGACATCGGCGTCGCCTGTGCAGTCGATCACAACCTTGGCGAGGATTGCGCTGCGCCCGCTCTTGCTCTCGGTGATGATGCCGCGGATCGTGTCATTCTCCACGATCGCGCCCGCGAAGAATGTGTAAAACAGCACATCGACGCCGGCGTCGGTCAGCATTTCCAGCGCGACCGTCTTCACCGCCTCGGGCTCAACCAGCGTGATGCCCATGTGCAGCGGGCACGGCCGGTGCTCGCTGGCGCCGTCGCGTTCGTTGCGCAGACGTTCGATGAACTTCTGCGGCAGGCCGTCGATGATCTGATTGCCTTTCTGGCCGAGGAAACCGAGAACCGGCAGGCCGATCGTCATGTTGCCGCCGACGAAGCTTCGGCTTTCGATGAGGCCAACGCGCAGCCCGTCCTCGGCTGCCGCAAGTGCGGCCGTCAGACCGGAGGGGCCGCCGCCAACGACAAGTACATCGTACTCGGCCGAGACTGGAATTTTGCGAGCAGGCTCTTCAATTGAGCGGACCGCGGATGTGGACATGATCTGTTTTCCTGGTGACGTGTTGGTTTCGGGGCCGCCGGGCAAGGAGCCCGGCGGCCAACCCTTTCTCAGGCCGGCATCATCGGCTTGACGCGCTCGATGATCGAGGCGACGGCTTCCTTGACCGGCTTGCGGCCGAGTACTGCGAGCTGCACTTCCTCCAGCAGCGTCGACTGGGCGCGTGCGGCTTCCGGGAAGGGCGGGAACGCGCCACGCGCATGCGCCAGCACGCCGGCTTCGACCTCGGCGACCGGGTTCTTGGCGACGAAGTCCTTTTCGGCGTAGGTGGAGACGCGCACAGGCCCATTGCCGTTAATCGCCATGCCGAGGGTAGCGCGCTTGCTCGAAACCTCCTTGATGAACTTCCAGGCCAGTTCCTTGTCCTTGGCGTTCTTGGGGATAACCATGCCCCAGGCCTCAACCACCGACGCCATCGGCATCTTGCCCTTGAGGGCGGCGGAAATGGGGAACTCGATCGCCTTGATCTTGCCCGGGAACTTGCTCTGCTCGGGGTTGTTGAGCTGGCCGTTGCGGGCAAAGGGCAGGACGGTGAAGGCCGCGCGGCCCTGCTGCATCCAGGTCACCTGATCGTCGTTCTTGGTGGTGGCATAGCTGCGAGGCAGTGCTCCCGCTTCGAACATTCCCCTCAGCGCGTTCAGCCCTTCTTCCATGGCTGCCAGATCGGGAACCAGTTCGAAATTCTGCGTGATGAAATCGCCGCCGAAGGCGCGCGCGAACATGACCGGGAACACGGCCAGGTCGCTGGCCAGTACCATTCCGACCACCGGCGTGCCGGCCTTGGACTTGAACGTCGCCTTCTTCGCCTGTTCCATCAACTCTTCGAGCGTGGTGGGCGGCGCGCTGATGCCCGCTTCCTCCAGAAGCTCCTCATTGTAGAAAAGCCCCTGCGTGGCGTGGCGCACCGGAATGCCGATCATCTTGCCGTCGACCGTCATGCCCTGCACCAGGCCGGGGGCGATGTCGTCGAAATCCTCGATTCCGTCCTTTTTCAGATAGTCGTCCAGCGGTTCGAAAAGCGCGGCGATATCCGAGGTCGGGCGGTTGTCGATGAGGTAGCCCACACCATAGTCGGTCTCGCTCAGACTCGCCTCGCGGAACAGGCGATCCTGCAGCGGGTTGGAATCGAAGGTCGTCCAGGAAATCTCGGCATCGTTGGCCGCCTTCCAATCCTTCATCAGGTCGCCGTCATCCGCGCCAAGCACGGTCTGGTGAACCTTGTGGCTCAGCACGTTGAGCGTTTTGCCCGCAGCCCATGAGGGGCGAGTGGCGAGCAGCGCCGCCGCGCCTGCGGCAGAACCCAGGAATGCGCGTCGGCTGATCGTCGCATATGGCTTGTTGGACATGTTTTCCTCCCTGACAGACATTGGCTTATCCCTTGGTTGCACCGGCAGTGAGACCGGCTACGAGGTAACGGTTCATGAAGATGACGAAGAGCAGGACCGGCGCGAGCTGCACGGTCGATGCAGCGAACAGGATTCCCCAGTCGACCCCGTCGATGGAGCCGAGCATTTCGGAGATCACCAGCGGTGCCGTCTTGGCACGCGTGGCCGTGAAGATGAAGGCGAACAGGAATTCGTTCCAGGCGAAGACGACCACGAACACCGCCACCGCCAGGATGCCCGGCGATGCAAGCGGCACGATTACGCGCCGCAGGATGGTCAAGCGTCCGGCGCCGTCGATCTCGGCCGCCTCGTCGAGTTCGCGTGGAATCTGGTCTATGAAGGTGCGCATCAGCACCGTCCCGAGCGACACGAAGAAGGTTGCGTAGAGCACCATCAGCACGATGTGCGTGTCGTTGAGTTTCAGCGCGTTGACGGTCGGGAACAGCGGCAGCGTGACGACGATCGGCGGAATCAGCCGCACGATGATGAGGGACAGCACGCTTGCATTGAGGAAGCGACTGCTGTTGCGCGAATAGACATAGCCGGCGCAGGTGCTGGCCACCACCGCAAGCGCTGTCGCTCCGGCCGTTATGACGGTGCTGTTGAGCAGCCCCTGGAAGAAGACGCCCCACCGGCTCCAAAGCTCGGCATAGTGCTGGAAGGTCGGCTGGAAGACATATTTCGGCGGCACCGCGAAAATGTCGGCTCCGGGCTTCAACGACGACATGACGATGAACGCGATCGGCACAAGTGACCACAAGAGGATCACGCAAACGGCAACAGCCTTGCCAACACCAATAAGAAAGGTCCTAGCGCGCATTGGCTGCCACCTGTCGGCGAAGAATGAACACATAGCCGGAGGCCAGCAGCAGCGATGCCAGCACCATGATCCAGGCGGTGGCGGCAGCCGAGCCGAAGGCGTTGTAGCTGAAGGCTTCCTGATAGAGATAAACCGCGACGACCTCGGTCGAGCGTGCCGGTCCGCCCTGGGTCAGCAGCCAGACCTCGGAGAAGATGCGGAACGCGAAGATATAGCGGAACAAAAGCGCGACGATCACTGCGGGTCCGAGGAGCGGCAGCGTCACTCGCCTGAAGGCCTGCCACGGTGTGGCGCCATCGATGCGCGCCGCCTCATAGAGATCGGCGGGGATCGCCAGCCGCGCGGCATAGAGGATGATGAAGGTGAAAGGCAGGTGCAGCCAGATGGTGAGCAATGCGATCAGGATCATCGCGTGTGACGGCTCGAACGACCAATCCAGCGTAGGCAATCCAAACGACAGCAGCGCCTGCGTCACCGGACCGACATCCGGGTCGAACAGAAAGCGCCACATCACCACGGCGATGACCTCGCTGACCGCATAGGGTGCCAGCACCGCCACCAGCAAAACGCGCCGGAACGGCAGGCCGCTGGCAAAGAGCAATGCCATTCCAAGCCCGATCAGCAGTTCAACATGGACGGCCACCACCACCAGCACCACCGTGTTCCAGAGGGCGCTTCGGAAAGCCGGGTCCGAGATCGTGTCGATATAGTTGCGCAGGCCGACAAAGATCGGCTCCTGACCGAAGCTGGAAGCATTGAGGCTCAGCCAGATCACATAGATCGACGGCAGCACGATCACGCTCAGGATCAATATATGAACCGGTGCGAGCAGGGGCACGAGGCTGGCTATGCTTCTGGAACGCAAATTTGTCCTCCCGACCGTGGTCTTTTCCTCGACCTCTACGGCCGTCTCGTTTCCTACTGGGTCGCCTTGAGCGTCTCAGCCACAGTGCTGGCCGATGATGCGTGCTGGCGCCCCTCCGGCGGCTGCCTTCCGATGACGGCGCGGACGGAATCGCGCACCTGCAGGCTGGTCTTGAGCACTGTCGGGCAAGGCGGCGACCTGTCGCCCGACATGCGCTTGCTCAATCGTTCCCAGATGACGCCGGCCATCTCCTCGATCGGCTGGCGAATGGCGGTTAGCGCCGTCTTGCGCGCGCTCATCCACGGATAATCGTCGAAACCGATGACGGATACGGGATCGGGAATGTCGATCCGGTGCCTGGCCAGGGCCGAAAGCGCGCTCAAGGTCGTGACGTTGGTGAGCCCGATCACCGCGCAAGGGCGCGCATTGCGTTCGAGCCAGCTGGAGAATATCTCGGTCCCGCGCTCGCCGTTGGAAGTGAGCTCCAGAACAACGGGCGCGACGCCGATCGCCTTGTGCATCATTTCGCTGACACCGCGAACACGTTCGCGGATCGGAGATATTTCCAGGCTTGACGCGGCCAGAACGATTTCGCGATGGCCGAGTTCAATGAGGTGCCGCGCGGCGATCTCCCCCGCTTCGTGGTTGTCGATGGCCACCGTGTCGACGAAGGACCCTTCCGGCGCGACGCGGTCGGCGAACACCATCGGCAGAAGGTCGGCTTCATTGCGCAGCAGCGCCGGAGCGACATCGGAGCATGGCACCGCGATCAGGCCGGACGGGCGCCAGCCCAGCAACGCCCGCAGGCGCGACTGCTCGAGTTCCACATCGTCGCGGGAACTGGCGACGATGACGTCATAACCGTCCTTCATCGCCATGACCTCGATGCGCGAGACCAGTGAAGTGAAGAAGACATCATCCAGATCGGGAACGAGCACACCAACGACACGCGCCTGACCAGAGCGGAGCTGCGAGGCGGCGCGGTCAAGCTGATAGGAAAGCTCGCGCGCGGCCTTCTCGACGCGTTCGCGCAAGTCCTGATTCACCGGCTTGGTGCCGCTGAAGACATTCGAGACCGTGGCGATGGAAACACCCGCCCTGGCCGCAACGTCCTTGATTGTCACTCGCTTGCGATTCATCGCTGTAATAGCTGTTAAACGTTTTACTGAAAAACGTTTAACACTGCTGGCGTAGCTCGGTCAAGCACCCGCGCGTTGTTGCATTGAAGCGCTGCGGCGCGGGGTCGCTGTAGGCGTCACTCGCTGAAGCGGATTGCGTCGGATTGGAAACCGCAACGCCTGGCGCGACATAAAGCGCCGTTCCAGCGCCCAGAACGAGCGTTGCGATGGTGGAGAGGCCAAAAGCGCGTTTCCTGCTCATCATACGAGCGCCTTTCGTTCGTTCGCGCGCTGCGCGTTGAGGTCGAGGAGATTCTGGAAGCTCTGTTGCGACGCCAGGTGAAGCGTCACCAGATCGAGCCAACCCTTGGCGTGCCATTCGGCGACGGTCCTGGCAGGCAGCGCCCGAAACGCCTGCTGGTCGACGGACTGGAAGCCGTTGACCTGATGCGTCGAGCCGTCCGGGAGCTTGAACTGCGCATGATAGGGCGTGAGCAGCTTGGCTTCCATCAGCGCCCGTCCGAAGGCGACGGTGGCGGTGTGGTCGGCATAATAGGCTCGGCAAAAGGCCATGGCGGACTGAGCCGCTGCGGTTGCCTCGCCATCGATGTGAAACAGCCGCTCCGCATCGGGCTGCGCGGCGGCACACGCGACGAAGCGATCGCTGCTTTGATCGATGCCCAGAAATTGCCGCTTCGAGATCGCACAGGCGCAGACGGGCGCTGCAGCTTCCAGTCTTCCCGGCGGTGCCTCGTCGCTCAACGAGACCTACAAGGACTGGCGCGTCACCTGTGTTGCGCAAGGGCGGCCAAGCGCTGCGCCCTCTCCCCGGTCCAGGCCCAGCAAAACGGCCAGCGCGTGCTGGCGATCGAACTCAACGCGCCGAGCGGCAACGCCCAGCAAAACGGCCAGCGCGTGCTGGCGATCGAACTCAACGCGCCGAGCGGCAACGCGGTCTCCGGCACGCTCGTCCTGCCGTTCGGGCTGGCGCTCGACGCCGGCGTTACCGCCCAGATCGACGAGAAGCAGGTCATGCAGCCGACGCGCTTCCGCACCTGCCTGCCGGCGGGCTGCATCGTCAACGTCACATTCGATGCACCCACGCTGGCGGCGCTGCGCGCCGGGGCGGCGCTCAAGATCAAGGCGACCGCCGACGGCGGCGCGGTAGCCCCCTTC